>JGI20130J15133_1000480_pt1 | contig 37586 bp, 30 predicted proteins | sample WasSprMetagenome_FD_15133 | JGI IMG/M metagenome (IMG submission 15133) | reverse complement strand
TCAAGCCCCAACATCGCCTACCAAACTCAAAGCCTCCATCACTCAAGAACCCCTCACCCATGCTACGGACTTAATTTTGTATCGAGAACTACGGGAGGGCAATGCTCTCGCTATTGAAGCCATTGGCATGAGTGAGGGCGCACTCGCTCAAATCGTTAAGCCACCATCTACGACGATCACCTGACCAGTGATAAATGATGCTGCCTCCGAAGCCAAGAAGGCAACAACATTTGCTACCTCTTCAGGCTCGCCGAACCTGCCGAGAGTAGTTTGCGAAAGGACTTTCGCTTTCATCTCTTCTGGGAGCGCCTCCGTCATCTCCGTCTTGATGAAGCCTGGGGCAACAGCGTTCACAGTTATCCCCCTTGAGCCGAGTTCTTTGGCGAGCGTCTTCGTCAAGCCCAAAAGCCCCGCCTTCGCTGCTGCGTAATTTGCTTGCCCGGCATTACCACTCAATGCAACAACGGAGGTGATGTTGATTATTCTTCCCCAGCGATTCTTCAACATGTGCTTTGCTGCAGCCCTTGAGCAATAGAACGCACCAGTGAGGTTGACACGGAGCACCTCTTCCCATCTTTCATCGCTCATGCGCAATAGTAGCGCATCTCTTGTAATACCAGCGTTGTTGACGAGTATGTCCAAGCGCCCAAATCGTTCCGCAACCTCATCAATTGCNCTCTCTATTTCNTCCCTCTTTGAGACATCGGCTTTAAAGCTGATGCAATTCCTTCCGAGCCCTGTAACTGCTTCAACGACCGCTATCGCAGCCTCTTCATTCTGGCGATATGTGAAAGCCACATCTGCGCCCTGCTCGGCGAGCCTTATGACTATGGCTTTCCCGATGCCCCTGCTACCACCTGTCACAAACGCTACCCTTCCATGCAACGACAGGTTGAGAGAATGCACAGCTACACAACCCCCTTTGCTCTGCGCTTTTGGAGCGTTCACATGAAAGCCCCTGTTGAGCAATATTATTGCATGGCTTGTTATCTCGGTCTTACAAAGGGGTTGCTTTGGCATGCGGATGGCAAGTAAACCTCGCCATGCTTTTTCAGCTAACGCTTCTCGCAGCGGTGAAGTTGAACGAAAGAGTGCCTCTCAAAAGCTTCGGGAGCACTTTTGGATACCGCTTGTAGCAACCTCGCTGTTTCTCATCCTGCTCATCGCTTTGAAAGGATGCTCCAACAGCGTTTACATCAGCTTCGGAAACCATTCTGGCATCGCTCACATCGTTCGCTCGTTTGATGAAGGTGAAGCGTTCAAGTTGCTCAAGGAGCAAGTTGCGATGGGAGCGAGAGTTCCAAACACCGATGCGCATAGGAAATGCATGATGTGGCTTGAGAAGCAGATGAAGGGATGCACTGACCAAGTGCATGTGCAACGCTTTAAAGTCTCATGGCGTGGCGAAACTTACGAACTCGCTAACATCATAGCCCTCTTTGCTGGCTCCTCTGGTGACACATTGCTCATCGGCACTCACTGGGATTGCCATCCAACCGCAGATAGAGACGAAGACTTAACAAAGCGAACGGAGCCCGTGCCCGGGGCAAACGATGGCGCCTCTGGGGTGGCGATCTTGCTTGAGCTTGCGAAGGTGCTCAAAGCGCATACGCCACCAATCACGGTCATGCTCGCATTGTTTGACGGTGAGGATTTCGGTGACTACGCCTATGGGAGTAAACACTTCGTATCAAACCCAACGCCATACATGCCTGATGCAGTGATCATAATTGACATGGTTGGTGATGCTGACCTTCGCATCTCAAACGAACTCAACTCAATTGAGCGCTCAAGAAAACTTTGGGAGACGCTGATGGAAAGCGTCAGGGCGCTTTCATACGAAAGGTATTTCGGCGGGAGCAGTGTCCGCATCTTTGACGACCATATCCCTTTCATCAACGCTGGCAAGCAGGCGATATTGCTGATTGACTTCGATTATCCGTATTGGCACACCACAAACGACACCGTAGATAAGTGTTCTCAAGCGAGCTTGGGCATCGTCGGGCGATCGCTCATCCGCTTCATATTCGTGGATGCGAAGAAGCTCTTTAAGTCAAACTGAGATTACTTTCGGTGGTGTCCGAAGGTGGGATTGGCAAGCAAACCGATGAACAAGGCTTCGCCGATGAGGCACCTCTTCGTCTTCAAGCTATGCGATGATGAGTTTGCTGTGGAGCTCTCTCATGTTAGGGAAGTGCATCCATACTCTGAACCGTTCCCGATACCGTGTCCACCGCCGTGCATTGTGGGTGTGATGAACTTGCGAGGCAGGGCTGTGCCAGTCGTTGACCTGAAAGCTCTACTTGGGGTTAAATGCGGTTGCAAACCGTATCGCATTGTTGTGGCTGAGGTTGAAGGGCATGAATTCATTTTTGCGATTGATTCGCAAGGTGAAGATATGTTGGTCCCACAGGATGCTATACAACAGCCACCACCGAGCTTGCCGGAAAGGCATCGTCAACTCATCATCGGCATCATATCGCTTGGTGGGAGGACGATCACGCTTCTCAACCTGCATCCGTCGCGCTTGTGGGGAGAGCAGGGCACAGCAAGTTGATCTCTTTTAACTGGCGCTTAGGCTTCTTTGCTCCCGCTGAGTTTCCTCCTCGCCTCCTCCATTGCCATTTCAACGACGAGCTTCAGTGGGATGTTTTCTCTCTTAGCCACTTCTTTGCAGTCTTCGTATTCTGGCGATATGTTTATGATGTGTTCACCTCGCCTTGCCACCTTCACCCTAACATCGCCAAAAGGTGTGCTAACGGCGAAAGTCTCCCTCGGCAAGCACACCCGCTCAACTGGTATGATACGCACACCGAGCGTTGTCGTCTCTGAGAAAATGCAATCGAGCATGCTTCTTACCTTCTCACCGTTGCAGAGCACATTCAATTGAGCTGCTGGGCGTGTTTTCTTCATTTGCACAGGTATGATGTATGCATCAAGCGCACCAAGCTCGAAGAGCTTTTCAACTACATGTCCAAACCACTCCGCTGGCATGTCATCGATGTTCGTCTCAAGGATGAAAAGCTGTTCATGTGTTTCATCGGCAGTTACATAGCTTGCCAGCTCACCGATTACAACACGGAGCAAGTTAGGGATCGGCAAGCGTGCATGTCCAGCGCCATAACCTATGCTGGTTGGCGAGAGCGGTGGGAATGTCCCGAACGCTTTACATGTGGCTTTGAGTATGGCAGCACCAGTTGGGGTGACAAGTTCGGCATCTATGTCCACATGACGCCACTGAGCATCTTTGAGCAGTTCAAGTGTCGCAGGGGCTGGCACGGGTAACAACCCGTGAGCGGACTTCGCCCACCCACTGCTGTATGGCAGTCTTGATGCGAAGGCTCGTTCGATACCGAGCATATGCATCGCAAGCATCGTTCCAACGATATCAATGATTGCGTCGATTGCGCCGACCTCGTGCAGGTGGACTTCATCAACGCTGACACCGTGCACCTTCGCCTCAGCTATCGCCAGATGCTCAAACGCCTTTATAGCCTTCCTTTTGACGCCCTCGCTCAGCTTTGATGATTCAATCAACTCAATTATTTCCGTTGGTCTCCTCCCGTGAGGTTCATGTGTGCTATCTATGTTCACCTTGACCTTCGTCGCAGCTATGCCACCTTCGTTAACCTTTTCAACAGCTATCTCAAACTCTGGCAACCTCAGCTCTTTCAAAGCCCTCACTATCTCACCAACATCTGCACCGCTGTCTATGAACGCGCCGAGCGCCATATCACCGCTTATCCCAGAGATGCAGTCAAAGTAAACAACTCGCACATCAAACCACCTCCCAAATGAGTGTAGCGTGCTCACCTCATTGCGCTACACTATAAAGCAACACTGCAAAGGCGTTTGAGTGCTTCGGCAAATGCTATCAAGGAGGGTGATGTGGTGTGAAGAGGACGATTGAGAATTTGGTGAAGGCGTTCATCGGCGAAAGCCAAGCGAGGAACAGGTATACCTTCTACTCAAAGGTTGCCAAAGGGGAGGGGTTTGAGCAGATCGCCGAGATCTTCCTCATCACAGCAGAGAACGAGAAAGAGCACGCAAGCTGGTTGTTCAGGTTGATCAATGAGTTGAAAAAGAAAGCCGATGAAGACCTCAGTGAAATCAAAGTTGAAGTGACAGCGCCGACGGTGCTCGGGACAACAGCTGAGAACTTGAGGGCAGCTATAGCTGGTGAAAACTACGAGCATACAAAGATGTATCCAGAATTTGCTGCCGTTGCTGACGAGGAAGGGCTCCACGAGATCGCAGAAAGACTAAGAGCAATCGCTGTGGCTGAAAAGCACCATGAAGAAAGATACAGAAAACTCTTAGCGGAGGTTGAGGCTGGAACGGTCTTCAAAAAAGAGAAAGAGGTGTGGTGGGTTTGCCGTGAGTGTGGATATGTTCACTTCGGCAAGGAGCCACCAGAAGTGTGCCCATCATGTAGCCATCCACGAAGCTTCTATCAAGTCAAGTGCGAGGAATATTGAGGCGTGGCAAGATGAAGCTCCTGTAGGTTTTATGCGAAAGGACTAAAGCGAAGAAGTGTTCGAGCGTCGATAAACCAGATAGGATTGAACAACTACGCCGAGGATCAAAGCGAGCAGTAACCCAAATGGGATAAGGTCAAAGCGATAAGGCAACAAGGGCGCAAGAGTGAAAAGAAGCCCTATCACTATAAACCCGTAGCCACAAAATCTGTTTGCGCTCTTCCAAGCTCCGTCGTTCACGAGTGTCCATGGAAGCCTAACACCAGCGACCCAGTTTCGTTTCAGCTTCGGCAAGACGCTACCGATGAATATGAACAGCACACCTATCGAAGGCAATATCGTAGTTCGTGGGCTACTCAGCCACCCTAAGCCGACTGCCAAAATCGAGCCGTGTATTGAAAGCGTGAACGCACCTATGAGTGTTCGTAAGCTGAGAAGCAGTTTGAGGTCTGTTTGCTCCAACATCAACTGCCCTTTCTCAGTTGCTGCCAGCCAGAAGCAAACAGTGAGTATGAGCCAAAGCAGTGCCAACATTGAGGGCATCAACCAAAGGAATGTCTCACGGTGCACCCAGCCGTCGGGTTGCCATTTGACATTGAAATGTATCGGCACTTCCTCAGGTAGGTGAGGGTAGGCGAGCCACCCTGCGAAATAGCACACTGCTACCCACAATAGCCCCTCAGTGATGTCACGCATCAATCGCATTACCTTATCACTCTGATCTTTGATGCCCCGAGTTTAAATGAGAGGCATGAGCACAGTTTATGCATTGGCTTTCTTTGAAGCTCACTCATCCACTTGTAGCCTCATCACCGTTAAGGAGTATGGTGCGAGTGTGCAATATAGAGGGTTTGCTACATTCGTGAGTTCCCTCTCAACAGGTGCTATGCGCCTTGGCTGTGAAAATGAGTTTTCTTCATCTGGGCTGTTTCCAGTCAGCGTGATCAACTTCGCGGTCCTCTTGAGTCGTTTTACACCGTTGATTGCGATTGAAACTCTTAGTCGGCTATCGCTTGTGTTCACAACCTTGACTATGACTTCATTTGTCGCTTTAACAATTGTCGCCGAGGCGTGCAATGGCATTAGCCCTCTTTCTTCAACATCGTGTATGAGCTTTCCATCCAAGTAGCATCTTATGCGGTTGCCTTTAACCTCAACCTGTATGTCATACCATTTACCGACCTCGACGCCACCTTGAACTCTATCCCCGACGATGGTCTTACTTCCTCCAAGGCACCTCTCAATTGCGTGCCATCTATTTCCCCACCCTCCAATGTTCCACCAATACCAGTTGTTATCGTCACGGACACGGAACATTATGAGGAAGCCCTCTTCGCCTGCGATCTTTCTCGCCTTGAGCTTTATCGTGTAATCGCTCCACTTTGCGTCCCCGCCCACTATCCTCATGTCCTCGCCAGTTGCCAGCTGTCTAACGGTGTCACCTTCCACCCTCCAATCGCCACGAAAAACCGCCAACCTTTCAAACCAGCTTTTGCGAAGTCAGCATCAAATATAACCTCATCACCCCGCATGACCTTCAATTCCTTGAACTCCGCCTGTGTTCTCCAAGTGCCCAAACCTATTGCGCCGTGAGGGAGCGGGAGCAATTGCTGTTGTGCTTCAACTATCACTGGCAGTGCTATGTCACCTCTGTTTTGGCTGAACAGCATTTGCACATAGTAAGAAGGCGTGCCGTAAACATTGCAGTTATCGAAGCAGATGAGGTTTGGGTTCCAACTCCTGTGGTTGATGTTCACGAAGAGAGGTGCGTATGCAGCCATTATGACGATATCGCTGTTTCGCTCAATGCCAGTCATGAATGCAGCCTCAGCTATTGCAGCCCTCAAGTTGCCAGTCCCGCATTGCCTTGTAACGGCATACTCGCCAACGAATATCTTCGGTCCGTTGCGGTCATACGAATCATAGCGAGTTGAGTTTGCGATGAACCATTCAGGTGAGTTGTAGAAGTGCTCGTCAACGATTTCAACTGGCGCGCTCCTGACTGGCACATTCGCGATGATTTGCATGTGCGGGTAGCGTTCCTTTATCGCCTTGTAGAACATGACGTATCTTTCCTCGTATGCGCGCCCACTGTTTTCGTTTCCTATCTCAACGAAGCGCAATTTGAAAGGTTCTGGGTGACCGTTCCTTGCGCGCATTGCGCCCCACTTGCTCGTAACAGGTCCGATGGCATACTCAATCGCGGAGAGAGCCTCTTCAATCCACTCATCCATCTTTTCTATCGGTGCGACTTCCTTGTGAGACATCCCGCAGTTGACAACCAAAACTGGTTCAGCACCTAACGCCTCACACATCATCAAGTATTCATGCAAGCCGAGCCCCTCGGTTGAGTAATATCCCCAAATGCACCACCTCGTTTTCCTTTCAGCCACATCGCCGAGGGTGTTCCGCCACCGCAACGCATCTTTAAGCGTATTGCCCTCAACGAAGCAACCACCCGGGAAGCGCACGAACGACGGCTTTAGCCCCTCAAGCATCCTCATCAAATCTGGGCGCAAGCTCAAGCCATTCCAACGCTCCTCTGGCATCATGGAAACCATGTCAAGCCACACTGTTCCAACACCATCAACTGATATTACGAGCCGACCCGCAGTATCAGAGGCGTTTGGAGTCAGCTTCGTTTCTAACTTCCTCCACCGCTCACTCAGCCCATCAATTTTCGCCATCGCGTAAACCAAGCCACTCGGATGCTCAAGCGTGATCAACAAAGCCCCCTTGAACCCTTTGCTACATCTCGCATACAGAGAGAGCGCATAGGTTTTGCCTTTGATGATGTTCATCCCCCAGTAGCCATGATTTGCGACGGCGACCCTGCCCCCAGCGTTCTTTCGCACATCAATTCGCAGTGAGCGTTTGTTGTTTTCGTTCAGCGGTAAGCTTTCGTCTATCGCCATCTCGCCATCAGCATCGCCTTCAATGATCAACTCCCAAAAGATGGGTTTATCAGCATCCTCAAAGGAGCGGTTGCGCACCATCTCAGCGTATATTCCGCCATCGCCAGCATGGTTTATCTCTTCGAAGAAGATGCCCCAGAGCGTTTTGCTGACTTCGCAGATTGGCTTTTTCACATCAACGGTTATACGCCCATCCAATGCAACGCAAAGGGCGCAAGATAAAAAGAGCGCACCGACGGCACAACTCAAAGAGGTGGCATTCATGCCATCTCACCTACCTCGAGAGTTGACCCTTGGGATAGATAAAGCTATCTTGCCCTTCAGCTCTCATCACAAGGTAGCATGGATGTGCATCGAATGCATGCCCTAAGCTATGTCTTCAAGCGGTGGTAACTTCTCTGGGTGAAGCGCTCTCATCCTGATGAGGTATGCTTCGAGCCATCCTCTTGCCTTCTCCGGGTTGTTCATAACCCAGACGATGCGCTCGTGGTCGAGGCTGTTTATTCTATCGTTTGCAGCCCTCAATGCATCCATGCAGTTTTTCAAAGCTCGTTCAACTGGCATCCTCTCTGGGTTTATGTCGATGCCGAAGTAGCCAGTGTAGCCATACATCTTGAGCACATAGAGTGCTGCCTCGGTTTGCTCTGGCATCACGACACCGACATTCAAGTCTTGATCATAGTTCCCAAGTGGTTGGCTGTTCCAGTGGGTGTGTGCGAGCCTGCCCTCTCGCATTATCCTCGCAAGGGCGTATGGTAGATCCTCAAATCCCATAAGGACATGCCCAACCTCTGGGTTGAGCGCAACGAGAGCATGCCCTTCTTCCAGCAACTTCCTATTCTCTTCGTTTTTGAGGCGCCGCTCAACATGCTCAGCCATCAATATGCCATCTGCTGTGTTGCGGTAGATGTTGTTCCCTCTTGGCTCGTATGGCTTTGGCTCAAGCGCAACTCGAACCCCAGGGACTGCATCCATGGCTTCTGCGAGACCTTCTTCAAACCTATCCCACATGCCATAGAAGTCAAGCCCAAATGGGTTCTCATAACCGTCAATGCCAGGCCAAACGATGGCGAAGTCGCAACCAAGCTCTTTGTTTATCTCGAGCGTGCGTATCGTCCGCTCTATTGCCTTCTGGCGCACCTGTGGTATGGGTGACGAGAGGGAGCCAAACTCAAATGTAGGTTCGTAGAACAAGTTCGGCACAACAGTTAACACCCTTATCCCCGTGTCCTTTGAGAACTGCTTCCACAGGTCAAGGTTCTCTTCGCTTATCTCATTCGGGTAATGCGCCTCAAGAGCCTTCAAGCCGTAGTCTGCCAACTTTGCAGCTATCTCCAAGCGCCTCGGTATGTCAAGCTGTTCTCCATAAGGGGCATGAAACCTTGATGCAGCAGGTGAAAAATACCATATGCCAGCTGAGAACTTCAAATCAAGTTCAAAAGTCTTGAGGTGCTGAATGAGTTCCTCTGGTGTGCGTCTCATCTTTTGTGCACGCAAGTCAACCATTGGCATCGTGACCACCTCCAAGGTCTCAATTTATGCGCCCTAACACTCTGCCATCCCCGTGCTCGCTCATGATTATAGCACACGATGACAATCAAAAGCCACAGGGCAATATTGCAAATTCATCCTTGCCTCTGTGTGGTTCACTGTGAAACCCTTTGCAGATACGAGAGGAACTCAACTTCGCTCGCCAACCTTATCGGTGTCAAAACAGCTTTTCCATCCTTCAACACTGCCCTGTATGTTGCCCCAGCTCCCTCAGCACGAATTTCAACTTCTCCCAACTCTGGCACGGAGACATGAACCAGCCTGTCTCTACTATCGGCAGCCCATGCCGTTATAAGCCATTCATTTCTCTTTCTGTGCTTTCGTGCAAGAACGCGTGTATTGTTGTCACCAGTTGGCAGTTCATATGCTGGCAAGTCTTTTGACCACCTATGGCGCATAGGTCCTGGGATGAGTTCACCATTCCTGAGGAATTCCTCAAGGTGAGAGAAAAGAGCATGGACATGTGAGAGAACCATCATCTGTAAGAGCCAATGAGGTGGCTTTTCGCCAACATCGCTATCAAACCCTCCCTTCGGATAGGCAAAATAGCCAGCTACGCCACCGACCATCCCTGCTGTGTAAAGGCACTTGAGAAAGCCCATGTAAAGCCTTAAATCAGCGAATGCTTCCTCACCTAACTTTTCTCTTTCCCAACCCGCACATACCCAGTTATATGAGAGCGCATCCCCATATTGAAGTTGCTGTGCAACTGCGTTCAGAACTTGCGTGAGCATATCGTCATCCCCTGTGAAACCCGAGTTGAAGTGCCTGTAGTATATCGAGATGCTCGGCAAATCAGAAACTTTCCTAATGAACTTGTAATCGTAATCCCAATGCCACCAAGTCGGATAACGATTCCTGTGCGTTCCGCCAGTGTGATAGTAGATGTAAAGCGCTTCTGGGAAGGCTTTTCTAATGGCATCGGCGATAGCGATTTCTTGATTGGCTTTCCTCTCCGAGATATACTCAAACCAACTGCGCTCGCCCTTGGCTTTCATGACCCTTGGGTCCATCTGCCAATACTTTCCACCGAATCCGTAGACAGTAAGAGCATACTCGCCACCGTTCAAAATCACGGAAATTTTCGCCCTTTTACTCACCTCAATTAGTGGCTTTAGAGCGATCTCCGCAGCCTTCGTAAAGACCTCAATGGGCGCTTCTGGACTCCACAACCCTTGAGGACCGATGAGTTTGCCTTCCTCATCACGACACCATGTTTCTTCTGGCAGTGAATCAAGGAAAGAACGCTCGAAAAATGGGCGGTAAAGGAGGACAAACAGCTTATAACCCTTCAATGACGCGAGCGAGCAAATCTTTGACAAAGTGCTTTGGGGATCTTCAAGCTGTTTGACCGATGCTGGGTTGGCTTCGCCAAACTCAAGCGCATAACCCCAATTTTCAGCCAATTCCACCCTGACTTCAAAAGGCATAGTCCATCCCCAGCGAGTTAACGGATAAAGAGTGTGACCTTCCTTGAAAGCAGGCTTCGGCGCCTCTTTGAGAAACTGAAGGGCAGTTTTTGAACTAACGGCGCTGTGAAGTGTTAGCAGGAGAAGGATGTGAATGGAAACTGAAAGTATTTTTCCCGCCACTGGCACTCGCATGATACTACCCACCTCCCCTTTTCACGCTACATGTGACGCCCCTTCGTTAAAGACCAAGTGACTACAATGCATCCTTAGTTTGCCTTCTGCACCAGTCTGAGATGAGGCGGACACGCTCAATCGCTTCCTCGCCACCACCTTGTGGGACTTCGTCCGAGGCACCGAGGATCAGGCGTGGATGGAACAGCTTGACGATGCGCTCAACCGTTGCCATCAGCTCCTCTCTTGTGAATGGCGGTATGAACATTATTGCGGGTATGCCGTCGATGAGGATTTTGTCGCCGATGTGCTCCTTCAACTCTTCAAGTTCAACATCGCCTTGAGGTTTGGGCGTCAGTGCCTCATAGCCATCGAATGGGAGATGCTTTAGGTAAGGCAAGAGCGATTTGAAATAGCCATCAATGTGGATGTGCGTGAATATTCCCGCCCTCCTTAGCTGGTTTGAGCGCTTCTCATAAAACGGTATTAGGTAGCGCTCAAAATACTTCGGTGAGAGTAGCTGGTCATGGATGTTTTCGCCGAAGTTGAGTATGCGCACAACACCGCTTGCGATTATCTCCTCGTAAAGCCTGTCATATGAGTCGTCAATCGCCTTCATCGTCGCTTCAACCTCATCGGTCCAATCAACGAGCGCATAAATGAAGTCCTCCAAACGCATCCATATTTGCGCGAGAGCCTGATATGGGCTTTTCGGAACCCAAAACTGTGGCTCACCACGCTCGCCCATGAACTGGGCGCCGATGTTGAACCTATCAACTGAGAAGGAATAGTTTGTGTTGGCGTATAACCAACGCAACTTGCGCAAGTCGTCAACCGACTTGACTGGGAACTCAGTTTTTCTCCAACTGCCATCGCTTGTAAGCGTATAACGCTCAACAAGTTCACCGTAAGGTGTCTCGTAAATGACAGTGCCATCTGTCTCATGGAACTGGCGTATGATTCTCACCTTATCGCTGTAGTTGACGACTATAGGGTCTGGCTGACCAGTGTAGTAGTGCACATAGCGCATCGAGATGCGAAGGTCGTCAAAGACATCAAGCAGGCTTGCACCCTCATATCGCTTCGGCATCTTCCCGAAGCGCTTATGCCAGTCATACCATGGCTCGATTCGCGGCTGGAAGAGCACATGCGGTATCGGCTCGCCACGAAAAACATTGAGCGTCATCTGCTTAAATGTCATTTGCATGCTCGCCCCAACGCTCATCATTCGCCACTTGAGTTTAACAGCGCCTTCATAGCCATATCACAGAGTTCGTTCGCTATTGTCTCATCTTCGGCTTCAGCGATGATGCGGATAATGTCTTCGGTCTTCGATTGCCTTATGTGCACCCAACGCTTCGGCGATTTCCACATGAGCTTGAGCCCATCGTAATTGAGCACTTCGTCAGCACTACATGCGATGCGTTCAAAACAGCGCTTTAGCTCCTCTGGTGATTTTAAACGCTTGTGCTCTACCCTGCGCTTGATGATCTTGTATTGAGGTAGCTCTTTTACAAGTTCGCTCAACGGCTTATCTCTCTCAGCCATGAACTCAAGGACGAGCGCCATACCGAGCAACCCATCCCTCGCATATTGCAAGGGTGGATAAATGACTCCACCATTGCCTTCACCACCAACGACTCCTCCTACCTCAAGAAGCTTACTGCTGACATTCAAGTCACCCACTGGCGTGCGTATCACATTACAACCATGCTTGCATGCGATTTCATCAACTGCCATGGTTGTTGAAATGTTTGTGACGACATCTCCTTTCTTCTTGCTCAGTATGTGCTCAACAGCTACGCAGAGCGTCATCTCTTCACTACACCTTATGCCACCATCCAAGACGATGACAACCCTATCAGCGTCAGCGTCGAAGCCGAAACCAACATCAGCATCTTCATTGCGCACCACTTCTGAAAGCTCATCCAAACTATCTGGGGTTGGCTCAGGTGGGCGAGCGAACTCGCCAGTGAGATCACAGTTCAGTTGTATAACTTCGCATCCAAGCTCCTTGAGTAGCGGTATTGCGACGACCGAGCCAGCGCCGTTCACGCAATCTATCGCAACTTTGAACTTGTGCCTCTTTATCTCGTCCACTTGAAGAAGCCTCAGTATAGCCTCGATGTGCATTTGGACAGCCGTTTCGTCCGTTCGGAGTTTCCCGACCTCGTTCCAGTGGGCTATTGAGAATGAGCCAGTGCTGATGATGCGTTGCAGTTTTTCCATCTCATCTGCATCCAGATACATCCCGTTTGAGCCAAAGAACTTAAGCGCGTTCCATTGCTCAGGATTGTGAGAGGCTGTTATGCCAACCCCTCCGCGCACCCCTTCTTTTGATTTCTCACGGATGTAAAATTGCAGTGTTGGTGTTGGAACGATGCCTAAGTCCGCTACATCGCACCCAGTTTCAAGCAAACCAGCTACCAATGCGCCCTTCAGCATCTCGCCAGAAGGACGAGAATCGCGTCCAACGGCGATGACGCGTTCGCCATAGTTGAGTGAGCGAACATATGTCCCGTAGGCATGCGCCCATTTGAGCGCTACTTCGGCGTTAAGCGATTCACCAACTACTCCACGCACCCCCGATATGCTCACAATCAACTCGCTCATCTTCGCACCACCACTGCCTCGCTGAGTTTTAAAACGCAATTTGCAATATGACGCGATGCCAAGCCAACACCTTACATGCTGTGTTTCGTCAGCATGCGCAACTCTCGCTCGTAATCCTCGTTTGTGTCGATGTCTCGCAGTATGGCATCCGTTTGAACTGGCACTTCCTTGACACCGTTTGAATGTTCAACGATGAAGGAGCGCAAACCATATTCACCACGGTAAAGCAACAGCTCAGGGATGTATCGTCCGCTCAAAAGCACTGGGTGTCCTCGCTTCCCTTTGTATGTCGGTATGATTATGCCAGCAGGCGATTGATGCCATGCCGTTATCAGCTCGTCGATGACTTCATGCCCTATCGCTGGTTGGTCGGCGAGCATGACAATGAATGCGTCGATATTTCCCTTCCTCTGTTCCTGCAACGCTTTCAAGGCGATGCGCAGTGAGTCAATCATTTCCGATTCACTCATCTCGTTCACCACCACGCACGCCCCAACTTCCCTCAAACGCTCAACGACTTCATTTGTCATCCACGCACCCACAACCACTATGACTTCATCAGCTGATGATGCTGTCGCATTTTTCACGACCGTCTCAAGGACTGTAGAACCACGGTATGGTAGGAGTAGCTTACATCGCCCCATCCTTGAGGAGCGTCCCGCAGCAAGCACTATCACTGCAATCATTCCATTGCCACCTTGCTATCGGTCTTCCCGTGGCTTGAGTGGTTGAAGGTGTTGTTCAAAGTTGTTCGACGAGCCCTATGGCGAAGTTTATAGCCGTTATAGATGTGAGCTTTACCTCGCCACCGGGGAGTTCAAGAGGCATCGTCATCGCATCGTCATATCTCCCCTCTTGATACATAGTTCGTCCAAGCTCGGTTGAGAACCATACTTTCATCCTCAACCTTGATGTTCCGCTTGCCCCTTCAAGCCCCATCAACGATAGCATCAGTGCGCTCATGCTTGGGCTTGATTGCTCAAACTCTATAACTGCGCATTTCGTTTTCCCCTTCTCTTCGTAACCTGTGAACTTCCCAGTGCCACTCAATGTGATAGTCTTGCCCTCGCTGACTTTCACCTCACTCTTGAACTCCCAAGTATCGCCGACATTAACTTCGCCCTCAGGGAAACCAAGCGTGGTGCTTGCGAGCGCGCTAACATCAATCGGCATCTTGCCACCAAAGGCGCCAGGAAGCTTCTCTGGCTTTATGACTTTGTAGCTGAGGGTCTTCCCCGATGGTGTGAGGACGACTTCAATTTCGCTTTCTGGCAACTTCATCTTCTCTTCGCCTTGCGGTGTCGTCACTTGTGCCTGCCCGGTTACATTCATGCGCACAGTGTAATTACCAGCCTCATCAACCTTCAGGATGCTTTGTATCGCTGTGAGCTCAATCTGCATCGGCATTTTTATCTCAGGAGTTAGCCCGCCAGTCTGCATCTGCACAACACCGTTTGCCCTCACTTGATACTTCAGCTTCTCACCGACTTGATACTTGAGCTTGAAGACCTCACACCCAACACGATCCACAAGGAGGAGTAGCAACGGCAACGAGGCGATAACAAAGCTTTTGCAAGCCCTACTGCCGAGCATACCTTCTCACCTCCATTATGCTGTCTCACTTCATGACGATGTAGCGCTTGAAGAAACTTACGACGCGCCTCTCATACTCATCCCTGTGCCTCACAAACATTTTGACATGCCCGACACCGTGACCGATCCAAAGTTCCTTTGGGTGGCGAGCACTCTCGTAAAGCAACTTCGCATCCTCAACGCTGACCTTGGTATCAGCGTCACCATGAATTATGAAGACAGCCCTTGGCGAGATGAGATGGACAAGACGGTATGGCGCTACATCCTTTGGGTCGCACCCGAGCATGAACCTAAATGTGATTCGTGCTGGCACACCGAGTATCGGTGCGAGGAAACCGAAGGTCCTTTTCAATGTCAGCTCCGCAGGTCTATCAAGGGATGCGTAGGCGCTATCCGATACGACTGCTTTTATAGCTTCATTTCTGGCTGCAGCCATTATGGCTACGGCACCACCCATTGAAAATCCGATCACGCCGATACTGCGCGATGAATTGGGCTTGCTCTCACGCAACCACTTCGTTGCGCTGTCCAAATCGTTCACTTCTCTGCGCCCTATCGTTGGTCTGCCAGTGCTCTCACCGTTGCCACGAAAGTCAAACATGAGGACGGAAAAGCCAGCCCTGTGAAGCGCTGGGGCGATGTCAATAAACCTTGAGCGGTTGCCCGGGTATCCATGACAAACGATGACGGTGCAGTGAGTGTCATTGGCTTCGTCTGCTGGTATGAACCATGCTGTGATCCTCACACCGTCTTCCGTTATGAAGTTGGCTTCCTCGTATCTCAAACCGAGATCGGCTGGGGAGCGTTGTAAGGGCAACCTCGGCGGGTGAAATGAGAGGACAACCCAAATGACATCACCGAGCACCCACAACAGAATCAACACAACGAGAAAGCGGGATAGTAGCCATCTCCATCTGATGCGCTTTATGCACACATTCGCCATCCAGGTCAATATTCCACTTCCTCGCCCGGAGACAGTATGCAACAGCGTATCGTTTTATCAGCCTCCGAGAGCTTGCGTGCAAACTCGTTTGGGTCAGCTTTTATCACTGGGAATGTATCGTAGTGCATCGGCACAACCACCTTCGGATGTAGCATCAGCGTAGCTTCAACTGCGTCATCAATGCCCATTGTGAAGTTATCACCTATCGGGATGAAAGCGCAATCAATCCTGTTCCTCTCGCCGATCAACTTCATGTCACCAAATAGCGCTGTATCCCCAGCATGATAAAGTGTTGAACCATCAGCGACCAAGATGAAGCCACATGCTTCGCCAGTGTAAACCGTGCTCGGATGCGTGATGGCTGAGCCGTGAATGGCTGGGGTCAATTTGACCATGCCAAACGAAAACTTCGCAGAGCCACCTATATGCATTGGGTAGGCTTTGCGAACGCCTCTTGACTGGCAATATACGCAAAGCTCGTATACGCCGATCAGAAGCGCATCATGAGCCATGCATATTTCAATCGCATCACCGAGGTGATCTGCATGCCCATGCGTTACGAGCACGACATCGATTTTGGGCAGTTGCTCAAGCTGTATTGGGCATTGTGGGTTGCCTTTTATGAACGGGTCAATGATGATTTTTGCGCCCTCAACTGTCACGAGGACACATGAATGCCCTAACCATTTAGCCTTTGCCATCTCACTACACCGTCAGGCAATGCTTGAGAGGCTTTGAGCAGAAGGGTTCATTCAATCAACTCACGCAACCCTGCAGGTATCCAATCCCTTCTGTTGCGTGCACCATCAAATGTTGTATCAACGCGCACCGAGTATGAGAGTTGGACTGGGACTGGCTTTTGCTGTGCCTGTTGACCTGCACCAAGCATTGAAGCTATCCCGCCAGTCATCCCCATCGGCTGAAGCGCACCGAACGGTTGTTCACCGCCTTCCATCATCGCGCCAAGCATGCCAGCATATGCTTGCCCGATGGCGCCCACCATGCCCATCAAGCCACCGCCAACCCCAGCTTGCGTTGTTTGCGCAACTTGCGGGATTAGGAGCGAAAGGACAGCTGTGTCGGTGTTGAACACGAGCTCGTTCTCTTCCCTTGAGCTTATGATTCGCCCGTCTTTCACATCGAAGTAAATGACGCGTGTTCCCTTCCCAGAACCCTTCAACTCTTCTGGCAGTTTTTGCGTCCCCATCACACCGCCAACTGCTCCTCCGAACGCACCTCCCATCATCCCACCGACACCAAATGGAGTTGGAGATGGCATCCCACCGTAACTCGGCATGCCCATCAACGGTGCACCAAGCATTGGAGCACCACCCATCGGCATGCCACCAGTTACAATGCCAGCCTCACTGCCAGCCATACTCGCAGCACCAACTGCTGAAAAGCGCGCTTGCAGATAAGCAAGCTTAAGTGTCACATCGACTTCGTAGTTTGTGACGATCTTGGCGCAGGGCTTTCCAGCCTGCCACTCAAAACCTGCGAAGATGTGCTTCACATCGCCCCTTATCGTCCCAACAACCGCTTCAACGGCTCCTGATTGCTTTTCCTTTGGCTTCCGTATGACGCTTAGCGTGAAGAGTTCGGGGCGGATTGCTATCGGCGCTTCCCATAAAGCTCCGGGTGAGACTGGGAGCTCGGGAAACTCAATATCAACGCCAGCTGTGGCGAACGCAAGCAACTGGTCTATGTCATCGTTTGTAAAGATGTCACCGTTTGTGCGCATCGAAGCGGACATCATCTTCCTCATCGGTATGAGCGGTTGCGAGACAACTTGGAATGTCTGTGCAGTTGATGCGGTTGCCCCCATCGGGCTACCTGGCATCGCCCCACCGCCAACAGCTCCACCTGATGCGAGGAACCAAATTCGCCCTTCCTCAAACTCTCGGCTAATTTGGTAGTATCTATCTGGAGTGTAACCTTGCGCCATTTGGTTCCAACGGATGCTCAAGCGATGCTCAAGGAACGGTAGGTCTTCTGTGCGAGCCCTCTTTGGTATCTTACCTTTAGCCTTTGAGCCCGCCCTCACAGTGTAAAACCACACCTCTCCCGGCTTGAACTTGAACGAGAGCAACATGCCCTCAGGTGGGATTTGCAATGATGCTTGCCGTGAGAGCGTGAACTTAACTGTAGCTGAGCCGACATAAGTGCCATCGCCATCTCTTGCCTCCGCACGCAATTCATGCTCGCCATCTTTCAGCTTCATCGCATCCGGGTCAATCTCGTGTTCAAACGGTGGTCCGACTGCCGTCAGAAACTGACCATCAAGCCAGAGAGCAACATAGCCATTTGGATTAGCCTTGTGCAAAACCACTTTGAACTTCTCGTGCACAGTTGATCCATTCTGCGGGAAGATAAACTCAACGCCACCTTGTGCGAGTGCCATGCCATAAAGCAAAAGCGAGGCTACCAACGATGCCAGCTTAAACCTTCCCATTGGCATCACCTCATTGCATCCAATGGACAGGTCGTCCCATTTTTCCATTTTATCACTTGTCACAAGTTGCGTTCACAGTTTTTGACGCCTGTTTGCCTGCGATGGTTTCCGCCTTCAAAACCCTTTCTGCTCGAACCACGGGCGCAACTTGGCATAAGTTTGTTCGAGCAGTTCTGGTATCACCTTCGTGTTTGCGATGACTGGCATGAAGTTTGTATCGCCAGCCCACCTTGGGACGATGTGTATGTGCAAGTGTTGCTCGATACCAGCTCCCGCAGCCCTGCCCAAGTTCAAACCTATGTTAAAGCCATCGGGGTTAAGAAGAGCGCTAAGTGCCTCCTCGCACAGGCGTGTCGCATACATCAGCTCCGACAATTCTTCATCGTTGAGTTGCGATAGCCAAGCCACATGCCTGTATGGGACTACCATCAAGTGCCCGTTGTTGTATGGGTAAATGTTAAGCACAACGAAAGTGTGTTTGAGTCTTGCGAGGATGAAGTTCTCGGCGTCCTTGCCCTCAGAGGGCTTCTTACAGAAAGGGCATCCTCGCTCAGCTTGCGTTGCCGTCATGATGTATTGCATCCTCCATGGTGCCCAAATTATCTCTCGCCTTCCGCACATGGCTTTCTCACTCTCAAACATCTCCCTCGATTATGCGCCTTATGTGCTGAGCCGTGTCAATCACGAATTGATCTGGTGCGGTGCGATAAGGTGGCAACTCAGCGGTCAAATAGCTATCGTAGCCCACTTCAACGAGTGCGTCGTGAACGGCTTTCCAGTTCACATCGCCTTCAAACAGCCACACGAACTCACGCCTTCGCAGGTCAAAGTCTTTGATGTGAACGCGCTTTATCCTTCCGCCGAGCATCCTTATCCACTGTTCAGGGTAGCCGATGATGAGTATGTTGCCCACATCAAAGTATGCACCAACATAACCATTGCCCTCGTTCAGTTCGTCGACGAACTGGCAGAACTCAATCGGTGACAGCAGGAAGCGGTTCCAGACATTCTCAACGAGTAAGAAGACACCCTCCCTCTTCGCCACTTCACGCAAGTGCTTTAGCGACTTCATCGAGATCTCCCAAGCAGTCCTGTAATCTGTTTGCTCGTTAACGACGCCCGGAACAACCAAAACAGCACCAGCACCAACTATGCCTGCAAAGTGAAGAGCCATCTCGATGCCCTCGATGCCCTTTCGTCTTATCTCCTCGTTCGGCGATGAGAGTGGAAATTGCCAGTGAGTCCCACCCATAATGCTGTGTATCTCAATCCCTTGGGACTGCGCAACCTCTTTCAACTGCCTTGCCTCATCCTCGTTGCTTGGCTGTGGTATCTCAATGCCATCGTAGCCAGCCCTCTTGACGAGAGCCATACGCTCACTCAAACTCGCATCCGGCAAAACAGCGCCAAAGTAAATACCCACTTTCATCCCAAGCCACCTCCTTCAGCTCGCGCGCATAAGCCGACATAAAATGTTGTGTGGCACGAAAGGCTTGCCTAACGCATAACTGTAACAGCTCTTTGATGAAAATGCTAAGCCATGATCTGTAGCGGGCGATCGTTTGGGGGTGATGTGGGGATGCGTCATTTTCGTGAAAGCATGTTGCGTCTCATCGAGCTAACCGTAACAACACTGCCCTACGATGTCTTCAACGCCATTGATTCTGCCTACCGTAAAGAAAGTTCGTTTGGCTTGCCATCGCTTGCACTGAGCATGATGCGTGCAAACGCCATCGCAGCGATGCAGTATCGCTCACCGATGTGTGAGGACACAGGGATGGCGACTTTCTATGTGCGTTGTGGGAACAGCTGTGATAGGAGGTCCATCCTCACAGCCATACATGAGGCAGTCAGTGAGGCGACGGCGAATGGCTTGCTTCGCCAAAGTTGCATAGACAGCGTCACTGGCGAGAGCTCGCCAAACAACATCGGCATCGGCTTTCCCATAGTCCACTTTGAGGATGGAGAAAACGAAGATGAAATTGAAGTGCGCTTGCTCCTAAAAGGTGCCGGGAGCGAAAACCAGAGCAGGCAATATTCACTACCATGCGAACTTGAAGGGGTTGGCTTGGCGGAGCGCAACCTCAACGGTGTCCTAAAGTGCATCTTGCATTCCGTTTACATGGCGCAGGGCTTCGGTTGTAGCCCCGGCTTCTTAGGTGTTTGTATAGGTGGCGAGAGGGCTTCTGGGTATGAGTGGGCGAAGCGCCAACTGCTACGGACATTGGACGACGAGAACGAAGATGAACGCTTGAGGGAGATTGAGTTGAATGCGCTCAAGCTGGCAAACGAACTTGGCATCGGTCCTCTTGGGTTTGGTGGGGAGTGCACTTTGCTTTCGTGCAAGGTGGGGAAACTGCATAGACACCCAGCTTCCTTCTTCGTCTCGGTGGCTTACATGTGTTGGGCATACAGGCGTCATGGCATCGTCATCGATGTGAAGAGTGGCGAGATAAAAAGAATGCTCTATAAGCCAACCCGATTCGAAGCCCCTGTTGAGTTCGTCATCCCAAGCGATGTTAAAGAACTTTCAACGCCGTTATCCGAGGCGGATGTCAAAGGGCTTAGGGTCGGCGATGTGGTTAAGGTGAGCGGCGAAATCTTCACTGGCAGAGATAGAGTTCACATGCATCTTTCGCGCTCGGACCCACCAGTTGACATGCGCGGTGGTATCATCTATCACTGCGGTCCGTTGGCTGTGAAGGAGGGCGATGAATGGAAGATATTGGCTGCCGGTCCAACTACGAGTATTCGTCACGAACCATATCAGGCGTGCGTGATAAAAAGGCATGGTCTTAGAGCGGTCATAGGGAAAGGTGGCATGGGCGAGAGAACGAAGAGAGCACTCTCGGAGCATGGTGCCGTTTACCTTCACGCGATAGGTGGCGCTGCGAAGCTTTATGCGGATTGCGTTGAGGCGGTTGAAGGTGTATGGTGGCTCGAAGAGTTTGGCACTGTGGAGGCGATGTGGAAGTTGCGTGTAAAAGATTTCATAGCTGTTGTGACGATGGATGCACACGGTAACAGCCTCCACGAGAATGTGAAAGCTCATTCGTATGAGAGGCTGAAATGCATCGCCAGTTCGCTCACGCAGGGCGGGGCTACTCAATGAACCAAGCGTTTATAGCCAAGTATGAGATGAACCCGAGAACCATCGCCACGATGCCCGGGACCAAAAGCGTCATCAACGATTTCGCTAAAGTGAGGTTGTAAGTTTGGCGAACTGCAACATAGAGTAATAAGCCAGTGTAGCCAACCGTCAGGAGGACGAAGAGAACCCAAAAATATGCAGCGCCAGTAGTCATCTCAGGTGAGACGAAACGCAGGACCAATGCAACAGGCAGATAGATGATGAACGGCGAGAAAGCGAACGCTGAACTGCACAGCATGCTAATGCCTCTTGATGGAGCTCCGAACATCTCTGCAGTCAGGTTTATGACCGCCGAGCGCAAGAACCAGTATGTCGGATAGAAGACGATGGCATAGCAGAAGATGGCGAACAGGTTTGGCAGGCGTTTTATCACGGGCGACGGGACCCATGCGCCTGCACCACCCATTATGTGCAAGGCAAAGCAAAAGCTCAAGCCTTGAAGTGATGTTATGATTAGCGAAGCCATCAGAGGTTTTTCATCCGCAGCCTTCTTGAGTATCTCGGCGCATTGCCATGGGTTGAGCGAGAATGCCGAGAGCTTCAAAGCTTCCAAAAGCGAGCTTAAAAGCCATCTGACTGTCAGGCGCGATGCATCAGCTGACTGCGCGGTCACTTCAACCGTCCTGACATCGAACTCCTCATGCCTGTCGCTCAATCTCTTTCACCTCGCCCTCACAACATCTATGGCAAGCTCCCTGACGGCATTCCTCAAAAGCCAATTTGGGCAAAGGCGCAGGTCAATCAGGAGCATGCTTTTGAAGTCAAAAGGTGTCGGCTTGAAATCCATAACCTCCCACAGGCTGCGTCTATAGCGCAATTCCCTAACTCTTGGTTTACCTTTGATCCCGGCTCTCTCTGCAGCGAACGAGATTGCTTCCTGCAATCCGCCGAGCCTGTCAACGAGTTTAAACTTCAGTGCCTGTCTACCAGTGAGTATTCGCCCATCAGCGATCGGTCTTATTTGGCTGACTTGTAGCTTGCGCCCGCGAGCGACATCGCTGAGGAATTGCTCATACACATCGTCTATCATTTGCTTTAACAGCTTTCGTTCTTCTGGGCGCAACTTCCTCAGACCAGAGCCAGTGTCTTTGAACGGACCGCTCGTTATCGTCTCAGCCTCGACGCCGATCTTTCGCATCAACCCTTCAAAGTTGATTGTGGCAAATATCGCCCCAATGCTACCAGTCAATGTTGATGGCGAGGCGAAAATGAAATCGGTAGCGCTGGCAATGTAAAAGCCACCCGATGCAGCTACCTCACCCATAGATGCAACGATTGGCTTACCGCTCTTCTTGAACTCCATGATTGCTTGGTAGATCTCCTGCGCAACCGAGGCTGAGCCACCCGGGCTGTTTATCCGCATAACTACAGCCCTGACTGAGCTGTCTTCCCTCGCTCTCTCAAGCAACTTTGTAACTGCTTCGGAGCTAACCATCCCCGTGCCATCTGCATCGGCTAAGATGCCCTCAACTTTGATCACGCCCACAACCTTACCGAGCACTCCACCTCTAACGCCTCCAACAGTTAGCGATAAGAGCGCAAGCATAACTCCGATGAGCGAAAGTAATACACCAAAGCAACCAGCACACCCAATGAAGACTGGGAACGCAAGGCTGACAAAACGCTTCTTACTTTCCCTTTCCATGCTCATAAAACCTCATCCTCTTCACCTACGAAGTTCGGCTTGTAGATGGCGCTTACAATTATATTGTGTGCACATTTTCACTTGAGGTGGTTGGTCAAAATGAAGATCGGTTCAGGACCTAAGGTGAGGGAGATGTTTCCACTAACGGGGTGTATCGTTTCGCCGTTGCCCATCAGGTCGATGAGCGTGAGTGCCTTTGAAGTTGTTTTCAAGTTGACTTTTCTCTCACCGTGTGTTGCCCAAAGCACCAACATCTCATCGCCATCACCTTCAAACACAAGGCAGATAGCACCTTCACCAACATCAACATGGCGAGAAAATTTTCTGCCAGCGAGCATGCGCACCATTGTGTTAAACGCTGCGTAGCCCACCTTCGGTGAGCCATCAAAGCGAATGAGACCGAAGTTATGCTCGTTGTAAGTTGCGTCTTCGCCATCGTCTTGGAAGTCGTAGACGAAGAACCGCTCAATGAATGGCAGTGTGAGCGCAAGGAGGCATGTGCGGACTATGTATGCTGCTGAAAGCCATTGGGGCAACCCTCCAGTTACATGCGTTGGATAGCCAAATTCGGTTAGCCAAACCTTCAAATGAGCAAGGTTGTATTTATCCAACAGCTCTTTGAGCTTTCTCATCTCGCCAACGAAGTCACTTGCCTCAGGGGAGCGCGGGGCACGGTATGGGTGGACGGAGATAGCGTCCATAAATTTGCCACCGCGCTTTAGCACATCCTCGATGAAGCTCAAGTCTGTTCCAGCGGTGCAAATGCCAACTATCGTTGCCTTTGGCTCAACCGATTTAACCTCCTTGTAAACCGCTTGCAACAGGAGTGAATAGTCCTCAGCGTTTGGCTTTGGCTTCCAGAAACCGATGTTCGGTTCGTTCCACACCTCCCAGTGGTTACAAATCGCCCTATAGCGTTGAATCAACTCAAGGCAGTAGCGGACAAATCCTTTCCGCCCTTCTTCTGTGTGAGGTGCGAGACCCCCATCGTAGTGACGATTGGCGTAGTTGAAGATGATGAGGGTTTTGATGCCAAACTTGCTCGCCGTCTTCATGTAGGCATCGTAGTAATCTGGGAAGGTAAACTTCTCTTTCTCCCTCTCCACATTGCTCCAGTAGAGTTCGTCACGAATCCATCCAGCCCCCATCTTGCGGATTAGCTCCATCGTCTCTGGCAGTTTGTGTTTGAACTGCCCGAAGTGGGTGCAAACGCCGAATGGGCTTCCATCCCAAATCGGAGCTACATTTGGAAGCCAGCAAATTGACTGCCGATGCACTTCAGATCCACCCACTTGCACCTCCACAAAATGCACGCCGAAGCGGTTTAACCGAAGTTGAAGCGGACGCTCAAACGGCTTGTTCGGCGAGACTGTTACATTGCCATGCCATACCTTGCTCATTCGTTCTTCTTTGTGGTTGAGCAGATACACTGCAACCTCAACGCTCTCGGTCTTTTCACCAGTTGCTGTAACTACCAACTTACCACTTGGCGGGTCATCTTTGCCCCAGAAGTAGCCCCACAGTTTGTCAGGCACAAACTTCGCGTTCACATGTGTTCTTTCCTCCTCGCCATAATGTGCTGTTACAGCATCAAAGGCAACCACTCCTTCTGAGGGTCGCTCAAGGCTGTCAAGAACAATGCTGAAGAATGTGACAGGGAAATCCAATCGCCCGTTGCCATCACCACCCCAACATCCATGCGGAGTATCCAAGTGTGTCCAAAGAATTCGCCAACCACGGAAGTGCAACACGCCCAAGTCATATTGATGCCATTCACCACCTGCGTCTACGAAGCGTGCTCGGACAATGTTAAATGAGCTGTCACCACGCACAGCAACGCTGAAACGACGCGGTTTCTCCGAGAGCTTATGAGGGGCGATGACTTCAAGATACTGCAGTCCTTTGACCCTCTCAAAGCGATATCGCAACTCAGCGCATCTTATACCCTCAAACGGTTGTGCCTCACTCAAAAGCAATCGTGAAGCTGGTTGTATTTGCATCCCACCTAACTGCAGTTGCTTTGGCTCTTCAAAGTTCTCCAAAGTGACAAGACCTGAAGCACCGACTGTAGCAGTTGCTAAAAGCACAATCATCATCGCCCACACACCTTTTCACCTCCGCGCATCTCTGTTAGCCAACTGCTGGCATCCATCGAGGATGCCCTGCTACTACGGCGGTATCACACCTATGTCCTTTCCAGACCTGAAGGCGATGGCATCGTCAATCATCCTTTCGATATCAAACTCGGGTCGGTAGCCAATCAGCGTTTTTGCCTTTGTGTTATCGCACTCGTAGACCCATTGAACGGGGAGGCGAACCTCCTCATACTGCACATGTAGCTTGTCATGCAACAGTTTCACTGCAGTATCAAAAGGTATGGCGCACGGTCCAAGGATGTTGAAGTCCTCACAAATCGCAGCCTCGCTTTCTAACGCACAAATTATTCCGTGCACTACATCCCTAACATCTGTCCTGTGCCAGAGCCATGGCTTTCCGTTTTCGTCATGCGGTATCACAACCCTCCCCATGTCTCCATCCACCTTTCTTTTGATCTCCTCTATCACGCCCTCTGCATCTGGTATGAAAAGCGGTCCACACTTGTATCGCATCGCCCTTTGAAAGAGAGCGACAACCAAGCCAGCAGTCCAGTTGTGCAGTATCTCATCACAAGCTGCTATAGCGCCGGGTCTGACGATTGTCACCTTCAGCCCAAACTCCCTCTGGTAAACCATGACCATGTCCTCGTTGAGCGCCTTTATCATGCCGTATTCGTCATGCGGTCTTTTCGGGTGACGCTCATCAACTGGTGTGTAAAGCGGATCGTATGCAGCTGGGTAGATAGCATCACTGCTTACATAGACGAACCTATGGATTCTCTCAGCTCGTTTTACAGCTGACTCAAGTAGGAACATCGTCCCTTTGACATTTATGTCAATGTAGGTTGACTTGGGCATGTCGCTTGGGCGCGACATAAGGCATGCGGAGTGTATGATAGCATCCACACCATTAACTGCTTTCTCAACAGCTTCGGCATCCCTCAAATCCGCATAGGCTATCTCTGTCTCCATGCCAGAGAGCTTGCTTTCCTTCGGGTCATTTGGCATGACCATGCTCCTAACGCTGTAACCACGCTTGATTAAAGCCATGACTAAATTTGCTCCCACCCTCCCCGTCGCACCAGTGACGAGAACTCTCATCGCNTCCCACCTCCTATGCCTCAAGTTGGCGTCATGGAGGCAATGAAAGATTTTAACAAGCCACACATCGTCTTGTGCTTGCGCTATATGTGTTACTGAGAGAGGGACAGGCAAGTAGTGTTGAAGTCCGCAGAGGAGGGTGGGTGAGGTATGAGAAGGCATGTGAAGAACAACGCTTTGGTTGCCAGCCTTTTCATCGTAGCGCTCTTCAAAGTGTTACTCCCCGCTCAATCGCCAACCGACGAAATCTGGCTTCCCGGTGGAGTTATGGAAGTAGCCGTTGACGAACGGGGCATCGTTGTCGCCCCTTCGGGTTCGGGCATCTACTTCTTTGACGCAAGGAGCAATCTTCAAAAGCCCACCCAGGTGGCTTTCCTGCCTGAAGAAGGTGCTTGCGGCGTGGCAATTCGTGACAGGTTAGTTTTCGTCACCCTTTACCATCGTGGTCTTTGCGTCGTTGACTTCTCCGACCCAGCAAAACCCAAAGTCATCGGTCGGGTGGACTTAGACTCGCCTGCATGTGGCGTTGCCCTCCACGGTCCTTTCGCTTTCGTCGCCAACTTTGACAAAGGTGTTGCTGTCGTTGATGTGTCCAAGCCTTCCGAACCGAAGTTGGTTCAGCGAATAGATGTCGGTTGGACTTTCGGCATCGCTTCAACTGAGCAAGGGTTGATTTTGGTTGCGGGTTACGAACCTGCGCGCCTTTATTGCGTTGATGGCGTGAAGTTGAAAGTGTTGGGGCGATGCGATTTTGGGCAGCGGTTCGGACCCTACGGCGTAGCAGCGATGGGCAAAAATCTCGCTTTAGTCGGCGACACTTACACCACACGAATCGTTGACATCTCCAACCCAGAAAAGCCCAACCCTGTCGGTGAGTTGCCTACGGTGAACTTTTTGGCAGGTATCCCTGATGCCCGAACCCTCAAAAGAACCCACAAAGCCGTCCCATTGAACGAGCGTTATTTCGTGGCTGTCGGAATTGCACCAGCAAGTTTGCGCATTTACGATGCGTCCGATCCCAAAGCACCCAAGTTCGTAAGCCACTTGGACTTGGGAGGGAATTGCTACGATGTATTTGTCAAGGGCAATTTTGCTTTCGTCGCTAACGGTGCAAGGGGTGTCGCCATCGTTGATGTTGGAGAACCAGAGAAGCCTCGCCTCGTCGGCAGAGCCTCACTGCCACCGCCACGCTTGCCGAAACTGAAACCTCGCCCGCTGAAGAGCCTTTGGTTGAAGGTGCAAGGGAAATACATCGTCGCCGATGACGGTAAACCTTATGTGTTGATGGGCGTTGCTTGGTTGACGGGCGATCAAGGGATGAAAGGCAATTCGGTGATGATGCGCCAGATGGGCACATTGGAGCATTACGCCCGCCACTTCCGCAACTTGGGGATGAACGCTGTCCGATTGGCTGTTGCAGGTTACCCATCAAGCGATGAAGACCTCCTTGAAAACTACATCGGTGGCGGTGTCGGAGGTGGGATGGTTCCTGCAGTGATGCGTTTCCCCGACCCAGAGGAGTATGTGGACAAAGTTGTGGCACCCGAAATTGAGAGGGCAAAGCGAGCGGGTGTCTATGTCGTCTTGGACTTGCACGCCTTCGGCGATTACAAGTGGCTTTGGGGATGGGGGATGGGATTTTGGAGGGCAGTCTCGCAACGCTTCCGTGATGAGCCATATGTCGCCATCTATCAGTTGACTAACGAACCCGGCTTCCTTCCCGAAGTTGTTCGTCGTGCAGCCAAAGAAGGACGAATAGACCCGGGAATTTACGGTGCGCGCATCAGGGAACTTCACGCCTCAACTTTGCGCCGTTGGTATCAAGACCTGATCAGCATGTTCCGAGGGATGGGCGACCGCCATCCCGTTTTGGTGCACGACTACGGCGTTTATTGGTATGTCACCGAAAGGATGTGGTCGCCCATTGAGTTTCGCCCCGACCCGCTCAACCAAGTCATCTGGGGGATGCACCCTGTCTTTCGGGAGTGGAAGTTGAGGGAGCCCGGGCAAGAGTATGTGCGAAACCTGATGGACAAGTGGGATGTGCCAATCTTCTTTGACGAGTATGGGACTGTGCCCGGGTCTGGTCCTCATGTCGCCATCCCAGAAACCCTTTGGTTCTCCTTCCAGCACTGGCTGATAAACGAGCCCCGCAAAATTGGATGGCTTTTCTGGATGTGCAGTGCGCCCGATGATGTTTTGCAAGCGGAGTGGTGGGCACCAGTGGCGAAAGCCTTGAGCGCCGAAAACCCACCACCGCCTCCCGTCCCAGCACCACCGTTCCCGAAAGGCATTACTGTCACAGCTAATGAGGCGAAAGGCGGTGCGTTAGTAACGGTCAAGGATGAGAGCGGTAAAGCCACTGTAGCAAGGGCTATACCACCAGATGAACCTGCAGGAAGCTATTACACCTTCCCGCTCCCAAGCGTTTTGCCAGCAGGGCGCTATCGTGTGAGGGTGAAGGTCTATAGCGATGGGGGGTTGGCGCCACCGCAAGCGCTCCATTGGGTTGACAGGAAAGGAAACCTGCACCCGCCCGATGACGAGTTTGATAAGTGGGGTGGACAGGATTACTACTTCACCGATGCCTTCGTTATACCTGCTTTCATTCAAGGTGATGGCTGGCACGAGTGGGAGACAGAGTTTTTCGCATACACCGAAGTTTCTGCCTTAGCGATCAAAAAGCATAAGCGCATTCAATGGTATTTGCCAACTGGTGATGCGCTTGCGCCCACTCGCCCTATCGCTGAAATCACAATCGCCCCCATCCAATGAAGTGCTTGAAGCTTTGAGAGCTCGCTGGAATGTGCTAAGGCTAACTTCGGTTGTTTTGTGATGGTGGCAAACTTTTTATGCGGAGGTAGAGCAATGCGTTAAGGTGCAGAGGATGCTATATGGCGCAAACGATTGAGCTCCCTTATGTGCTCCCGCATTTCAAGGCGTCGTCGCTTGACGATGTGAGCGTTATAGCTGAGCACCGCTTCAAATGCGCCATCGTATCAGTTGCCTCTAAGAGCGATTTGAAGGCGCTCAGGCGTCTTCTCAATGTCGCATCATATGTTGGCACAACGCTTATGCCAGCACTCGCCCTCGGACCTCATACTGTTGATCATATGCTCAATCTCATCGGCGATGTCCTAAGGGTCACAAACGGTTCATCGGTATCATTGATGCTGAGGGCGAGTTCGAAGAGTGAGGCAGAAACATTGCTTAGGGCGTTTGCATCGTCTCGGAGTTTGCGCCATTTGCTTCGTGATGTTGCGATCCTTTGGTTTGACTTCTTCGATGGAGCGCTCAAAGATGAAAGCATCGCAAAAACTGCATCGTGGCTTTTTGACCTCTTGAAGCCATCACGCATTTGCCTCAGCGTTGGGATGCCGTTTGGTGATGTTGAAGCATCTCTGAGGCTGTTGCACGATCGCTTTCGCAATGCAAAGTTTTTGATCGCCTTGAAGAGCAAAGCAAACTGTAGGGTTGAGTGCGAGCCTTTGCGAATGTTCTTCCCAACATCTGACCAGCTCAAATGGTTTGTGTATGCGAGCGCTCTATCTGGCGCGGATGGCGTCATCGTCTCAGATGCGTGCAAGTTGCTAAGCGAGCGTGTCGACTTGTTTAAGGCTACAGCGGTTGCATCGGCTGAGGCACAAGTTACATCCAGATACTGGCGTGGCATGCCGTTGGATGGTTTTCAAGTTGAGGCGCGCCTCCAGCAAACCATTGATGCGATAGAGCAAGCTGAAAGCACTGATGTGCGTTTATGCGTTCACTCACCTGATGGCGATGAGCTTTCAGAGCTTCTCATAACTGCGTTACGGTGGTTTGGAAAGCCATCAAAGCTCCCCGAAGCCAGCGCAAAGCTATCCATCAACATTCGCATGGGAAACATGAAGGGGAAGCTTGCTCACCGCCATCGTGTGTATATGCTTCGTTTTCCGAGCCCTACGAGGCTAAGGGTGCGTGTCAGCGCTGATGCGCTCTCTACTTCCGTTGCTGACTTTGACATTGTTGATTGCCTTCTCATCTCGTCGCATCTGCCACCTGTAGAGGAGATACACCTTTTGATGAATTCGCTTGCAGCGCCTGTGATGCAATTTGAAGTCCAGATGGCTCTCAAGGAGTATGAGAGCGCAAAGCACCTACTTGGCTTGCTTTCGCAAGATGTGGCTCAGCGCTGTAGGCAGATTTTGAATTTGATGAGTGAGCATGTTTCTAATATGCTCATGGCAGCCAGAAGAAGGCACATGGCAAGGGCGATTGAGCATGCAAGGGCGTTCAGGCGATGCTATAGGGGCATGCTCAACGAAATCACAGCAGTGGAGGGGAGTTGGTAGCGCCATGATGGACAAGGAAAGGTTGATGAGCATACTTGATAGCTTCAGCAATGTGAGCGTTGTCGTCATCGGCGATTTCTTTCTGGACAAATACTTGCTCATCGACCCATCGTTAAACGAGGTGTCACTTGAAACTGGTTTAACGGCGTTTCAAGTTGTAGGTAGAAGGTGTAGTCCGGGGGCTGCAGGAACGATATGCAACAATCTGGCTTCACTCAGTGTTGGTAAGATTTATGCGCTGAGCGTCATCGGGGACGATGGCGAAGGGTATGAGCTTTTGAAGGGGTTGAAGAGGAGAGGGGTGGTAACAGACCACATCTTCGTTTGCGAGGAGCGCTTCACACCGACATACACGAAGCCGATGATGCTTCGTGACGGCAAGGAGGTTGAGATGGAACGCCAAGACATAAAGAACCGTCTCCCATTGCCAGCCGAAATTGAAGACAGGCTCATTGATGCGCTCAGCACTTTAATTCACAATGTTGACGCCGTCATAGTGCAAGACCAAGTGCAAGAGCGCAACTGCGGTGTCATAACCGACAGGGTGAGAGAGTTCATATGCGGTTTGGCGAGACGCTCACCAGAGAAAGTTTTCTACGCTGATTCAAGGGTGAGGATTGGGGAGTTCAAAGATGTCATGGTGAAGCCGAACAGATACGAAGCTGCCTTGGCTGTCGGCGAGGAGTGGAAGGAGGGGATGGGCATAGAGGATGCGATGCGAATCGGGAAACTGCTCTATGAGAGGGTTGGCAAAACAGTTTTCCTCACGATGGGAGAAAACGGTATCTTGGTCATAAGTGACAAAGGCGCAACTCACATACCAGCAGTCAAAGTTGAGGGTGAGATTGACATTGTTGGAGCTGGAGATAGCGTTACTGCTGGCATAGTCCCATCGCTATGTGTTGGTGCAAGCGATGTTGAAGCAGCTTTCATCGGCAACTTGGCTGCGTCGGTGACGATAAAGCAAATCGGGACAACCGGCGTTGCTACGAGGGAAAAGATCATAGAGCACTTTGAGCGCTACTATGAGTGCAAGGGGTGAGCATGAATGGATGGCGATAGGAAAGACCAGTGGAGGGCTTTCGTTTACGAGATCGGCACCGAGGAGATGCCAGCCCGTTTCTTGATGCCAGCAATAGAGCAGTTTAAAGCTTTGCTTGAAGAGGCGCTCAATGAGGCGATGATTGAGCACGCTGGCATAGAATGCTATGCCACGCCAAGGAGGCTCGTTGCTTTCTCTCAAGCGATGTCGCCCGTGCAACCTGAGAGGGAAGTCAAAGTCAGAGGACCTTCAGCAGGCGTTGCGTTTGATGAATCTGGCAAGCCAACTAAGGCTGCAATTGGCTTTGCGCGCTCACAAGGTGTTTCTGTTGATGAGCTCATCATTGAAGAGACGGAGAGGGGCAAATTCGTCTTTGCGGTTAAGCGAGTCGGAGGGAGAAGGACATTGGATGTGCTCTCCGAAGTTTTGCCAGATGTGACTTCACAGCTCTCATTCCCGAAGATGATGCGCTGGGGAAGCGGTGGCTTCCGCTTCGGCAGACCGATACGATGGCTCCTCGCCTTGTATGGCGATGATGTCATAGAGTTTGAGCTTGCTGGCTTGAAAAGTGATCGCATATCTCGTGGTCACAGGACGCTTTGTAAAGGGTTGGTGACTTTGAGCAGAGCTGAAGACTACTTTGATGCGATGGCTAAGGCGAATGTCATAGTCAAGCATGACGAGAGGCGTGTCATGATAAGGGAGCAAGTTGAAAGCTTGGCTAACTCAATAGGGGCAAAACCGCTCATCAGGGAGGAATTGCTCGACGAGGTCACATTCATGACGGAGCACCCAACATCCGTAATTTGCTCCTTTGATGAGCGTTACCTTTCACTCCCTAAGGAAGTGCTTGAGACCGTGATGATCCATCATCAACGCTACTTCCCAGTCGTGGACAATGGCGGGAAAGGTTTGCTACCACACTTCATAGCCATCCGTGATGGTGGGACGGATTGGATTGACACTGTGAGGGAAGGATATGAGAAGGTATTGCAAGCACGCTTTGCCGATGCCGAGTTCTTCTTCAGGGAAGATGTTAAACATCCGCTTGAGTGGTATGTTGAGAAGTTGAAGGGGCTTCTTTTCCAAACAGGCTTGGGGAGCATGTATGAAAAGGTTCAGCGCATCAAAGAGTTAGTTTTGCGGTATTGCGAGCTTGCGGGCTTAGACGAGCGTCAGAAGGAGATAGCGCTCAGGGCTGCTCAGCTATGCAAAGCCGACTTGGCTACACAGATGGTGCAAGAGCTGACTGAGCTTGAAGGGATCATCGGATACGAGTATGCCATAAGGAGTGGCGAACCACCTGAAGTCGCCATGGCGATCAAAGAGCATTACATGCCACGCCATGCTAACGACGATATGCCCTCAACGACTGTTGGTGCTCTTTTAGGGATCGCTGACAGGATGGACACGCTTTGCGCATGCTTTGACAGAGGTCTAATACCCACTGGCAGTGCTGACCCAATTGGGTTGCGCAGGGCTGCATCTACTATCGTGGGTGTGCTGTGCTATAAGAAGCTCCACATGAAGCTATCGAGCCTCATTGACTGTGCTTTGGAAGTCCTCAAGGATGCCAGCTTGCTACGAAGCCCCGCCGATGAGACTCGCATCTCGTTGCTCTCGTTCTTCAAAGGGCGAGTTGATACGCTCTTGCAAGAGGAGGGGATTGATTACGACATCCGCGAGGCAGTCCTCTCGGCTGGCTTTGATGATGTCTTTGATGCACTTGTGAGGGCGAGGACACTGCACAAGTTGAGGAGAAGCTACGATGGCTTCAATGAAGCTGTGAGAGCTTTCACAAGGGTGCTTAACATACTCTCACAGCACAGGACTGATGTGCCTTTTGACCCTGAGCTACTCGTTGAGGAAGTCGAAAAGAGGCTGTATGAAGAGTTTGTTGCGGTGTCAAACCAGATTCCAGAGGCGCTCTCAAACGAGGAAGAATACGCTGACGCTTTCATCAAGCTCTCCACGCTTAAGGGAGCGATTGACGACTTCTTTGGCACTGGCGCTGGCACTGGTGTCCTCGTCATCCATCCCGACATGAAACTTAGGTTCAACAGGCTCTCCCTGCTCCAAATGATTGAATCTAAGCTATTGCGCATCGCCGACTTCTCAAAACTGTCCATTTGATGCGCACAGAGCTTTGCCATGAAGGTATGAACCATTCTTTCGTTTGGTGAAGGTGATGGCAATGTGCCCGAGGGAGATGATAGAGCAATGGGAGCTGAAATACTTACACGAGCTTGCGACCAAATCGGCGCTCAGCAGGGGGAGGGAGAAGCCAGAGCCGAAGTGCCCAATAAGGACTGACTTCCAAAGGGACAGGGACAGGATAATCCACAGCAAGGCATTCAGGCGGCTCATGCACAAGACACAGGTATTCATTGCACCAAGGGGCGATCACTACAGGACGAGGATGACGCACACAATTGAGGTGGCTCAAATAGGACGAACGATATGCCGTGCGTTGAGGCTGAATGAAGACCTCGCAGAAGCGATCGCACTCGGGCACGACCTTGGGCATCCACCGTTTGGGCATGCTGGTGAGGAAGTGCTTGATAGGGTTTACCGAAAGTATGATCCGAATGCATGCTTCAGGCACTGGGAGCAAAGCCTCAGGGTGGTTGATTTGCTTGAGGGCGATGGCAAGGGGCTGAACCTCACTTGGGAAGTGAGGGACGGGATACTGCACCACTCAAAGGGGATGGCTGACTTGCAATCTGGTGGCGATGGCGAAGAACCATCAACGCTTGAGGGGAAGGTCATAAGGGTTGCCGATAGGATAGCCTATGTGAACCACGACCTTGATGATGCCATAAGAGCTGGTATATTGAAGCAAAGCGATGTTCCAAAGCGTGTGAGACAGGTGCTCGGTGAAACACACTCACAACGCATAACAAGGATAGTGTGCGACATCGTTGCCAACGGAATTGATGACGGCGAAATCAAGATGAGTAGCGATATCGCTGAGGCATTGGATGATTTGAAGGACTTCCTCTACGAGAGGGTCTACCTCGATGAGAAAGTGGTCAAAGCGGAGGTTGAGAAGGTTGAGCGCATGATTGAGACGCTGTTTGACTATTACATGCACAACCCGCACCTCATCCCCGCATTCGGTAAGATGAGCAAGGAGCTTTCTCAAGCCGAGCTTGCAAGGCTTGTGTGTGATTACATAGCTGGCATGACCGACAGGTATGCCATTGACCAGTTCACGAATATCTATGTCCCTCAAGGGTGGCAAGTTGCCTGAAGCGAACTGTCGCCAAAACGAACTTGGTGCTCAAAAAACTTCGTCATCAGCCACTGGCAAAAGCAAGCTATGCTACAGGAAGGCAATGTCCCTGCCAACAACAAAGGCAAAGAACGGACAGTTTAACACCTCTCAAAAGTTCAGACCGAGTGATGAAATTTCTATTGGGAGCTTCCAACCCTCAACTTGAGGACAGCGTGATAGTCGTTCACATGGGAAGTTTGAGCCACAGAGAATGTGCGCTCAGTGCTGTTAGTGGTGAAACTTCCTTCCATTCATTGGGATCGGCAGGCACTTCAAACAGAAACCTTACAGGTCGCCTACGCCCTTCATGGCGAATAGGCAGTTTAAAATTTGGGACGACACGACCACCTTCACCAGCAAAAACGATTACAGCGATTTCATTGCCAAAATGCCCTTTTGGTTTTGTGGTCGTTAAGGGTGTGGTAGCCACTTGCTTCATCTCGCCTCTCAGCAGGCTTTTCCAATCACCTTTGGCAGTGGTTGTTATCCTCAACTGTGCTGGAGCAAAATCCACAGAATTCGCCGTAAGAAGTAGCATAAAAATCACGAGTTTCATTTTGCCTCACCTATTCATGGTGGTGGCAGTGGGACAACGACTGTGTCCAAGTCACCGATATTGATGGTGATGATTTTCTGCCATCGAACCTCTCGAATAGGTTCACTTCTGGTCACGATTTGTTGCTTACCTGGGAAAAGCGAGACATCTACGCTGGCTTTGCCCCCGATGGTGCCTTCAACTTTGAGCTTATATTTCCCAGGTGGAATGTAGCGGAAGATTGCCATGTCAGTGTAGTGTTTTGGTCTATCAGGGTCAGGGAAATACCAGCGGGGATGAACAGGGATGTCCCATGAACCGACGAGTTGGGCAAAGCCTTCGCGTTTCCAGCGTCTCCCATTGCCTTCCAAGATAACAGTCACTTTGCCGCTGACAGGGGTGTAGTTAAATGTGACTCGCAATTTGAGCAATGTCACCAGCCAATGAGGGATGCCAATCCAACCTTGAACAAGTGGTCTTGAAAAATCGCCTCTCATCATCATGACAGCAACTCGTTGGTCGGAGGGGTGGAGGCTCACTTTGATCGTAGGAAATGCCGAAAGTTCGGAAGGTTGTTTAGTTGTTTTAACGGTCAAGCGAAATGGCTCGATTGTTTGAAAGCCGTTAGGTGCATTTGGGACGATTTCATACTCAGCATCGGTGAAAATTCGGGCAGTGTCAGGAGGGGTGATTTGCCACTCAGAAGGCGATGGAGGTTTTCTTCGGCTCTGTATGAGCCAATTAAGCCAACGGATTTTCACACTGCCACCTTTTTCGCCGAAGATAGGCTTTAAAGGTTCATCAAGTCCTTTCCAAACGAAGGCTAACTCCACTTGCCCCTCCCTAAGCATTCGTTGTTTTTCTTGCTCAATTTGGAGCTCTTCTTGCTCAAAGCTCCCCGGTTTTGGTTCTTTGAAAGAGGATGAATAAGCAACGATTACGCCGTCAAACCATAAGGTAGCGCGAGGCATTAAGCCAATGCACAAACTTGAAACTTTGGGACGAATTTTTTCAACCAACAAACCAGCAACATTGTTGGGTGGTTCTAAAGGGTGAGGTGAAAGACGACGGGCAGGTTGCGAAAGAAGTGCCTTGACAACTTCTTTAGCTATCTCACGGGTTCGGTAGACTGCTTCGTTGTAGGTAGAAAACTCGGTCGGAATGTCACGCCTTACCCTAACTTCCCAAACAGCAACGACGAACCGACGCTTTTGAACTTCATAAATCCACCATTCGTCCTCCAAAATCTGTGCTCGTCTTGAGAGCCATTCCGAGGGTCGGTAAAGTATTGCTTCTCTGGCTTCATGGTGGGCAATTTTTGCTGCTTCATTGGGATCAAGTGGGGGAAGCGATTTGAAGAACTCGGCAAGGACACTCCACCTGCCTGGTGCCACTAACTTCGAGAACATAACAACAGGTTTAATCCGAAAATGTGGCACATCTACCCCAACGATTGGATACCTACTACCAGCCCTCAGCCGTTGGAAGACCCAAACAAAACCTTCCTTAAGCGGGCGCAACTTTTCGTAAATTTGTTGAGCAATAGCTCTTCCTCGTTGGCACTCTTCACACTTGCCAATAGGGACAGGGACAGGTCCAACTTCAGCAACGATACCAACTCGTTCGGCGTAGACAAGTGGCGTCCAACGCATCGGGAGAAATGCCAACACGCTCGACCTACCCTGCAATATGAGCACCCCAGCGTCGGTGGGTTTTATTGCCCATACAACTTTCGCCATCCCGTTAACAGCCTTTGCCTTTACTTCTTCGTGAACAGTTACAAGCCTCACTTGCGTTAGTCGCTTTCTTTTGTCTCGCACGGAAACTTGCAATTGCAATAGATGTTGGCGCTGTCGGCTCACATCCCAAATGAGCCAACCATGAGGTGGCTTTAATGGCTGAATTGTTCGTTGGTTCCAAAGGCACCAAAAGTCGGGAAGAAAAAGGATTGCTCCGCGCCACTCGCTTTTGATGGCTTGGCGAAGCAAGTCAGCGCGGTTTGGGAGTTCATTGGGAGTCGCCCAAATAAGTGGAAGGTTTCGCATTGCGCTTGAACCAATGTCATTGCAAAATAAGTTGCGGTGGGAAGGAATGAGAAGGGGTCACAGGAAGGGCAGTCACATCTTGGCAGCCTACATCAGGGACACATGGCTTTTGGTTCGCCAATTTCGCAATTCGCTGGTCGCTTTCGCTGCCCTCATTCTGTGGGGAGCGATTTGGCTGAGGCTTTTCTACCGAGAAAAGCCTCTTGACTTCGGCGAAGCCCTATACGCCACATTG
>JGI20130J15133_1000453_pt1 | contig 38699 bp, 34 predicted proteins | sample WasSprMetagenome_FD_15133 | JGI IMG/M metagenome (IMG submission 15133) | reverse complement strand
CACGCACACGCACGCCTGCACGCCTGCGCATGCCCCGATGCCCCCACCCCCACCCCCCTGCCCGTCTAAATCGCCTTCGGTAAAATTCAAAATTTTACCCTTCTTTTCAATCTCAATTGGGCATTTCGTAGGGATAATCGGGGTAGGGGAACTTAACATTTTTCACATCTTTTTTCATCTTTTCAATTTCGTTCAACTCATTTTTTGTAGGTTTTTTCAGGGTGATGGACCAGACGAGTTTACCGTGGATATTGAATATTGAGACCCAGCCGTAGAAGCGGCTATCGTAGGCGAGTGGGTGTTCGCCTCGCACCCATATTTTAGATTTATCGTGGGATATAGCGACCACTTGTTTCATGTAGTAGAGGATGTGGTTATTTTCGACGGCGCGCAAGTTTACGATATCGCCTACATGGATGGAGTTGAGGTCGTTAGGTGAGTTCCAGTGTATTTTACGGACGATGCCGAATGCGATACTACCGAGTGATTTATACATGGACAAGCCGTAGCACAGGATGAAGGAGTAGTGGTAGGTGATGAAGAAGACGAAGGAGAGGGACATTTGCAGGGATATGCAAGCCAAGATGGTTTTACGTTTAATTTTCACATACTGTTCGTGTTGCATACTTATGTCACCCTTGGGCATTTTTTGTTTTCGTTTTCCTTTCTCTTTTCATTTCCAGAAGATTATTTTAGCGCGTGTTACAATGTGTAGTGGAGGTGATTGAGGTGAAGGTAGCGACGAAGGTATTGTTTTGGGTATTTCAAAGGTCGGTGCACGATTTTGTGGAGGTGGTGAAGGAGCGTTTAAAGTGCAAGTCTTTAGGGGAGCTTGTGAAGTTTTGTCGGGGGCTTCCCAAGTTTGCTCGTGTGGGTGTAGTATTTGGTCGTGTATTTGCTGTAGCGATAAATCAAGGTGCAAATCCGCCTTTGGGGCATTCTTGTGCGTGGCATATTGATGATATTGAGGTGCATGGTATTAGGGTATCGTTTTGGTTGACATCGTTTTCCAAGGAGGCGTGGGAAGAGTTACCAGAGGAACGGAGGTTCGAAATATGAGATGGCTTTACCTGTTGTATCCGGACGAATGTGCAGTTACATCGTTTGTGGAGCTATTTCGTGAAGCGGATGCTTATTATGTGTATTATCAAGCTTTTCCTGTTTTGAAGCGTTTGGTGGAGGAGGGCAAAGTGTCCAAGGTTAGTGGTGACAAAGTGTTTACATTTTTTGTTGAGCTACTCAATGTTGGTGATGAAGAAGGGTTAAAGAGGAAGAAGGAGATGCTCAAGTTATTGGATGATGTATGTGACGAGGGTGCATGTAGGGTAGTTTTTTGTCCGAGCAAGGTTTATGAAGCATTGTTTAGGGAGGTTGGCATCAAGGTAGCGCGCATTTTTATCAAGTGGACATTTGTTCCTTGGACACTTAATTTTCGTGCTTGTGCTAATGAAGGCAAGGAGGCATTTTTCATGTGGTATGCTCAAGATGCGTTATGGCATATAAAGGGTGGTGACGTTATAGAGGGGTTATTGGGCAAAGTGCCGATTGTAATTGTGGGCAGTTCCAAGAGGGGCATAGGTTTCACATGTTTAAATGAGGTGCTTGGGTTACAGGCTCGTTCTTTTTCTTTGTTGTTTTGTTCTCGTTCTGACAGTATAAGTCGGATGCTTACGAGTGCTTTTTATTTAGGTCAAGTTCCGATTATCCTGAAGACGGATGCGGAGATATGGTGGACATTCACATTGGGGTGCACGGACGAAAGCTTTTACGGTGCAGTTCCGGTTGCGTATTCTGAAAATGAGTTTGAGAGGATGGTGTGGGATGCATTTAAGGGGTGGAGAGGGTTTATGGAGCGATGGCAAAGCAAGATGTGGTCATGGTTTTCTAAGTATGAATATTACTGGTCACCTTATGTGGCATGGGAGCGTTTTAAGGACATGGTAGGGATAGAGCTTGCGGGTGATTTGATGCCGTTACATAATGTGTTTTGGATAACGAAGGCGAATGTAGAGGAGCTTCCTTNTGGGCAATGGACGGGCAAGGAAATAGCTTTAAACCTAAAGAGGTGAGGTAGTCTTATGGGCACAAACAAAGAAAACTGGGACGAGGTAGTTGAGCTTCTCAAGGTTGTGTGTATGTTATGTGAGGCATTGAATAACCTTGTGGTGGTGTTTGAGACGCAACCGCATACGAAGAATGACAAGCTTTTGCGTCTCATAAAAGAAGCATGGGAGCTTTCCATGACAGCGCGAGCTCGTCTTTCTCAGACCTTGTGTCCTTCTCGAGGTGTATCTTATGGTGCGTTGATACAGGGTGCATTGTTTGAAAAACATCAAAGGAAGGTGAAGTAAAAAGTGGCACGAGGGCGCAAGCGCAAAGAAGAAAATGAAGTTAAGATGGCACAAGCTATGGCGGAGGAGATAGCGAAGACATACAAGGAAGTTACGGCAGACCGCATTTATTTGTTTTTTGAAAGGTTGGCTTCGGGGGCTTCTTTTGAAGAGGCTATGCAAGCTGCTAATTTGAATGCGCTTCAAATTGCTGAGCTTATGCGTTACAACAAGAAATTTCAAGAGCTATGGGACAAGTGGCGTGAGGGCATGTTGGCGATGTGTGAAGTTAAAGTAGTGGAGGGGGCACGGCGTGGTCGTGTTAGCGCTGCAATACATTTCTTGCGTGCCCACCAACCTGAGAAATGGAGTGAACGCTTGCAAATACATCAACTCACAGAACAGCGTTCTGAGGTCCGAATTTACTTTGGCTGGCAACCTTCAGATGCACCTCCACAACTTTCACAAGCTCAAGATACACATGCCCATGTGATTGATGTAGAAACGCAACCGCAACCGTTGCCTTCTTCTGAAGCAACTGCCGAAACAATAAACGATGTTAAAGGGAGCATACGAGAGCTTGTAGACAAACGGAGTGGTTAGTGGGTATGGGGCGTAAAAGTGCACTCCTTACAGCTTTGGAAGAAGCGAGCGCAGTTACATATACACCGACACAAAAGCAACGTGAGTTCCTTGAGCATCCTGCCAAGTTTCGTGCTTTCGTTGGTGGTGTAGGTAGCGGTAAGACAACGGCAGGTTGCATGGAAGTTATTCGTTGTCTTGTTCAATATCCCGGTTCGGTAGGGTTGATGGGGCGCAAGGTATGGCGTGACTTTTACCAAACTACGTTGGCAGTGTTTTATGAACTCATACCACCTGCGATTATCTTGCGTGACGATAAAGAGATTGGATACATAATGGTGCGTTCTTGTTCGGGTGAGCCTTCACACCTTTTCTTACGTAGCTTTGATGACCCCAAGAAGCTTGAAGGCATGAACTTAGGCTTTTTCTTTATTGATGAGGCAGTGGAAGTGGATGAAGAATTTTTCAAGCGCCTGATAGGGCGTTTAAGGCATCCTGTGGGACCGCGCCGTGGCTGGATTGCATCTACGCCACCACCGACATCACATTGGATTTTCAAGCGCTTTGTTGCAAGCCATAACCCTAATTATGCAGTTATTCAAGCGAGCACTTACGACAATCCTTATCTGCCTCAAGATTACATCAAGACGCTCGAGGAAAACTTTGGTGGTGAATTCAAACAGCGTTTCATTTTAGGGCACTGGGGATTTGACCGTGAGGGTGCACCAGTCTTTCCTAACTTTGACCCATCAATTCATGTTGTCAAACATGAAGAACTTGACATACCCGAAGTTCTCTATCGTGGCATTGATTTTGGCTTTAGAAATCCTGCAGCCGTATGGGGTTATATGGACGAGTGGGGACGCTTAATCATCATAGATGAATTCTTGGGCGAGATGATGACGATAGATGCGTTTTTGCACAAGCTTGCTTCAATAGACCAAACACATTACCCACATTCTCGTGTAATTGCCGATTACCATGACCCACATAGCACTTATAAAACAGACCTTGTATGGATTGATAGGGCTGAAGCTATGCGTCGGCATGGGTTTGTGCCAATTGCTGCTTCGGGAGGTAGCGTAGAATATGGCATCACTGTGATAAGCCGGTTACTCGACACACTTGTTATGCGTCATCCTTTACTCCGTATAAGTTCCAAGTGTAACCTTTTGATTGAAGCATTCATGGGAGGCTATTGTTGGGATGAAACAGGAAAACACATTGTAGACAGCGTTTACACGCATATCATGGATGCGTTAAGATATCTTGTGGTGGGCTTGTATCCCAAAATTTTCAAAACAAGTTCTTCTTCTAAGACGACTGAGCCAAGTCGCTATGCGCTAAGTTATATGGAAACTTTTAAGTTCTGAAGAAGGAGGAAATGTCCAAGATGCTTCCGCCGGAAGAAAGAGAAGAAAGTATAAGTGCAGCGATACTGGCGGGGTTGCCTCAAACCTTGATTACACAGCGTGTAATGCTTGATTTTATGCTCCCACGCGTTGAAACAGAAATACGACCAAGTTTAACACCACCTTCACCCTTTAGATTAGGTGACATTAAAGATGAGCGTGTGCAAGAAGCTTCGAAATATGTGGAGGCATTTAAGCACATTTTCAATCGTGCCAAGGATGCGCGTAAGCCTGCAGAAGAAAGATGGAAGCGTGCATTAGCAGCTTATAACAACGAGTATGACTTCGGATATAAAAGCCCGCATCAAGCCCGAGCCTTTGTGCCACGCATCACAAGAAATGTAGATGTGCTCGCTCATTATTTGCGTCGTGCTCTTGTAGAAAATCGCCAGTTCTTTCAAGTCTATGCTGTATCATCAGATATGCGTAGCCTCGCTCGTGCCCATGCCTTACAAAAACTCATCACTTATTTGCTTGACATGAATAACCTTTCTACAGCATTTAGTGTGCTTGCCAAATGTGGACTGCTATATGGCATACTTGCCGTCAAAATCTATGTCAAGGCAACATATACAACACAACTTGTTTCAGTGAATGGTGAAGTGCGAGCAATAGAACGCCCTGTGTATCAGCTTGCCATCGACCCTATATTCCCACACGAAATATGGATTGACCCTTCAGGACGCAACCGTTTTATCATTCACATCGTGCGTGTAGACAAGTCAGATTTGTTTGACCTTGCCAATTTGGGTGTGCTTAACAGAGATGCGGTAAATGAATTGATTGCGAAAGGTGAAGCACATAGAGAAAAGCCTGAAGGTGCAAGTAAGCCTGTAGAACATCCTAAGGAGCGGGCTGTGTATTGTCTTGCTGAATACTGGGGTGACTTTTGGGATGCTGATGGCAATTTGATACATCGCAATGTATGGATGATATTCGGAGGTATACCGGGACCTGACGGTGCAGTTCCTACAGATTTTGTGTTGTTGCGCGGACCGATGCCCAATCCGTTTTGGCATCAGCGTCCCCCTATTGTAACTGCTACTTTGTCACCTCATCCTACAAAAGAACCTTACCCGAGAGCAATTGTAGACAGCCTTGTTGATTTACAACGAGAATACACACGCTTGTTCAATGCACTTGTAGATGGTGCTATTTTTGATGCCATACAAGTTTTCGAAGTTGACGAAACACTTGTTGAAAACCCACGAGATATCGAGGAGCTATGGAGTGGTAAAATCATACGCCGTCGTCCGCATCCTTCTGGTGGGCAAGTCATTACACCCATCCAACTTGGAAAGATGCCTACTGCTGCTTCCTTTGTTGTCCAATTGATAGAGCGGTATATGCATGAAGGTTTTGGAGTGACTGAGACTGTAATGGGATATTTGGCAGCGCGGGGGCGTCCGACAGCAACTGAAGTTGTCACTGCTCGTTCACATGCTTTCTCTTACATAGAAGAGCTTGCAAGGTTGCTTGAGACACAATTTCTTGAGCCGATGCTTGAACGGCTCATGCAACTCGCCTTGCAGGTGCTCCCTGATATTGCTGACGAAGAAATGTTGAATGCGCTCGGAGATGCTTCTGAGGCGTTGCGTGAACTTATCTCCATGCCACCTCAGGAAAGAGAAGCACTTGCTCGTGGTGGCTACAAATTCCGTGTTCATGGTTTGAGCATGGTTATGACAAAAGCACAAGAGCTCGCTAAGATAAATCAATTCCTTGAGCTTGCTTCACAAGTGCCTGCTATCGCACAACGCTTGAATTGGGATGCCCTCCTTTCTAAAGTGCTTGAGGCATTTGGTTGGTCACCTGATGAAATATTGGTGCGTCATCCTTTGGTGCAACACATGGAAACTCCAGCTCAACAACAAATCACACCGTCACCAGAAACACAAGCAGTTGCACAGATGCTCCAGCAAGCTTTGGCACAAGGCTTGATTTCGCCAATACCGACCGAGGGCACAGAAACAGGCGAAGGCATAGAAACATTGTTTGGTGGAGGCGTAGAAGAAGAAGCCAAAGAAGAAGGTTCAATGAGCGACCTTGAGGGCATCTCGCCCGCTTGATGTGATATACTTAAAGAGGGGTGATATATCATGCTTCGTATCGTTAAACTTCTCTTTAGCAGAGCCATAAAGAAACTCGGCGAATACTTTGTTTCACTTGCCTTAAGAATGGCACATCTGCAAGCTCGTTTGTTTGAACAGCAACTTCCTCTTTATATTCCATTGTGCAAGTTTGCAGGCACAGTATTTGCAATTGTAGTTGTGGTTGACAACTCCAGCCAAGTTCCTGCAAATGCAATAAAAGTTCACACTATTTGGTTTGTTGTGCCTTCGGCAGTCCAGAATGCNCTTGTGACATTCAAATGGGCTTTNTATCTCGTTGCGATACCTGTATCGAAGTGGGATGGAATACCTGACGATAAGAAATTGGACATCAAACTTTAAGGGGGAATGCACATGAGCAATGAAGGTATCTTGAAAGGAAAAGGACGATACCTTCCTTCGTCTAAATCTAAAAAGATTATTGACCAGCTTGAAGAATGGAATGAAGTGTCCAAGGATTATGGAACGAAAATAAAAAAGCCGTCAGAGCCAAAAGATGCACCCGTTCGTGAAGTTGAACATCAATTGGAAAGACAAGATGGTAAGCTCAAGTAAAGGAGGGATAGCATAATGGCGCGCAAGAAGAAAACAACAAGACGCAGAAGGGCAGGTAGAACCGCACTGGCAAGGTTGCTTCGGGAAACAGGGAGGGCAACAAGGCGTCGAAGGCGTGCCACTTCGAGAGTAACGAGGGGACGCCGAGGCACACAGAGACGCCGTGTCCCTCGTGCTGTCACTGGTAGAATAAGACCTACAAAGACACCCGCAGGCACGCTTGCTGAATTGGCTGCTACTGCTCCCGTTACAACAACACGCACTCCCCCATTAACTGATTTACTCGGTATATAGAAAAAGGTGAGGCACCGTGAAATGGCAACCTCTGACAGTCGTATCTCGTAAAGAATTTATACAGTTACTCAGGCAATATGTCAAAAAACCACTCAAAAGGTTTGTAGATAAGGTCATTTTGCATCATACAGACAAGCCTCGTTACAAAGATTGGGAGCGCAAACCAGATGCTTCGTATTGGCTTAAAGCGATTGACAGGGCACATAGAATGAGTGGTTACTTGAACGCTACAATGATAGGCTATCATGTTGTCATATTTCCTGACGGTTCAATAGGGCTTGGGCGTCCTTTGGAAAAAATAGGAGCGCATTGTAGAGGGATGAACCAAACGAGCATTGGAGTTGCGTTGTTTGGGTGCTTCAATAAAGGTGAAGATAAAATGTCGCCTCAGCAATATATTTCGCTAAAATATGTTGTTGCTTCATTGCTTGTTGTGATAGGACAAGATGAAAATAGCCTTTACTTCCATCGTAATTTTAGTTCTACAGATTGCCCGGGCACAAGCATGGACTTAGCTATAACTCGTGAAATAATCAAAGCTGTCATACCTGAGGCTAAAGAAATGTTACGGGAGGAAAAATGAAGTGGCTTTTCATTTCGGGAGCACCTTGGGGTGCAACTGCAGGAGGGCAACGCTACGAGCAACTGGTAAAGGCGTTGCAGTTGCTCGGTGAAGATGCTTTTTTCTTTTGCCCCTATTCACAATATCCACCTTCTCCCTTTGCCCCTAAAGAACTCTCTTACGATGTCCTTGTTATCGGGTTTCCGCATCCCTTGTGCCTTTCCCTTCCCTTTTCTGCATCTCTTACAATTTACGATGTGTGCGATTTCTGGGAAGGTGACATGGGGATTAACGCCGATGTTTCTTTGGTGCATCGCACATTATGTAAAAAAGTCGATGCACTTGTAGCCACTTCATCAACTTTGGCTTTTTATCTGCATGCCAATTATCCTACAAAACCCCTTGCAGTCATACCCAATGCGCTACGCATTGATTTCCCTGTTGTTAAAGCACAACGAGGCATAGAGCCTGTTGTTGCATTTTGGGGAAGCTGGTATACAGGGCAGAACTGGTGGGATTTCCAAGCTATTGCATATGCAGCCGAAAAGCTGTCTCATCTTAAGTTTCTTATTTTTGGAGCGAGTGACCGCCCTTTCCCTGCGCAGTTACCTTTAAATGTTCATGTTGAAACAACATGGTGGGGTGTATCTATACAGCATATTGTTTCGCAAATCCAACCACCCTTCGTAGGTATAGTGCCATACTGCAAAGCCAACAAAGTGTGCCTTTGTGCCGACCCCATCAAAAATTACGAATACTTGAAGCTCAATGGAGTTGTAGTTGCTACAAATTGTTGCCCTATGTTTACTCCAGTTTCGCATGTCATACTTTTATTTGGTGAGACAAAAGAGTTGCTTCCGACGGCAATTGAAAAAGCTGTAGAACTTGCATGCACAGCAGGTAAACCACCTGTTGTGCCCACTTTCGTCGACAGAGCACAACAATACATCAACTTTGTAAGACAACTGAGGTGAGAAAACATGATACGCATGATTGAAGGCTTCGATACAAAACAAATTCTGACAGGCGAAGGTAAATGGACAGGTGCATGGGTTAACCCTGATTTCCCTTCGCTTGCTCCACAGTTTTATTCGGGACGTTTTACAGGTAGCTCTATCGGTGGAACAAGACAATGCCCTTACTTGCAAGTGCTACCTACAGAAGTGCCCTCTAAATGGATAATTGGGGCTGCTGTCTTTGCCTATGATAGTGCATTTCCGTTGCCTATCATCGGCATACGAAGTTCCAACACCAACAATTTCGATGTTGTTGTATGCACACAACATGGTATGCTTTTTGTTGTCTTAAATGCTACCTACCAAGCAACTTCGTCAGGAACAAACGATGATGTAGGGGGCATCCTCAACCCACAAAGTGATTGGCATTACCGTGACCTTGACCCAATACTTTTGCCCTCCCGCTGGGTTTATGTCGAACTGGAAGTGGACATGAGAACCGATGACACTGGTTCTTTCAAAGTTTACTTAGACGAAGAAAAATGGATTGAAAGGAATGGAATAAGAACAGTATATGGATATGGCGACATTGTGCAAATCGGGAGCAACTTTGTGTGGTGCACTGATAACACTTATGCTCCAATCCACATAGATGATGTTTATATTTGCGATGGCGTAGGAACTGCTTACAACAAACCTTTGGGCGATGTATATGTAGCAACTTCTTTGCCTATTGCTGACGGCACAGACCAAGGTTGGGCAAGCAATACTGGTGGTGCTGCATATTTGGCGGTAGATGACCCTGAAGCTCATGATGGTGATGCCACTTACATCTATAGCGACATAGATGGCGCAGCTCAATCTTTCAAAATGTCGCCTGTAGAAATACCGCAACCGCTTGCAGTTCAAGTCACTGCAGTTGCTTCAAAGCTCCGTCTTGCAGCGGGTTGGATTGGCTTGTATATGCGACAAGAACTTAAGGATGTTAAAACTTCAATGTTCAAAGTCACTCGAGGATATAAAGCATATAGCACAATTTGGACAAAAACTCCCTACGGCACCCAATTTTCATCTCATGACTTGAATGAAATCGAATTCGGTGTATATGCAAAGGTAGAAACAATGGTTGAGAACCAGTGAGGATGACCTGAAATGCCTCTCAAAGGTTTACAAGATTTAGATGTTGTTTTCTTTGACACGATGCCGTTAGGCAATNTGGATGGGTTTCAAAGGTGGCTTATTGCCGAACCTAAGTTCGGTAACACTCCCCCTCGTCTATGTTTTCGTTTTCCTGAACTTTGTAAACAAATCTACCTTGGGATGTATCTTGTAAGCAATAACTTTACCAAAATCCAAGGCTATGAAAATTCTTTCCCTATACTTGTTTCCTTTTGCCGTTTTCCCCACATTCCTTCATTGACCATCTCACCCGTCAACGACTTATCATGGCTTGTTCTAAGAGGTGGAACGTTGCTCCCTATACCTGAAGACGGTAAGCTACCTTATCCACCCATTCTCAAAAACGGAGACATTGTTTCTATTTTGTCACTCGATAAAATTGACCCCGCACAAGTTAATTTCTTTGCAATTTCATACTACCGAGGCACTCTTACAGTGCAAGTCAATGACGAATTCGATTTAACACCCACTCCCTTGACAGGAAATGCCGAATATGTTGACGAAATTTATGTTGATTTAACTCCAACCTTTGGGATGACTTTACTTGCTATCTTTGTGGCAGCCCGCTACAAAAGTAACCCGAGGGGAGCTTTTTCCTTGAAGGCATTCCCTCGCATGTGGCATGAATTACCCCAACAAGAAGGTGAATGGAAGCAGTGGCAAGCAGACGGTGATAAAGTTGGTTCAGTAGTTGCTCGAGATAGGGAATACATTTTTGTTCAAGAGCCATTACCACCTTATGTGGAGGGTGCAACCGAAACTTACCTTTTCCCTCCACTCAAAAACATAATCACGATAGCAGTCCAAGAAACAGTGATTGCCAACCGCAACGACACAAAACCACGCAAGTTCAAACTCTTACGCTCTCGAGGTAACCCGCTCGCCAAAGACTACATTGAAGAAGAAAGCAGTTTATTCCCTGTATCTCCTACCGAGGTTGGATTTACAGAATTGTGGGTTGATGTGCTCGGTGGAAGCGGGAGTTTAACCGAAGCTCAAATAATAGAGAGGTTGAACCAGACAGAATATGGTGTAAGATATGGAGCATTTTATGTGCCTTATACGCCTTATGCGCCCTATGCGCCTTATGCGCCTTATGCACCTTATGCACCCTATGCACCTTATGCACCTTATGCAGGGTGATTTTAAATGCCGACGGAACAACAATTTAGGGTAACTCAATTCATTCGTGAAACCCTATACAAACCAATCAACATAAAACGCGTTTACATGCTCGATGCCTTGTTTTACAAGCTCTCGCCAATTGCTGCGTTCATACAACATACAAACAAGTTCACACCCAAGTATTTTGAAGAAGAAACAATACATGTAACGCAATTCATATGTGAAGTGCTTGCACCCTCCAAGGAGCTTTTGAGGGAGTAAAGCCATGCCCAAGATAAGCCAATTCGTTCGTGAGATACTTTTCAAAGTGCCACCAAGAATATATGTGCCCGAAGATATTGCAGTTGTATTTCGTCCCGCTGGTGTAGAAGCCTCTTTCATTTGGCACGATACTTTTAAACCTCCTCCTAAAAAGCCTTTCTATGACGAGTATCATGTCACGCAAATTGAAGCCGAAGCTGTAGGACGAAAAGAAGAAGGAGAGTTGCAAGCCAATGCTGTGTATGCAGAGAAATTAAGACCAGCTCTTGGAGGTAAAGTAACTCAAGTTTTAAACGAAAGTGTCGGGGATATATCCAAAAGATTGCAAGCCAATGTTGTTTACGTTGAGCGAATACCCTCACCCAATGTGAAAGCAACCCAGTTTCTAAATGAAAGTGTGGGCGATTTGAAAAAGAGATTGCAATCCAATGTTGTGTATGTAGAAAAACTGTTATTTCAAACAAAGGAAGGAAATTTAGAAATATTGCCCGTAGAAGAAGTTCCTCCTGCTCCTTATGTTCCTCCTCCTGTTCCCTATGTTCCCTATGTTCCCTATGTTCCTCCTCTTCCTCCTGTTCCTTCCCCTTTGTTCTTTCCTGCTGAACAAGTATGGTTTTATCTTTGTGCTTCCAACAAAACACTTGTGGTTTATGCATGGGCTGTAGGTGTAATAGATGGACAAATGCGGTTGTATCCTTTCCAATGGGGTTTTTATCCACAAAATGTGTATGCTGATGAAATTTGGAACTCACCTTACACAAATTTTTTTAGAGGCGCTGATAATATCTACGACGATGCGCTTCCTTGGGGCGATGTTGTAATTCCCGGAGATACATACCTTGACCCTACGACTTGGGAAGGTGTAACTTATGATACTTATGCCGTCCATTTCCTTTTGGATAATATCATAGCAGCTGACCCTTCTGATATAGTGGATGAATGGAAAAGGCGAATTAACAGTGCACCCAACAAAGAAGCACTTTTCCATATCAATTTGTGGAACAATATGCATTACCGCAATTTTGCTCGTGCTCTTCTTGATATGAAGCCACATGCAATGATGGGGTCCGGACGCTGGACACCTACTTTCGTTCGTGTCAGGTTTTGGACATTTGAAGCTTTTGGTTGGTTGGGACACCTGTGGATACGACCTTCGGAAAGCGGTGAGACTTCTATTGCAGTATCATGGCACTTGCTCTATAGTAGTGCATTCCCTTTACTGGGAGCACAACCAGCGCTTACAGTGGCGTGGCACACTGAAATATTGGGAAGTGTTCCTAAGCCTGTAATAGGGGCAACAATATACCATGAGTATGCTGATAGATACAAGGTGAGTGGCAAAATTTTTGTGGGTTACGGTGAAGGTGAAGTGGAAGGAACAGAGGTATTCGGGTTTTCGTGTGACGCTTACAATGCCAATTACCTTACACCACCTTATGGGTATTATGACGGCAATGCACTTTTGGCTGTAGTTGGGGATTATAGAGGCTATGTTTAGGGGTGATTAGTGATGCCGTTTATTGACGAAGTTCCTCAAGAGCTTCCTTTACAAAAGGGTGCAGACAACTTTTATATTGCAAGGTTGTATGACGGAGCTACTGGTGCTCCACTTTCTTTGTCGGTTGTGAAAGAAATAAAATGCGTGCTACGAGATAAAAGAAATCCCAACGAAGCGCAAATTACAATACCTGCCCGAGTGACAGGGTTGAACAACAAAGAAGGAGAAGTGTTAGTTTGTGTGCCTGCCGATAAAACTGAAAATCTAAAAGCAGGCACTATACTTTATGCAGATTTGCGGGTTATACTTGTAACTGGACATGAATTCAATAAGCCTGTAGGTGGACAAGCGTTTAGGGTTATAGAAGTCATCACAACTGAATAGGGGTGTTAAGGTTATGAAACGAGATAACCTTGCAGTAACAGTGCTTGCCATCGCTGCAATTTCATTGCTTGAAGTGTTTGCAATTTGGAAAGGAATTGACGGACGAGCATTAGCAGTGGCGATGGCTGCAATTGCATTGCTTGCTCCTTCACCTTTGTTCCAAATCAAGTTCGGACAATACCAAATTGAAAAGAAGTCGGAGGAAAAGTAACGATGCCTTTCTATCCCAAGAAAGATATTGAATATGACTTTGTTCCCCATGACACAGCCAAGCGAGATGAAAAAACAGGTGTTGTTGTTTCGGTTGGTTTTACACAATGGATAAGGGATGGCATCGCTGCGTATCGGCGTGGTTTTCCTGTCACAACGAAAGCCATCAAGTTAAGTGAAATTCCTTCTAAGCCCGGTGTGACAATACAAAACCTCGCTGTGGAAAATCTCTCGGGCACTTCGCTTGATTTCAAGAGGTTCATCGCTTCTGAGAAAATTGTGCTTCCCAAGAAGGTTGTAGCTTCACCAAGTGATGTAGAGAAAGGCGAAATATGGGTTGCTCAAGAAACATTGAAGTTCAAAGAAAATACAACCTCGGAAACAATCCATACCGTTGAAGTGCAAACAAATAAGGGGAAAGCCAACGGCTATGCGCCTTTGGACGCAAATGCCAAAGTGGCTTTACAATATCTCCCTGATACGGTTGAAATGAAAACAAATAAAGGGAAAGCTAATGGCTATGCACCTTTGGATGCAAATGCCAAAGTGGCTTTACAATATCTCCCTGATACAGTTGAAGTGCAAACAAATAAAGGAAAAGCCAACGGCTATGCGCCTTTGGACGCAAACGGCAAATTGCCTGCCGATTACCTTCCTTCAGCATTTTCTGGCTTTATCTCGGTTAATTACACTATACCCGCAAATACTAATTTCCCTGCAGGACAAACTACAGTGCTCCAAACCTATGATGTAGGCGACAATGCCCATATACTGCCACTATATTTCGTGATACCTCGAACGCTTGATACCAGTGGCATTTTGCGTGTAGGCATAAGGTTTGTTTTCCATGATGACACTTATTTCACAATTGAAAACTCCGACACTACAAATGACAAAGTTGAAACTCTTGAAACATTATCGGGGAGTGGTATGTTCTTGCCAAGTGTTATTCATGGTAAGTCCATAAGGAAAATGCAGGTAGTGGTGAGCAACGGTTCTTCAAATGACCTATCGGGAGGCAATAGCACTGTGACATTAAGAGCATTCGTTGTGTTACGAAGCAGAGGTGTATTGTAGTATGTCGGGGCGCAGAATTAGAAAGGGAGAAATTTACAAGTATGCAACAGGAGAATATGTCCGAGAAAAACTTGGTGATAAACCTCCGGACACAAAAGGGTTTAGGGTTGTTCCAGTTCCGGGCAAGCCCGGGCGTAAAGTGCTCGTTGCAATTAGAAGCAAGAAAGGACCGCGAGGGGGACGCACAAAAGCTATTGCACTTTTACGCCATAAAAGAACTGCCAAAGGAGCAAGGTTGGCAAAGCGTGCAAAGGTTAAACGCCAAAGAAGAAGTAAATAAAAAGAGGTGAGTTGATGTCTCGTCGTTATTTTAAATGGCATTGGCGTTGTTACCCTACAAGTATCGTTATTGAGCCTTCAAAGCCAATAAGGCTTGCTGTCATTTCGGATGTGCATGCTCCTTACCAAGATGAAACTGCGATTTCACTTGCTATCAAAGTTCTTACCTTCGCTTCACCTTGCATCATTATCATTGCTGGTGACTTCATGGACTTCTTTGCAATTTCTCGTTTTAGCAAAGACCCACGAAGACGACTAATGTTAGCTGATGAACTTAAAGTAGCGAGAGAGCTCCTTCATAGGTTGCATAACAGCATCGATACACAGTTGTGGATTTACCTTGAAGGTAACCATGAAGAAAGATTGCGCTTATACTTGTGGAACAAGGCTGCCGAACTTTCTACACTTGATGTTGTTTCAATTCAAAGTCTCCTTCAATTTGAGAAATGGAAGGATTTGGTTTTTGTAACATACCAAGATGAACCTAAGCCCATGCTTAGTGATGTTGTGCCTTGTGTTCGTGTAGGCAACCTCCTCGTCATACATGGTGACAGGTTAAGGCTTACAGGTAATGCAATCAATGTAGCACTAAATGTGTTTAGGCGATTACTTCGTAATGTCCTTGTAGGACATTTTCATCGTGCCGATTTTTATGTTCAAACGGACTACGACGGGAAAATGCGCGGTTGTTGGCTTAATCCATGTTTGAGTTTGCCTCGTCCACATTGGGATGCAGGGCGAATTTGGTCGCAAGGGCTAAGCATTGTTGAAGTGAATGTTGATGGTTTTTTCAAGGTTGATGTTGTGCCTTTTATAAGGGCTAATGGGAAAGTGATTGCGTTTTGGGGCAACCATGAATTTTGGGTCAAGGCAGGCGATGCGCATGAAAGTGCCGATTGAAGATGTTACAAGAGAAGATGTTGAACGGTTTGTTCAAATACTTGAAAAGCTTGAACCTTACCTACTCCTGTATGGGCGTGCTAATGTGCGTGAGCTTGAAACAGCTCTTTACATTATCAAAACTTTCGTTAACAGACTGCGCTATAATACAGAGTGGTTGCGCAAAAGGGAGCTTGATATCCCTTAGTTGTGTGCGTCAAAATATAACATAGGGAGGGAATAGGCAATGGCAATGGAAGATTGGAAAGAGCGTTATGACGAGGCGCAAAGAGAGATACAAAGGTTGCGTGAGCAACTGGAGAACCTTCAGAACATGTTGCAAAGTGAAGTTGTAAAAGAAGGTTCTGAGGGTTCTTCAGAAGGCACAGATATAACGGGAACGGAGTTTGCGAACTTCGACTGGTGGAGTTCGTGGGGGGCAAGCGGTGAAAGTGGAAGTGAGGAAAGTGGTGTAATAGAGGATTGGTGGCAACATACCAAACAATCATCGCAATCATTACAATCATCACAATCATCCGAAGAGGAAAGAGCAACAAAGAAAAAGAAAAGTCGCTCTGAGCTTGAAACGCTCAGAGAAGAATTGGAGCGATTGCGCATGTATCTATACATGCAACAGCTAAATCAAACAGTCGAAAGCACAATCCAAGATTTCTTGAAAAACAATCCAAGCTTGCGCACTTTTGAGGACTGGCTTCGTAGCAAGGCAGCCGTGAAAGTGCAAGCATGGGCATCACAGCACCCCAAGGATGCAGTCAGGCTCGACAAAGTTGCAGAGGCACTTAGGGTAATTTTGAACGATTGTGCTAAAGAAATACAAGTGGCTCTGCAACAAGGCGGGCTGAACACTGCATCCTCACAGGTAGGAACTGCTTCTTCAACTCTTGTTGCAGTTCCTGCCACGCCTTCAACTGGTGTTGTTACTGCATCAACACCAGCTGAAGCGAATGTGGGGGCGCTAATATATCAATCTGATAACCTTGAGCTACGGGATGTGCCTGACGAAGTGCTCGATGAATGGCGTCGCAAGGCTGCCCAAGAATATATACGAGATAGGGTGGCATTTGACCAGAAGCGCAAGCTTGGACAACAATACCTACAACAAATCCAACAACTCCTTAAGAAAGAACAGGGGTGATAACACATGGCGAACAGGATGGTTCTATATCGAGCCACTTTGGGTGGCTACTTTACATTCCCAACGCTGTCTGATGAGCTGAGGCGTGCAACTTACCCTCTGTATGAGTTTCGTCAGTTTGCACGCCCAGAACAAACAGACAGCAAGACTGGTGAAATCCATTACTTCACCCGCGTGGGGCGTGTCACCACTCTTGTTAGCCCGATAGGCGAGCAAGAAGAAGGCACGCCTATACCTGTGCCACCAATTTCACGCGGGCAAGTCCGCATACAAGACTACCTTGCTTATGTTGAGTTCACGGAGAAGCTTGAGCGCTTTGCTTTGTTTGATGTCCAACAAGTGATAATCGACACACTCAAGCAACACATGGCATACAATATTGATGTGCTTGTTGCTAATGCGCTCAAGCAAACTCCAATCAAGGCTGTTCCCACTTCTAAAAGCGCTGTCCAAATTGTCAAGCCCGGTGAGACAGTGCCTCAGGCTGGCGCAAAGGCTTTGACCAGTGCCCACATCAAAGATATCGTTGACTACATGAGGCTTGAACTCCAGGTGCCACCTTACGACGGCACAAACTATGTATGCATTGCGCATGGTAGCGCCGTGCGAACACTGTATGACGAAGTGACTGACGCGTTCCTGAAGTATACATCACCTGAGTATTTCTTCAGGAGCGAAGTAGCACAGTGGTATAGTTGCCGTATTGTCCAAACCAACAATGATGCAGCACTATCAGCAGCAGCTGGCACTGGCACAACAAAAACACCTGAGGCGCTCTTCCTTGCCTATGACCCGCTGATTGAAGTTGTGAGCGTGCCCGAAGAAATCCGTATCGAAACGGTTGCGAATACATTCGGGCGCGTCAAAAGAATTGGTTGGTTCTTTAGCGGTGCATGGGCACTCACTTGGGATACCGTTGGGCGTGGCGAATGCCGCGTAATCCATGTGACCAGCGGTTAATCCCAATTAACACAACCTTGAAAATAGGGGTGATGTCCAAATGTTGGGCGATAGGAACTTAGCGGTGCGAACCCTTGTCATACCCAATGCTTCGCTTGCAACCACTGGGGACATACTTACAGTGCCTCCAATTGCAGTTGCTGAAAACAAACTAATTGAAGCTCCCACCTATGCTGTTGTCGGCATAGGTATTGTTGCCACTGCTGCCATTTCCGATGCCGTGCTTACTGTGCAGGAGATAAAAGCAGATGGCACAGTGGGAGCTTCAGCGTCGGTCACTGTCAATGTTACTTCTGCCAATGTGGGCACACCAATCGCGTTGCCACTGCCTTCCATTGTGCAGTGTGACAAAGGCAGTGGCTTTAGGGTGCGTGTGACAACTGCAGGGGGCACTGGTGCTGCAGCTCATGTGGCAGTCCATTATGTTACATCAGAAGAGGACTTGCCACTTGAGGTAATGACTGTAACACCACAAACCCTGTAATTGATTTGATGTAACTTGAAACTGATACAGAAAAAAGCGGGCGCGCCCGCCATCCTTGTATCCTTTTGAAAAAAGGATGTGCGGGCGTTTGCCTTATATAGAGAATGCTTAAGGGGGGATGTGAAAGATGCCATTTTGCCCTGATGAACCATATTCCGTGCACATGTCACCGTTACATCCACCGATTTATGAGCAAAAGGGACATTTCTTTTGGGCAGATGGCATGGAAATTCCCCTCGAAAAAGTCAAAAAAATACTTGACTACAATCCTGACTTTTGTCGTCGTTATAATGTCAAGCTTAATGAAAAGAAACATAGGTGGTTGCCCCACCCTCGCGAATTAAGATAAAGGAGGGATAACAAAAAATGGCATCAAGAAGAGGGTCAAGTAGAAAATGGATACAAGAAGCCATTAAAAGGCCCGGGGAATTTACAGAAAAAGCGAGGCGTCGTGGTATGACAGTGGCACAGTTTGCAGAACATGTTATACGCAATCCCGAACGATATGATACAAGAACTGTTAGGCAAGCTCATCTTGCTAAGACTTTGAGAAAACTTGCAAGACGAAGGAAGAAGGGAAGCAAACGGCGTAAGAGATAAAAAGGTGAAATGTTATGAGATGGGGTGAGCTTTGGGAAGCTGCAATGGCATGTTTGAATATACATGAAGTGCCTAAGGGCACAGGGGCAACTTTGTTCAAGAGCATGATGCGTGATTTGCAAAGACGCACCTACCTTGGCAGTTTAATTGTTACACAAGTTGTATCTGTGCCTGAACATGGTTGGGGTTTTGAAGCTCCAAGTGATTATTATGACGATGAAGGTGTATTGATAATTTCCAAAATGACATCGCGTTTGACAGTCCCCTTGACACCTTGTAGAACTGCAGATGAATACCTTGCATGGCTTGGCAATGCATACTTGGAATACTTGAACGAAAGTATTTCACCTACACTTCCCAACATATACTATGTAGGTAAACCATCGGTGATTTTTCGCGACGCTTCAACTGTTTTTCCCACACCAGATAACACATATGTCCTATTTTATCCTCGTTGTGACAATACACAATATGAAGCTGTTTTCACTTACATGAAACAAATTGTGCCCGATGAAATTGCCGACGATTACACAAATGAAATAATGCAAAAGTATCCTGAGTGGGTGCTTTATGAGTTTGTGTGGCGGTTGGCAGTTGCCAACCGAGAGCCTGAAAAAGTTGACACTTATAGGGAACTTGCACTTGAAAAATACTATGAAGTGAAAGCCAATGAAAGTAAAGAAGTATTAACACCACATCCAACCTTGCATCTTAAGGGAGCAATTGAACGGATGCATGTAGTTACAAAGAGACCACCAGTATAAAGGGGTGAAGGGAAATGCCTGCGACTTCATTTCAGTTGCAGCCGTTTGAACAACAATTGTTCCGCAACGGTTGGGTTGCATCTGATTATCCAATCGTGGACAATGCGGTGTCACGACTTTACAACTTCCGTGTAGAAGTGCGTGGTTTGGAACTTGTCGAAGGATGGGATTTGAAGCATCAAGTTGCGATTACTGCTAATAGTTTGTCTGTCATGCGCAGTTGTTCTTTTGTAAGTCCTGAAGGAAAACGATTTGCCATTTTCTTCTTACCTCAGGATATTGTTCTTGTCTATGGAGATACTTCGCTCGATGGCATTTATGCCGCTAATATATCACCCTTGACAGGCATGCAGGGATGGTCGTGGTCAGATGTTGCGGTTATAGGAAGCGATGTATACATCAATGGAGAATATGGGCTTTACAAATGGAACATGAACTTTGCAACAGCACCAGAGCGAGTGCAACTTGTTACTCCTCCTTCTCCCGATAGTCCTCCAATCCCAATTGGCAAAGCAATCGGCACTTTGGGTTACAGAGTTGTATTAGGACATATTGTAGAAAGAGACCAGTCAGGACAAATTACGGCTACATACCCAAACAGGATTGTATGGTCAGGATTGAACGAACCTAATCATTTTGACCCACTCGCCTACTTTGACCTTTACGAAAAAGACGAAATTTGGCGCATACTTCCTTTGGGCGATAACTTGATAATTTATACCTCACATAGTGCTTATGCTTTGTCACAAACTGGTGATGTCGTTGCCCCATTCTCTCTTACACATCTCATGGAAAACCTTGAACTTATTAATCCCAACTGCATTGCCAATGTATCAATGCATGAGTTTAGAGGGCATGTGCTTGTAACACAAACTGGAGTATGGGTAATGGTAGGGCAAGAGAGCCAGCTTATAAGTGCGAACTTGCGCCCGATATGGCGTTCGTTTGTTGCTCAATCGGAGGGCAACCTTGCTGTTTTCACTGACCCAATCAATGAAGAAGTGTTGATTGCTGACTTGAAAAACCACAAAGCAATTGTCTTTCAAACTCGTTTCAGGACATGGTATGAACGAGATTTCAATCTTGAAGGGTGGGGCACGGCAGGGCTTACAGCTACATCTATGACCAATGTAGGAGTTAGAAGGGCTGTAGTTGAAAATGGAACAGTGTTGCAAATATTCAAGATTGAAGGAGTAACACGAGATGATAAACCTGCGGAAGCATCCATTCAAACTTTCGTGTATGAAATAACATTGCCTACACAGGAAGCAGTTTTGCACGGTGGCACAGTATACTGGACAACTGAAGCTGCAGCGGGNGGCAACTTGATTTACAAAATTATTGGTGGAAAGCATGTCAACGATGTTATTATGAACTTGCCTGTTNTTGAAAGCCGAGAATACCAAATCACGATAGGGTTACCTGTGCCTTACATTGAGGTCAAGCGTATGACGCAACGGGCATTCAGGTGGGAAATGAAGTTCACGGGGCTTACAAANCCTCTTACAGTGCATGGGCATGTTGCATACTTTAGACCACCTGTTTCAAGGTAAAAGAGGTGATTAAAGAATGGCATTAGGCGCTCTCGTGGCTGGCGCCGTCTTGGGAGGGTTGTTCGGAAGAAGAAGAAGAAGAAAACAAACACCACAACAAGTGTTCCCTCAACTTGTATCACCGTTTTTGTCGCCCGAAGAAATACAAAAGTCACCCATACTTAGCCAATTCATGCAGTATTTTCAACAAGCTCCGCAGTTAGCTGCTGCTTATGCATCACCTGAAGAAATGACGCCTGTGATACGTTACCTTCAAAGAACATTGGCTCAACCTTTGGATATTACACAAGCTGTAGGGACTGTGCAAGCTTTAATGCGCCCTTTGTTTGAAGAGCAACTTGGCAGGCAACTTGAAATAACAAGGGCACAGTTGGCTCGCACTTTAGGAACACCTGTTGGTGGAGCATTAGCTGAAGCACTTCGTAGGCAAATACAAGAAAGTGAACGACAATTCATGTCAACGATGGCACAATACGGCTTTGAACAACTTGGCAGAATGCAACAGATGCAACAATGGGCTGCCCAAATGCTCCCGACGATGATTACTCAGAGGGTTGGATTGGCAACATTACCTATAACCTTACAAGCTTCGATTGCAAATATGCTACGAGGCACTTTTGTCGCGCCACAATTTGTGCAACCTACATATGCACCCTCCACACTTGAACAATTGGCGGGTGTATTGTTACCTGCTGCCATTTTAGGTGGTGGAAGAATATTTGGGTAAAGAGGTGAAATGAAATGCCTAATGGCACTGCTGATTTGTGGCTTACTTTGGGGCAACAGCTAATGCAACTTCCCTTTATAGAAACACCATATCCTTTGTCACCAATAGCTTCTTTGCTTGGGAGTATAATAGGAGCGCAAGCAATTCGACGGGGCATACAAGAGCGCACTTTGGAGAATATTTATGAGATGATGATGCGAGACCCTATAACCGCATATTTGACTTTAGGTTCACCGGAAATTAGGCGTCGTTTAAGTAGGTTGGGAATTAGACCTGAGGCAATTCTTTCGCCTGAGATGGCAGAGCATGTGCGTAATGCGATGGCGTTTCTTGAAGCGTTTACAAGACAAACCTTAGGCTTGCCTTCAAAAACACCTGCAACTTCTGGTGCTACCGTCCAAGCTGAAGAGGAATTGCGTGCACCAACAACAACTACTCCAACAGAAACTGAAACAAGACAAGAAACTGCACCACCAATTGTAACACATCCACAACCTCTTGCTTACTTAGCTCCTTTCCTTTTGTCCTATGGATTTAACATACCTGTAACAACGCCACCATTTGCTGGAGGTAGAGGGTTAACATTGGGTGATTTACTTATGCGTGCCATTTTAGGTTAAGGAGGGAACTTTGAATGCCCGAACAAGGGGTATTTGAAAAAATACTTCATCCTTGGATATTAGGGCAACTGCTATATCGTCCCCAAGTTCATAGAGCTCAAGCTACACCTGTTCCAAAACAGCAAACTCGACTGCCTGTTTCAAGACAGCAAGTCCAAGTGCCTACTCCGACGCGACCAACTCAACTTGCTCGTCCACCTACTTCGACTTTACCCTCTGCGACTTTACCCTCTGTAACTTTACCGACTTTACCGCATGCACAAATGATTGGTGCTATGATTGCTCGAGAAACTCAACCTACTGTTTCTTTTGCACCCGAAATTACTCAACCTGTTGTGGTTACTCCTACGCCTCCTATTCGTTTTCCTCAATATACACCAACTGAACCAGAACAACTACCTTCCTTGCCTGAACCTGTGTTGCCTTCGTTGCCTCCATACCCACCTTTCCCTTCTGTTCCAGAACCACCGCCACCTACACCAGAAGAAAAACGATTAAGAGAAGTTATATACTCACCTGTAGGCATTAAAGGACTTGTTTCACTTGCAATACTTGCACCGCAGCGAGCATATGAGATACTCAGTCTCATTGAGCGAGTGGCACCACGCGCCTTGTATCCACATGAAAGGCAATTTGAAGAAGAATGGCGTGAAAGAAAAAGACAAGAAGCCGAAGCTGAATACCGACGAATGTTGCAACAGCGTGAAGAGTTGGCTCGCTTGAAAGAAGAACAGGCAAGGTTGGAAAACCAAAGAAGACAAGAAGAATATCAACGGAGTTTACGGATATTGGATACACAATATGAAACTTTGAAAGATGCAATTACTAATGCTACTTCTATTTCGGATGTTTTGAATTTGATAAAAAGAGCTGAAGGAATGCCGATGCCCTATAGAACTCATTTGACAGCCTTGGGGAAGACAAGGTTAAGCCAACTCATATTGGCAATGCCTAATAAGCAAGAGGCAAGGCGTGTCATTGAAGGGTTAAGGAATGCAGGGTGGCTTCCTGCCATAGATGCTCGTCTTTTGGAGCAACAGCTTGATATGCCGACTGAAGATGCACAAAATGAGCTTGCAGCACAAATATTAGAGCTTGAAGCGGGCACATTGCTACAACATGCCCGTAGACTTGCTCCCGATAATCCTGTTTTTGCAGGAGCTGAACTACGGTTAAGAGAAATGATAGAACAAATAAGAGACAAAAGATATTCTATAACACCTGAACAAGCAATGTCATTGGCTCGTAGCTTTAACACAATGATACAAACGCACATTAAAGATATTACGCAAGCAATGGCAAGAAGACTACAAGATTTACGGACAACATTTAGAGATGTCTTGAGAACATTGTTAAGACCTGACATAAGAGCTACTGATATATCACGGACGGTAGGACAAATACAAAATGCTCTAAAAACTTTCCATCCAGAAGTAGCTCAAGCTTTCATAGATTATGCAGGAAAAGCACAAGAAATTGCGGTGCGAGATAGTTGGGAGCGTCCTTTAGTTGTGCTCGATGCACTTGAAAAAGCACTTGATAGCTTTCTAAGTTCATACGAGAATATACCTGAATTTACATCCGATATTGCTTCAATGAAACTGGCAATTCAAGAATTAAGAAATTCACTCGTAACAGAGATGGATGATAAAATTAATAGGCTTGAAAGTTTGTCTGATGCTTTTGAGCGCCGTATAGAAGAAATTGCGAAACAAGGTGCACCAATTACTTATTCACAGGAATATCAGGCATGGCGCAAAGAATTTGAAGCTTTGAGGCTTGCGACACAAACACGGTTAGCTGGGGAACGAATTGGGATATCTCGTGCAGGTTTAGCACTTCGTCAATATTTGGGTGAAGCGAACTTGGCACTTAGAACTCGTGAAGTTACAGAAAGAATTGCACGGGGCGAACTTCGTGACAAAATTTCAGGTTTAAATGCACTACGACAACTGCGTGATGCCCTAAATACTACACCACCTACTACCCCCGAAGGCATTGCTTTGAAAGAAGAGCTTGACGCTCTTCTTGCCCAAGTGGGAGAAAGCCTTTTGGATGACCTACAAAATCTTATCCAACAAGGAAAACAAGCCTCACCTCAACAGAGGGCGCAGATTAATCAACAAATTAACAAGACAGCACAGCAAATTCAAAAGAATATTCAACAATACCAAGTCAGTCGTTTTTCTCAACTACTACAAAAAGTAGGGAATTGGTTTAGGAAAGCATGCAGTAAAGCCAAAAGTTATTTGGGGATGGAATAAAGGGGGGAGGTGATTGAGGTGACAATGATAAAGTCGCCACAACAACGAGGACGCCCTCCTAAGGAACGAGAGGAAATTATACGCTACCTTGTTACGAGGGCTTTGCAAGAGGGATTTACACCTCATGAAGTAATGGCATTGTTAAGTATTGCCAACATTGAAAGTTCATTTAACCCACGTGTTGTCGGGGATGGAGGCAAGTCTTTTGGTTTGTTTCAATTTAATGTTCAAAGGCTTCCTACGATTGGGCTTGACCCTCATAACCGTGAGCATATCCAAAAGCTTATGGACTGGAAATACAATATAGAACAAGCGCTTCGTCTGTTTAAGCAATTTAGAGCAAAGTTGCCCCGGCAATGGTTACAAAATCCTGAAAAACATTTTCCTGATATCTTTTGGAGTTATGCAGCTTATTGGAATAGACCTGCATATGTTGATGATATTATCAAGGGAAACAAAGCTGTCATACCCAAGATATATCCCGCTGTAGACAGGCAAAAGGTGCTTCCTTCAAAGCTTGCCGAAGCTATCAAAATTGCCCAACAAATGCTCCCTGCTGTTGCACATCAATCACAACAAGAAGCCTTCAAACGCTTACACGAAATTGAACAAATCTTGAAATTAACAACACCTACGGGCAGACCTATCATTTCAATACCTCCACGACATATTCCAGAAGCACCTGCAATTTTAGAAAATGCAGCGCGTTTATTGCCTCAAGCTGTTGAGCTTTGGCGTAACGCTGAAGCAATGCGCGCAAGCTTGGCAAAAGCTACAAAGAAGCGCTTACCTGAACCTTCATATCGTGTTCCTGAAGGCATTAAAGCCGAAACGAAATATGAAAAGTTTGCAGCGCATTTCCTTGTATCACATCCCGAAGTTGCTAAAGCCTTTGGGGTGCTTACTCCTGCGCAACAGCAATATCTTGTTAAACAATTGGGTGCAAAGATAGAACGATGGACACAAGAAGGATTACCCGAAGATGAAGAAAAAAGAAAACAAGTGTTGCAACAACGCTACATGGAGCTTATTCCGTTGCTTACTCAGATTGCCCGCCGCATGCCTCGACCTACTCCTGCTTTAAGTGAAAGAATTGGAACAGCTGGTAGGATAGTTGCCCGTTTGCCCTTGGAAGTAATCACTGATGCTGCAATATTCTTTGCTTCGCCTGTTTCGGCTGCCATACGAAAAATCGGGCAACAAACAGGACGAGATAACTATGCATTGGCGCGTGACCGCTATTTGTCCTCTCATGCAATGACCTCTTGGGAAAAAGAAAAGGTGCGCTTGATAATAGACAAACTTGTGTCACCTTCATTTGCGCAAACAGGATGGTTCTTGTTGGGACTGATGCAAATGATACCGCAAATGGCAAGTGTTGCGGGCGCATTTTTTGCGCGCCATGTTTTGCGTCGTCCTGAGTTGGCAAAACGCATTGAGATAAAACTTGCTCCTTATACTTCGCTTCTTTCAAGGATTGCACGGGAGGCAGCAACTGGAACTGGAGCTCAAGAACGAGAGTTTAGAGAAAAACATTTCCACGATGCAATTGCTTTTCTTCTTATGACAGCTCCAAATGAAATCAAGCATGTAGCAGGTAAACTACAAATTACACCTTATGGTTGGTATTTGTATGCACAGCAATTGCTTGCTACTCATATTCACAACTACATAGACACACTTGCAAAAATAACGGGTGATACAAAGATTGAGCGAGTGGTAGGACATTACATAGCCGAGAGGGCAACAGCACAAGTGCCGATGGCAGCAATTGTTTTGGGTGGGGGTGTTTTAAGAGGTTTAGGTAAAGTGTTAGGAGGTGCTACAGCGAGGGCGCTTACAAGGGTTGGTTTAAGTGAAGTTACAGCAGCTCGTATTGGTGCATCGGTTGAAAGTGTGGTTCAACATGCGATGTTCCCTGAGCAAATTTTGACTGCACCTGCGTTGGCTCGTGTTGAGCCTGCACTTGCAAGGCTTGTAGGGAAAGGATTGACAAGGGCATCACAAACCTTTTCCAAGATAAGCACTTGGGGACGCACACGGTTAGCACCTACAGAAGGCATTGTTGCTGAAGCTTCTAAAGCTGCAGTTAGAACAACTCCTGCAACGGAACGCCTTGCTAATGTTATTGCACATGGCTTGACACAGCTTGCGCACGGTGCAATGACTGGCGCTTTGTATCTTTCACCACCTAACTTAGGAGAGGGGCATGACATACTTGCGGGCGTTTTAGCAGGTATGGGTCTTTCGGCTTTAACAGGCTTCAATACAATGCGTGCCTTCGTCAAAGGAAGAATAACACAGCATGATTTGTTCTCGCGTCATTTCCCTCAAGAAGTGATTGAAAGTGCATATGTAACCATGCGTTCTATTGTCGAAAGGTTGCATCCCCGAGACTATGCAACTCTTTTGAGAGATGTAGCCAATTTAGCTCACACAGATACTCGTTTCCAAAGCGTCGTTGAAACAGCCCAAGAACTTGCAAAAAATTGGAGGCAAGTTGAGCGAACTCCTGAAACCTCCATACAATTGCGCAATGAACTATTGAGAGAATTACAAAATAGAGGCTTACTCACTCCCGATGAGGTTGAACTGTATTTTAAGCTTGATACAAGACCAGCACATGAGGTAGCCAATAATCCTCTTGATGAGGAGGCACTTAGAGCTGTAGGAGAATTTAAACATATGCTACAATTGTTGACATTCGCAGACGACCTTGCTCGTATGGGCTTGTCGGGCGCCAATCCTGCTGAAATACGAAGGATTGTTCAACGACTTCGAGAGCTTACGCAGGCTTCGTGGGCATCAGTAGGTGCATTTCGTAATGCTATGGATGAAGTTGCTTCACGAATATCAGCGTTGCTCATGGATGTAGGTAAACATGTCCCATTGCAAAAAGTTATTCCTCAAGTGCCCGAAGAAGCAGTTGAATTTGAATACCCTGTTACAGTTCCTGTAAACAAGCGTGTAAGCGTTGAAACGGTTGGCGTGCATTCTTCACATCAACCTTTGCTTGATGCACTCAATGTCCTAATGCCTTTTGTATATTCTCCGGTGCAATTTGATATTGCCGTAAGAAATGCTAAAAGAACGATTGAAGGGGGGATTAGAGGGGCTGGAACAATATTACTTACTTCGAACCCTGAAGCAGTTCAAAAGGCACTTGATATCGCTCAAAGAGAAGGTATGAACACATATGTTTTGGAAATGGATTATTCAAGATGGGGCAAATTGCAACCTGTTTATGCTGTGTTTGCTTACGGTGATGAAGGTATATTGAACAAAGCATTATATTGGTTTGATGTGATGGCACTTGGTTATCCTTTGGAACGAGATGCACTCGAAAGAGAAGTTAAAGATTTGGGGAAACTTGTGAAAAGAAGTATTGGTGAAAATGCATCGCCCGAAACCACATACATGATACTTAGGGGACTGGATGAAACTACAAAACAACGATACGAAATACCTGTATTTGAACCTGAAGAGATTTTGGAGGGGTTACCTGAACGTGTTGTTCGTGGAATTACCGATGAAATTAGAGCACGTGTGGACGAGGTAACAAGGAGGGGCTTTTCACCAGTTTATGCAACTGCAGCTTTGTCTTATGTTGTGACAGGCAACTTGCCTCGTTACTTGCACTACCATGACTTGGCAGCAAGGCTATCTCCTGAAGTAAAACAACGCTATCCACAGGTTTACAACGATGCCAAAGAATTTGCAATTTCATACATTAAAGGACTTATGCGGCTTTATAATTCAAATCCTCGGCGCTTGTTTGTCTTTGATTTCAAATACAACGAAAGACAAAGACAACCCTTTGAAGTGCGAGATACTGGTGAACTTACACTTGATGACCGACCAATAATACAAATCAGCATAAATGAAGAAGGATTGCGAGATATAATTACAACTGCATCGCTTGATGCACATACACGTGAAATATATTTTCCTACAGCCATCTGGAAACTGATAGAAAATAAATTGGGCTTAGAATTGGACTATCACGAAACTTTGTTTATGGAGCATCACCTTACCCATGATCCTCTTGCTATTGCAATACCATTAGAGCAATGGATGCCTGAGGAAACAGCTCAAACACTTAGACAGCAAATTCGGCAAGCCCGAGAGGAAGGAAGAATTTCACAAAAAACAGCGAGACTTCTTGAACGAGTATTTGAAATACGGGGTGCAATTACCGAAAAATTATCAGGTGCAGCGGGGTATGCATGGAAAGGGCAACTTAGTATCACTCCAACAGAAACATTAGGAACAACATTCCGTAGGGACGTTCTTGCTCACGAAATAGGACACAACCTCAGTTGGGACGCTTTTAGGGGAGAATTTCGAGATATAGATGCAGTTTTGTTGGAAGAATTGGGGGCGACACGAACAATCATCAACGGTAGGAGGATGCCTACGGATGAACGCATTCGATTTTTTGTTGAAGCTGGCATTGCTGCAAATTATATCCATGAAAACTTCGGGTATGATCTTGCCCATAACCCTTATCGTTCACGCATGGATTTCGCTCCTCTTATGATTGCTCCGGTTTTGCTTCTTGATACCTCACAAAGATTGAAAGAATTTGAAGCTTATCGATACACGGCACTTGCAACTGCCCTTACTCGCTCTTCTTATGAGTATGATTTACTGGTGGGTGAAATTAGAAAAATACTTTCACAAAATTGGATGCAATTTAAAGATACACCTTGGGGTGAATTTTGGGCAAAAGAAATTACAGAATTTGACAAGGTTTTGCAAGATGCGCATAGAATTGAGTTAGAGGCACTAAGTCGTGGTGAACAAGGGAAATTGCTTGGAATTGAGTATCTCGTGAAGTATCTTTACAACAAATTGTATGGCAGGAGAGGGGCATGGACAGGACGAGAATTTGACAGGATACGAAATGAAGTAGACGATGTTGTTCGTGAGACATTGAGAATGATTAAGGCGAGGCTTGGCAATAAATATGAAGCTCTTGCTCAAAAGCCTTGGAAAACATTTAGAGAGATACTTATTACCCATGAAACAGCCCAAGAAATTTTCTCAGAAGCAACTACTGATGTTGTTTTGGAAGGTTCGATATACTCTGAAGCTTCTCATAGAGCATTCTCGCGTTTAATGGGCCACCTCTATGAAACCATATTATACCTGTATCCTGAAATTCCTGAGGAATGGCGGCGTGGCACTCAGGCAGTTGGGATAGAAGGAACACTCTATTTTTTGCCCCCACTCGAACATTACGAACGATTACACAAATTGTGGAAGGCACAGTTGGAATTGCTTGAAAATCCGTATGCTCGTAGTTTGTTCAATGCCCTAATAGATGCAGCGCTTGATGGAATAACTAAACTTGAGAGTGCGGGGCTTTTCTTTGGCAAATTTCCTACACCTCTTATAGAACCTGTTCAAACTGAACCTTTGTATCCTTGGGTTCATGTGGCACTACACCAACTTCATGTTGCCTCTGATATAAGCGCTCGGACGAGGGGATTGCGCTGGACTGCTGCGACCCTTACACCTCTTAACATCGCAATATTCCACGAGCTTCCTAAAATTGGAGCGACTACTACACAACTTACGAATTGGGAAAATGCATTGCGTGCTATCAATGCATTAGTTTTAGGAGCTGCTCAAGCAATAAAAACACGAATAGCACATGAACCATATACTGCTTTTCTTGAAACTTATGACGCTGTAAGTGAACTGNTAAGCACTGCATTGAAACCTGTTGTTGTTGACTTGTTGGTAAACATATTACCACAGAGGATGCGTAGGCACGCACGACAGACATTGTTAGTTTCACCTGTAATTACCGAGGGCATTAGAACAACATTGATGGCACATCTTATGGACGAGAGAGCCTCTGTAAATGCTACATTGGCAGGTAGGCTAATTGATAGCTCCAAGTATGAACAATACTGGACAACTTCATGGAGTGATATTTTAGACAACGCATTCAATGAATTACGCCCGTTAATTGAAACTTCGGTGGGGTGGGAAGAAGGTAAACAATTATGGAATGAATTCAAGAGATTGGTAGAAAGAGAAGAACCAATTCGCAACGACCTTGTTAGTGCAGCATTGTCTTGGATAGAAGGAAACCCTAATGCTGTTAGAATTCATGTTCGAAATATTGTTGAAGCTGTGCAACAGTGGGCAACTTCCGCTAATATGCCTCAGATTGCTCGTCTTCCTTTTTACACCATTCTTACATACGCGTATTTGAAAGAAGGAATAAAGGCATTTAGAGGTTCGGTTTTAGAAAAAGCATCGGATGTCAATCTTAGTCCTGATGCACTTGTAATAGAAGAACTTAGGAAAAGCTTTCTTAGGAATGTGCTTCTTGTAGATTGGGGAATTAACAAGCGCTTCATCTTACAGTTACCTGCCGATACACTTGAAGTGTTGGCTAAGTTAACCCATATACCTGAAGCCAGAGATGTTTTGGCAGATAACATAGGAAACTATTTTGTGAATAGATTTGAACAAAGGCTTGCGGAGAGATATGGAGACATAGCACAAGGGGTGAGGCGCGATTATTCCAAGTGGCGCAGGCATATAAGAGCGGCAGGGTTGGAGGAAACTTTCAGGGACGCGGGAATGCATCGTCCTGTAGCAGTAACGAAAAATTTATTGGAAGAGGAGGCACGAAGGAGAAATATTCATGTAGAAGTGAGAGAAGAGGATTTGAGAGATGTATACAATGTAGCAATACAAGACACATTAAAAACACTTGAAGCTGTTGCTCGACATCTTAAGGATATTGAGCGTGAAGTTAGAACTGACGAAGGTTTTGTGGGGTATGTTCGTCAAAAGTTCTATGAAGTGCTTTTGTATCCGCCTCAAAGTGCGGAGCGCAAAGAAGCTTATGAAGACTTACAAGATGCTCTTGTAAGGAAGCTACGGGCACTGAATGTGTTTTCAGAGTTGTCACCACAGGAGAGAGAAATTGCATGCAAAGTTGCAGCTCCGCTTATTGGCAGGCTAATACGAGAAGAAGCGGGGTGGGCTAATGTTAAAGGGGCGTTAGCAGTTGCGGCGACTGCGCTCATGGGCTTGATAGGGATTGCTTACTCGCCTGCGTTAGTGACAATGCTCACACATATGTGGAATTACATGCTTGCTATTCCGTTGTTTAAGCCTGCATTAGCTGTTTCTGCGGTTGCTTTAGTGCCTTACATTTTCAGGTGGATTGGGCGAGGCTTTGGACTTATAACGCAAAGGGCATTTGAGAGGGCACGACGACACTTTGCAGACATAGAGAACACTGACCAGCTTAGAAAACAACAAATTGATAAGTTCACTCAAGAAATTGCCAAAGGAATGCCTGATGACCATCCTTCAAAGAGAATTATTGAAGTTGTCAGCAACATATTGAAAGAAGAACCGATGTTTATTACACCGATGGCAATTGGAGATGTTGTGCAAGCGTTACAGAATGCGATACAAGCGCAAGCGCTTATGACACCTACGGGCAAGTGGCGTCCACGACCTGTGCAGGATATGGTTGCATTGCTTGCACAACGCATATCCACTTTGATGGCATTGCAACAACATCAACAGCTATGGGCTGAATTTGAAGAATTGACACGACATACCGCCAATGCATGGATTAATTTACGAGGTATGCGCTATGTTGTAGATAACCCGCATGACCCTGTATCTCGTGAAGCACTTGAAAAACTTGCAGTGTTAACCTTGTTACGGAAGCCAACTACGGAATTAGTGAACAATTCAAATGCAACTATTAAAGATGCGTTCCCTGATTTTGCTAAAGCTGTAGTTATAGACCCACAAACAGGAAGGAGTAAAACAGTAACTTTGAAAGCTACGGATTTTGATTTTGAAGTTACTGACATGCAGGGCAACCGCAGGAAATTCTACGAGCTGACGGTGCGTGAGGCGTGGGACTTGTATGTTGCAAGGCGCATACCTACAGCATCGTGGGATACTATAACCGCTACGACGCAACCTGCGGGAGCGATAAGAGAAATACGAAGGGTTAGAGAAAATGTTATTGGGGCGTTTAGGAAAGAGTTCAAGGATGCATTAGAGAGAGCGTTTGTAAAATCACAGCCTGATATTGCGCCTGAACGCTTGGATATTGCNCGCACCCTCATAAGCAAACTAAGGACATTGAAGCGTGTGTTTGGTGACCCGTCATTGCTTGCTGCAATTGAAGCAGTGCCTACAGAAACACAAACTTTGCTTGTCTTGAAGTTGCTTGAACTACGACATGTATTTGAGCTCATCAACCCACAAGACCCAATTGCTGGTGCTCGCTCAATCTTTGGCGATGTAGGCGAACGCATCTACAGGTTCATCAACGATTACTTACACGAACTTGCTACTAATCCAGATACGAAAGAGCTTTATGGGCAAGCAGAAACATTATGGAGGAAAATACAGCAGGCTGTTGATAGAGAACATGCGAGATTGTTAAGGACAAAGCCACGGATGCGTTTGATTGAGTGGCTCAATTCACAATACAGGATATTGCGTTCAATTTGGAGAAGCCTTGTAGCAATACCCGTATCACGCTTGACAATTATTCGGGGCACAGAGGAATTTGCTACACGGCTTGCACACATTTTTTCTATGTTCCATGCGGACACTTCACAGGCAGTTGCTGACCTTCGTATTACGCAAGCAGACCCTGTGATTTGGGAGAGAGTTTTCTATTCACCTCACATAGCAGACAATGTGCGCAATCATCCAGTAGCACAGCACCTCAATGATAGTATAAGAATGCATCCTGAAAGACATTTGCCTTATGCTGAATGGACTGCGTTGACGAAAGCGCTCGAGGGCATTGCTGAAAAATTGGCTCAAACGCCTGATGCGAAGTCAGCGGGGTTGACCGCAAAAGACTTTAATGAAGCGTTTGCACAAATTGCTTATGCACTTTACAGCGCAGCAAACATACGAGAAATTGCTGAAGCTACTGATCCTGTAGGTGCTGCATTACAACGAGTTCCTGAAAATGTTAGGCGTATCTTGGGGAATACAAGGGGGCAATGGGAAGCTCATGTTGTAGGAGCTTCATTGCTTGCGCATTATCTTACGCATGTAGGAGGTGCTAAGGTTGCAACTATACAATTATTGCTTGCGGAGAACCCTGTTGACCTTGTGGAACGAGCCTATTACTCTCAAGCTCAAGCTGCATCCAAGGAGGGGGTGGCATCATTACGAGAGGCATTCTCATCGGAGCTTCTTGAGACGCTGTTTCTTGTGCTTGATGAAGGCGTGAGAAGACCCGGGTGGCGTCGTTTCTTTGAGAAGGTAAGGACTGGTAGAGCGGAACCAGACCCTAAGAGCTTCTTTACGGTCATAAACAGATTTGCAATTGCGTCGGCAATTAGAGCGCGCACAGCCAAGTATGAACCAATAATACGAGCGCTGATTATGCTTGCTCCGTCGGTGTATGGGAATGCGTTGATAAGCGAATGGGCATCCGCAGCTGGTGTGCCTTCTGCGATCCGNAGTATCGTTGAAGGGCTTACAAGGTATGCAAGTAATACAGGGGATGCTTTACAGGCTTTTGTGAACTTGCTCAACTTGCCCGTTGAAGTTGCTAATGACCCCAAACGCTCATATCTTTCGAAATTGTTTGCAAACATACAAGTGGGATACATTACTTTCAATCCACGCTCAGTTTTAAGGCAGCCGTTTGGTGCTGCTACGATTGTAATGAAGCTGGTGCACGAACTTGGTGTCAATCCTATCATAGCAAGTTGGGCACTGCTGAAAGAAATGGCAAGGCAAGTGTTTGCTGATTTTCCTTTGACGCGATGGCTCTCTAAATATGATGAGATTGACCGCGTGCTTATGGCGCATATACCTGCATTGATTGCACGCGATGCACAACAAAAACGAGCATGGACACAATTAGGCATTGAAATGATAACAGAGCTTGCGCAAAAACATCCCGATGTTGTAAAAGCTCTTGTTGACCCTACAGTGCCTGTGCAACAGCAAGAGGCTGCAGCTATGCAACTTGAGCGCATACTTGAAACCGACAGAGGGTTATGGAATGCTGCATACAGGTTAGCAATGGGAGCACTTGAATACTTTGACAGGTTGATGATAAGAGTGGGAGCGTCATTACTTGCACGCCAGTATATTTTGCGCGAGCTTGAAAGGGGTAATCCTATAACTCCTGAAGTTGTTCAAAGAGCTGTTTGGTATGCCAAGGGTGCAGGTGAAGATACACAAGCATCACCTTCTACACATTACCTGCCGCCATTTTTCCAGCACCCTGTTATACAAGAAATACTTTCGCCGATGCTTCGTCAATTCGTCGTTTATACATTCTCATTAGCAGCACAATATCAACGGGCATACAGTGAGGGGCTTGAGGCACTGTCAAAATTTACAAAAGGTGTTACGCGTATCGATGTTAACGCTGTCAGGGAAGGTGCATCACATCTTCTCAATGCAATGCTTACAGTATCGGCTGCTGTGCTTATTTATGCATTGTTCAATAGTCTATGGACAACGATGACGGGACGACAGATGGAGGAACCGCCGACAGGCACACCTCGTTCTGACGATGATTGGCTAAACATTGCAAGTAGCATGGCTACACAGGTTGCTCCGATTGCGGTGATGCGTTTGTGGAACTTGATTGCAGCTACGCTTGAAGGGGCTGCAGGGCAAAATGCAGTTCTTGAAGCTGCACAATCGCCGAACTTGCCTCCGGCGGTGCGCAATGCTGCTCAAAACCTCAACAACTTTATACGCTTAGGTCAGTTGATACGAGCTCATTCTGAGTATGGTGATTGGGGCGAAGCTATTAGGTATGCATCGGGGCTTGGAACGCCTGAGCGGCGGCGCTATTCAATTTTTGCCGACTTGCTCCTAAATGCACTTCCTTGGATATTAGCAACGAAGGGTTGGAGCCCCAAAGTTGTGCCGTTTGTGCCCATTGCTGAAATACAAACGGCAATCAGAGTGGCAGAGGAACGAGGTTACGGGATGCCAATGCCTGCTGAATTGACTGCAGGCAGGGTAGGTGTAGCATTGCAATATTTGTTTGGGTTACCGTATATGCAACGCACGCCTACAATGATAACAGGTATGCAAAGTATGGCGGGGCTTGTGAGTGAAATATTGCGCTCACCGAAAGGCAAATCAATTGAGCGTGCCAACTGGTTTGTGAAGGGCGTGCAAACATTACCGCCTTGGCTTGGGTTTATTGGGCTTTTGGAATACATAACGAATGCCAATAAACCAGTTGACATAAATGCATGCCTACAACTTGTGAATACTCCTGATGCATGGGTAGTTAGGCGTGAGGATGCACCTGCTGAACCTTCTCGTTTGCTTCTGTATTGGAACAAGCTTAAAGAGGATGCACAAAAGGGTGGCTTAAGTAAAGTTGCCGAGACAATCATGCTATCACCGCATGACTATATGGCTCTATGTGCTATCTTTGGAAGCGATTACATTAAAATACTATTAGGAGCTTACATACCACAACTACATCAAGAACTTAGAAAACTACCACGAGAGGAAAGGATGGCACATTATAAGGAACGCTGGAACGAGGCACTGAGAATTGCAGGACGTGACAATCCACAGCTGGCATACTTTATAATGGACATAGAAAGAAAGACAGCACAGCAGAACTTGAGAGCTGTAGCTATAAGAAAGGCAATGGAAATAAAAGAAAGGCAGAGGATGCAAATGCGTATGCGTCGAAGGCAATATAAATGGTAAATGATAAGGGGTGATGTCAAATGAAATCAAAATTGACTATCTTAGTAATGAGTGCATGTGTTATAGCGAGCATTTTATGTTCGACGCTATTTAGTGTAGTGCAAGTGGGGCGCGAAGAGATTGAAAGGAGGGTGGTGGGGTGTTCGGTGCAAGTTGTATCATCAACAGATGCGGGGGCTGTAGCAGGTTCTGGTGTTGTATTTAAGCTCAAGGATGGGAAGACATATATTCTTACGGCAGGGCATGTAGTGGAAAATGCCATTGAAGTGAAGACCGACTGGGTCAAAGACAAAGAGGGTGAGGAGAAAGAGGTTAAGAAGAGGGTGTTTAATGATGTATGGGTTGTAATTGAGCGTGTCAAAGATGACATAACAACTGCGGAAGTGCGTTTACGTTGCAAGATTGTGTTTTACAAGCAAGTTGAAGAAGAGGGAGGGCATGATGTAGCAGTATTAGAGCCATATGAAGGTGATATGTTGCCTTATGGGGCGCGTCCTTTGCCGTCTGATAGGAAAGTCTATGCGGGGCAGCCTGTGTATCATGTTGGCTCGCTTGAAGGGATGCTCACAAATAGCGTTACATTTGGTGTTGTTTCGGCGCCTGTGCGCATGTATAAGAATGCTTCTTTCATACAGCTGTCAACTCCTGCTCGTCCTGGTTCTTCAGGTGGTGGTATTTTTGTTGTAGAAGATGACGGTAAATGTTACTATGCAGGCATGCTTACACGAGGTTCTGGTGAGACAATAAACTTAGCGGTGCCTCTTTTTCGTATCAGGCAGGCATTGAAGGAGGCAAACCTTGAGAAAATTTTGGATGAAGCGCAGTGATGTGGTATGGCAAAGTTTTTGGTATTTTCTCCCAAAGGTGATTGTTGGAATTTAGTTCCGTTGCTACAAAAAGAAGGGCATGAAGCTGTTTTGTATGTGCATTCTGAAAGGGCTCGTCCTTATGTTGCCGAGGGGCTTGTAGACAAGGTTGATGATTATCTTGAAGTGCTCAAAGATGACAAGCATCGTGAATGGATAATTGTTGCCGATAGTATTGGGTGCGGGCGCATTCTGGATGAACTTAGGAGGCTTGGGTGGCGGGTATGGGGTGGTTGTGCATGGGCTGATAAATTTGAGAAAGACCGGGAATATGCAGCGAAAGTTTTTTTGAGTTGCGGTATACCGATACCGCCTTCGTATGTAGCTCGTTCTATAGACGAGGCAATCAATTTTATAAGACAAAATCCAAAGCGCTATGTGCTCAAACCTCATGAAAACAAGCTTTTTACATACATTGCCGACGGAGTTGAGGATGCACTTGAATGTCTGGAGTATTGGAAAGATACAGCGGGCAATGACATGGAAATAACGATACAGCAATACATAAAGGGGCGCAATGTGGATGTGGAATTGTGGTTTGGCAACGGGCTTGCTATGTTCCCTGCAAATTACACAGTTGAGACAAAGAAGTTTATGGTAGATGATTTAGGGGCATCGGTGGGATGCGGTAGTTCAGTGGTGTGGGCATCAAAGCGCATGGCACGCACCGTTAAGGAAGGTGTTCTTCCTCTTGAGAAAATTACAAGGCGCTACGGATACACAGGGTTTATTTCTGTCAACCTTATGATAAGCGACCGAAGTAACAGGATTTATGCGCTTGAGCCAACACCGCGCCTTGGCTACAACGCTTTCTATTGTCAAATTGAGCTACTTCCCGAGGGTTTTGGCAACCTCGTCTTAAGAATGCTCAATTACAATGAAGATATGCGCCAGTTCGAGCCTTTTATACCGGTTGATACAACAAAGTTTGCATGTGCAGCTCGTGTTTCTATGCCTCCTTACCCACTCGAACTTGCAGATGAAAAACTTGCCGAAAAAGTGTATGAGACAGCGCGAGGTATACCTGTAAAGCTTGAGGGTTCATATCCTGCCAAAGTTTATGCAATCGATGTAATGAAGGATGAACAAGGTAGGCTTGTGTGTGCGGGGTTGGATGCGATTATTGCCGAGGTTGTTGCGGCGGATGAAGATCCGGTAGAGGCGTGGCGCAAAGTGGTTCGGACAGTGAAAATGTTGAAAATACCGAACAAGCAGGCGAGGTTACGAGACGGCATTGAGGATTTTTTGAAATACTACAACAGGTGGGTAGAATACAATCTTGTGGGG
>JGI20130J15133_1000443_pt1 | contig 38973 bp, 29 predicted proteins | sample WasSprMetagenome_FD_15133 | JGI IMG/M metagenome (IMG submission 15133) | reverse complement strand
TTCGGGCCTCTGGGATTATAACAAGGGGATGGGGCAGAAACGGCAGAGGCGGCGGGCGCCGCCCGGAACCCCGCCGCTCCGAGCCGTTCCCGCCGCCTGTTGTCGCTATCGCCGTTAGCGAAGGGCCAGGACGATCTGTTCGGACCCGCGCTGCGCGACTGCCAGTTCCCGCTCGACCTTGGACCTTGACAAGCGGTGCCCATACGCCCGCCCCGCAATCCAGATCTCGGAAAGGAAGTAACGATCGCCATAGCGGTTGAAGATCAGTTTGCTTTGTTGGATCGGCAGGACCCCGCCGACAGGCGACGTCAGCACCATGACTCCGTTGCGCGCCTCGTCGCACTTCAACAAAACCACGTGAGGCATCTGGTAGGGCAGGGTGATCTCGCACTTCCCGGCCGAAAACCCGCTGGATCCTACCGAGAACGTGAAAGGAATCTGCGCGGTCGCTTTGGTCACCAATTGCGCCTGCGCCGAAATTGCGCCCGCCAGGGCGACAGCAGCCACTGCGGCCAGTACGGTTCGTGTCATTGTCTTGTTCATTCGACTCTCCTCCTTTTGCTGAACCTGCCGCCTCAGGCTGCCATCGCCCGCCGGCGGCTGCCTTTATAGCTGCATGCCTGGGGCCGTTCGCCCAACGGAAGGCAACTGCTTGAAATACCACGAAGGCGATGGATCGTCAGCGTCGCTCGGCCTATCCGAATCGCGTCTTCGCCTATCCGATCGGATAGCCGTGGACGCGTTGCAGCTCCAAGCGAGCCAAATCGCGCCGGCGAGCGCCCGGCAGGAAAGCAGAACGGCGCCGTTCAGATCGCGCCGCCCGATCCTGCGGTTTGCCGCAACTTGAGATTGCGCATCAGCCGATGCAGGTAATTGGGATGCACCCCCAACAGTTTGGCCGCTTCCGTGACGCTGCCCCCTGCTCGTTGCAGCGCGGTGGCGATCAGACTGCGCTTGTATGCGCGAACCGCTTCGCGATAGGTATCGGCGCCAGGGCCGGGCGGCGCCGTTTCCAGCACGGCTTCGGGCAGGTCTTCCGGCAGCAGCACGTCCGCCGAGCCCAGCACCACGGCGTGCTCGATCGCGTTCTCCAGCTCCCGCACGTTGCCCGGCCAGTCGTAGGCGAGCAGGCAATCGCAGGCTTCCGGTGAGACGGGCACGGGACGGCCCCGCACCCGGAGTCCGCAGCGGGCAGCGAAATACGTGGCCAGCAGGGGAATGTCCTCGCGGCGTTCGCGCAGCGGCGGCAGAGTAAGCGAGACCACCGCCAGCCTATAGTACAAATCCTGGCGGAAATGTTTCGCCTCCACTTCGGCCCGCAAATCGCGGTTGGAGGCGGCTATGAGACGGAAATCCACCGGGATGCACCGCGTCCCGCCCACGCGCTCCAGCTCCCGCTCCTGGAGCGCGCGCAACAGCTTGCTCTGGCAGGAAAGGGGAAGCTCGCCGATCTCGTCCAGGAAAACCGTGCCGCCTTGCGCCGTTTCCAGCTTGCCTTTCTTTTGCGCAATCGCACCGGTGAACGCTCCTTTTTCGTGGCCGAACAGCTCGCTCTCGATGAGCGTTTCCGTGAGCGCGGCGCAATTGATCGCCACGAACGGACCGCCGGCGCGCGGGCTGTTGCGGTGAATGGCGCGAGCCACCAGCTCCTTGCCCGTCCCGCTCTCCCCACACAGCAAAACCGTCGCCTCAGTGGGCGCCACCTTGGCGATGAACGCGTACACCGCCTGCATTGCCGGGCTGTCGCCCACCATCTCGTGCCGGACGGAAATTCCTTCGCGCAGCCGGAGGTTTTCCGCGCGCAGTTCCGCGATGCGCCGCAGCTTGGCCAGCGTGGCGCCAGCGAAAACGCCTGCCGCAGCCGCAAGGCGCAAATGATCCGTAGTGAATGCGATTTTGGGGTCGCGCGCGCCCAAACAGAGAGCCCCGATGGGACGCGCCCCGTCGAACAGCGGCGCGGCCAACACGCTTCGGGCGATTCCGCCACCCGACGCTGCGTTCCTCGCTTCTTCTCTCACACCGTTTGCGAGCATGGCCGTACCCTCTCGCAACGCCCGCTGGATGAGCGGCGCGGGCACGACGAACGCTTGCGCCTCGGCGCCTTCCTGCTGCCAGTGAAACTGGACTTCCGGCTCAGCCTGACCCGGCTCCATGAGCGGCAGGAGACCGTGCTCGGCCGGGATCGCTTGCCCCAGTACGGCGAGGACTTGTGCGGCGAACTCCGGCGCCTCATTCGCTCGGTGCATTGCCGTGCCGATCTTCAGCAGCGCACCCAACGCCGGCCCGGGAAGATCCAGCATCTGTTTTGACTCCAGCAACTGCTCCACTCGGTCGCAAACCAATTCCTGCCTGGAAAAGCCGACCATGGTCCGCCCGGCGAAGGGTTGCGGGGCGCCGGCCGGCGCGGGTTCGGCCGCGTCGCACAGAAACACGAGCACGGACCGTCCCACCCGGATTTCATCGCCGTGCCGCAGGATACGCTCGCGCACCGGGAGTCCCTGCACGAAAGTGCCGTTCCGGCTGCCGAGATCGCGCAGGCGCACCTGGCCGTCGGGCAGCCGCTCGAGCACGCAGTGCCGGCGCGAGACCCAGGCATCGCTCAGGCAGACTTCGTTTTCCCGATCGCGCCCGATGCGGACGCAGTCCTCCGCCAGCGGCAGCGCTTGTCCGCGTAACGGTCCAGCCAAAGCAATGAGTTGCGGGTTCAAGGCCCCCTTTCAGCGTGGCGAGGTCTTCTCCGAGTCTAGCAGTTCCTGCGAGAGCGCGTACAGGAATTGTGAAGGCCGATTCATTTTTTTTGCGCTCGCCCCCGAGACCGCGTACAATGGAAGCAGTCGTATCCTTCCCGCCAAAGGATCATGTGAACGAGTCGCCGACCAGTCCGAGTGCCCGCTATCTCATCATCGAAAAGCTTGGGGAAGGCGGCATGGGCGTGGTCTACAAGGCGCGCGATCAGAGCCTGCAACGCGTTGTCGCCCTGAAGAGCTTGCCTTCCGAGCTCACCGCAGATGCCGACAGCCAGAGCCGTCTGCTGGAGGAAGCCCGGGCTGCCTCCGCGCTGTGCCATCCCAACATCGTTGCCATCCACGACCTCGTGGAGGAGGACGGATGTCGCTTCCTCGTGATGGAGTACGTGGAGGGCAGGAACCTCGCCGAGCTCATTCCTGCCCGCGGATTGCCGCTGCGGGACGGCTTGCGCTACGGCGCCCAGATTGCCGACGCACTGGCCGCGGCTCACGAAGCAGGGATCACGCACCGCGATCTCAAGCCCGGCAACGTGATGCTCACCGAAACCGGGCGGATCAAGGTGCTGGATTTCGGCCTGGCACTCCGGGCGACGGCGCCGCAGTCCCGAGAACCAAGCCGTACTCTGCCGGAAACTCCCGAATGCGTCGAGACCACGATCGCGGGCACAGCGCCGTACATGTCACCGGAACAAGCCCAAGGTCTGCCCTGCGACAACCGTTCCGACATTTTTTCCTTCGGCGCGCTCCTCTACCACATGCTCGCCGGTGTCGCTCCGTTCAGCGGCCCGACTGCGGTGGCCATCCTCGGTGCGGTCGTTCACCAGGAGCCGGATCCCTTGCGGCCCCGGCGCCCCGACGTTCCTCTCGAGGTAGAACGGATTGTCCGCCGGTGCCTGCGCAAGGATCCTGCACGCCGCTATCAGCACATGGGCGACGTGAAGCTGGCGCTGGAGGAGGCGCTCGAGGAGTTGGACGCGCCGAGGGCATCCGCCGTACGCACAAGCGGAATTCGACGCACCAGGTGGGCGCTGGCGGGAGCCGCGCTTGCGGCGGCTTCGTTGCTGCTCTGGCAGAGTCGCTCGGGGTCAGCGGAACGCGTGGCGCCGCCGGTTCAACTGACCAGCCTTCCCGGGCATGAAGAAAGTCCCGCCTTGTCGCCCGATGGCGCCTACGTGGTTTTCCACCGAAGGAACCCCAACGGACAAAGCTACGGCCTCTGGCTCAAGCAAGTGGGCTCGGCGACCCAAACGCGGCTGACCTCGGCCACGCCCGAGGAAAGCTCGCCAGCGTGGTCCCCGGATGGCTCTCACATCGCGTTCTTGCGGCACTACCCGGGCAGGTTCGCCGTCTACCAGACCTCTCAAACCGCTGCCGACGAGAGAAAGCTCTGCCAGTTCGACGGCCTTGCGCGCGGCTTGAGCTGGCGGCCTGCGGGCGGCATACTCGCAACCTCGTATCGGCGCTCGCCGTCCGAACCTTGGGCACTTGCGGGGATCTACGTGGCCGACTGCAAGCTCACACAGTGGACGCAACCCTCCGCCAACGACGCCGGCGACACCAACCCAAGCTTCTCGCCGGATGGCGACACGCTTGCCTTCGTGCGGCAGGGACTGGACACTTGGGGGCACATTTACCGGCTCGAACTATCGGCAGGAGGGGATCCAACCGGAACGCCGGAAAAGGTTGTTGCGGCAGGCCAGTTCGTTTCCGGCATTGCCTGGACGCCCGACGGTCGCGACCTCATCTTTTCTGCCTACCGCGAACGAAGGCAGGCCCTCTGGCGCGTGCGGTCCCGTCCTTCCGCCGCCACAGCGCCGGTTGCCCTCGCCCCCGCGACCCCTCCGGCCTACGAACCCTCGATCGCCCTGCGCGCGGACCGGCTGGTTTATCGCCATCTTTCGCGCGACACCAATTTGTGGCTGGCTCCCGGACCCGCGGCGAGCCCCGCTCTTCGCAAACCCCCCGTCCGACTGATTGCTTCGACCACGCTCGATGACAGCCCGCAGTTTTCGCCCGATGGGCGAAGGATCGTCTTCGTCTCCGAACGTTCGGGTTCCTACGAGCTTTGGCTCGCGGACTCCCAGGGTTCGAGTCTGACTCAGTTGACGTTCTTTGGCGGACCGCATTTGGGATCACCCCGCTGGTCGCCGGATGCGGCCCGCATCGTTTTTGACTGCGTAAAGCAGGGCAACCGCGATCTCTATGCCATCGCTGCCGACGGCGGTCCGCCGCAGCAGCTTACGGAAACGCCCTGGCATGAAGTCCGACCGGCGTACTCACCCGACGGGCACTGGGTCTACTTCGCCTCCAATCGCAGCGGACGGTGGGAGATCTGGCGAATGCCGGCGGGTGGCGGCGCGCCGGTCCAACTCACGCAGCACGGCAGCGGCCCCGAGGTCGCACCTTCCGCTGATGGCCGATTTGTTTACTTTCAGAAGGCTGGCCAGCGCGGCCTGTGGCGAATTCCAGCCGAGGGCGGCGCTGAAGTGCAGGTTGTGCAAGACGATGTCGAAGCGGCGCACTGGGCCCTGGCGCCCGGGGGCATCGTCGCCCTCCGACATTTCGATCAGCTTCAGCCCACCCTCGAATTCCGGCATTTCTCGAGCAGCGCCTGGGAACGCCTGGTGGCTCTGCCCGAAGGCGCAATTCCTGCCCGCGGCTTCACGACGCCGGCCCTGACGCTCTCCCCTGACGGCGCCCGCGTCGTCTACACGCACTTGGAGCAGGACGACAGCGATCTTGTCATGCTCAGCCCCGTGCATTGACGGAGCCCCGGGAGCCACCCTTTGCTACGATGAAAAGATCCGTCCCCCATGAAAATCAAGTGGATCGCTGCGATCGTCATCGGGCTCGGNGCTGCCGTCTACTTTGTGACGCCCGTCCGGCTGGCGGCTCTGTATCTGGTGGGGCGCGCGGGGCCGTGTCCNTGGCGCGAGACCATGCGCAGCGCGGACAACCTGCGCTGGCAGATCGAGATCAAGGACCGCATCCTGGCGGCCAGCAAGCTCGTCGAGAAGGATCCGGCCGGTTTCAACCTGTGGCACACCCCCAAGGGACCTTTCTGGGTGCCCAACGGAAGCGACTACTCGCTGCCGTTCAATCTCGCCGAGCAGGAACGCAAGATTTATGGGGACAGCCGGCTGGGCGTGCACCCGGGCGACGTGGTGCTGGACTGCGGCGCGTCGGTGGGCGTGTTCACGCGCGAGGCGCTCGCGGCGGGCGCGCGGCTGGTCGTCGCGATCGAGCTGGCGCCCGAGAATCTGGAATGCCTGCGACGCAACCTGGTCGAGGAAGTGAAAGCGGGACGCGTGATCATCTACCCCAAGGGCGTCTGGGACAAGGACGACGTGATGACCCTATGGGTGGATCCCGGCAACTCTCCCGCCGACAGCGTTGTCATGCGGCCCGAAAAGGCGCATCCAGGCCCCCAGGTGCCTCTGACCACGATTGACAAGCTGGTTGAGGAACTCCGGCTGGAGCGAGTGGACTTCATCAAGATGGACATCGAGGGCGCCGAGCAAAAGGCGCTGGTCGGGGCGCAGCGAACCCTGGCTCGCTTCCATCCGCGCCTCGCGCTCTCTGCCTATCACCGCGAAGACGATCCTGTGCGCATCCCGGAACTGGTGCGGCAGGCATGGCCCGGCTACCGCATGGAGTGCGGCTTCTGCGCCGACGCCAAATCGTTCGTGCGGCCGGACGTGCTGTTCTTTTACTGAGGCCGCTCAGATCCAGCGCGCAAGTTGCTGGATCACGTAGTAACCCATCAACGCCCCGATGATCAGCGACGCACACCAGACGGCGATGGTGGTGATGAGGGACGGAGTAACTTCGCGAGGCAGACGCCGGTGGCGAAGATACAATGTAGCGCCGGCAATCACAGGGATCATCAGGAACTGCGCCAGCCCGCCGACGAAAACCATCCCCACGGGTTCCCGGAAGATCCAGTAGAGCAGGGCAGGGACGGTCGCCAGCAGCCATACGAAGCGGCGGCGCCAGCGTACGCGCGCCGCGTAATCACCGGCGGGAAAGAAGCCCATGAGGCGGAACATGTCCGCATACAGTCGCGAGTGCGCCGCCGTCGCCGCGAACACGGTCCCGTAAAGGGTGGCGATCGCACCCACGTAGAAAACCCACAGCGCCCAGCCGCCCAGCGTCTGCGTGTACATGTTCGAGAGAACCGAGATCATGGCGTCAGCCGCGGGTTGAAGGCCCATCCCGTGCAGAATCCCGGCGCCGAGCAAATAGAAGGCGACCGTGGCCAGCGTGTAAATCAGCATGGACGCGAAGATGTCCACCTGCATCACGCGGATCCAGCCCAGGGCGCGGTCCCGCCAGGACGGCGTGCCGTCGCGCTGCCCGGTGAAGCGCGCGTAGCCTTTCTCGACGCACCAGTACGGGTACATGAAAAACTCAGTGGCGCCCACGCCCGTGATCCCGAAGACGCCGACCGCCCGCGTCAGCCCGCCCGGCGGCAGCCGCAGCTTCAGGCCCTCCAGAACCTGCCGCCACGAGAAATACTGCGGCATCCGCGTCAGCAGGATCGCGCACAGCACCGTCAGCATCGTGAACAGACCGACCTTGATCGTCGCCAGCCGCTCGATCCGCTCGTATCCGCCGCCCAGCAACAGCGCCAGCGTCAGGGCGACCAGCAGCACCACCCAGGCCTTGATCGGCACCACAGGCAGCAGGGTGTGCATGACTTGGGACACCCCGGCGTACATCGCGCCCACCTGAAAGAGCGTGAAGGAAACCATAAAGGCCCAGGCCCACACGATCCAGTTCACCCGCCAGCGCGGGCCGGGTACATGATCGAAGGCCGCCAGCCCGGTTTCGCCCGTGGCAATCGTGTATCGGCCCATTTCCGCCTGCACGATCGGCTTCACGAAGCAGCTCAGCAGGATCACCCACAGCGCCGTGTAGCCGACCTGCGCGCCCAAAGCAGTGGTGGCAATGAGCTCGCCGGATCCCACGATCGAGGCGCAGAGAATCATTCCCGGACCAATGCGGCGCAGAATGGCGCCCAGAGTGCGGGGTGGATCCTCGATGTCAGCCGGGTCCAAACCGTAGGGGTCCTTGAGCTGAGGACGGGTGGCGGAAGCCATTGGGGAACACTGTATCACAGGGAAGTGGCGGCTTTGGAAGTACGGGAGGCGCGGATCGGCTCGGCGCTAGTTTACATAATACTTGTTATCGGACCTAAGGACGCCCGCTATCGCCCAACCGACGCAGCACCGCCTCCGGTACCTCAGCCGGCGAACCAACACGCACCACGTCAAACCCGGCCTGCCGCGCAGCCGTCTCGCCAGCGTCGGAATCCTCGACCACCAGCGCCCGCCGCACCGCCAGCCGCCTGGCCGCCTCCAAGTACGGCTCGGGATCCGGTTTGTGGCGTGTGACGTCCTCGGACGCGACGATGGTCTGGAAGCAATGCCGGAGGCCAGCGGCCTCGAGGACCGGCGCAATCTCTCGTATTGAGGTTGAAGTTACGATCGCTAACCTGATGTCTTGCAATCCATTNACGAATTCACGGATAGCGGCCGGAATGGGCGGCGAAGCCAAAGCTTTGGCCAAGAACAGTCGCTGCTTATCTGGAAAACGCTGCCAGATGAGGTCCGGCGCAAGCGGCGGATCGGCTTTGCGCGCCAGGAGCCGGACGAGCTCGCGGTCGCTTACTCCTACTAATTCAGAGCGATAGAGGTCCCAAGTTAAATCTATACCTAAGGGTTTCACAGCGTCCCGCCATGCCTCCCAGTGCAGCGGCTCTGTGTCCGCCAGCACCCCGTCGAAATCGAAAAACACTGCCTCGTACCTGCCTGCCACGCTCTTCTGCTCACTCATACCCCATGCGTCATCCGACCAGCTTACGACAGCACCCTGAGCAGCAGTCAAAGGTCGTCAACTATAATGGCAGGCATGTTGAAGCCCACGGAAAAGATCTGGCACAACGGCGCATTTATCCCCTGGGACGAGGCCCGGGTCCACGTGCTCTCCCATGTCATCAGCTACGGGAGTTCGGTCTTCGAGGGCATCCGATGTTATTCGACGGCCCGCGGACCCGTGATCTTTCGCTTGCGCGAGCACATTCGTCGCATGCTCGACTCGGCCAAAATCTACCGCTTCGAGGTTCCCTACACGGCCGACGAGCTGGCCGACGCAATTGTCGAGCTGGTTCGGGTGAACCGCATGAGTTCCTGCTACATTCGCCCGATCATCATGCGCGGCTACGGCGAAATGGGAGTCTACGGCTGCCGCAATCCCGTCGAGGTTTTTCTCGCCTGCTGGGAGTGGGGCCGCTATCTGGGCGAAGAAGCACTGGCAGAGGGCGTGGACGTTTGCGTGTCAAGCTGGAACCGCATGGCGCCCAACACGCTGCCGGCGCTGGCCAAGGCAGGCGCCAATTACATGAACTCCCAACTCATCAAGATGGAAGCCCTGACCAACGGCTACCAGGAGGGCATCGCGCTGGATCCGGCCGGCCACGTGAGCGAGGGTTCCGGCGAAAACATTTTCGTGGTGCGGGACGGGCGGATCCTGACGCCGCCGCTGGGCGCCTCCGTGCTGCCCGGGATTACGCGGGACACGGTGATCCAACTGGCCGGCGATCTGGGAATCCCGGTGATCGAGACGCTCATCCCGCGCGAGATGCTGTACATCGCAGACGAGCTCTTCTTCACGGGGACCGCCGCCGAGATCACGCCGATCCGCTCGGTAGACCGCATTGTCGTGGGGTCGGGACGCCGCGGCCCGATCACCGAGAAACTCCAGAAAGAGTTCTTCGCCATTCTGGATGGGGCCAAGCCGGATCGTCGCGGGTGGTTGACGCCCGTGCCGGCGCCGGAACCCGTGAGGAACTCTTGACGGCGATGGACCGGGTCCCGGCGTCCGAAGGGAGGAGAGCGGGCTTTCAGGAATGCGGCCGGGGCATTTCCCTCCCCCGAGAATTATGGAACGCCCGGCCGCACTCCACCGAGCCTCTAGGTTTTTGTACCTCAGGAATGGCACGCCGCGCCAGAGGCCGGCGCGATCTGCGGTACCGCTTTCAACAAGTTTTTTCTGCCGTCGCGTCGCGAAGTTGGCGGCGCCGCGCTGTGTGAAACCTGTGGATAAATCATGTCTGTCACCCGACGTTGCGGCCACGACGTCCTGCGGGGAGCGCCTGTCTGGCTCGGTCTGGACCGCGTGATCGAAGCGGTAGAGTCCCCTGCCCCGCCCGCACCGGGACCCTGGCTGGCGCCTGGTTTCGTGGATCTCCAAGTCAACGGATTCGCGGGCGTGGACTACAACGATCCCGACGTGACCCTCGAGGGAATCGCGCGCTCCTTGCAAGCCTTGTTCTCCACGGGAGTTACGCGCTTGCTGCCCACGGTGATCACCGGCGCCCCGGCGGACATGATGGCCGCCGTGCGCAAGCTGGCCGAGGCGCACCGCCAGTTGCCCGAAGGTGAAGCCATTGCCGGCATCCACATGGAGGGACCGCATATTTCGCCCGAGGACGGCCCGCGAGGCGCCCATCCCGCGCAGTGGGTGAGGCCGCCGGACTTGGACGAGTTCGAACGCATGCAAGAGGCCGCCGAGGGGTTGATCCGGCTGGTTACGCTCGCCCCCGAGTGGCCACAGGCGACGCGCTATATCGAAGCCCTCGTTTCCCGCGGCGTAACGGTCGCGATCGGCCACACCGCCGCCACAGGTGAGCAGATCCGGGAAGCGGTGCGAGCAGGCGCTTCGGTTTCCACGCACTTGGGCAATGGCGCTCACATGATGCTCCCGCGGCACCCCAACTACATCTGGGAACAACTGGCCGAGGACCGCCTCATGGCCGGCTTCATCGTGGACGGGATTCACTTGCCCGCGTGTTTCCTCAAGGTCGCGCTGCGGGCCAAGGGTGTGGATCGCAGTTTCGTGGTGACCGACGCCACCGCGCCCGCCGGTTGTCCCCCGGGACGCTACCGCCTGGGGGAACAGGAAGTCGAGCTGACTCCCGAGAACAGGGTCGTGCTGGCCGGCCAGAACCGCCTTGCCGGCTCTGCCCTCAGGATGGACCGCGGCGTGGAAAATCTCATGAAGCTCGCCGGTTTGAACCTCGCGCAGGCCGTGGCGATGGCTACTGTCAACCCTGCGCGAGCGATCCGCCTGGAGGGGCGGCAGCGCGGCCTGGAGGCTGGCGAAGCAGGCGATCTGGTGGAACTCGAATTCGAGGCCGATCCTCCGCGGCTCCTGGTCCGGCGCACGTGGCTGGCCGGCAAACTCGTCTTCGAAGCCTGACAGCGACCTGCCGAGGCTTGACAGCTGAAGCTACTGGCTCATTCCGCGAGCCGTAATCCGCCAGCAATCTTCCACGGCTTCGCCCCGCAGGCAATAAATCCGGTCGTAAAGGTTCACGGTGGGATCGCAGTGCGGGATGACGAATTCTAACCGGTCGCCCAGCTCGATGGCTCGCGCCTCTCCGGCAAGCGACAGCCTGCCGTGCTCATCGCCCGCGAAGCTGTATGTGATGCCAGGGCGCGCTCGGCACTCGGGCGGGAAAGGCTTGTCCGTGGAAAAAGCTTTCAGGCCGGCGTCTACGATGGCAGTGTCGGCCGCCGGCTTGCTGATCACGGTGGTCAGCACGGTGAGGGAATTTTTGAAATCGCCGTAAAAGTCGCCGTCGCGCCCCCCGATCCGGTTGTAATCCACATCCATGAAGATGAAACTGCCCGGCTGAAGCTCGGTAATTCCCGGAATTTCGACATCTATGTTGTAGGTTCCTGTGGAGCCTCCGCTCAGCAGGGGGCACGGGATGCCCTTGGATTCGAACAATTGTCGCGTCGCCGCCGCCTGTTCCATGGCCGCGCGTGACGCCTCGCGGCGTTTTTCGAATCCCACCACGTGAGAGGCATGCCCGGCATAAGCCTGGATGCCGGCCAGCCGCAGGTTCCTGAGGGACATGATGAGCTCGGCCAGTTTCAGCGCGGGCTCGCCCGGCATGACGCCGGTACGGCGGCCGACATAAAGGTCCACCGCCACGTTGAGCCGCACCCGTGCGGCTCCCGCAGCGGCATCCAAGTCCCGGGCGTTCTGCGGGTGGTCCACGCAAAAGATGGTGTCCGGACAGCGGCGGGCGAGCGCAACCGCCCGTTCGATTTTGTGACGGCCAACGACCGGTGTGGTGATGAGCAGGCCCCGAATGCCGTCGCGAGCGAATGCCTCGGCCTCGCTGATTTTGGCGGCGCAGCAACCCACGGCGCCGGCGCGGATCAGCCGCCGGGCGATCTCCCCGCACTTGTGAGTCTTGCCGTGGGGGCGGAAGGCCAGCCCGTGCCGGCGCAAATGTTCCGCCATCCGGCGAACGTTGGCTTCAAAGGCGTCCAGATCGAGCAGCAGCGCGGGAGTAGGCAGATCGTCCTTGCTGATTTTTCCACGGACGTCGCCGCGCTCGATCAGGCGCTGGATTTCTGCCGCAGTGTACCGCCGACCATGCAGGACGGCGGGGGCTCCCAGGGCGCCGGCAAGGAAGCTCCTCCGGGTGGGCATGTTACCTCCTTGCTGGGGTTTTTCGAGTCAGCATACCACCAAGGATAGCCCGCAGGGTGGCGGGAGGTCTGGATCTGGAGTATTAGTACCCGTTCGTAGTGCCGCAAGTACGAAATTACTGTTGTTTTTTCTGTGGGTTGCAGCTTAATTGTGTAGATGGGAGCCGGAATTTCCGGACAAGGCCTATGTGGCGCCGACCACTGCTTACCATTGCCCTGATAACCGCCGCCTGCCTGTGCCAGGGCTGCCTGGAAGTTTCTGGCGCCCGCCTGCGCGCGCCGGCGCTCGAGAATTCCGATCACCGCTTGCTGGCCCGTTCCTGCGATTCGATCTGGCCCGAAGCGATGCGGCTGCTTGCCGGCGAGGGCTTCCGTCTGGTGGGCCGCGATTCTGCGGGAAGGATTGCCACCTTCATGTGGGCGGACGAGCGTCGCCTGGGGCACTTGCGAGCCACCGGTGATCTCGAGCAGTTCGTTCTCGCCGAGCAAGCCGGGGCGCGCAGCATCGGCAACGCCCGCATCGAATCCGCGGTCCTCGAAGCTACTCCGCAGAACCGCGGATGCGAGGTGCGGCTGCGCATCAGCTATACGGCGCTGCGAACCTCCGTGGGGATGAAACGGGGATGGGTGGCTCTGCCCAGCAGCGGCCGGTACGAACAACGCCTGCTGGAGCGTCTCGCGCAAAGCGACCGGGTGGCCGAGCATGCCCGCAAGCGCGCCGCGCGCGGTACGGGAGCCCCGTCGGCAACCATCGTCCGTACGCCCGCGGCCGAACTCGTCGCGGCCGACGGAACCCCCACGGACATCGCCGAAACCCGGGTGATCCGCCTGGACGGCGCAAACTGACGCGCCCGGCGCCAAACCGCCTCCCCCTCGCAGCCCAGCCGCCCGATTTTCCTTGGTGACGACTTTTAATTTCCCCGCCATTGAGGCAAACTGATAGCAAGGTCTGATGCTTTTCGGGAGCGCGGGCTGGGTCGCGCTATTGCTGGGCACTGTCTCGGCCGCTCTGGCTGTGGCATGGGCGCGATCGCGAAGGAAGGCCCGTTCCCTCACCAAGCAGCTCGAAGAGCACCGGCGCCTCGACGAAGCCTTGCAACACAGCGAGGAGCGCTTCCGGCTGTTTTCCGAGGCCGCCTTTGAAGGTCTGGTGATTCACGAGCAGGGACGGATCATGGATCTCAATTCCGCGCTGGCCCGGATGTTCGGCTACGAGGCGGATGAGATGATGGGTCGCTCGATATGGGAGTTCCTGACGCCGGAATCCCGACAAGTGGCCGAACCTTTGGTGACTCTCCAGCGGGAGACCAGTTATGAGCTGGCGGGTGTGCGCCGGAACGGCGAGGTATTTCCCATCGAAGTCCGCGTACGAAACCTTCCCCGGCGCGGACGAAGCTTGCGGGTGGTCGCCGTCCGCGATATCACGGAGCGCAAACGCCTGGAAGAGCAGCTGCGAGAAGCCCAGAAATTGGAGGCCATAGGGCGCCTGGCGGGCGGCGTGGCGCACGATTTCAATAACCTGCTCACCATAATTGGCGGCTATGCCGAACTGTTGCTGGAGCGGCTGGAACCGGCGGACCCGCGCCATGAAGCCGCCCGTGAAATTCTTCAGGCCTCGCAGAAAGCTGCCGGGCTCGCGCGCCAGTTGCTCGCCTTCGGGCGACGCCAGGTCTTGCAACCGCGCGTCATCCAGTTGAACGAGCTGGTGCAGGGCACCTATCGTCTGTTGCGCCGCACGATCGGCGAACACATTGAGATCGAACTTTCACTGAGCCCCGATGCCGGCAATGTGAGAGCGGACCCCACACAGATCGAGCAGGTGTTGCTGAACCTGGCTTTGAACGCCCGCGACGCGATGCCCAATGGGGGCCGGCTCACCATCGCTACAGCCAGCGTGGACTTGCACGCCGGGACGATCCGCGCCGAAGAACCCGTGCCCGAGGGTCCCTACGTCCTGCTCAGCGTGACGGATACGGGTTGCGGGATGGACGAGGCGACGCGCAGCAGAATTTTCGAACCCTTTTTCACGACCAAGCTGCTGGGCCATGGGGTAGGGTTGGGACTGGCGGTGGTTTACGGCATCGTACGACAGCACGGCGGCGTGATCGAGGTGGAAAGCTCGCCAGGCAAGGGCACCACATTCCGGGTCTATCTGCCGCGCGTGGAGGAGCCAATAAGCCCCTTGGGGATGGTAACTCTTGACGGCAAACCTCGGGGCAGCGAGACGCTGCTGCTGCTGGAGGATGAGGAAGGGGTGCGCACGATGACCCGCCGCGCTCTGGAAAGTCTGGGCTACACCGTGCTCGAAGCCGCCACTCCTTCAGCCGCGCAAGACATCTGCCAGAACCATCCCGGGCCGATTCACATGCTGATCACCGATGTCATTCTGCCCGAAATGAGCGGCCGGCGCCTGGCGGAAATGGCCAGGCAATGGAGGCCCGGGCTGAGGGTTCTGTTCTTGTCGGGTTACAGCGACGGGGAAATCGAGCGGGCGGGTGTTTTGCAAGCCGGGCTGAATTTTCTGGCCAAGCCGTTCAGCCTGGAGTCCCTGGCGCGAAAGATCCGCGAAGTGCTGGAGGCGTCCGCCTGAGCGGCGCAAAGATGCCGACGCCGACACTTCGAATCGGCACTTCGGGCTGGCACTATGCCCACTGGCGCGGCGTTTTTTACCCCGACGAGATTCCTGCCGGCGAATATCTGGCCTACTACGTCCGGTATTTCGATACCGTGGAAATCAATAACTCGTTCTATCAGCTTCCGGCCGAGTCGAGCCTGATCACCTGGAAAAATACGGTTTCGGCAGGCTTTCTTTTTGCCGTCAAAGCCAGCAGTTACATCACGCATCGCAAGAAACTCAAGGAGCCTGCAGCGACCACGGCGCGCTTTTTCGAACGCATCGCGGCCTTGGGCGAGAAACTCGGTCCCGTGCTCTTTCAGCTTGCGCCGCGATGGCGCGTAAATGCGGCCCGACTGGACGAGTTTCTCACTGCCCTGCCCCGCGGCTTTCGCTACGCTTTCGAGCTGCGTGATCCGAGCTGGTTCCATCCGCAGGTCGAGGCCGTCCTGCGTCGCCACAACGCGGCCTTCTGCATTTATGAATTCGACTGGCGACTTTCGCCCCTGCTGGTGACTGCCGACTTCGTTTACCTGCGTTTGCACGGTCCCCAGGGCGCCTACCGCGGGCGGTACGGACGGCGCGGTCTCAGGCCGTGGGCCGAGCGGATCCGGGCGTGGCGCGCAGAAGGCCTTTCGGTCTACGTCTACTTCGACAATGACGAGGCGGGTTACGCCGTTCAGGACGCTCTCACTCTTCGCGAGTTGGCCGCCTGAGCCGCGGTTCACTCGGGCAGGATGCGCACCCTTCTGCCTTCGATCCGCCAGCGCCCGGAAAGCACGATCCGGATGGCTTCGGTATAGATGCGGTGCTCCTCCTTGAGGATTCGGGCCGAGAGCGTTTCCACCGTGTCGTCCTCGAGCACCGGCACGGCGGCCTGCATGATAATCGGTCCGTGGTCCAGATACTCGTCCACGAAATGGACCGTGCAACCGGTAATTTTGACGCCGTGCTCCAGGGCCTGAGCCTGCGCGTCCAGCCCGGGAAAGGCCGGGAGCAGGGACGGATGAATATTCAGAATCTGGAAAGGAAATTCACGCACGAACCAGGCGCTGAGCAGGCGCATGAATCCCGCCAGGCAAATCAGATCCACTTTCGCACGTCGCAGTTCCTCGGCCAGCATGCGGTCATAGACTTCGCGGTCCAGGCCCTTGGAGGGAATGCAGACGGCATGGAAACCGCGCTGACGCGCCACTTCCAGACCGCGCGCTTCCGGGCGATTGGAAATCACGATGGCGATTTCCGCATCCAGGCGGCCGGCGGCGATGTTGTCCGCGATGGCTTCGAAGTTGGAGCCGCGTCCGGAAAGCAGAATACCCAGTCGCTTCTTCATCGGTAAAGAACCCGCTTGCTTTCGCCGCGCGGTTGCACAACCACGCGGCCGATAATCCAGTAGTTCTCTTTGAGCCGGTCGAGCACGCGCGTGGCTTCCCGGAGCCGGCGACGCGGCGTCGCCACGATCAAACCCACGCCCAGGTTGAACGTGCGGCGCCAGTCATCCTCCGGGATGTTTCCCAGCCGGCGCAGCAGCTCGAACACGGGCAGAGGCTTCCACGAGGCGGTGTCTATCTCAGCCGCCAGCCCGTCCGGCAACATGCGCGGCGTATTGTCGGTGATCCCTCCACCGGTAATGTGAGCGGCGCCGCGGAGCAATCCTTTCTCGTGCAGCGCGCGCAAAACCGCAAGGTAACTGCGGTGAACCTTGAGTAACTCCTCACCCACCGTGCAGCCCAGCTCGGGCACNAAGCTATCCACGCCATAGCCGGCGACTTCGAACAGCAGCTTCCGCGCNAGCGAGTAACCGTTGGTATGCAGTCCGGTCGAAGGCAGCGCGATCAGCGGATCACCGGCGCGAATGTTGCGCCCAGTGACNAGGCGGGCCCGCTCCACGGCGCCCACGATAAAGCCCGCCAGNTCGTANTCCCCGGGCGCGTACATGCCCGGCATCTCGGCTGTCTCCCCTCCGATGAGGGCGCAGCGGTTGGCTTGGCATCCGCGAGCCAGACCTTCGAAGACCTGGTGCGCCACGGCGGCGTCCAGCGCGCCGGTCGCGAAGTAATCCAGGAAAAATAGCGGCTCGGCGCCCTGCACCGCGATGTCGTTGACGCAGTGGTTGACCAGGTCCTCGCCCACCGTGTCGTGCCGGCCCGCCATTACCGCCACCTTGAGTTTGGTGCCCACGCCATCGGCGGAAGAAACCAGCACGGGGTTCCGGTAGCCGGAAAGCCGGTAGGCGGCGCCGAAGCTGCCGATGCCGGCGAGGACGCGGCGATCGAAAGTCTGCCGGGCGAGGGCGCGCACGCGGTCCACCGCGCGTTCGGCTTCCTCGATGTTGACCCCAGCGTCTCGGTAACGAATCGGTTTGCCGGGGTTGCGCGCACTCATGGAGCTATCCAGTATAACGGAGCCAGGCTCGCGTCCAGCGAAGCGTCGCCTGTACGGCGTATAATCGGAACAACTCGCGCAGGTCGAGGATAGCTAAGGGAGAAGATCACGATGAAACGACGCGAATTTCTGCGAAACAGTCTGGGGGCGGCCGGGCTGATGGCCGGCCTGCGTTCCATGAGCTGGGCAGGACCGGCCAGGCAGGCCAACGATGTCGTTTACCTGGGTCCGGACAAGATCCGGCTGTCGCGCCTGGCCATCGGCACCGGGACCAAGGGCGGCAGCATCCAGCGTCAACTCGGTCTGGAGGGGCTGGCGGACCTGCTGCACTTCGGCTACGACCAGGGAGTGTTTTTCTGGGACACCGCAGACGGCTACCGCACGCATCCCCACGTCCGGGAGGCTCTCAAGCGCGTGCCCCGCGAAAAAGTCACTATCCTGACCAAAACGCGGGCGCGCACGGCCGATCAAATGCGCGCGGATCTGGACCGCTTCCGCAAGGAGCTCGATACAGATTACCTCGATATTGTTTTGCTCCACGCCGTCACCCGCCCGGACTGGCCCGAAGAACGCAAGGGCGCGATGGAAGTGCTCTCCGAGGCGCGCGAAAAAGGCATCGTCCGGACGCACGGCGTTTCGTGCCATTCTCTGGAGGCGCTGGAAACGGCCGCACGCGAGCCTTGGGTACGCGTGGATCTGGCGCGCATCAACTTCGCGGGCCTGATCATGGACGCCGAGCCGGCCACCGTGATCCCCGTGCTGCGACGCATGAAGGCGGCCGGCAAGGGCATCATCGGCATGAAGATCCTGGGCGAGGGTGGCCTGAGCAATCGGGTGGACGAAGCTTTGCGCTTCGCGCTTTCGCTCGATTGCGTTGACTGCTTCACGATCGGGCCGGCCAATCGCGACGAATTGTCGGATCTGATCCGGCGAATCCCAGCGGCCTCCGCGGCGATGGCCGCGTGAAATCAGCGTGCTTCGGCCACGCCGCGGGCCGCCTTGGCCGGCGCATCGAGTAGCTCCAGGGCTTTCTCGAGCACCTCGTCGCGGCCCGCGCGCACGCCCGCAATTGTGGGACGTACTTCCACGTCCGGCTTCAAGCCCACGCGCTGCAACCGCGAACCATCGGGCAGCAGCACTTGCTGACCGCTGAAGCTCACTACCACGCCGCCCGGGAGCGTGAACCGCGTCACATCGCCGTTGGCGCCCGCGCTCGGGCTACCGACAAGCAGGGTTCCGTTCGCCGCGCGCAGAAAGAGCGCCGCGTGTTCAGCCTGACTCAGCGTCCGCTCGTCAATCAGCGCAACGGTCTTGCCGGGGTAAGTTGGCGCCACGGGGTCGGGCAAATACTGGTCGAAGTCCCACCAAGCCGCCACGGAATGCACGTCCCCGGATCGTCCTTCCGGATAGAGAACGAGCGGACGCCGGAGGCGGGCGGCAACGACGTTGCTTCGCGCGGTGAGCCGCGGGGCGATGAGCCAGCCCGTACCTCGCGGGTAACCGCGCAGATCGAAAATGATGGCGCGTGCGTGCGCCAGCTCGCGAAACATGGTTTCGACTTTTTCGGGCAGCAGCCGTTCCAGATCCACGTAGCCCACGCCGCCGGCGAGCATCGTCCACACGGGCCCCGAGCGCCACGGGATCCGACCCGGCCATGCCCGCCGCGTGATGGCGCCCATGCGCACGCGACCGGTTGCGTCCCTCCACTTCAGCCGCACCTTGCTGCCCGGCGGACCGTTCAGCCAGCGCTCCATCACCAGCAGATTGAGCGATTGAGGAGTGGAAGCGGAAAGGTAGGACCCCAGCCGCGCGATCCGCCGGCCCGCCTCCTCGCCATCCACTTCGAGCACCACGTCGCCGCGAGTAATGCCTGCACCGCGGGCCGCCTGCTCATCGAGCAATTGCGTGACGACCGGCCGGCCTTCGATGATACGCGTGCGCAAAGGCGGCGCCGCGGACCCGAACCAAGCCGCGAGCGCGCGGCTGCTCACTTCCGCGTGAGTGTCGCCCAGGCAAGCTACCATCCGTGCGATTGCCTGCGCATACTCCAACGCATCGCGCGCTTCCAGGAACTGCGGCAGCGAGCGCAGCAGCACCGCGTCCCAGTCTTCCTCGATCAGGTCGCGGTATGCGAAAAAGTAACGCACCGCAGCCCAAAGCCGGAAGGCTCCAAGCAGGCGCAACTCTTCGCGCGGGTAGTCCGAATCGTTATAGGGTTTTTCGGCGTGCGGCGCGGTGACCAGTGGCAGCCGCATGCGAACGGGCGGTGGCAGAGCTGAGGGGTTGCGAGCGAGGTCGAGCGCAGCCTCCAGCGCCGCTTCCGTAGCCTCGGCGGGCACGGAACGATCCGGCGCCAGCCCGGTTGTGCCGTCTTCGTAAAGCAGCTCGCTGGTGCGCAACAGCACCTCGACGCCAGCGGGCAGCTCGATCCTGCGACGCTCAACCAGGCCCGCGTCGCTGGCACGCCCCTGCGCCACGATGCGTGCGCGCCCTGCTGCTTGCAGGGCCGGCGCGATCGGCGGCAGCAACGAGGATTCATCCACGAGGAACACAACGGGCTTGGGGCGAGCGCTGGCGCGTTGCTGGATGACGCCGCCATCGCGCACGTAATGTGCGTGGTGGAAGAACAGACTGCCGCCCGGCGCAGTCGGGGGCAATCCTGAATACATTCGCGAGCGTTGCGCAGGCGCACGCATGGGCGCAAACTGAAGCAACTGGTTGACACCGGCGGTCTGAAAGAGCATGCCAACGATGGCCGGGTTGCGGTCCTGCCACTGCTGCTGAAAGCGCAGGTCGAAGACGACGCCCCGGGCCTTGCGCCACTCGGCCAGAGCCGGAGCGAGCGTCACGGAAGGCGAACCGGTATCGCGATAGGTGGCGGGATTCAAAGTGATGATCAGGATTCGATCGTCGGTGAGACGCGCCAGCGGCGCCGGGGGCGGTACCGTTGCGGGGGAACGACGGATGACTCGGGTGGCCGGATCATCGAGTGCGTCGAGCATATGCTGCACGGCCCGCGCATACTCGTCCGGATCGCGAGCGGCCTTCACGGCCGGGATCGCTGCCACCAGCGCAGCGTCCCAGTCCACTTCGCGCCAGGCCAGCCAGGGGTGAAAGTAGTGCGCGGCGGCCCACACCCTTCCCAACCCTGCTAGGCGCTCGCAGCAGGCAGCATCGCAGGCGGTCTGCGACGGCGCCGCGGCGAGAATCCGCGCCAGAACAACGATAACCAGAACCAGCGCGCGTGCCATACCCCTTCGCGCAGCCGCGAAGTTGTATCATAGCCGCGACAGGAGGACGCAAGCCGACATGGAAAAGCTTGCCATCGAGGGAGGCCCCAAGGCCGTCACCAACAAGCTGGTGATGTGGCCCCAGTTTGACGAGAAGGCGATCCAGGCCGTGGTCGAGGTCTTGCGCTCGGGCAAGGTTAACTACTGGACCGGGCGCAAGGGCATGGAGTTCGAACGCAAATTCGCCGAGTGGCAGGGCAGCCGTTACGGCATTGCCGTCTCCAGCGGGACCGCCGCCCTGCACGTGGCCCTGAGCGCGCTCGGCATTGGCCCGGGCGACGAGGTCATCGTGCCCAGCTACACGTTCATCGCCACCAGTTTCGCCGTGGTGCAGGCGGGCGCCATCCCGCGCTTTGCCGACGTCAACCTCGAGGATCACTGCATCAGCGTGGAATCGGCCGAGCGGCTCATCAATGAGCGCACGCGCGCCATCATTCCCGTCCACCTGTACGGGAACGTCTGCGACATGGATCCGATCCTCGAGCTGGCCCGCAGGTACAACCTGTGGGTGATCGAAGACAACGCCGAAGCCTTTGGTGGTGTTTACAAGGGCCGCAAAACGGGCACGCTGGGGCACATCGCGGCGTGCAGTTTCTGCCAGAACAAGACCTTCACCACGGGCGGTGAGGGCGGCATGGTCACCACGGACGACGAGGAGCTGGCCTGGCAGGCGCGCAGCTTCCGCGATCACGGCTATGACGTCAAGGAGCGGCTCAATCTGCTGGAGCTGGAACAGAAGCTGCCCTACATTCACAACATGGTGGGCTGGAACTACCGCATGACGGAGATGCAGGCCGCCATCGGGCTGGCCGAGCTCGAGCGCATGGACACCTGGAACCTGCCCACGCGGCGGCGCAACGCCTACATTCTCATCAACGCTTTGCGGCAGCGGCCCGAGTACGTGAGGTTCTTCCCCGTGGATACGCCCGAGCGGCAGAATGGCTGGTACGTGCTGGCGTTTTCGCTGGAAATCGAAAAGATGAACTGCACCATTCAGCAGTTCGTGCAGGCGGCGGTGGCCGAAGGCGCGCCCTGCTGGAAAGTCTTCTGGCCGCAGTGCCACACCGAGCGGGCCTTCCAGGAACACAACGCCTTCGGCCGCTCAAAATTCCCCTTCCGCTCCCGTGAGTACACGAATCCCGCCAGCGTGGACTACAGCAAGGTGGAGGTGCCCAACGCCTTGTGGCACGAAACGCACACTTTCACCTGCTTCGCCTATCCGACTTTCACCGAGGAGGACATGCACCAAATCGCGCGGGCGCTCCTGAAGGTGATTGACGCCTATGCGAAGCGGCCAGTGATGGTGGGAGGCGCCGATGTCGGCTGAGGATCGGGTGGCCTGGGGCGTCATCGGTTCGGGCGGGATCGCGCTGAGGAGAACAATTCCCGAAGGAATTGTTCCGGCGGCCAACGCCCGGCTCGTCGCTGTCTACGACGTCAACCAGGAAGTCAACCGGCAGGTGGCAGAACGTTTCGGGGCGCGGGCGGCATCCAACCTGGATGAGCTGCTGGCGGCTGACGTGGAGGCGGTCTACGTCGCCACTCCTGTCCACGCGCATCGCGAACAGGTGCTGGCCTGCGCTCGTGCCCGCAAGCACGTGTTGTGCGAGAAGCCGCTGGGACTCAACGTGGCCGAAGCCGAGGAGATGGTGGCCGCGTGCCGCCAGGCCGGCGTGCTGCTGGGCACGGCCCTGATGATGCGCTTTCACTCCCAGCACCAGGCAGCGCTGAAGCTCATTCACGAGGGACGCCTCGGCCGGCCGGTCTACGCACGCGCCCAGCTTTCCTGCTGGTACCCGCCGATTCCGGGCGCCTGGCGGCAGGATCCGGCCTTGGGCGGGGGTGGCGCCCTGATGGACATGGGCGGCCACTGTTTGGATTTGCTCGAAATGTTCTTCGGGCCGGCGCGGCGGCTGGCTTGCCTGACTACCCGCGCCGTCCACGGCTACGCTGTGGAAGACGGGGCTACCGTGCTGCTCGAGTTCGCCAACGGCGCCCTCGGGACCGTGGACACCTTTTTCTCCATTCCGGACGAAGCCAGCGAAAACGTGCTCGAGCTGTACGGCTCGCTGGGCGCGATTCTGGCCCGCGGCACCATCGGTCAGAGCAGCCGCGGCGTCATGATCGCCCGGCTGCGCGGCGAGCAGACGGGCTACGACGCGCAGCAGGAGCGGGCCGCTGCGGGAGGCGTCGAGATCGCGCCGGAGCCGGTGAACATGTACCGGGCGGAGATCGAAGAGTTCAGTCGCGCCGTGCGGGAAGGCCGCCCGCCCGCAGTGTCCGGCGAGGACGGATTGAGAAATCAGCGCCTGCTGGCCGCCTGCTACGAGTCGGCGCGCACGGGCAAGATGGTGGAGGTGTGACGATGACGATTGACCTGCGCAGTACGCTGAAGGGCTCNTTGCTCGAGAANTTCTTTCCTGCGGGATGGGATCTGGACAAGATCGAGGCCTGTTGCAGTCACCCGCCGGAAGCAATNCTGGAACGGCAGCCCTGGTGGCATCCCGAGTTCGANCCGGTGCCTTGCGAGACGCTGAGCGACTTCAACACCATGCTGGGCCACGAGATCGCCNTGCGCATCCGGCAAGCGCGCGAGGCGGGACGCAAGCTGGCCCTGATCCTGCCTGTGGGGCCGATGGGCATGTATCGCTGGGCCGTGTATTTCCTCAAGGAATGGCGCATCCCCTGCGATCACGTCTACGGCTTCAACATGGACGAGTGGAGCGACGCCGAAGGCAACACCCTGCCGCCGGACAACCCGGGCGCCTTCCGCTACGCCATGCAGGAGGCCTTCTACGGGCCGCTCGGTGAACTGACGGTACCCGAGAACCAGCGGCACTTTGCCACCCGCGATGTCTTGCCCACCTATCCGGAACGCATCGCCGCGCTGAAGGCCGAGGGCGCGCAATTGATCGTGATTTTCGGCATCGGACGCGTCTTTCACATCGCCTTCTGGGAGCCACACTTCGCGGCGGAATTTGCAAGCGACGAAGAATGGAAGCGGCAGATGTACCGGCTGGGCGCGAAGCTGCACCCGCTGACCATCGAGCAGAACGCAATCACGAGCTTCAAGAGCCGGACGACGCTGGTGCCTGCGTTCGCCAACACGATCGGCCCCGGGCTGTTCTTGCAGGCGGACCGCATCATCGGCGGCGCCGACGGTGTGCTGGGCCGCGGCATGCAATGGCAGGGCATGAGCTTGTGGGTCACGCTGCGTTATGGCCCGGACCGCTGGGTGCCGTCCAGTTGGATGCCAACGATGCCCGGCCGCCTCTTTTTCCTGAAGGAACTGGCCGGTCCCCTGGTAGCCGAGTGCAACTGAGCGGCTGTGTCGCAGCGCGAGGAGATGCCTGCGGCCAGTAAGACCGCTTCTGCCGGCAGCGGGGCGCGGCCGCTCGAAATTGCGGTTGTCACCCCACTGTTCCCGCTTCCGGGCGAGCCGCATCGCGGGATTTTCATTTACCGTACCGTGCGCGAACTGGCGCGGCTGGCCACTGTGCGCGTGCTCTGTCCGGTTGCCGTGTACCCGCCGTGGCGCTTTCTCCAGCCGCGCACTTACAAGCCTCATCTCCCGGATCCCCAGTACCGCCCGGGTGGGCTGGACGTCACCTATCTTTCCTACCGGACGCTGCCGGCTGTGGGCCGTCCTTTCAACGGACTGTTGAGCGGGCGCCTCATTCTGCGGTGGCTCCAGGAACGCCGACCGGCTGTCGTACTCGCCTACTGGCTCTATCCCGAGGGCTGGGGCACAGTCTGGGCGGCGCGGAAGTTGGGCATCCCCGTGGTGCTCGGGGCGCGCGGTTCGGACTTGCGAAGACCGGGCGACTGGCTCAGCGCGCGATTGACTCGCCAGGCCCTGCGGCGCGCCACGTTCGTCATCACGGTCAGCAAGGACTTGAAACGAATTGCCATCGAGGTGGGGGTTCCCGCGGAACGCGTGCAAAGCATCCCCAATGGCTGCGATCTCGACGTGTTCTTCCCCGCGGACCGGCTCGAGGCGCGTCGCGAGCTTGGCATCGCGGCGGATCGCCGCGTGGTCCTGTTTGTGGGCCGACTGGTCGAAGTCAAGGGCGTGGAGGTGCTGATCGAAGCGACGCGGCTGGCGCTGGCCCGGTTGCCCTCGCTCGAATTGGCTCTGGTGGGCAATGGACCGTTGCGCGAGAGCCTGGAACGACAAGCCCGCGAGAAGCTCGGCGCGCGTGCACGTTTCACAGGTCCGCTCCCGCCGGAGAAAATTGCCCGGTGGATGGCGGCGGCCGATGTCGTGTGCCTGCCCAGTTACTCCGAGGGATGCCCGAACGTGGTGATCGAGGCTCTTGCCTGCGGGCGTCCGGTGGTCGCCAGCGAGGTGGGAGGCGTGCCCGAGCTGGTGGGCGCGGATACGGGGATCCTCGTGCCGCCGGGCCGGCCCGAGGCCCTCGCTGAGGCCTTAGTAAAAGCTCTCGAGCGAGATTGGGATCCGCAAGCCATTGCCGCGCGACAGCGGCGCGGATGGGATCGGGTGGCCGCAGAAACATACCGGGTTTGTGAACGGGCGAGCAGAAAAAAGGTAAACTGGACGGGTGCCTGAATTTTGCCCGGCTTCATCGTCAACCGATGCCAATTCCGTTTCGGGTCTTGACATTGGTGCGACGGGCGGGTACAACGCGGTTTGGGACATCCAAGCGAGGTGTCGAAATGGTGCGTGAATCCAGAATTGCTCTCGCCGCTCTCACGTTGATCGTCTTGCTGTTCACTCCCGGGCTGCAAGCCCAAGGCCCCTTCACGTGCACGGCCAGCGCCACTAGCATCGCGGTGCGCGCGGAAGGGCTGGCCGAACTGGTGGGCGATTACGTGCTCACTTGTACGGGTGGAACCAGCGGGCAGCCGCTGGCCATGGCGGTCCAGATTTTTGCCAACACGAACATCACCAGCCGGATCCTGAGCCCTCCCGATGGCGTCGAAGCTCTGCTGTTGATTGATGGGCCTCCCTACGGACCCTCGAACGTCGTGACCGGGAAGCTCGTGGCGACGGGGAACTCGGTCATTTTCAGCCCCGTCAACATCACACAGCCGGGCTCGGGGACCCGCACTCTGAGAATCGTCAACGTGCGCGTCAACGCTCAGCAATTGCCGGTTGCCTCGGCGGTCAATCTCTCCGTGACGGCCACGACTGGCGCCGGGGCCGTCCCGATCACCAACCCGACCCAGCAGGTGGCCGTCACGCAAAGCGGTCTTGCCATGGAGGTGCGCAAGACGGATGATTCCGGGGCTTATGTGCCCAGTTTGTTGACCTGCTCGGGCTACAACACCACCCTGCTGACGGGCGGCGACTATCCGGCGCCGCCTGCCCCGGGCGGGCGTACGATCAACCTCAAATTCATCGAGGGCTTCGCCAATGCTTTCCGGCCGCTGGCCGGCGAACATGGCACCCAGATCCCGGGGCTTCCCGCACCCTATAATCTAGCCGGCAGGGCGGATCACGGCACGCGCCTGCGTGCCGTCTTCAGCAACGTTCCCGCCAACGTTGCAGTTTTCGTCACCACACAGCAAGTCTCGCAGGGCACCTCGACCAGCGCCCANGCCCGTTGCACGACCACCCCGGGCGGCGGCTTTGCCGCTTGCACTCCCAGCAGCCCGGCGGACGGCGGGCTGTACCGCGTTCCCATCAGCGCTACCGGAACGGGCGACGCCTACTGGGAAATCACCGCCTCGGATCCTGGCGCAGTGGAGACCATCAGTTTCGGCGTCGCAGTTGCTTTCAACCCGACCCCGCCCGCGGGAACCGTGAACGTCCTGGGCAGCTTCTCGCCCATCAGCAGCCAGGGCAACGCGACACCCGGTCCGGATGATCTCCCGCGCTTTGTCAGCAAGCTCAGCCCGGTGCCCGCGTTCGTGCTCGAGCCGTGCCGCACCGTGCTGCTGTTCCAGTTCATCACTTCGATTCCGGGGTGGGACACGGGCATCGCGGTCACCAACACGACGCTCGATTCCCCGCTGTTCAACACCACGGGCCAGAGCGGCAAGTGCACGGCTTACTTCTATCAGCCGGGCGTGACGGTGCCACCGCTGGAGTCACCCGTCATCCCGCCGGGCGGGCAGTGGCTGTGGACGCTCTATAGCTACAAGCCCAATTTCCAGGGCTACATGCTGGTCTCCTGCGACTTCCAGCACGCCTACGGCTTCGCGTTCATCAGCGATCTGGGCTTCTCCGGACCGGATCGTTTCGCGCAGGCTTACCAGGCAATCGTGCTCGATTCGCGCACACGCATGCCCGTTCCTTACTGAGGAGAGGAGTCGCATCCGCGGAGGGCGTCGCCTTCAGGGTCCGCTATCGCCAGAGCTGCGGGCACGAAGGATGACGCCCTCCAGGGTGCGCAGCAACGCCGGCCCAGAACCCTTGCCAGCCTCGACCGCCTCATCCAGCGCCGCGCGGAAAGCCCGCAGATCGGATCCTACTGCGCGGTAGAGTTCATAAACGAGCGGGTAGTACTGCGTGTAAGTATGATCGAATGCCAGGCCGGCGTTGTTGGCGACGGGCGGGCAACGGTTAAAGGACGCGGGCTCGGGTAGAATTTCGAGGCATCGGCGCCCCAGTTCGACGAACTCGCGCTCCTTGGCGGCCAGGGCCTCGCGCTCGCTTAATCTGCCGCGTTGAAAGTCTTCGTAGACGGCACGCAGGCGGCGGTGGCTTTCGTTGATCAGGCGCGCTTTGCGCAAGTAAAGCTCCGCCTCCTGCGCCAGCCGGCGGTAAGTCTCCGAATTTTCACCGTGATGAAGCCGGGCGAACTCCGCTGCCGCAGTGAATCCCGCCAGCGTCGCGGCGGCTTCGGCGAGCGGCTCGGGCAACCGGCGCACCGGCTCCTGCTGGTGAAAGTCTTCGTGCAGGACAACCACGGCCAGACGCTCCGCCGAACTCTCCGCCAGCGCTTCGGTGACGGGCGTATTGTCGGAAGCCACGGCTTCAATGCGGTAAAAGAAGACGTCGTAGCGGCTCTGGTCGAGCTTGCACCCCGCCTCATCGCCCTCGCGGAGCTTCAGCCCCTCGTAAGAGTCAGGCAGCTCGAATTTGCCCATGTAATAGCAACGGTAGTAAGCCCGCCGGGATGAGGCTCGCGTGAAGCTTCGCGGAGGTTCCCATCCCAGCGCCTTCTGGAACTCTTTGAGCTCCGCGATTCTCTCGCTGACGGTCTGTGCCGGCCCGCCGGCGGCCAGCAGACAGGCGACGGCCATGCCCCGCAACCCCATCCTGCCTTCATTGTACGGGGCGACGCCGCGAGGTCGCACCGGCGGGTACAATGGGTGGTTCACGGGAGGAACCATGAAGCGATTGCTGATTGCTGGCGTGCTTGCGGGCCTGGTTGCTTTCGCGCAGCAACCCGGCGAGTGGAAACGGATCTTCGACGGAAAGACATTGAAGGGCTGGAAGGCCAACGAAAACCCCCAAAGCTGGACGGTGGAAGACGGCGCCATCGTGGGTCGGGGCGAGCGCAGCCATCTGTTCTACATGGAAGAAGAATGCGAAAACTGCGAGTTCAAAGCGGAAGTCTGGATCAACAAGGGCGGCAATTCGGGCATGTACTTCCGGGCCCAGTTCGGACCGGGCTGGCCCAAGGGTTACGAAGCGCAGGTCAACAACAGCCACAAAGACTGGCGGCGCACGGGCAGCCTCTACGGCATCGTGGACGTCAAAGAGCAGCTCGTGCCTGACGAAACCTGGTGGACCCAGCACATCATCGCCGACGGCAACCACATCATCATCAAGGTCAACGACAAGGTCGTCGTGGACTACGTGGATCCCAAGAACACCTACACCAAAGGCTATCTTGCGCTCCAGCAGCACGATCCCGGCACCGTGGTCAAGTACCGGAACATCATGATGCGGCATTTGCCCTCGAAGAAGTAGCGGCGCAACGCAACGGCGCTGCCGCTTGCCGGCGCTGCCGTGGGCTGATCGCCGGGGCGAGGCGGCGCTCGAGGGTCAGTTTACCGTTCGCCTGAGGGGACGGGGCGTCCGCGACCTCGCGCCAGGCGGACGTTGCCGACGTCCTTTCCGAGAATCCGGGCGCTTGACTCCGCTTTTACGCTTTCCCCCGAGACTGTGCTAGAATCGCGGCGGAATCCTGGCGGAGGACACATGAGCCTGCACCGCGACTCTCCCGCACGTTGGTTTCTCGCAATCTTGCTGGCCGAGTTACTGGCATTTTTGCCTTTAGCCGCAGCCGCGCAAGCGCGCAAGCCCCCTGCGCCCCCACAGCCGCGGGAGGTTTTCGAACCCCTGGCCGCTCAACTTCAGCGTCCCTATCTCGACCTGTTCGAAGACGCGCCCAAGCTCGAGTTCAACGCCGCGCAGATCGCGCAGATGCGGAAATATCTCGACGAGGCGCGCGAGTTTTGCGTGAGGGAGTTCCGCTCCCGGCTGTCAAACTATCAGAAGCAGCGCCAGCAGCTTCAGGCCGATCTGAAACGCCGCACGGCCAGCCTCGAGGACCCGGAACGGCGCGACATGCATTGCAAGATCCAGAATCTGAGAATTCTGGAAAGCCAGGCCCAGATGCTGGCCGAACATGCCATCCCGGTAGCGTACGAAAACAAGAAAGCCAAGCTGGAACTCATCGAAAAGTGGCCGCAGGAGCTCAAGCAAATCCAGCAAGAGATTGCCAGCGGGGCATATCATCAGCGGCGGTTCGGGGACGTCAAGGATATCGGGATCCGGGAGCTGGTCCCTGGCCAGGAGCGGGACATCAAGGACGGGCAGGAAGCAGTCCGTCAGATGAAAATGACCGGGCTGCTGCCGCCGGAACTGGATAACCCCGAGATCAAGAAATACGTTAATAACCTGGCACAGAAAATCGCCAAACATTCGGATCTCCGCGTTCCGCTCAACCTTACTCTCCTGAATTCCAAGGAGATCAATGCTTTCGCACTGCCGGGAGGTTTTGTGTTTGTCCAGAGGGGCCTCCTCGAGGCCGTCGAGGATGAAGCGCAACTGGCCGGCGTGATCGCTCATGAGATCGCGCACGTGACCGCACGCCACGGCTACAAGCTCATGAAGCGCTCCACCATCGCTTCCATCATTTATCAGGCCGCCCAGGTAGCAGCCGTGATCCTGACCGGAGGCGCGGCAACGCTGGGCACTTACTACGCGCTGCAATATGGCTTTTACGGCCTCGGCCTCGTGCTCAGCCTCGACCTGCTGGGCGTCAGCCGCGAATTCGAGCTCGAAGCCGACCAGCTCGGGGTGCAGTACACCTGGAATGCGGGTTATGATCCCTCCGGCTTCATCCGGTTTTTTGACCGTATGGCCACCCGCGAGGGTTACGTGAACGGGGCGAGCTGGTTCCGCACGCATCCGCCCTTTTATGCCCGCATGGTGCAGACCAAGCGGGAGATGATGTTCCTGCCTCCCAAAACCGGCCTCATCCGTGACAGCGAAGAATTTCGCCGTATGAAGCAGGAACTAGCGAAAGTAACAGCGCAGGCCGAGGAGGAAGAAAAGAACAAACCTAGCCTCCTGACGCCTGTGCAAGGCTGCCCGGCGCCCGAAAAGATCGAGTACAAGCCGGGTGAACCGATCGAGAAGATATGCCCGCTTCCTTCTTACTGAGCCTGTTGGCGGGGCTGCTCGCGGCGCCGCCCCAAGACAACACGATTTCCCTTTACCTGACCGTGGAGGAGGGCGACAGGCTAGTGGGCGGCCTCACGGAGAAGAACTTCCGTCTNTACGAGGACGGACGCCCCGTCGCCTTCCGCCTCGAAGCCCCGGAATCNCCCACGCTGGTAACCCTGCTGGTAGAACACAGTCGTTCTTCTTGGTTTTACCAGAACGATATTGACGCTGCCGTCGAGGCCTTTCTCAGCGCGGCTCCCGAAGGTCCCTGGTACTCGCTGGTAACTTTTTCCCACGGAAACGAGGTGGTCAAGGACTTCACCCGACAGATCGGCGAACTGCGCGCGGCCTATGCCGAGCTGGGCGCGCCGATGTGGCAGGACATTGACACTTACGATGCCGTTTATGAGACCCTGGAAAAGCTCGAGCTGCTCCGGGGCCGTCGCGTGCTCATATTCATCGGCAGCGGGTTCGATACTCTCAGCGCCCGAACTCTGGGCGATGTCGAAAAGAAAATCGAGTCGGTCAACGTAACTGTCTTTGCCGCGGGCGCCGGCTCTTCGCTTCGGGGAATGTACGAGCCGTATCTGGGGACTACGGCGCGCCTGGACCTGACCCAGGCCGAGGCTTTTCTGAACATGCTCGCGCGCAAAAGCGGCGGCCAGGCCTGGTTCCCCAAGTTCGAAACGGCTTACCGCGACATCGCCCGCACCGTCTTTCTCATGCTGGAAAACCAGTACCGGCTGGTCTACGAGACTTCCCTGCCCCGGGACCGCAAGTTCCATCGCCTGCGCGTGGAAGCCTTCCAGATTACCGACGACAAGCGGAAAGACTTCCGCGTCCGCGTGCGCGAGGGCTGGCGCCGCTGAGGGTCGCGCTTAACGCGGCGTGAAAATGAAGTGCGACAGTCCTACCTGGTCGTCGCCCGGAATATAAAAGCCGAACTTGCCTTCGGTGTAATCGCGGCCCGGCTCGCCTGGGACCTGGGACACCGCCACCCACTCTTCCCCCTTGCGCAGCCGGTGAACGATCGAAGCCGGTGTAACTTCGATCTGGACGGAACAATACTGCCAGTCGCCCAGCGTATGGGAGACGCGCGGGCGTTCCGTGCGCTTGCCGTGGCGCACCACGGTGTGATAGAAGGAGCGGCGATCCAGCTCGAACAGATCGTAATTGCGGCCGTCGGTATAATTGACCACCCAGCGTAACCGCCGTCCCTTGCGCAGGATAGCGGTGAACGTGATGCGCCCGTCTACTTTCGGGATCTGCGAGAGCACGAAGTTACCGCCCCGATGGAAGAACCAGCCGCCTTCCTCCACCCAGCCTCCGCCCCACAGCGCCATGCCGCTGGGAACCGAGGTGGGCGGTCGCGTCGCACCCTTGGCGCGCGCCAGTTCGACTTTCACCGTCCGCGTCTGACCGGCCACGATCTGGACGGTTTGCGAAGAGTCCGCATGGTCGGGCGCCCGGGCAATCAAAACATAGGTGCCTTCAGGCAACTCCACGGACGCGCCCGCGAGGGGTCGCGGCGATTCGCCGGGTCGAGCGATCATCAGTTGCGCGTCCCGCGGCGTGACGACGACTTGCAAGCGTCCGGTCGCCGGTTGCAAAGCGACTTCCGCGGCGCTCAACTGGACCGTCTGCCCCGCCGCGAAGCTCCGGCGCAGGACCTTGGGAGCGAAACGCTCACGGCGTATCTCGATCTGGTGTTCGCCTTCGGCAATCCCTGAATGATGGAAGCTGCCGTCGTCTTGGATCGTGCCCACCAGCTGGCCGTCCAGCAGAACCTCGGCGCCGGCGGGGCCTCCGGCGATGGCCAGCGTGGCTACGCGCGGCAACGGGCGCAGCGCAAAGACCAGCTTGGCCTCTTCGCCTTTCCTGATCGCGATGCGCTGCTCGGGCGTTTCCTGGAAGCCGTCCTTGGCGACGCGCACGGCGTACTCGCGAACCGGCAAGTTCGGGATCCGGAGTTGTCCGCGGCTGGTCGTTCGCCGCTGCTCCCTGCCATTGAGAAACACGCGGACGCCGTCCTCGCCTGTTACCACTACCAAGGTTCCTACATCCCGGTCCGAACGCAGATACGCGGTTAACAGGGGCGACGCGGAAATCTCCACGATCATCTTGCGCCGGTTGCTTTCGGCGCCGATCGTAAGTTCATGCGTGCCGGGCGTGATATTTTTGAGCTCGAGGCCGCCCGGACCGAGCTCTCCCACTGGTTCGCCATTGAGTTCCACCGGCGCCGGGCCAAAGCTGGCATAGATCCGAGCCCGGCTGCCCATGCTGGCCACCACGACTGCAGCCAGGTTGCGCGTGACAGGATCGCTGGCGGCGGGCACAGATCCCGGAGTCATTTCGAAGGCGATGGTGGCTTCCCCGTCGCGGCCCACCACTTTCAACGTGTGCTTGCCGGGCGGCAAACCATCCAGGCTGAACTGGCCTTCCTGCAACTCGCGGGCAGCCTCTTCGTCCAGCACGACCTTACCCTGGTCAAGATCGGTGATCAAACGAAGTCCCGCGCCCAGCGGCTCGAGCGTAAGCTGAACGGGCGCGACGGGCGCAGCGGTCAGATTCACGGTCGTCAGAGCCGGGTGGTATCCCTCCAGCCGCGCCTCGATCTGGTAGGAGCCGGGCGCAAGCCTGAGGGTCAGGTTGGATTGGCCACGCGGCTCCCCGTTGACAACGATGGTTGCGCCCGCAGGCGTAGTCAGGACCTCGAGTGGAATCGCAGCCGCCGGACCGGCTTCCCTTTTGCGCGTAAGAAAGATCACCCCGACGGCGATTAAAACCAACGCCAGCACCGCCCCGGCGATCGCGAGCAGCCAGGCTTTGCTGATGCGCGGACGGGCCGGCGGGCGTGCCTGTGGCGCGGCCGGAGGAGGCGGTGGAGGCGGAGCATACGCGGGCGGAGGCGTTGGCGCAGGCGGAGCGAACGGGGGCGGTGGGGGCGGGGGAGTTTCCAGTACCGGAGGCGGGCCGGGCGCAACCGCTCCGCCCGTGGGTGGGCCGGCGACCGGCGTCTCGGGCAGTGGCGGTCCCGCTACTGGGAACAGGCCGCTGGGACCGGCAAGAGGGCTGGGCGCCGGCGGGGGTTGTGGCGCTTCTCGCGGGGCCTCGGGCGCCGCCACAGGCATCGCCTCGGGTCGCCGGGTTGCGCCCAAGATGGCCCGTCGCCGCTCGATATCCGCCACCACGGACTGGATCTCCGGATCCGTAGGATGCTGAGCCGCAATCGCGCGGGCCCGTTGCCAGTTCAACTCGACCGCCACCACGTCGGTCAGGTTGGCTGTTTCTCGCTCCAGTTGTCGCAGCTCCTCGAGCAACGCCCGGCGTGCGCTGCGGCGCTCGGCTTCGCGCGCCTGCTCGAGTTCGCGGCTCAGGATGTCGCGCAGTTGCACCAGGCGCGGTTCGCCCGGCCACGCCAGCAACGCCTGCTCGGCCTGCGCGAGCGCCCCCTCCAGATCCCCCGCGGCGCGAAGATCGCGGGCCGCCAGGAAGGCCTGCGCTACAGCCTCGTCGCGCTTGCGATCCTGGACGAGCGTTCGAAGGCCGCGGGCCGCCGTGTGGTTGGGATCCAAATCCAGGGCTTCAGCGATGAGCGTTTCCGCCGTGCGCCAGTCCTGATCCAGCAGGCCACGCGCATATGCGACCAGCGCCTCGACGAGCGCGGCGCGGATCTGGGGATGGCGTGGATCGCATTCGGCGGCGCGGCGCAGCGCGGCAACTCCTTCCGCGTAGTTGCCTTGCGCGCACAGCGCCCGGCCTTGCTCGAAGAGCTGCTGGGCCTCCACGATGCGGTCCGCCGACTGGCGCGCCACCTCGCGCAGGCTGCTGATCTCGGTGTCGCCGGGAAACTCGCTCTCGGCGCGCTCCAACAGTTCCAAAGCGGCGGAGTAATTGCCGGCCTGCAGCAGACGGTCTACCTGTTCGATCAGCCGCGCCTTCGCCTCCGAGCGAGTCTGCTGCTCGCGCCGTTTCATCAGGCGCTCGATCTCAAAGGACAAGCCGGGATACTGAGGATAGATGGCGCCCAGCGTCTCCCACTGGGTGAGGGCTTCAGCGAACTGGCCGCGCTCTTCGAGCTGGCGAGCTTTGGCGGCGATGGAATTGACCAGGTCACGCTTGTCCCGCGTCACCCGGAGGGCGCGCTCGAAATGCGGCTCACCCGGGTAGGCGGCCACAGCCTCCTCGAGGATGGAGACCCGACGATCCAGATCGGGCTCGGCTTCCACGCGGCGGTCAATTTCGGCGATGCGCGCCGAAAGTTCCTGGCGCTGGGCTTCTTCGATATCGAACTTGAGCGCTTGAAACAAAGCGTGACCGGGATGTTTTTCCAGGCACTGTTCGCACAAAGCCAGGGCCTGGGCAAAGTTGCGGTTCGCCAGGTGCTGCCGGGCTTCGGCGTAGGCGTTCTTGAGAAACTCGTGCTCGGAACGAACCTGGTTGTAGAGGCTGCGGTAGGCGGCCGAGCGTTCCGGGGCGCTGGTATCCGGCGCGCGCTCCTCGAGGCTGAGCACCTGTTCCAGCTTGCTCAGCGCGCTGCTGATTTCTCCCTCCCGCCAGGCTTCCACCGCCGCCTGGTAAAGCTGCTCTTTCTGCTGGCGGAGCCGCAGGTGTTCCTGTTCGAGGCGGTCTATTTCGGCCACCAACTGCGCAGCGCGGGTATCGGCGGGCTTCAAGGCCAGCACATTCCGCAAGGCCTCGCGCGCGTGGGAGTAGGCGTGATTTTCCAGGTGCTGCCGCGCCAGCCGGAACCAGTCCTCGATCTTCTGCGTCATCATGCGGCTTTCGATGTCCTGCTTCAGGCCGAGGGCAGCCGCGTTGGAAGGATCCAGTTGAAGGATCTCCTGAACTTTTTGGAGAGCCAGCGGGTACTCCTCGTGTTCCAGCCGCGTGCGGGCGCTTTCCAGCAACTGCGCGATGGTGCGCTGGCGCATGGCCTGGTCCAACTGGCGCCGCATCTGGGTCAGGGCCGGATCCAAGTGTCCCTCGGCCTCGAGCTCCGTGAGGATTTCGTTGGCGAATTGCAGGTCGCCTTGCTGGAAAGCACGCTGAGCCCGTTCGATGCGAGGTTGGATCCGCGCCGGGTCGAAAAACTCGATCGGTTCGTTGCGCAGCGCCTTTTGCAAGCACTCGGCGAATTCCCGGACGCTGGCGAACCGATGCCACGGCTGCTTGGCCATGGCTTTGTGAATTACGCGGCTAAGGGCGTCGTTGACCGCGGGACTCAGCGCCGAAGCCGGCGGGGGCACGTGCCGCAGGATGGCCTCGATGATTTCGGCCTCGGTGGCGCGGTCGAACGGGCGACGCAAAGTAAGCGCCTCGTAGCAGACCACCGCCAGCGAGAACAAATCGCTGAGCGGGGTAGGAGGCTTGAGCTCGAGCTGCTCGGGCGACATGTAAAGCAGCGTGCCCTTGATGCCCATGGAGGCCCGGGTGTCAATCATGTGGGCGACGCCGAAGTCGATGATCTTGACCGAGTCGTCCTCCAGCACGAACAGGTTGCTGGGCTTGATGTCGCGGTGCACCAGGCCCCGTTCGTGCGCGGCCTGCAAGCCGCGGCAAGCCTGCGTCATGATCTCCACGACGCGGTCCACGGTGAGCCGCTGGCTGGCCGTCCGGATCAGCTTCTCCAGCGTCACCCCGGGCAACAGGGGCATCACGAAGTAAGGTTTGGTCTGGCCATCCTCCTGGTACTCCCCGACGTCGAAGATCTCGACGATGTTGGGATGGCTCATGGCGGCCAGCACCTGACACTCGCGGTGGAACAGCTCTAGCGAGGCGCGGCTGGGTGTGTCGCGCAGAGTCTTGAGTGCCACTTCACGCTTGACCACGACGTCATAGGCGCGATAGACGACGCCCATGCCCCCCTGGCCCAGCACTTCACGGATTTCGTAGCGATTGTTGAGTCGCTTGGGAACCGCCATGGCTCGCTTCTGCCCCCCTGCGGGCGTCGCCGCGGCCTCGTGTGCTGAGACGGCAGGAATGCCCCCAGGATCGCTTTCGCAGGATAACATAACTGCGCCGAGATGGGAACCCCACAGGCCGCCGGCGCGGACGGTGTTCACAAGCAACTGCTATGCGTTCGCAGCGCCTCCTGCCTTGCTGACGTCGCTTTCAGCTCGCCCTCCGGCTTCGCCAACCGGATCCGGCCTCAGGATTTCTCGGCGCGATTCGCTTTTTGAACCCGGATTACTTCGACGTCCGAAATGGCGATCAGGCCCGTGTCCATCATGGGTTCGATGACGGGCAGCAACCGGGCGATGTTTTCCGCCGTGTCCACGATCGTGATCAGGATGGGTTGGTCGCGGTGGCCCAAGTGCGACCGGTGGAGCTCGGCGCTCTCCCCGAAACCCTCGAGTCCGCGGAACACGGTGGCCCCGGCGATCTTCATTTCGCGGCAACGGGCCACGATCGCTTCATAGAGCGGCTTGCCTTGCCAGCGGTCGCTCTCTGAAATATGAATGCGGAGCAGGCGGGCTGGTTCAGCTTTGGGCATCCCTTTCCTCCAGAACTTCCGGGCTCCGCACCAGGCGTACGACCTCTGCGTCCGAGATCACGATGAGGCCGTCCTGGAGCATCTCTTCGATCACTTCCGCCGCGGCCGCGATTTTTTCGGGAGCGTCAATGACAGAAATCATCACGGGCAGGTCGCGCGTGGGGTGGAAGAAGGACCGTTTGTGCTCGTGCCCTTTGGCGCCGTAACCGAGGATGCCGCGATAGACGGTGGCGCCGGCAATCTCCATCATGCGCAGCCGCTTGACGATAGCGTCATAAAGCGGCTCCCCTCCCCACTTGTCGGCCTCGCCCAGGAACACGCGCAGCAGTTTGGCGGGACCCTGGCAGCGCTTGCTGGGCAAGCGACGCTCGGCGGCGCCGGGTTTCCGCGCTACCTTGATCACCGTTGTGTCCTGGACTTCGATCAACCCGTCGGTGACCATTTCGTAGAGGGTGGGCAGAACCTCTTCCACCTTGGCCGCGCTCTCTACGAACTCGATCCGAATGGGCAGGTATTGCGCAACCTCCTCGGGCCTGTGGGTGTGGAGCAAGCGGTGAGCACCGAAACCTGAGTAAGCCCGGAACGCGGTGGCGCCAGCAACGCCCTTGTGCATGAGGTACATCATGATGGACTCGTGCAGGGCGTTGCGCCGGTGCTCGGTTTCTTCGTTGAGGTAAATAATGACCTTCTTGGCGGGGCCTTTGGTCAGCATGTTTCCTCCTGACTGCGAGACGCCGGATAGGTTCGCCGGCGCGGGCGGGTATCCGAGAAGCTTCTCATGTGTCCAACTCCCCAACCGGCTCGCCGTAAGTGGACTCCTTGAGCTCCCGCTGCCGCTCCGGCAGCAGGTGGCGAGGCATGAACCACGCGTTAGCGATCGCGGTCGGGATCACGGCGCTGGCGATTACGGTGGCAACCAGGAACGAGTACTGCGCCTGCGTAATGATCCCGTGGTTGAGGCCAAACAAGGCGGAGATGGTCCCGAACGTCAAGCCCGTGGACATCATCAGGGAATAGTACACTCCACCGTGGCCTCGGTATCCGAAGAGGCGGACCGTGGGCAGCAGGCCTGCGAGCTTGGAAAGCATTTTGGCCAGGAATAATACTACGAAGGCGAGCGGAGCCGCTACCAGCGCCGGAACGGAGACGAAGCTGCCCGCCCGAATGAAGTAAAACGGGGTGAGCAAGCCGAAAGTCATGGTTCGCAGGCGGCGGATCAAAAAGTGATCCCGTCCTACGGTTCCCGCCAGCACCATGCCGATCAGGTAAGCAGGCAGCACAGCTTCGCTGCCGGACCAAACCGCCAACCCACCCAACCCGAACAGCAGCAGCAACAGGTATTTGGTTTCAAACTCCGACACCCGCCCGCCATACTTGACGAAGGACCAGGGGGTCAGGTAGGGCAGCGCGAGGAGCGAAACCAACGCCACCGCCAGGAACACGGCCGTCTTCCACGTGAAAGGCGAGAAGATCAACCCCAGCGCGAGCACGGTGCCAATGTCGTTGATAAAGCAGGCGGCCAGGATTCCCTTGCCGTACTGCGTCTGATTGAAGCCCAGCTCCAGCAGCACTGCGTAGACTACGGCAACGGAAGTCGTCGAAAGCGCTACCCCGGCCAGCCAGCTCGCGCGCCAGTCCCAACCCAGCGCGAAGCGCGCCAGAAAGGCCGCGCCCAAGAACGGCGCCAGGAAGCCCACGAGTCCCACCGCAGAGGACTCTTTCCATTTGGACTGGAAAACCTCAGGGTCCAGCTCCGCACCGGCCAGAAATGTCAGCAGCAACGCCCCGGTTCCCGCCAGGAACGTGACCCATTCCGATCGCGCGTTCAGGATGCCCGCTCCCAGCAAGGAACCGAGCACGAACTGGGCCAGTGTACCCACCATAATCTCGGCAAGAGCTGTGGATATCCTGAGCCAACCCGCGGCAAGAACCGCAACCAGCGCCAGCAACAGCCAGAGCGCAGAAACAAACCACACCTGTTCCATCCATCTTCTCCGGACAACTCACTGGGTAACTCGTGGCGTGCTGAGTTCGGCCTGGCGGGCACTCCCACAGCACCACCACGATGCTGCAGGAGTCATTGGCCGTACGGCGTTACGCGGACTCCACCGCGATCAGTTCGAGATTAGCGCATTCAGGTGCGTGCTTGCCATCGTCGCATCACGGCTCCCGTGAAACCCCGATTCATGACCTCCTTCGTCCGCACAAAGAGGCCGCCGCTTCACACCGCCTGTTTCTGCCGGGCTGCTTGTTCGACCGCGGCGATCAGTTCGGCGGCGCGGACCGGCTTGGCGATGTAGCCGTCGGCGCCCGCCGCCAGACAGCGTTCGCGGTCTTCTTTCA
>JGI20130J15133_1000441_pt1 | contig 39034 bp, 42 predicted proteins | sample WasSprMetagenome_FD_15133 | JGI IMG/M metagenome (IMG submission 15133) | reverse complement strand
TTCAAGCTACTGGCTTTAGCCACGAGCCTTGTGAGTGCTTTTGTTTTCGCCAAGGCGCTGGGCTGAATTTTACTCAAGCCAAGAAGAGAACTTCGATGTGCACACTGTCACAATGGGCATAAGCCTTCTCGGCTGTTCAAGTGATAATGTGAAAAAGCTTTGCGAGCGCAGGGTAGACAGGGGCAAACTTCGTCCTCGCAGTCTCAGCCATTCGCTCCGCAGCCTGTCTCAGGCTTTCAACATCGCCTTCGGTTTGTCCCAAAGTGACACTCAAGTGAAGCAGAACCAAAAAGACAAGGGCAACAGACAGCGAACAGGCGAACCATTTTTGCCATCGACTCATTTTCCGCTCACGCCTCCTCGACAATTTTTCCGTCCCTCATTCGCACGAGATGGGACGCTATTTGCGTCAACCTTTCATCATGGGTGGCGATGATCAGTGTCTTTCCTTGAGCGTGGAAGCGGCGAAGCAATTCCACAACTTGGTCGCCCGTTTGAGTGTCCAAGTCACTTGTAGGTTCGTCGGCTAACAAGATTGGTGGGTCGTTGACGAGAGCACGGGCGATAGCCACCCGTTGCTGCTCACCGCCACTCAGTTCGCCCGGCAAGTGGTTAATTCGGTCTGCAAGCCCAACAGCCTCTATCAACCGCATTGCACGCTCCTGCTTCTCCTTCGCACTCATCGGCAACGGGACAAGGGGCAACATGACATTTTCGAGGACGGTAAGCGTCGGGATGAGGTAAAAGAACTGGAAGACAAAGCCGATTTTCTCTCGCCGATAGAGAGTCAGTTGCTCGTTGTCGAGTTTCGTGAGGTCAGTGCCGTCAACGAGCACACTGCCGCTTGTGGGAGTATCTAACCCGGCAATGAGGTTGAGGAGCGTTGTCTTCCCTGAACCTGAAACCCCGACGATGACCGTTAACTCACCATCCTTGATTTTCAAGTCCACTCCGTCAACGGCTTTCACTTCAATCCTGCCTTTGCGGTAGATTTTGGTTGCCTGTCTGAGTTCAATCATTTTCGTCCCCCCTTCACAATCTCCTCAAGGCTTCAGCAGGGCGCATGGTCGCAGCGTGTTTGGCGGCAAGGTAACCACCGAGCAAACTCATGGCAAGGGAAATGACAAGGGCTAAGATGATGAGTTCCCACGAAAGTTTCATCGCAACGCTTAAGGTTTGTGGCGGGGCTGCTGCCGGAAGGCACGAATAGGGAACGATTGGGTGGGGAAGATTGAACTTGGCAGTGGCTGCATACAGGAAAGCAACAGCGTATCCAGCGATGCATCCCAAAATCCCGCCAATCAAGCCCTGAATGGCGCTTTCGGTCAAAATCAATTTCGCAATTTCGGAATCTCGCCACCCAACCGCTTTCATGATCCCGATTTCCTGAGTCCTTTCCGTGACAGCCGCAACGGATGTCTTCATCACCAACAGGGCTATGCCGATGAGCATCAAAATGGCGATGACCTTGAACATCTGTTGGGTCAGCAGGGAAACTCCGGTGGTATCTGGCAGGATGGATTCGCTGGTGAAAACTTTCACCTGCTTTTCGGGGTTGAGCCCTGTAGCGTTTGCCACGATTTGGCGGATTTTGCCCTCAACGGCTTTTCGGTCAGCCCCAGCACTCAACTTGACCAAAATCATGTTGACGAAATCGCCTTTGCCCCGCAGATACTCGTGCGATTCCCTGACCATCTCCAATGCCACATTCAGGGGGATGAAAACTTCCGCTTGCCCGACTCTCGGGACATTGGTGTAATCGACGATGCCAATCACAGTGAACTTACGCCCCGCCAATTCGATTTGAGAGCCAACTTTCAGCCCAAATGTTTCCGCAAACCGCTTGTCCAAAATGGCGCTGTAGCCCTCAAAGGACGGAACTGATAACTCAAGCCGGGTGAACATTCGACCAAGGGCAGTCCGAGTTGACACTGGGCTGACTCGTTCAAGGTCGCTTGGGTCTACAGCAGCGATGTTGATCATCCTCGGCGCTTCCCATGACCAGAAAAGCAGCAACCCTGAAACATCTTCAACGCCGGGTATCCCCTTGATTTCGTTGAGGACTGAGAGAGGGATTGGTCCAAGATGGCGCGCGAGCCTGACCCGCTTCCACGGACCCGGCTCAACGAAAGTCTCCACCACCATGTCAGCACCTGCAGTTTTGAACGGGAGCGAAACCGCTTCCTTGAAGAAATTCAGCACAGCGAGCACGGAGACGAACAAAGCAATGGCGAAAAAGATGCTCATGACCATAAGTGTCGTCCTCGTCTTGCGACGCGCTACTTCCCGCCATGCGTAAGCGAGTATCATCGCATATCCCTCCTTAAGCGACAGTTTTTCAACGATCAGCCCATGGGTCCCAGTTTCCAGCCCAAATCTTGATTTCACTTGGGGACAAACCGAGCGCAGGAGATGGAACAAGCCTGCCGTCGTGGGTGAGCCGCCACCACAACCTTGTCCAAGAGCCATGCTTAGCATGCCCATCCACATAAATGTTGTTGAAGCCGTTAAAGTGCCGCCTAACTGCAAGTTCATGCGGCTCTTTCAGTTCCGAATTCCAATTCACGCCCGATATGCCTGGGTGAGCGCACGGGACATTTTCGTTGCACTCCCTCGGGTCGCCCCAGAAATGGGGGTGAATGTGGTCACCGATAGCGTTTATGGTGGCAAAAAGGTTCGGGTCGGAAGAGAAGTAGGTGTTTTCGCGACGCTCGCTGATGATGATCACATAGGCAGGGTTGGGAATTGCAGCCAAATGGTCGAAGCCCCTCCTTCCAGAAAGGCTGACAAAGTTCGTGTTCGGGTCGGGCGGAATGATTGGGAAGAAGTTTGGCGCGAAATAGCACGAGTAGCCGTAAGAAGTTAAGCGGCGGTTCTTCATGTCCGCCAACCACTCTTCCGCGCTGCCAGCCCAGTTAATGCTCGGGTCACTTGGGCAACGGAAAATCTGGAAGTTGCGGATGTAAGGCTGACCGCTCAAAAGACTCGCCAAGGGCTTTGCCCATGGTGCACGGTGCCCCGAGAAAGGAAACCTCTCGTCGTAGTCCTGGACATACTGCGCAAACGCCAAACCGATGTTGCGGGAGTTGCTGAGACACTGGGTCTGGCGGGCTTTCTCACGAGCCTGACTGAACACAGGGAACAGAATCGCCGCCAGAATGGCGATTATAGCGATGACGACCAGCAGTTCAATCAATGTGAACGCTCTTCGCATGATACCTTCACCTCCGATCGCATTCAACTCTCTCGTCAGTCCCAAAGTTCCATGCAGTAGGAAAATTCCCCGACAATTTGTGTCGGGTCAAAACCCTAAAATTGCCACCCGCTCCGGCTTCAATACCGAACTTGGGTTTGGAGTGTCCAGACGGTTGCGTCGGGGCGGTGTTGTTTTTCCCAAGTCAAGTTCATGCGGGTTGCTGGGTTCAGGTCCCACTGAACGCCCAATGCGTTCCGGGTGAAGGTGTCGTCTGGCTTGTCGCGGTCAGGATCAAACTCGTCCCTTTTGGCGTATAGCGTGAGCGGCAATTTGGGTAGCCGATAACTGACTTGGACATAGCCTCCGCGAACTCGGGTAGTTGGCGAATAAAATCGGTCTGAACCCTTTCCGACGAGCCATTCAGCCCTCAAGGTCAAACGGTCAATGGGGGTAAGTAGCAACCCGACTAACTTCCGCTCTCGGTCGTAAGTGGTGTCAAGTGTTCCGTCGTTGTTAACATCAGCCCTGCCCTTGCCATCCATCATACCGAACCAGACTGTCCCGATTTTTCCGACGGGCTGAACGATTCGGACCAACCAACTTTTCCGCGTCGTCAGGCTATCGCCAGTTTCCCTCGCCCTCGTTCCGCTGAGAATTGCGAAGGTGATTGTGGGTATGCCTTTCTTGGACCAAGTTAGGGCGACTCCTCTGTCACGGTTGCCGGGGAACAAAGTTTCCGCAGCCCGCGAGCGTTCAGGGGTGAGCAAGACCGAAGCGGACTCCAAAACTTCCTCCATCAACGGGACTTTGAATTGCCCCATCGTGATGGTGCTTTCTCCCGCTTTCAGTTCGAGATAAGCGTCGTAGGTTCGCAGCCTCGTTTGTGCGGCATCAACATGCCAACGGGCGAAAACTTTAGGGTGCGGCGTCCAGCGAATGTCAAGTCGGGCTCGCGAAATCCAAAAGTTTTCGCGGGCTGAACCGTCCGCCACTTTCGTTGCGTCAACGGGCAAACTTGTGTCTCGCCGATAGCGCATTTGGATGTAACCGCCAACCGTTAGCCCAGAGAACTTGCGAACGGTTTTGTCTGCCTCTTGCTGCTTCTTTTGCAGTGACTGAAGCGTTGCTTCCAACTGATTCAACTGCTGCTGAAGTTTTTCCAACTCAGCCGACTTCTCAGCGACCAACCGCTTCAACGCTTCAATTTCGCTTTGCAACTTTTCAACATCAACTGGTTGGGATGCAGCGGGTGCAAGCAAAAGTGCCAATAGGCACACGCTCACAGCCAACCTCATTTTCCTTTCCCTCCCCTCGTCTCAACCTCAGTTGCTTCGTTTCGGAGAAGCGCTTTTATCCCTGCCGGCAGTCGATGTCGGTGGTTTGATGCAGTAGCCGTATTTTTCGTAGAGGCGTTTGCCTTCAACGGAAGCCAAGAAATTGACGAACCTTTGGGCTTCCTTCTTGTCCCGTGCGAAGACAGTGACGCCTGCAGGGACGTGTCTCACCCGAGTGATTTCGGGCGGGATGGGGATGCTGTCCATCGGGGCGTCGGGATACCAGCGGGCGAACACATCCCAACCGATGATGGCGTCAACGGTTCCAAGTCTTATCTGAGCCGCCAAATCAGCGCAGTCTTTTGCCTGCATGACGATGTTGGGCTGAATTTCCTCCCACAACCCTGCTCTTTCCAGAACTTCCTTCGCCACATCGCCCAAACAAACTGAGCCTGGGACAGCGATGGCGACTCTGATGCCCGGCTTGGCAAGGTCTTGAAGGGACTTAATGCCTTTCGGGTTGCCTTTCGGGACATTGATGACGGGAACGAGCCAGCAAATGACGCGAACCGATTTCGGGTCAACAATCCCTTCCTTGATGGCTTTCTCCATGTAATCGTCGCTGCCGGGGACATAAACATCGCCTTTGCGAGCGAGTTTCATTTGCGACAAGACAACGCCTGAGCCACCGAAAGTCAGCCGAACTTTCACTCCGTAGCGCTTTTCATACAACTTTGCTGCCTCTGTTAGCGGCGGTGTGTTCGCTGCACCGGCGAAAACATGCAACTCCTTCGGTTGGCGGCGATTTGATTGGGCGAAAAGCACAGCAGCGCTTGCAAGCGCTAAAATTAGCAACCAGCCAAAACGCTTCATCATCCGAGCACCTCCTCGCTTTTGAGTCGCTTTTTCGTGACCCGAGTAATTGAAACGCTTTGGGATCGCTGAAAAGTTCCCAAACCAAACCGGTTGCGTTGAGGTGATGGGAGCATGAGCCGTGCAGCGTTGTTTGATTTGGACGGCGTTATCGTCGACTCGTCCCAATTCCACTACGAAAGTTGGGTGAAGTTGGGCGAGGAAGTCGGGTTCGTCATGACACCTGAGTTTTTCAGGAAAACTTTCGGGCAGCGAAACGATGCCATCATAAAGCAACTTGTGCCCAACGCGACTGATGAGCAAATAACTGAATGGGGTGCAAGGAAAGAAGCGCTTTACCGAGAAGTCGCTCGCGGAAGGCTTGTGCCCTTGCCGGGAGTGATGGAACTGATTCGTGGACTGAAGGAACTGGGGTTCAAACTGGCAATCGCTTCGTCCACCCCGCGCGTTAACATTGAGTTCGCCATTGAGCAACTCAAGATGGCGGATTTGTTTGACGGATTTGTCGGTGCGGAAGATGTGACGAGGGGGAAGCCTGACCCAGAGGTTTTCCTGAAAGCGGCTCAAAAGGTTGGTGTCCCGCCGGAACGATGCGTCGTTTTTGAAGATGCCGTCGCCGGAGTTATAGCAGCGAAGCGTGGCGGAATGAAGTGCGTTGCGGTGACTACGACCAACCCTCGTTCCGCCCTTGAAGAAGCGGGTGCTGACTTGGTGGTTGACAGTCTGAGCGAACTTACTCCAACCCAAATTGCCGCTCTTTTGGAGGTGAACAAAGGATGACCGAACCAAACTTCCTTTGGTTTCTTTCAGCGGGGGTAGTGACGGCAGTCCTTCACGCATCGCTGCCCAACCACTGGCTCCCTTTCGTCGCAGCAGCCCGCTATCACAAGTGGACGAACTCTCAACTTTTCCGCTTTACCTTGATGACGGCTTCCGCCCACGCAGCGGCAACTGTTGGGCTCAGCATTTTGGTGGGACTACTTGGGGAAGGGGTCGCACATTTACTGCATGAAGGTTCAGCAAAAGTGGCTGGCATCATTCTGCTGATGTTGGCAGCAGTCTTCCTCCTGTCGCCTCGCATTCACAGACACATCCACCACCCGGAGTGCGAACATTGCCGAGATGGCAGCCAGATTTTCACTTTAGTCGGTTTGTTTGTCGCGATGGCTTTTTCGCCTTGTGTAGTGCTTTTGCCCATTTTCTTCGCAGCGGCTGTGAAACTTGGCTGGTTGAAAGCGTTCATCATCGCCATAGTTAGCAGCCTTCTCACAGTCGCTTTAATTGTGACAGTGGTCATGCTTGCCAACAAGGGATGGGAAAAATTCTTACCTCAATTAAGCGAACGATACGAACGACTTTTCGCTGCAGCATTGATGGCAATCTTGGGCATCTCACTGCTGTCAGGGTTGTGGCATTAGCGCGAACAGCGCATCAGTGCCCAACCCTTACGGCGCCCCTGTTTGCTCTCGCAGGAAAATTTTGTTCGAGGTGATCGGGATGGCAAAAGCGAGTGTGGTTTTGACCGTTGCGGAGTCAAAGCGGTTAATCGCAAAAGGAGTCGTGGCACTGCCGTCGGTGCAAAGGGCGCTTAAGGACGGAATGATTGCGATTGCGAAGGGCACAACGAACGCTTACATCGTTGAGGAACTTCTCGGAAAACCCATTGACAAGCCAGCCTACACCATCGGGGTGACTTTGCCACAGAAGACAATGCACACGACAGGTTTGAGGGAGCAAAAACTCCCGGATGTCGTGCTCAAGAACGGTGTCCCCGTTGAAGGGATGACGGTCATTGAAGCAGTCAGGCAGATGAAGAGGGGAGACGTCTTCATCAAAGGGGCAAACGCCCTCGACTACAAACGGAAAGTCGCTGGCATCCTTGTTGGTCACCCGGAAGGCGGGACTATTGGAGCCACCCTCGGGATTGTCATCGCTCGGCGGATTGAGTTTGTCATCCCTGTGGGGCTCGAAAAACTTGTCTACGAGGACATCGAAACACTCAGCATGAAAACGAGGGCAGTTGACGGAGACGAAATCCTCAACGAAACCCCGCCTTTAGTGCCCGTTACTGGAACAATCGTTACTGAAATCGAAGCCCTCAAACTGCTTTGCGATGTTGATGCAACTTTGGTCTCATCTGGCGGGGTTGGCGGCGCTGAAGGTGCCGTTAGGCTTCTGATCGAAGGCGAAAAGGCAAATGTGCAAAAGGCGCTTGAGTTGATTGAGTCGATCCAAGGCGAGCCGCCTTTTGTCGCCTGACAGCATCAAACTTTTGGACCTAACTGGTCCCTCCGGCAGGTCTTGGAAACGCTTTCGTCGTCGAGCGACAAGGCGGAGAAGCAAAAAGGAGGTGCGAGGGATGGAGCGTTCGCATTACAAAATCGCCGTCATCCCGGGTGATGGGATTGGGGCTGAAGTTGTGCGCGAGGGCTTGAAGGTGTTGGAGGTCGCCTGCAAGGCGGAAGGGGTGAGTTACGAGACAGTAAGTTTTGACATCGGCGGTGAGCGATACTTGCGAACTGGCGAGACTTTGCCCGACAGCGTTTTGGACGAACTCAGGAGGTTTGACGCCATCTACTTTGGAGCCATCGGTCACCCCGATGTCCCTCCGGGCGTTTTGGAACGAGGCATCCTGCTCAAACTTCGCTTCGCTTTGAATTTGTTCGTCAACCTCCGACCAGTCAAACTTTACCCTGGCGTTGAAACGCCCTTGAAAGGCAAAACGCCTGAGGACATAGACTTCGTCGTCGTCCGCGAAAACACGGAAGATGTTTACGCTTTGGAAGGCACATCGTTCCAACCAAACACTGAAAACGAAGTCACCATTCAGCCCGCCATTTACACCCGACGGGGCACGGAAAGGGTCATCCGTTACGCTTTTGAACTCGCCGTCAGGAGAGCAAAAGAACGAGGCAAACCGGCAAAGGTGACCCTTGTCGACAAAGCCAATGTCATGACTGTCGGGCACGGATTGTGGAGGCGGGTTTTCGGCGAAGTNGCAAAAGAGTATCCGGATGTGGAGACCGAAGCCCTCTATGTTGACGCCGCAGCGATGGAATTCGTTTTGCACCCAGAACGCTTTCAAGTCGTCGTCACCACTAACTTGTTCGGCGACATCTTGACAGATTTGGGAGCGGCTATTCAGGGCGGGATTGGAATCGCCCCGTCAGGAAACATTCACCCTGGCAAGGTTTCAATGTTTGAGCCTGTTCACGGTTCAGCCCCAACAATCGCTGGCAAAGGTCTGGCTTGCCCACTGGCTGCCATTTTGACCGCCGCACTGATGATGGAACATCTCGGTGAAACGAAAGTGGCTCAAAGGATTGAGGAAGCGGTCACTAAGGCGCTTCAGACAGGCAAAATCCGTTCCCTTGAGGCAGGCAAAATGGGCTTGAGCACACAAGAAGTGGGCGACTTAGTGGCATCGTTCGTTTGAGATGAAAGTTGTGTGTTGCGGGTTGAGGGTTTAAGTCCCGACTTGCTAAGTGCGTAAGTTGGTGGCAAAGTCAAGTGGGTCACAAGCATCACGAAGCGCTTTCGCTTTGAGAAATGGAGCGACATCACCCGCCTCATGCAGCATTTAGCCGAAACTATCGCAGCCACCAATCACCATCCCGATGTCATCTTGGACACAGGCAGCAAATCTGTCATCGTTATCGTGACCACTCACAGCGAACGAACNGTCACGCGAGCAGACTTGGAATTCGCAAGGCGCTTGAATGAGTTCAAGACTGAGTGAGGAGCAGCGAGCCTAAAGTTGCTTCTCGTTCAAAAACTGCTACGGCAACACCTTTATGCGGATGTTTCTGAACCAGAGGGGAGTTCCGTGATGTTGAAGTGCGATTGGTCCTTCCTCAGCGACTCCAGGCAGTTCGGCGTCTTCAATGACCCACTCACCGTTGAGCCAAACGCTCACTTTGTTGCCCACCATGCGAATTTCCATGTAGTTCCACTCGCCCGTCGGTGCATCCATCCGCTTTTTGGGCGAGATGTTGTAGCCCCAGATTTGACCTGAACCCATCGGGTTTTCCCAGATGTTGACTTGCGCTCGCCCCGCAGCGTCGCCTCGCAGGTAAATGCCGCTGTCGCCACCCTTCTCAATTCGCCATTCAACCCTCAACACGAAATTGCGGAAACTTTTGCGAGTCCAAAGGTGCGTTCCCTTGCCAGTGTAATGCAAGACGCCATCGGGTTGAATCACCCATTCACCAGCGCCCTCGGTCTTCCATGCGGACAAATCTTTGCCGTTGAAAAGCCACTCAAAGCCAATCTCTTTGATGCGCGGGTTTCGGAACTCAACATAGTCGCCGTGATTCTGCAAGCCAATGTAGCCTCGCTTCGGTCGGTTCGCTAAAGCGGGGACTTTGCTCAAGTCAACATCGTGAACCAAAACGCCGTTGAAGTAAACCTGAACGCGGTCGCCGATGGCTCGGATTTCGTAAGTGTTCCATTCGCCAGATTTGACCGGGTTGACTTTCGGGGGCAAGACGCCGTAAATAGCGCCACAATTGGTCGGTCCGATTTGACCTCCGTCGTCCAGAATTTGGACTTCAAAGCCCTGAACCCAAGGGTCATTAACGGGTTTGGCTCGGAAGAAAACGCCGCTGTTTCCTCCCTTTTTGATTCGCCACTCCACTCGGAAGATGAAGTCGTCAAACTCCCACTTCGTTTTCAGCCAACCTCCACCTTGACCGGTGCAGACAATCAACCCGTCTTTGACTTGCCACGCCTCTTTGTTACCGATGATTTCCCAACCGTCCAAGTTTTTGCCGTTGAAAAGTGGCATGAACCCTTCCCGCTCTTCCTCTGGCGATAAAGTCTGGGCGTGGAGGGGCAGAACCATTAACAACGCAACTGTCAAACTCAACCACTTCATCGCCTTCATCGCCCTCCAACCTCCTTTCAAGGTTTCTCGCTCCAACCGAAAAGTTTAGCCCGAACCTGCAACTTCATTCTCCCTCAGTTCCATCCTTTGCGACGGGCACTCCCGTAGCGACAACGCCACCGTGTAAGACGCCTTTGACCGCGAGGATTTGATTGGCGAGTTTGCGAACCTGTGATGCCTTGCCTCGCAAGACAAGGACTTCCAAGCAGTGTCTCTCGTCAAGGTGGACATGAAGGGTTGAGACAATCAGAGGGACTGCGTGATGTTGCAAATCCGTCAACTTGTCGGCAAGCCCGCGCTTTTCGTGGTCGTAGACGAGGGCAACTGCAGCGATGACTTCGCCCTTCTCATGTTCCCAAGCCTCCTGGACCATCGCGTTGCGAGCCAAGTCCCTTATGGCTTCTGAGCGGTTTTTGTAGCCTTTGCGGCGGATGTATCGGTCAAACTCCTTCAGCAACGAATCTTCCATAGCGACTCCGAACCGAACGAGTTTAGCCATCCGTTTTTGCCCCCTTGTCAAGCAGGCTTCTCACAAAATCAACATGGCATCGCCGAAACTGTAGAAGCGATACCGTTGCCTAACTGCCTCTTCATAAGCGGGTCTCAACTTGTCCATGCCCCCACAGAAAGCAGCGACTAACAGCAAGTTGGAAGATTTCGGCAGGTGGAAGTTGGTGATGAGGGCATCCACCGCTTTGAACTGGTGACCGACAGTGATGAACAACTCAGTCCAGCCTTCACGGGGTTCAACTCGGTGGTAATCGACTGCGACAGTTTCCAAAGTCCGAACGGAGGTCGTTCCGACAGCGACTACTTTGTTCCCCCTCTCCCAAGCGGCGTTAATTTTCTCGGCGGATTCTGGTGGCACTCGGTAAAACTCTTCGCCGATTTGGTGCTGCTCGACGATTTCGGTCGTGATGGGCTTAAAAGTTGCCCAGCCGACATGCAAGGTGATGCGGGCGATTTGAACGCCTTTTGCCTGCAGTTCGTCAAGCAAACGCTCGGTGAAGTGCAAACCTGCAGTCGGTGCCGCTACTGAGCCGGGCTCGCGAGCGTAAACCGTTTGATAAGGTCGGTCGTCAGTCAAGCGGGTTTTGATGTATGGGGGCAGCGGGACTTCACCGATTTCGTCCAAAGCCTCAAGCAGTTCACCTTTGGGTCGGTCAAAGCGAAGGTGAAACGAACCGTCCTCAAGCCTTCCAACCACCTCAGCGCTAACTTGCTTATTGCCCTCACCGAAAACAAATTTCAAACCTGCCTTCGCTCTCTTTCCCGGCTTAACCAGAACTCGCCACACATGCGGGTCATCCTCTTCGGGACGCAGCAGCAAAACTTCAACCTTTCCACCCGTGTCTGGGCGAAAACCTCTGAGACGAGCCCTAATGACTTTCGTGTCGTTGATGACCAAGACATCGCCCGGCTCGAGGTANTCGCCGATCTCGTAAAAACGGCGATGCTCTATTTTCCCCGCGCCACGATGGAACACCATCAAAGGGCGTGGTCGCGGGGCTCAATAGGTTCCTGTGCGATTAGTTCCTGCGGCAAGTTGTAGTCAAGTTCTTCCAACCGCATTTCATCTCCCTCAGCGTCGCATCATGCTCAACAGCCAAAACAAAAGCGTCAACGCCAGACTGAGCAAGAGGCTTGTCGTTATCGGTGCGATGAAAGTGAAGCTGTCGCGCTTTATAACTATGTCGCCGGGCAAGGGTTTCCAAGTCCAACCCAGTTTGCCAACCAAAAGCAAAGCCCCTCCAAACAGGACAAGCAGGACACCAAATCCCAGCAGGAACTTACCTAAAATCTCAAGTCCGTTCATGTCCCTCACCGTCCCTGAAATTCTAACACGGGAATGGACTTTTCTGAGCGCCGCAAAGGCAGGCAGTTATGGGAGCGTGAAGTGCTAATTTTCTCGGCTAAATGGTGGGCGGGGCGGGACTTGAACCCGCACGGCTCATCGCCACTGGATCCTAAGTCCAGCGCGTCTACCAGTTCCGCCACCCGCCCACTTGGGGAGAAAGAGGCAGTTGCCGACCTAAGAGCCACAAATTTTTATTAGCACACGCTGGCGGAAAAATCAATAGCCTCTTGCCTTCCTTTCGACGCCAAAATTAATCCCGGAACTTCACCGAGGAGGGATGAACCATGAGGGTGCGGTTTAAAACTTTCGCTCTCCAGGCTGCGGCAAAACTTCTTCCTCTCGCATTCCTGCTCCCATGCGGGTGGGGACAAAAATCTTTGCTTGACGAGGCAAAGAGCGCGTTATCCAAAGCCATCCGTTTCTTCCGAACCGAGGTTGCAGTGAACGGGAGTTATGTGTGGACCTATTCCGAGGACTTGAAAAGGCGGTGGGGCGAAAGTGAAGCGACAGAGACCGAGGGTTGGGTCCAACCTCCGGGAACTCCTTCCGTTGGCATGGCTTTCTTGCGCGCCTACGAAGCCACAGGCGACAAAACTTACTTGGACGCCGCCGTTGAAACTGCCCACGCTCTGACCGCAACTCAACTGGCATCGGGAGGTTGGGATTACCGAATTGAATTCCATCCTGAGCGGCGGAAGAGATGGTTCTACCGAAGGGACATTGAGTCTGGAGAGAAGGACCCTAAGGGGAGGCGAAACTTGAGCATCTACGACGATGACAACACCCAAAGCGCCCTCAGGTTCCTAATGCAAGTTGATGTCGCCTTGAAAGGGCGCGACAAAGAAATTCGGAGAGCCGTTGAGTATGGGTTGGCAAAACTCATTGAGGCTCAATACCCGAACGGAGCATGGCCACAAAGGTATGACGGTAACCCGCCCAATCCCAAGAATCATCCTGTCATTCCTGCACGATACCCAGCCCAGTGGTCAAGGACTCACCCCGGCAAAGGTTACCAGTATTGGCGACTATACACCCTCAACGACCGGGTTATGGGCACAATCATCCAAACCCTGCTTGATGCGTATCGGCTTTACGGTAAGCGAGAATACTTGAAGGCTGCTTGCAAAGGCGGTGACTTCCTCATTCTCGCCCAAATGCCTGACCCTCAACCTGCTTGGGCTCAGCAATACAACTTCCAGATGGAACCTGCATGGGCACGAAGGTTTGAACCGCCAGCAATCGCATCCGCTGAATCTGCAAACGCCGTCCAAATCTTGCTCGAACTTTACCTTGTCACCGGTGATGAGCGCTACCTGCGCCCCGTCCCGAAAGCCCTTGATTGGTTCAAGCGCTCCCAGTTGCCAAACGGGCGTTGGGCTCGTTTCTACGAGTTGAAAACGAACCGACCGCTCTATGTCAACCGCAACTACGAACTCGTTTACACGCCCGAAAATCTGCGGGAGGATTACGCCTTCGAAGGTTCCTTTGGCATTACGCGCTTGTTCAAACTCTACGAGCAGTTAAAACGAGAAGGGAGAGAAAAGTTGCTGGCAGAGCGAAACCGCAAACCGACCCTTCAGGAGTTAGCACAGCAGGCTAAGGAACTTGAGCCCAAAGTGCGACAAATTATTGCATCCATGGACGCTCGCGGTCGTTGGGTTGAAGACGGTCGCATCCACACAAAAACCTTCATCCGCAATGTCGAAACCCTCGCCAATTACATCGCCGCTTCCTCGAGATTAGCAACAAATTAAGAAAGGGAGGGTTGGGGCGATGAGGCGAAAAGAACAACCTATAGACCCTCATCCTGTGCCAATGAAACCTTTGGTTGGAGAGGTTGCTGATTGGGCAACTTTTGCGAGAATCATAGAACGCCGCATCCTACCTTCAATAGACACCTATGGTCCAGAAGTTTTCCAACCAACTACCACACCCTTGCCAGAAGGAGCAAGTGTCCCTGCTATTGAAGACCTCTCAACAAATCCCTGGGAAAACCGCTATCCGACATTAGCGTATGTTGTGTCGGGCACATGTCAAATGATCCTTAATAAACGATGGCTTAATATCCCTGCCGGGCAAGGTGTCTTTATCCCTGCAAATGTTGAATATGCAGGACATGCTGCTATCAGAGGAAGGATTATCCCATGTGATGTCCTTTGGTTCGGTGTCTTCCCCTTTGGGGCCTTAGTGCATAGGTGTCAACTGACTCCAACAGAACATTTAGGAAGCATACCCTACACCATAACGAATCCACTTCTTTGGGACATTGTCTGTGCTCTTGAGCGCTCACATAATAGTGGTTTTTCTTCTCACTATTTACGCTTAGCCATGAAGGGTTTACTTCTTTCTTTCTTCAGCCTTTTACTTCAATCTCCGATGTTACAATTGAAGCCAGAAAGTGAACTCTTCCCTTCGCAACATTGGCAGAGTTATCCTGCTCCGTTAAGAAGAGCGTTAAGATGGCTCCATATTGCCTTTCATAAACCTTTTCGCCTTGACAATCTTGCTCACTTTTGTGCTGTTAGCCCCGCTTACCTCTGTCATCTGTTTAAACGTTACCTTGGTATAACTCCTGTCAATTATTTGCGGCGGTTGCGATTGCAAGTTGCTTATCGGATGTTAAAGGAGACGAATTTAAATGTCGTTGATGTCGCTTTTCTTGTGGGTTATCGGAATTTTCCTTATTTCGTTCGGCAATTCCACCAATATTTTGGTGTGTCGCCGACCAAACTAAGGAAACGCATCCCCTCTCGTTCCATCCCTGTCACTCGGCACCCAATCCGGTGAGTAGAAAGACCTATTTCAAATCATCAAGTCCACCCCGGTAAATTGGTCAAAATAATGCAAGGTTGTATGCTTCTACATCTGACCTCTTGCCCCAAAACCTTCGCACTATGAGAGTAGGAAGGAAAACCTTTCAAAGGAGGTAGATGGCGATGAAGAGAAAACACCTTTTCGGTTTCACCTTGATTGAATTGCTGGTAGTGATCGCGATAATCGCGATCCTGGCAGCAATTCTGTTCCCAGTCTTCAGCCGAGCAAGAGAAGCAGCGCGTAGGTCTTCCTGCGGAAGCAATCTCCGCCAAGTCCAACTCGCCATCGGGCAGTATACCCAAGACTACGATGAAAGACACCCCCACACATGGTTTGGCTACTCTTCTAGCGGAACTAACTATGTCCTTTACCGTTGGCAAGACGCTATTGCTTCTTACATCAAGAACCTTCAACTTTTTGACTGTCCCAGTGCACCAAAAACATGGGCATTTGTTCCTGACCCAAATCCGCTTTCTGTTGACAATGTTGCCAATGGAAGTTATTCGGGCAATGTTGCTTATTGGGGTGGTTCTGGGATTTCTGGAGTATCAGCCACTCATCCTTTTGGCTTTCGTCCTCTTGCTGCGATTGTTGAGCCTGCAGGGACACTTATGGTATGGGATGGTCGTGGAGGTTTTGAGGAAGGTTGGCAGAATGTGGCGGCTCAGCCGACAAGTTTCAGCAACATGGTAGACCCACCTGGTCTGGTTCTTGCTGGTGGTGGTTATGTGATAGGAGGAAGGCACATGGATGGTGCCAATTTCAGTTATGTTGACGGGCACATGAAATGGCAGGATTTGAAGAACCTGCTTAGGACAAATGCTAATGGAATCTTGCCTCCTTTCACCATTGAGGCTGACTAAAGTCAGGCTTTGAAGCGAGTGGTGAGTGACTAAGTGAAGCAAAGCGCTAATGTAGGGTGCCTTCTGAAGTGAGCAAAGCGTCAAGTATTGAGCGTTTTGGAAAAACTGAAGGAGGTGTCGTAAGATGTTTGGAAGATTAAAAGTGTCAAGGCGAACCTTTGTCGTTCGTGGAGGTTTCACTCTGATTGAACTTCTCGTAGTGATCGCCATTATTGCTGTGCTGGCAGCAATCCTGATCCCCGTCCTTTCAAGGGCTCGTGAGAAGGCAAGACAAACAACTTGTTTGAGCAATCTAAAGCAAATCGGTATGGCATTTTTACAATATGTGCAAGACAATGATGAGTCTCTTGTTCCAAGTCGGGTTCTGGGGACATCTGGATACTGGTGGGGATGGGATGCTGTTGTATGGATGTATATTCGTCACGGAGAGACATATCCGTCTACGGGATCGGGTGGTTGGCGCAATACACTGCTGCGTTGCCCTTCAGATTGGCTACCGTCATCTACAGGTGGTGGAGACATTAACCAGAGGCGCACATATAGCCTAAACCGTGCTGATGCTTGTGGGCGCCCAGATGGCACCTGGTACACCCGTAACCCTCGTTGCTTAGGAGTTGTGGCTGATTGTGGTGGTTTATGGCTGACTATGGCTCAAGTTCCTAAACCAACGCAAACGATGTGGGTTTGCGAACGCCCTCATAGAGACAATAGGACATTAGGTACGACCTACCATGTAACAGACACTCCCCTCGCCCAACTGGATGGACTTAGAGCAGTTGGAGCTGAACTTGTGCCCTTGCACAGTGGTGGGTGGAACTACCTCTTTGTAGATGGACACGCTAAGTGGTTTCGCCCCGAAGACCGCTTCATGGTTGGCATCGCACACTCGTATACAAGGAGCACCGGTGACATGTATTGCCCAGGCGGTGCTTGGACACGCTACGAGTGGGATGATTGAACATATTGTGCGCGTCATTTGAACCGAAGTCAGTTGCAAATAGACACCTTGCTGTCCCTTTTTTCTTGAAAAACCTTCAATGGAGGTGAGAATAGTGCGGGTTTGTGTTTTCCTTATGTTTGGAGGGTTTATCTGTATTTGGCTAACCCGAATTTACTTAATTAGCTTCACCCATGACCCTAATATCTTAGATTTCGTCCAACTTGGAGATAGAGTTTCTGAATCAGTTCACAATGTTGTTGCCCCTAACACTCGTATCATTAAGGGTGGTCTTGGGGAAATGTGTCGCCAGATTGAGCCTGGAGGTGAAATTAGTTTCACGGTTCGCTGCGATCCCAATAATCAAAACTACTTGACAGTCAAACTTTGGGGGTCAGATATAAACCCTTGCATGCTTTTCCTTGCCGATGATACAGGGAAGCGATATGGGAATTACCTCGCTGAGTTGCCTGAAATTGACTTGAGTCAAGGCAAACCATCTTTTCAAGGGCGCTTTTACTATGTGACCTATCCCATCCCACGAGAGTTGACGCAAGGTAAGATAAGTGTAAGATTGAAGTTGGTAGCAATTGGCTCAATTGCTCCCTACGCTCCACCAAGCCAACGTGAGCGACCTCTCCAGAATCCTTCAAGAGGCATCTACCGCATTTACACTCACACCGACCCGTTCTTCACACCTCCTCCTGACGAAAAACAAGGTAAGCCTCCAATTCCGAAGACACGTCCCCCAAAATCCCATGCCGAACTAATCGCTATGAATAGGCGGCAGATTAATGAAGCAATTGGAAAATTGCTGGAAGCTCAAATTTATGGAGATTACTGGACAATAAGATGGATCAGTGCCAATACAGGCTTATGGTGCAACTTCAAGAAGGTTACCCCCTCCCAACTTGACGCCAAATGAATTTTTGAACCAGCTCACTGTTCGGATGAGAGACGGAAATTGCGCAGATTTTGGGATTGTTGGGGTTTATGCCAAGGCTTACACTTGGTCTGGTTCAAAATTCTACTGTAATCCTGACCTTCTTGAGCGGATCGTTGCAGCCTTGATTTCTTCGCAAGGGCTCAAGGTGAAAACGGGGGCTTTACTGCTCACCAATGGATTGGAGTGCCAAACCGAGGTAAGGGTTGGAGTTGCCTCGAGGGATATGGGACTAGATGGTTGGGGAGAGCCTTTCTCGAGGTCGCAACAGTTTTGAGGGAGAAAGGACTATTAGAAGAAAAAATCGACGATGATTGTGACCCTAAAACCCCACCTGTCTCTCGTCGGAAGGTCTATGCTCGAATGTTTGCTTTACACCGAGATTACTTAGTTAGGGAAGCAAGAGGTCACGCCACTAATCAGGATCTTTACCAGATACAATCAATGTGGTTATGTAACGAAGCACTTCGCTTTCTTGCGTCTGAACTTGCGTGGCCAAGAGAAAAAACAATGGCTTACGTTTACTCAGCCATTGGTTTAGAAAGTGACCCACTTGGTGGCTTCTGGGTTAGTCCAAAGGGCTTGCCTCTTGAGCCTTGGGGGACTTTGGGTGGGGGTTATTGCGGAAATTATGGAATTAACTGCGTTCATGCCATTTGTGAGATGGCTGAGATTACGGGAGATGAAAAAGTTCGTCAACAAGCCCTAAAAGTAGTCGAGGCTTTTTCTCATTTTTTCTTCCCAGACATTGATGAGAATGGGTTCAAGTGTTGGCGAAGGGAGGAAGTTATCAGCACTCGTAACAACTTCAATCCTGGGCGTGTCGACTATGGAGTTAACTTCTATGCTGCAGCAGTTTTGAGAAGCCCGGTAGCGATTAGGGCATGGGAATTGTGGCTTGAAGACAGGAATCATCCTGAGCCTTTGGATTGGCGCAATGCTCATTTCGTGAATATGCTCCTTGGTCGCCTCTATTCTGCACCTTACTTTGAGCAATTGCTTCTGAAACCACTGCCCCAAAGTAAAGTTCGGCTTTTCATGGAATTAGGACAGTTAGACAAGGCTTGGGTAGATGAGTATGGACATGTTGTTGTGGTGCGACACAAAGATGGAAGCAGGTTATATGCCTCCCTTTAATGGCGGCGCGGGTTTAAACCTGGAGGAAGGGGACCAGAGTATGTCCGTGTCAACAATATTGCCCGAATTCACTTTACAACACCAACCATTGATCGCATCGCGACTATCTATATGGAAGCACCGCACGGTTTTGGGAAACTCTACATCTGTCGTTACGGTCCCTACTTCATCGCTATAAATCGCTCCGAAGACGCAACATTTACCCTTAAGTCTCCACCAGGGAGCGAAGTGATTGATCTTGTTTCGGGTAAGAGAGTGGATACTCACATCCCTTTGAGACTACCTCCTCTAACCAGCATTGTGCTACACTACAAAGCGCCATGAAGTTGTGGGAAAAGTTGAATGCCGAAATTGTGTCTTGCGGGAAATGTCCGAGGTTGGTGGCTTACAGGCAGCAGGTCGCCGTGGAGAAGAAGCGAGAGTTTCGCCACTGGGACTACTGGGGTAAGCCGATAACGGGATTCGGTGACTTGAAGGCAAGAATTTTGCTGGTCGGTTTAGCCCCCGCTGCTCACGGCGGTAACCGCACGGGGCGGATTTTCACGGGCGACAGTTCCGCTCAAACTTTGATGAAAGCCCTTCACGCTGTCGGCTTGGCATCTCAACCTTTTTCGCTGCATCGCGACGATGGCTTAAAACTTTCGGGTGTTTACCTTACCGCGGTCTGTCGTTGCGCCCCACCGGAAAACAAACCCACTAACGAAGAAATACGCAACTGCTTGCCCTACCTTGTCCGAGAACTTGAGTTGCTTCGGGAAGTGAAAGTTATCGTGGCGCTCGGTCAAATCGCATTCAACGGGACTTTGAAGGCGCTGGAAGAATTGGCGAGGCAAAGAGGCGTTGAATGGCGAACACCTAAGCCGCGCCCCAAATTCGCCCATGGTGCCCACTACGAAATTCCAGACCCTCGCGGAGGGATTTTGCAATTTCTCGCATCCTACCACCCAAGTCGCCAAAACACTCAAACAGGGCGATTGACCATCCAAATGCTCGTTGATGTCCTGTCAAGGGCAAAGGCTTTAGCCGATTTACGGTAGCGGATGGAGAGCCAACTGGCAATCAGCGCCAGCCCTACCCACAATGCTGCCGTCAGCCAAGTTTGAGCCATCGTCGCAACCCCCTTCTGAGTGAATTGTCAAGGTCATTTTGGCGGTGCATGCCTTCCTTGCCGACAAAGGCTTCTATCGCCCGCCTCCACGATTGCCGTTCTTCATCGCTCATCGGTTCATTGCGGAAACGGTAATCATGCTTGCGGCAAAACTCGGCGAGGTCTCGCTCCAGCGCTTCCCACCGTCGGCAAGCATCCTGAAGCAGGTAAGTCACCACTTCGGAATCGTCGGCAAGTTGGAGGGCTCGTCGCAAGTGGGGCAAACAAAGCCCGCCTGTCGCTTCGTAAAGTCGCTGGGCTTCGTCGCGGCTTTGCGGGTCGGTCAATGCCCGAAGCAAAGCGGAAAGGCAATCCCGTTCCCAAGTGTCAGCGTGCTCGCAAACAGGGCAGCGTCTTTGCGGTCGCAGGATTTGGGCAATCCTTTGAGGCGAAGTTTCTTCACTGGCTCGTTGAAGTTGCCGACGCCATTCGTTGACCAAGTGTTCGTAAACTGTCGCCACGCCCAACGCTTCGTCCAACATCGGTGCAAGGCGCGCCAACCAATGGGCATGAAGGTTGCAAAAGCCTTGAGAGGCGATGAGGCGTAAGCGAATGTAAGGGGCAAGGACATTCTCGGTCAAGAAGAAGCGAAGGTAACGGTCGGTGCGTTGGGCGATGATGGCGCAAACGGGGCAGCCACCCGCTTGCGTTGCTGCTTTCATGTCCAGCCGAAAGAAAGCGTCCATCATCGTTCCCTCCTTCTGAGGGCGCTCAGCAACAACGGCAAAGCGAAAAGTTGGGTGACGGTGCAAACGCAAAGAAGAGCCTTTCGCTCTTTCAGCCATCGCAGGACACCTCGCTTTCGGTCGGTGCCAATGCTTTCCATCGCCCTGCCAACTTCTCCACCGCCGTCGCCCATGCTGTCTCTTCGGCGGGAGTAATGGCGTGGCGGCGCAAAGTTTCCCGCTTTTGTCGGTAACTCTGAAGGTCATCAGAGAGGCGACGCAGTTGGTCTTGCTGCGTTTGCAAAAGCCACGAGCGCAACTCACCTGTCGCTTTCGTCCAGAGGCGACGGAAGTGAGGCAAACAGACACCACGACTTTCGGCGTAAATTTGCCGTCCCTCTTCGGTGCGAAGCAAATCCAAGAGTTCCCTGAGCGCCAATTTTTCTGCTGCAGCCCGTTCCGCGCAAACAGGGCAACGAGGTTTCATGGGTGATGGCTTTGTGTTCGGCATCCTGCCGAGGGTTGACCAGAGTGCCACAAAGTCGGCAGCGAGTTGGAGCAAGGGCGGATACAAAACAGCGATGCCCATCGGTGATGCCCACCGCAAAAGCATCGGCATGGGCAGGGCAAAGACCTTGAGTAGCGACGAAGCGCTTTCGTTCGTCGGTCATCCATCGCTGCAGCGAGGAGGCGATGAAATCGTTAAGGCGTTTCTCCACGAACCAACAAATGGGGCATCCCCAGTGATGGCGGAAGGCGTCGGCGAGCGTTATCGGTCGGGGCATGGCGGTTCACCCTCCTCCAGCAATCGCTGCAGGACAGGTCGCCATTCGGGTTTGCGCCAAAGGTCAAGGTCTATCAGGACGAAGTTGCGCCCTTCAGCGGCGTAGCGGGCGGCGCGGAGGACTTGCTGTAATCGGTCTGCTGACAGGGCTTGACAAAGTTCAGCAATCGTCTGGCGCAACGCTTCTTCGGTGCGTTCGGGTTCTGAGCGATAAAGCCAACGGCGTCGTCGGCGCATGGCACTCACCCCTTGCGGCGGGTGGGAGCCAACAAAAAATGGCTCCTGCACCCGCTTTGAATTTCGGATGCAGAAGCCATCAGCGCCACAACTTTTGTGGCACGGTTCGGAGCGGCTTTCTGAACCGCTCACAGGCAGGCTCCATTGCCCAAACCGTCCCATTAAATATAACGCAAGCACCTCAACGGAGTTCCAATCGCTCCAAGACCAAAGCGATTTTCACGGCGTAACTTAGGTCGGCTCGGCAAAAGGGAATGTCAACTCTCTTTGCGAGTTCCGAAGCAGGGGCATCCAGCAACCACGCATATGCTTTGAAGGCGTTCAGCGAAAAATCTGGTGGGTCAACGAAGCGCTCACCGTAATGGACTTGACGCTCTTCGCCGACGAGGTGCCAAGTGGAACAAAGCAACTCAAAGGTTTTCCAAATTCGTTGCACCGCTTCCGGCACTTCCCTTTTCACCGTTTCCGCAACTTCCTGAGTCAAGTCGTGAAACAAGGCAATTTTCGCCCTGTGAGGGACGATGCGGAAGAAGAGGGCATCGCCGTCGCGAATGAAAGCGTCCCATTCGTTGATGTCTCGGAAGACGGGCAAACTCATTTGCTTGGCGCTTCGTTCCCACCACGCCAGCAAGGCATTTTGCGTGGCTTCAATCAGCCTTTGCGCTCTCGCCGCCCCATCGCTGTCGCCGAACCGCTCAGCCAATTTCCTGAAGGCGATAAGCGAAGCCAAATAGCGGTTCGCCATCAAGTCGCCTCTCTCTGGATTCAACTGCCAGCCCGACTCAGCAAATTCACCAAGGCAACTTCGTATCGCTTCCCACGATGCCTTAACCCGCTCCCATTCGCCACATCGCGAAGCCCACAGCCAAACAGCGTAAAGGTTTCCGAAGGGATGATGGAGGTCACCACTGTCTTTCCGCAACTCGCTCGGGACCGGAAACCACTCTCGCGGGTTGCCTTCGTTGGGAGGATACCATGCCGACTTAGCAAATGGCGGGTGAATTTGCCATTCTTGGGCGAGGAAATCTTTGACTTGCCTTTGCAAATCGGCAGTCAGATGCGGGTAAGCCCAAGCCAACGCTTCAAACAATTCGCCGCTGTCGTTGAAAGCAACTTCACTACCTCCCAGCCCAGGTTCAAGGTGAAGTGGCATCCATCGGGTTGACAAGATTTCGCTCACGACGGACTCAAGTTGCTTTCTCAAAAATGCTCGCGAAGGCTGTGGCAGGTTTGGCGCTGTTTGAGTTTTGACTGTTGCACCGTCAATGCCGACATCTTCGGCTGGTTGACCGCTTTCTCCCCAAACGATGCAGAGAATTCTGCTGCCAGTTTGCCAGTAAATTCGGTTGCCCCAAACAGCGACGCCACTTCGCGCTGGACCGTGCCACTCGTTGCGAGCCCAAGGCAAATTGCGGAAACCGCCCCAACTATCCCTTTCGCCCCAAATTTTGAAAAGTTCGCCAGTGCGCAAGTTGAAGCCACTCAAAGTCCCTTGATGGACGATGACCACAGTGTCGCCGACAACAACAAAGTTTTGGCTCTCGTCCGCCGTGCCCCAGAAGGTGTTCCAAGGTGGTGTCATCCCGTGAGCGTGGAAGAGGGGCATTATCCGTCGCTTTGTCAAGTCCAACAGCCCAAGTGCGACCAAAGGCGCAACACCCAAGTTCCAGTTGCCGTAAGTGCTTCCGATAAAGGACAAGCAAGCGACCGTCAGGCAAAACAACGGGAGGAGTTCCGACACCTTGACAACCTGCAACCCAGAGAATTGGCGATGGAGGCAATTCTTCCCCAGTCTCGGCATCAAGGGCGAAGAAGGTCTGAAAGCCCCTGTTGTCTTGCAGGTAGCGAATTATCGCTGTTTGCTCCCTTTCCCACAAGTCTGGCGAACCTTTCGCCTTTTCGCTCCTTGTCCACGCTTCAATGGCTTGCCAACCGTCAGCGATACCTGCGATTTTGCAAAGGAGTTCGCGGTCGCGACCAATTTGGTGCGACATTTCGAGGACAGGATTGGTTCGGATGATGACGAAAGTTTTGCCGTTGACCTTCGCGATGACGGGGTAGTAATCGCGGGCGGTCTGACCGTTGAGCGGCTTGGAAACCCAAAGGACTTTGCCCGTTTTGATGTCAAGGCAACGGACCCGCAAATCTTCCGCTGTAACGAAAATGCGACCATCCGCTGTCGAAGCTGTTTGGCGGATGGGAACTTCAAAATCCCACTGCCAACGAATTTTCCCATCGCTCAAGTCAACTGCCACGAATTTGCCGGTCCGAGAACCAATGAGGACAGTGCCTTTGTCAATGGTGGGCGACGCAGCAAATCCACTATGACCCACAAACACGAACCACCGCAATTGCCCCGTTTCGGCATCCAGTGCATAAAGGCAACCGTCCGTGCTTGCAGCAATAACTGACCCTTCAGCGTAAGCGGGAGAGTGGAGAAAAGCGCCGTGAGCCCTGAAACGCCACAAGGGTTGACCTGTCTCGGCGTCAAGGGCGTAAACGCTTCCGTTGTGAGTGGTAACGAAAACTTTGCCGTCGGTGACTATCGGTTCAACGCATGTCCCGATTCTCTCGTTAACGAAATAGCGAACCCAAGCGAGGCGGAACGGGGGTCGCGGTTGAGAAGCCACAAAGCCCGTCCTTTGAGGGTTGCTCCTCAGGGTAGCCCAATCGCACACGCCGAATCTGTTGAAGCAAAGGATGAAAAACACTAAGAGCGATTTTCGCAAACCCATTTTTGTGGCACCTCCTGCCCATCGATGAGCGAGTGAAACGAACTTCGTTGCCGACCACAAAGAAACTGTTGCACTGGATGAAGTTAAGCCGTTTACACGCTGCCCGATTTTCGCTAAAATTTGCGATGCGAAAGCAATCGGGGCGTGGCGCAGTTTGGTTAGCGCGTGGGCATCGGGAGCCCAAGGTCGCCGGTTCAAGTCCGGCCGCCCCGACCATTTTTCATTGCCCAGTCTGCCGTTTTGCCCTCCACTTACGATAGGCTTGAACAGCCTTCAAGTGCTCCTCATAAGTTGCGCTGAATGTGTGGTAACCATCTCCTCTTGCGACATAGTAAAGGTAAGGCACTTTGGCGGGTCTCAACGCAGCGAGCAGGGACGGCAAACCTGGGCTGCAAATTGGACCCGGCGGCAAACCCGCGTAACGATAGGTGTTGTAGGGCGAATCAACTTTCAAGTCTCGGTAAAGGACGCGGCGCTTCCTCTGTCCCAGAGCGTAAAGCACGGTTGCGTCAATCTCCAACTTCATCCCCCGCTTCAGCCTATTGACAATCACTCCAGCAACGATGGGGCGCTCTTCGTCCATCTTGACCTCCCATTGGACCATTGAGGCGATTGTCACTAACTGGCGGAGGGTGAAAGGGCTTTTCTCAATCTCGTCCCTGTAGGGCTTCCAGAAACGCTCAACGAAGGCATTGACCATGAGTTGAACGAGGTATGCTTCGTTTCCGGGGCGAAGCGGAGGGACATAGTAGGTTGCAGGAAACAACAAACCTTCCAAGTCCCCTTGCCAGTCAAAAGGCAACTTGACTTTGCCTTGCGGGTTTTGGACGATTTCCATGAAGTTTTCTGCCTCGCCCAAACCGAGTTGCTCAACTCGTTCCGCAATTTCCCTCGCCATCATGCCCTCCCAAATTGTCAAGCGAATAAGTTCGGGCTTAGCCTCTGCGAGCCATTTGGTCAAACGCCAAAGCGAGATGGGAGTGGGGATGCGGTAAATTCCTGCCTTCAACTTTTCGGGCAACCCTTTCCACCGTGCAAGTCGCTCAAACCAAAAACGGCTGCGGATCAGCCCTTGCCTCTCAAGTTCCGCTCTCACTTGGTCAAAGGTGTCGCCTCTGTAAACGACGAGGACGAAAATGCCCTGTGCTCCTGATGGCGCAAAAACGAGCCAACCTATCCAGCAACCCGGCACCAAGATGAGGCAAACGAGTGCGAAAAAGATGACGAACCTGCGACGGTTCACCGCCATCGCTCCTTTTCTGTAACTCGCTTCGCTGAACTGGCTTCAAAAATTTTGGTGACAAGTTGCCAGTTGCGTAATTGGGTCACTCGAGGCATCATTTAAGTCCCACACGAAATTGTGCAAGGAGGGATGTCCGATGAAACTCGTGATTGTCGGTGGTGGCGCTGGTGGTGCAACTGCTGCAGCGAGAGCGAGAAGGTTGGATGAATTTTCCGAAATCGTCTTGTTTGAACGGGGTGAGCATGTCTCTTACGCTCATTGTGGCTTGCCTTATTACATTGGCGGGGTAATTCAAAACCGAGAAAGTTTGCTCGCCTCAACCCCAGAGAGGTTCAGGTCGCGGTATCAAGTTGATGTCCGAATCAGGACCGAAGTGAAGCGAATTTTGAGGGACGAAAAAACCGTGGAGGTCGTTGAACTTGACACCGGGAAGGTTTACCGCGAGCGATACGACAAACTCATCCTTTCCCCGGGTTCTTCCCCCATCGTCCCACCGATTGACGGTGTAAACCTTGAGGGCATCTTCACGCTCCGCAACCTCACAGACGCCGACAGGGTAGTCAAGTTCATCGCGGACAACAAGCCTAAAAGAGCATTGGTCGTGGGCGCCGGGTTCATAGGTTTGGAGTTGGTGGAAAACCTCAAGCGTCTCGGCATGGAAGTGACACTTGTGGAGATGCTTAACCAAGTTCTGCCAACGATGGACCCCGAGATGACGAGACCGATTGAGGCTGAGTTGGAGCAGAACGGGGTTAACTTGGTGCTCGGAGAACAAGTTACCGCCTTTGAGCGAAGGAACGGGAAACTTAAGACCATCCTCAAATCGGGTCGCACATTGGAAGTTGACATGGTCATGCTGTGCGTTGGGGTGAAACCAAACACAGAACTTGCACTCTCTTCAGGGCTTGAAATTGGTCGAAGCGGCGGGATCAAAGTCAACGAGTATCTGCAGACATCAGACCCAGACATTTACGCTATCGGCGATGCGGTTGAGACGCCCCATTTTGTAACTGGCGAACCGATGATAATCCCGCTGGCTGGACCAGCGAACCGGCAGGCGCGAATCGCCGTTGACAACATCTACGGGCGCAATGTGAAATACAAGGGCACACTGGGCACAGCGGTCGTTAAAGTTTTCGGGATAACAGCTGCGTCAACGGGGGCAAGCGAGAAGGTCTTGAGAAGATTAGGCATCCGCTACGAGAAATGCTACTTGCACCCCTACGACCATGCAACCTACTACCCGGGCGCTTCGCAAATGACTATGAAACTCCTCTTCTCACCTGAGGATGGTCGCATTTTAGGAGCGCAAATCGTTGGGGGCAACGGCGTCGATAAGCGAATTGATGTCATAGCAACAGCAATCCTCGCAGGCATGACAGTTGAAGATTTAACCCACTTGGAGTTAGCCTACGCGCCACAATTCGGCACGGCAAAAGATGCAGTCAACATGGCGGGTTATGTCGCCTCAAACATCCTCAGAAACGACGCACCTACCGTCCATTGGGAGGAATTGGAGCAACTGAGGAAAAGTGGTGCCGTTATCGTCGATGTTCGGACGCCGGAAGAATTCTCCCTTGGCGAAGCGCCCGGCGCCATCAACATCCCTCTTGAGGAACTCAGGGAAAGGCTTTCCGAGTTGCCAAAAGACAAGCCAGTGTGCGCCTATTGCACGATAGGGCTCAGGGGCTACATCGCCACCCGAATCCTCGTCCAACGAGGTTACGATGTCAAAAATTTGAGCGGTGGGTTGAGGATGGTTTCCCTGCTGAGAACAATGGCGGAGATGCCTCAGCATTAGCGCCAATAATTCGGCAATTCTTGATTTTGGATTCGCTGATAGGGATTTCCCTGACATACGCGAAGGCTTTGTGGATGCAAAATTGGAGTGCCCGAGGAGGTGAGTGGAGATGCCTAAAAGGCGGGAGTTCATAGCGGGGGTTGTGGGTGGGTCTGTTGGCTTATTTGCCTCCGCGTCAACGAACGCCTCAGTGAAAGGAGGGATGACGGACATGCCTCAGGAAGTTGACGCCTGTGTCAAGCCCGCAGCAGGTCCTTTGATCCCCAAAGCAACGGGTGAGGCGCAAATTGCAAAGGAGGTGGCTCCGATGGTTCCCCTCGCTCGGGTCGGCAAAGAGGCACCCGATTTTGAGGCAACGGCTTACATTCCGGGTCAAGGTTTCAAACTTGTGAAACTTTCCGACTATCGTGGCAAATGGGTTGTCCTCTGTTTCTACCCCGGTGACTTCACCTTCGTTTGCCCCACCGAATTGGCGGCAGTTGCCGCCAGATACCCCAAGTTGAAAGAGATGGGCGTTGAGGTCCTCGCTATCAGCACTGACAGCAGGTTCAGCCACAAAATTTGGCACGAAGTTGAACTTTCCAAAATGGTTGAAGGCGGCATCCCGTTCCCAATGCTCTCCGACCCAGGTGGCAGAATCGGTGCCGTTTACGGCGTCTATGACGAGGAGGCAGGAGTTGACATCCGAGGTCGCTTCATCATTGACCCTGACGGGATAATTCAGGCGGCGGAAATTTTGACCCCATCGGTCGGTCGTAACCCAGACGAGTTAATTCGCCAGTTGCAGGCTTTCCAACATGTCAGGGCAACGAAAGGCTCTGAAGTCACACCTTCAGGTTGGCGCCCTGGTAAGCCGACCTTGAAACCGGGTCCCGACCTTGTGGGCAAGGTGTGGCAAGTCTGGAAGGTTGAAGATTCGTTCTGACAAGTTGAGCGACTGGGACTTGGCGGTGCTTCAGTGGCTACGACTTCAAGTTCATTAGCCACTGGAGCACCGTCTTCCCTACAATAGCCAGAGTCTCTGGGCTGCATTTGTCGGGAGTGTCTTGCAGCGTGTGCCAGTAGGGGTAATCGAAGTCAATGATGTTGGCGGTTGGGATGTTTGCGATTTCGTTAAGCGGAACATGGTCGTCAAGAATCACGATTGTCGGTGGTCGGAAGAAGTAGCGTTGGTAGCCGAGTTGGGTCGCCGCTTGGAGTATCCCTGTCACGACTTGAGGGGCATATCGGCGTGAATACCATTCGTCGTTGCTGGCGAAATCTCTGTCACCCACCATGTCCAACAGAACGCCCATTTCAGCCTTCAAATTGACCTCGCCGACGGTTAAGTTACGGGCAAAGTGTTTGCTTCCGAAGAACATCCCGCCATCTTCAACATCGCCCAAATCCTCGCCATCAAAGAAAACGAGCACGACGGTTAAAGGTGGCTGGAAATTTTTCAGCACCCGCGCAATCTCCAGCAAGACCGCGACCCCGGAAGCGCCATCGTTTGCTCCCGGGATAGGCTTATTGCGGTTTTCAGGGTTCGGGTCTTGATCGGCGACCGGTCGGGTGTCGTAATGAGCGCAAAGCAAAACCTTTCGGTCGCTTTTGCCGCTGATGACACCGATGATGTTTGCCATTTGGTAAGTTTTGCCCCTGTAAGTGACGGTGAAAGGTTGGCGGAGAACTTTCGCTCCTGCTTCCTTCAACTTTTGGGCGATGAAATCCTGAACTTGCTGGCTCGCTTCGCTGCCCGGGACGCGCGGACCAAATTCCACCTGCCTGACGAGCAAGTCAAAGGCACGATTCCCGTCAAAGGCGGAAACTGCGGGATGGACAGTCGGAGCATTAATGCTGATGGAAACTGTCCCGCTGCACCCCTTCCAAAACGAAGCGGCGACGACAAGCGCCAGAAGCCCAACCAGCGACAAAACCCGGTTGATTGACAGGCGACTCAATTGAACTTTCTGCCGGCTTTTCTTTTTGCCCTTCCTCACCCTTTTCACCAACCTTGGAACAAACGCAGCGCCAACTCTTGGGGCAATCCAGCCCGCAATATTTTGACTGCTGCCCGCTCAACATCGTAAGGGATGCGAAAGACTTTCAAGGTCAGGTTCTCCGTGTCCAAAATCCCGCAAGCGGCGTGAGGGTTACCATCTCTGGGCTGACCGACGCTACCGACATTGACGAGGTAAATTCCACCAGGTTGAAATTGGAACTCGGTCGTGACGAGAAATCGTTGGTGCCTTAACTTACGACTGCGCGGTGACGGAAGGAAGTAGGCTTCGGCAACATGTGAATGCCCGAAGAAAAGCAGGATGGGAACATCAGCGGGCAGTGACTCGCTCATAAGCACCTCAATGTTCTCGGTTGCGATATGGGCATTGAGGATGTATTCGGTCAGGGGTTCACGAATTGAACCGTGAACGAGCCAGACTGGAAACGCTAAATCGAATGAGTCCTGTTCCCGTTGCTCACGGGAATGGCTTCCGAAAAGCCTGATGCTTGCCGGCAAGTTCTGAAGGAACGAGCGCTCTTGCGCGCTTAACTGGTGGTGTGTCCAGACGATTGCTTGCCTCGCCCACTCGTTGAACCATTCCAGTCCCCAAAGGGTTGCAGCCGCTTCATCGTGATTGCCTTTGAGAACCACTGAACATCGGTCCCTAATTTCCGCGAGGCACTCCTTCGGGTTAGCGCCGTAGCCAACGATGTCGCCCAAACACCAAACTGTTTCAACTCGCTCGGCGTCAAACAACTGCCAAACAGACTGCAGCGCCTCCAAGTTTCCGTGAACATCCGAGACAATCCCAATCTTCATCGCTCCACCTCACAGTTCGACGAAGTAAGTCTCCACCGCTAAGTCTATCAACTCCCGCGTCAGTTTGTATTGCCAGCCCATGTAGTTGCAATAGTCCCGCGCTTGCATCAAAAGGTCGCGGGGGTGAACAGCCCTGAAGCCGCGACCGACTCGCTTGTAGTGCCGTTCGATCAAGTAATCCAACAGTTCGGGCTCATACTCAAAGCCCATCGACTCCGCGACCCTGCGGAAAATTTCACGAAACTCCTCTTCGCTCGGGTCGCCCACTTCAATTTTGTAACGGATTCGCCGAAGGAACGCCTCCTCAACCAATTCCTTCGGAGCGATGTTGGTTGAGAAGATGATGAGGACTTTGAAGGGCACGACGATTTGCTCGCCGGTTTGAAGCGTGTAGTAGTCAATGCCCTTCTCCAAAGGGACAATCCAACGGTTGAGCAAATCTCGCGGGTGAATTCGTTGGCGACCGAAGTCATCAATCATGAAGACGCCGCCGTTCGCTTTCAGTTGGAAGGGGGCGTTGTAGTATTTCACCGTCGGGTCGTAGGAAAGTTCTAAGTTCTCCATTCGCAACTCGCCGCCAACCACTATGAACGGTCGCTTGCACAAAACCCACCTTCTGTCTGAAGCCTGCAACTTCTCTTCTGGGACAGGAATCGGTTCGTGATATGCTGGGTCAAAGAAGCGGATAATTTGACCGTTGACCTCCAAAGCGTAAGGGACGAGAACACCGCCCTTTAAGGCTCGAGCAAACCTTTCCGCTATCGATGTCTTACCGTTGCCGGCGTTGCCGTAAAGGAACATGGATTTGCCGGAATTGAAGGCTGGACCGAGTTTGCGAATGAGCCTGTCATTTACCACCAAGTCGCTCAAAACTTCCCTCAACACCTGCTCCGTCAAGCCCTCCCACGGGACTTGGTAGCGCTCAATGTAGTCGGTGTAGACGCGAATGGGAACGGGAGCAGGACCGACATACGACGACTGTTCCATTAACTCACGGGCGCGAACGAATCCTTTGTTCGTTAAGCCGTAAACCCACTGAGTTGAGAACTGCCCATAGCCTCGCCGAACCTCTATGAATCCCTCGTCGCGAAGGAACTTGAGGACATGCTCAAGGACATTGAAGTGGGGCAGTTTGAGTTGGTCCGAGAGTTCGCTGCCCAAAAGCGTCCCGCGAACATAAAGGGTCTTCAAAGTCAAATCGGCAAGGAAATCCAAAGTCAAGCCAGTTTCCTCAATGCTCTCGGGAGCAGGCGGAAGGGTCGGCAAACCATCGCCAACATAAATGCCTTCCTTTGCAACGGCGTCCACAGCCGTCATGAAGCATCACCCCTCGCTCATGTGTTTTGCATAAGAAAGTTTAATTCGCAAAATGGCAGCCGTTAATGACCTTTGCCTGCTCTTGCCTTAAGGGTTCGCTCAGGGGCAACGGGCATCGTTGAGGCTCAGGATGATTTCCTGCCTGACGGTTTCGTTCGTCTCCACCTCAAGCGCTTTGCGAAGTTCATTAAGGGCTTCCTCTGTGGCAATTCTTCCGAGAGCCCAAGCAGCGTGTTCGCGGACGATTGGATTAGGGTCATTGTGGAGCAACTGAACCAGCAAGGGCACTGCCTTAATCTCCCTCAAGTTCCCCAAAGCAACGCAAGCGTTTCGGATTAGACCCCAGCGTTTAGTTCTCTTCAGTGGACTGTGACGGAAAAGTTCGCGGAACTCTTCCTCGGTCAACTCCAGAAGCCTCAGCAGTTCCAGCGAAGCCCAAGGTCTCGGTTTGAAAGCCTCTTCCCTCGTAGGCTTAGCCTTTCGGTTCCAAGGGCAAACCTCTTGACAAATGTCGCACCCGAAAACCCATGTCCCGATGAGCGGTCTCAACTCCCTCGGGATGCTCCCTCTGAGTTCAATGGTCAGGTAGGAGATGCACCTTTTGGCGTCAAGTTGGTATGGCGCCACCAAGGCACCAGTCGGGCAAGCCTCTATGCAACGAGTGCACTTGCCACAATGGGAGCGGTTGAAGGGCGGATCGAAAGCCAGCGGGACATTGACGAGGAGTTCGCCCAATAGCAGATACGAACCAAGTTTTGGGCTGATGAGGCAAGTGTTTTTCCCAAACCAACCCAATCCCGCTTGCACAGCGAAGTCGCGCTCCAAAATCGGTCCAGTGTCAACATACGCCTTTCCCTTCACCCAATCGCCCAGCAACGCTCGCAAGTAATCCAACAGCGCTTCCAACTTGCGGAGCAAAACCTCGTGGTAGTCCATTCCCCAAGCGTAACGAGCGACTCTTCCCCTCGGCTCCGATGTCTCAGGGAGACATTCATCGGGCACAAAGTAGTTGATGGCGCCAACAATCACGGCTTTCGCATCAGGAAGCAGGTTTCGCACATCCTTCCTCTCCTCTTTGCGCCTTTCCATGTAGCCCATCTCGCCGTGAAATTTCCGGGAAAGCCATTGCTCGTAATAGTGGTAGGTCAATGGTTGCTGGGCAGGTGCGATGCCGATGAGGTCAAAACCCAACTCAATCCCGCGCTGCTTGACCATTTGGGAGAGTTGCTCGGAAGTCAAGTTCGTCAAGCACTTCACCCGAAGTCATTGTAGCGTCGTCAGGGAAGTTCAAGTTGACGGATGGCAATTTGAGTCGCCAAGATTTGTGCGCTACAATGCTTCGTTGGTGAGCGGCGATGGCTGGCATAATTGCCGACGCTCTCACGGCGTTCAGATTTTGTTTGGCGCTCTACTTAGTCTGGGTTGGTTTTAGCAGCAGCGACAAAGTTTCCGCTCTGACGCTCATCGTTTACGCCCTCTTGCTCGGTTGGACTGCCGACATTTTGGATGGCTGGTTTGCCCGAAAATCTAACTCCCCAACGCGCTTAGGGCATTTTGATTTCCCGTTGGATATGGTGATGGTTGCAGGAAGCCTGCTGGGCATAACCGCTTTGGGTTACACACCCGCTAAAGTGACAGCCGTTTACTTCGCCGTAGCGGTCGCTTTAGTTTGGAAGTTCCCGTCAAAGTCAACCACTATGGCTGTCGCTTGCCCTGCCGTTTTTGCGCCTTTCGTCCTCGCTGCTTTTGAAGCCCCTTACGCCTTCAAATTCTCGCTCCTTTGGGCGCTCTTAGTGCTGGTGCTTGATTGGAGCAGGTTTGAAGGTGTCGTCCTTGAGTTCATTGACACTTTCCCAGGCGGCAAACTGAAACCGCTCGGTGAGAAATGGAGAAAGTGGCGAGGGTTGACAAGTGTCGGCAACGCTTACAACGATGTCAACGGGAAGATGTAACGGAAAAGCGAGGTGAGAAAGGTGGCAACCCAACAGGAGCGAATTCGCCGTTGCTTATCGGTGCTGCTTGTGAGGTTTCCGTTCTACGGTTCTTTGGCGCTGCGTTTGGAACACAGGGTTTTGAGCGCTAAGGAAGCCGATTCAATTCGCCTTCAAACAGCAGCAACGGACGGCAAGCGGATTTTCTACCGGGCTCAATTTCTGCAGCGAATGTCTGACCAAGACTTGACTTTCCTCATCGCCCACGAAACCCTTCACGCTGCCCTTTCCCACCCGCTTCGCGGCTCCGACAAAGATGACCCAGAAGCGTGGAACATAGCATCCGACGATACGGTCAACCGGTTGCTCGGGAAAGATTTTGAACGGTTGCCTCAATTCGCCGTCATCGTTGACCCCAAAGTTTTCGGCATCGCAGAAAGCGAATGGGAGAAAATGGCGACCGAAGCCAAATACCTTTTGCTGGCAAAGAAAAAGCAACCTCAAAGCGAAGAAAGCGAAGGACATTCCAAAAAGGGACGAGGGGCGAGGGACGAGGGACGGGATAAAGGCAAGGCGGCAGGGAAGGAGGGCAGGCAAACCGGTGAGGGCAACGCCTGTGATTTCCTTCCCCCTGCGCCTGACGCACCTACTCCCGAACAGTGGCGACAGTGGATAAAGGAAGCGGCTGAATTTGCGGAAAGCGTCCGAGGTCACGGCACCATCCCTGCTTGGGTTGATGAATGGGTGATCGGAAGTGGCGAAGCGAAAGTCCCTTGGCAGAAAGTGTTGAGGCAATTCGTCCAACAAAGGGTCATAAGCCACTGGAACTATCCACCTTCCCGCCGCTACCAATCCGTTGCCTTGCTTCCCAAACCGCAGCGCGAGCGTTACGGGATTTTGGGCATAGCCATTGACACTTCAGGCTCAATCACTCCAGAACAACTCAAGCAATTTTGGCGGGAAGTTTTGGCAATAAGGCGTGACTACCCACGATTGACGATTCGCCTCATAACTTGCGATGCCGAAGTGACCAGTGACGAAATCTTTCCGCCGTTCGTTCCCTTGCCCGAAGCAAGGGAGTTAACCGGACGAGGAGGGACAGATTTTCGCCCAGCCTTTGAGCGCTTCAAGCAACCTCCTGTCCCAGAAGCCGTCGTCTATCTCACCGACGGCATGGGCGATTACCCGACTGCTCCCCCTACCTACCCCGTCCTTTGGGTTCTAAGTCGCCCCGAACCGCAGTGGAGAGAGCATTTGCCCTTCGGAATGGCAATCGTCCTTGAGGAAGTTCACCCAGACGGAACGACGGATGTGTGAGTTCAACCATCGCACCTTGCACTCCGCACTAAACTTGCACCCTGCACCGTTTTCAGTGTCACAATGTTTGTCTTTGGAGGTGACCAATTGTGGAGGAACGAAGCAAGCAGTTTCTGTTTCAACTGTTGCAAACGCCGAGCCCTTCGGGCTACGAAGAGCCCGTTCAGGAAATCGTGAGGGCATGGGCAAAGGATTACGCCGATGAAGTCCGAACGGATGTGCACGGTAATGTCATCGCGGCGATTAACCCGGAAGGAAAGCCACGAGTTATGCTGGCAGGTCACTGCGACCAGATTGGTCTGATGGTCCAGCACATTGACGATCAAGGCTTCCTCTATGTCAACCCGATTGGCGGCTTTGACATGCAAGTCCTCATCGGGCAACCCGTCACCGTATGGACTCGCGAAGGTCCCATCAACGGGATTATCGCTCGCAAGCCAATTCACTTGCTCACCGAAGAGGAACGCAAGCAAATCCCAAAGTTCCACGAAATTTGGGTTGACATCGGCGCAAAGGATGGCGAGGAGGCGAAAAAGAAGGTCAAAATTGGCGACATCGTGACCTTCAAATTGGAAGTCCGCGAGATGAGCAACGGGTTCATAAACGCACCCGGCATTGACGATAAAGTCGGGGCTTGGACGGTCATGGAAGCGCTGCGACTTCTCAGCGAGCGCAGAAACGAATTGAAGGCTGCAGTTTTTGCGGTCAGCACCGTTCAGGAAGAAATTGGGCTGCGCGGCGCCATAACCAGCGCTTACGGAATTGCTCCAGATGTTGGCATAGCCGTTGATGTCACTTTCGCAACTGACCACCCCAACACAGACAAGCGTCAAGTCGGGGACATCAAATTGGGCGCAGGTCCCGTCATCTATCGCGGTCCAAACATCAACCCAGTGGTGTTCAGGAGGCTGGTTGAAACTGCCGAGAGAGAAAACATCCCTTACCAACTCGCAGGCGCATCTCGTCCAACAGGAACGGACGCCAACGCAATCCAGATAAGCAGGTCGGGGGTAGCAACAGGGTTAATCAGCATTCCCAACCGCTACATGCATTCGCCCGTGGAAATGGTCGCACTGAGCGATTTGGAAAACGCTGCAAAACTTATCGCTGCTTTCGTCGCATCCTTGAGCCCAGAAGACAGTTTCATCCCAGGAACTTGAACGGGATGCGAGAAGTCACTGAGAAGTCACTTTTGATGCAGAAACTGGGCGAGTTTTTCAACGCCCTCAATCAGTCGCGGGGTCGGTCGGAACAGTAAGTCGGGATCAATCCCGTAAACTCGCCCGTCTCGGACGCAACGGAGGTTTGAGAAGCCAGAGCGCTTGCGAACTTCGTCAAGGACTTGCGAACTCGTTTTGCCCTTAGTGGCAATGATGTAGACATCAGGGTCTTTTGCGACGAGGGTCTCAAGGCTGACGAGGGGGAAAGGCTGCTGGGCATCGCTAAAGGCGTTTTTGCCGCCAGCGGTTCGGATTGCGTCGTCTATGAAAGTCTTAGGTCCCGCAACCATCAAGGACGGTGGAGGCGAAATCTCCACAACCACACTGACTTTAGGCTTGTTTGCCACTCGTTTCGCCACTGCATTTAACCGCCTCTCAAGTTGCTCCACCAACTTCTGGGCTTGTCGCTTTCGGTTCGTCAATTCGCCCAGCATCAGCAAGCCTTTGACGACATCCTTTACCGTTTTGGGCTGGAACACGAAAACGGGGGTTTTCGCCTTTCCCTGCAAATCATCGGCAATCGCTTTCGGGATGGTTGAACTGACGATGATGATGAGGTCAGGCTTGAGGGCGGCAATTCGTTCAAGGCTCGGTTTCATGAAATCTCCAACCTGAGGCAGTTTCCTAACTTCTGGCGGGTAGTCGCAAGCGGATGTCACCCCGACAATTAGATGCCCTGCCCCAATAGCGAACAAGTTTTCCGTTGCGCTCGGTGCCAACGAAACGATTCGGCTGACTTTCTCGGGAACCTTCACGACTCTCCCCAAATCGTCCTTTACCGTTTTTGCCAGTCCCAGCGCATTGAGGGCGAACATCAGTGTTAACGCGAAAGTTTTAAGCCACCTGCTTTTCATCCTTTGCCACCTCCAGTTCATCGTTCTGCCCCGGGCTATTTGATGCTTTCCCTTTCACGCCATCATCAACTCCAGCGGAAACTTTTCCTGCTCTAATGGCAAGCGAATGCGTTTGTGGAGTCTTGCTGACTCGTAAACTGCCATGACAACTTCAAAGCCCCTCAAGGCTTTTTCAGCCGAGAGCGGATGTTCAATCTCAACTCCTTCACGGACCATCTTAGCCAGCAGTTGATACGAGCGCTTCATCGCGCCGATGGCATCATCTGCCTCAACTTCGACGGGTCGCCAGATTCCTTTTTCGTCTGGGACAGGTCGCAAATGCCCATCCACAACCTTCGGGCTCCATGTCCCGCCTTTTTCGTCTTGGATGAACAGGTTTGGAAGCGGCTGGTCACCCGTTCGCCAGAGTTGACCTTTTGTGCCAACGACTTCGTAGTCCTGATAAGCCCTAAAGCGCTCCCTAACCTCACCGCAAAAGATTTCAACGCGCACACCGTTGGCGGTCTGGAACACAGCGGTTGCGGAATTTTCCACCAAGTGCCCGTAGCGCCATTTTGGCTTCTCTGGAATTTCAATTTGCCCGAAAACCCATTCAACTTCGGGGTCGCCGAGAAGCCACAAAGCGCTGTCGACGGCATGAGTCCCGTCGGTGAGGAAATCGCCAGCGCAGTTGGCTCTGATGAGAAGGACTTCGCCAATTGCGCCTTGCTCAATCAATTGCCTCGCTGCAACCATCTCCTTCCCCATCCGCCTTTGATGGTTGACAATCAACGGAATTCCCCGTTCCTTACACAAACTCACCATTCGTTTGGCATCGGCGAGGTTTGTTGCCATCGGTTTTTCGCAGCAAATCCCTTTCACGCCAGACTCAATTGCCATGAATGTTTGCTCGGCGTGAAGTGCTGTTGGGGTCGCAATCGCCACGACCTCAGGCTGAACTTCCCGAAGCATTTTCGCGTAACTGACGAAGGGGACCGCAGTGCCAAGTTCATTAGCGAGTTGGTTTGCTCGTTCCTCGTCAATGTCGCAAACGGCTACGACTTCATAATCAGGGAGTTGTGCCATTGCTTTCGCATGAGCCGCTCCCATTCTGCAACCCACAACTGCAGCCCTCAAAGGTTTCGCCTCCATTCACATCGCCTCCAATCCTCTGACGAATTCCAGCGACTTTTTCCAGCAATCCAAAGGGTTCGTGCCTTTTGGTGCGACCATTTCAGTCAGCATAACGAGCCTGTCAGGGTTTGGAGAGCATTGCTTCAAAATGTTGCAGCACTCCCTCAAGGGCACATCGCCCTCTTTCAATGGGGCGCCGTCGAATTTAAGGCAAAGTAGGAAGTTGCCATCCTCGTCCCGCAGAAACTCTCCATACCAAGGTCCCGCAAAGCCCAAATCACCTTCGGTCACCTCCGCAATAACAGCCGACAGGCAAAAGTATAGGACAGAGGATTGCGTGGGATGGGATGCTGTGCTAAACTTTTTACTGCCACGAGGATGGTGCGCCCGTAGCTCAGCTGGATAGAGCACGGGACTTCGGATCCCGGGGTCGGGGGTTCAAATCCCTCCGGGCGCGCCATTTCTCTTTTGTGCCCCTAACTGAGGCTGTTTCAAAACTCCGAAGGCAAATCAGGGGGCGAGATGGCGACACGGACGGAAGATTCTGGGGAACGGGCGANATTGCCACTGTTGTCTTCAGCCTTTATGACCACCGCCATGAACCAACGGGAGACATCAGCAGGCATCCGGTTGACATCCCACTGGGCAGTAAAATTGCCGACAAAGAAATCGCCTTGCAAAGTCAACTCTATCGTTTGGGTCGTTGCGTCGGGATACTTGATTTCTGCCATCACGCTTTTAACGCCGCTGCCTTCGTCCAGTACTCCCGCTTCNACTTTGACCTGCTTGCCCACATAAACCAAGTTGCTGGGAGTTATCCGAACTTGACGGATTTGAGGTGGCTGTCGGTCTCCCGAAACACCTTCGTGGACGAAGCCTCCTCCAGCGCACCCAGTTAGAAGCAGTGCCAACGCTGCTGCAAGCGAAAAAGTTTTCACGCTGTCCATCTCGCTCTACTCTCCCTTCGGGTTTCAAAATCGCCATGTCAAGGCAATGAACCAACCGCTGTTCCCATCCAACCCTCCCCACATGCTTCCAAACCTCACGCCGATAGAACGAGCTTGCGCTTCAACGAAGCCCTCAACCATTG
>JGI20130J15133_1000437_pt1 | contig 39237 bp, 39 predicted proteins | sample WasSprMetagenome_FD_15133 | JGI IMG/M metagenome (IMG submission 15133) | reverse complement strand
AACATAAGAATTCTTTTAATTTGGCTTTTTAAAACTCCCTTTCTAAAAGTGTTTTCTTTTCTTACATAGGAATTTTTAGAACATTCTCTGGAAAACTTGACAGGTTCAAGAGCTTTCATCCTGAAACAGATTAGAGAGTTGCACTAAAGCATGCGCAGGATATTGGACTGGGAAAATTTAGAATATAAGCTTGTGAAAGTATAAATATCTTCAATTCGGAATTTAGAGTTAAATAAAGGAAGAGAAGTAAGTAGAGAATAACTAGACAATATAGGAATATAGTATTAAGATAATTTTTAAGAATAATATTTCAGATTTCGTTATATGGTAATAAATAAAAAAGACAAAAAGAGAGTATTAGAAGCTATTAGAAAAGGTGTGATAGGTACAATGGATTTAAGCTTTCTTAATTTGATAGATGCAATAATTTTTAATATGGAACGAGGGAGTATAATTTATGAAAAAAATTATTGATTTATTGGGAATAACCTTAGGGGCTTTTTTAATAGCTTTAAGTATAGATGTATTTTTGGCTCCTAACAAACTTGTAGGTGGGGGAGTTAGCGGAATAGCTATTATCCTATACTATATTTTTAAATCTCCTGTTGGTATTACAATGCTTCTTTTAAACATACCCATATTTATATTGGGTATTAAGATACTTGGTTCTTCTTTTGGTTTTAAAACCTTGTATGGAACTTTTATGTTATCTTTTTTTGTAGATCTACTTAATCTTTTTAAATTGCCAATTATAAAGGATCCAATAATTGCAACAGTTTATGGTGGTATATTGGGAGGATTAGGGCTTGGTATAGTATTTAAATATGGTGGATCTACTGGTGGAACAGATATTTTAGCCCAAGTATTTTCTCATTTTTCTGGATTAAATCTGGGACAATCGTTGTTAATAATAGATGGGATTATAGTACTTTCCGCAGGTTTTATTTTTGACTTTGTTTTAGCCTTATATGCTCTTCTCGTTATTTTTGTCCAAGGATATTCCATAGATTTAGTACAGCAAGGATTATCATATACTAAAGCTGCTCTTATTTTCTCGGATAGACCAAGGGATATTGGAGAAAAAATTCTCAAAGAATTAGGTAGGGGAGTTACAGTTTTTTATGGTATGGGATTATATACTTGGAAAGAGAGAGAAATTTTATATTGTGTAGTAAATCAATCAGAAGTTGGTAGATTAAAGGAAATAATTCATAAAAATGATCCAAAAGCTTTTGTTGTAATAACACCAGCTCATGAAGTATTAGGGGAGGGATTTAAATCTTTTAAACAATGAAAAGGGAAATAATACTTGCATCTAATTCTCCGAGAAGAAGGAAACTTCTTAAGAGTTTAGGTGTTGATTTTAAAATTTTTCCAGTAGAGGTAGAAGAAATAGAAGGTAAAAAAGGGATTTCGCCTGTAGAATTGGTAAAGAAAAATGCTTTAATGAAGGCACAAAAAGCAGCAGAATTATGTCAAAATGAATATGATTTAATTATTTCTGCTGATACGATTGTGGTATTAGACGGAGAAATTATTGGTAAACCGAAAGATGAAAAAGATGCTATAAGAATTCTTAAGAAGCTAAGAGGTAAATATCATTATGTTTTTACTGGTATAGCTGTATGGTCAACTCCTGAAAATGTACATTATGTTTCTTCCGTTAGAAGCAAGGTAAAAATGAGAGATTATTCTGATAAGGAGATAGAAAGATATGTTGCAACAGGCGAACCTATTGATAAAGCTGGTGCTTATGGAATTCAAGGTAAAGGAGCATTGTTAATTGAAAAAATAGAAGGTGATTACTATAATATAGTGGGATTACCATTAGTTAGATTGAATTATCTTCTTAATAAGTTTGGATATGATCTTTTATAAAAATTAAAAGGAAGAAGGAGGACTTATGGCTTTGAATTTTTTAGCAGGAATTTTTTCTAAAGATTTAGGTATTGATTTGGGAACTGCAAATACAGTTGTATATGTAAGAGGAAAAGGAATAGTTATTTTTGAACCATCTATGGTGGCAATAAGAAGAAGTGATAAGAAGGTTGTTGCGGTTGGTGAAGAGGCAAAGAAAATGCTTGGAAGGACTCCTGAAGAGATTGTTACTATAAGGCCATTAAAAGATGGGGTCATAGCAGATTTTGATGCTGCAGAAAAGATGATTAGATACTTTATAGAAAAGGTTCACAATAAAAGAGATTTTTTAGTAAGTCCTCGAATGGTCATAGGTATACCATCGGGAACTACACCTGTGGAGCGTAGAGCTGTTTTAGATACTGCATATTCTGCTGGTGCAAGAGATGTTTTACTTGTTACAGAGCCTATTGCTAGTGCATTAGGTGCTGATCTTCCAATATGGGAACCCTCTGGTAATATTATTGTAGATATTGGAGGAGGAACTACTGAAATAGCTGTTATTTCCTTAGGAGGAATAGTGGTTAGCACCTCTATAAAGGTAGCAGGAGATGAGATGGATGAGGCTATTGTTCATTATATAAGGAAAAAATACAATCTTTTTATAGGAGAAAGGACTGCGGAAGAGATAAAGATTAATCTTGGAAATGCTGATTTTGGAGAAGAAAATAAAACCTATATGGAAGTTAAAGGAAGGGATTTACTTACTGGAGTACCTCGTAATATAGAGATTAATTCCGCAGAAGTTAGAGAAGCTTTAAAGGATACCATTGATATGATTGTAGAAGCAATTAGAGATACCTTAGAGAAAACCCCTCCAGAACTTGCAGCAGATATCATGGACAAAGGTATAGTTTTAGCAGGTGGGGGTGCTCTCTTGAGAGGTCTTGATTCATATATATCGGAACAAATAGGGGTTGCAACTATTGTTGCAGAAGAGCCTTTACATTGTGTAGTAAAAGGAACAGGAAAAATTATTGAAGAATTTGATAAATATAAACAGGTGCTTGCTTCAGTTAAAGAGAATTATTAAGAAGTATTTTTAAATGGATAAACAAAGAATTAAATGGCGGTTGGCATTTTTGGTACTGCTACTCTCTATTCTTCTTTGGGAGAGTGGATACTTAGAAATTTGGGCAACCAATCTTCAAAAAGCATTTTCTAATATAGTTGATGACATAGAGAATTTTCTTAATGAGTGGAAAAGTCTTTTTACTTTAACTGAAAACTTGCAAAAGGAAATAGAGATATTGAGGAATGAAAATTTTGAGTTATATAAGGAAAATTTGAGGCTTAAAATAATTTTAGAAAATATAAGACAGAAAGAAGAGACAGCAATTTGGATAAAAGAACTGGAAGAGAAAAATTTTTCATTAGTATATGCTAACATTATTGGAAGAGATCCTGTAAAGTGGAATCTTGAATTTAAGATAGATAAGGGAGAAAAAGATGGTATCAAAAAGGGTATGGCAGTACTTTATAAGGACCAAATAGTTGGAAAAATTTATAAAACAGGAAAAAATTATTCAGTAGTGAAGACAATTTATGATCCAAATACAGTAATAGGAGTAATGATTTGGGAGACAAAAGATCATGGAATAGTTAAAGGAGCCTTTGATCATATAGAAATGGCTTATATATTTTCAGATCATGGTATTAAGACTAATCATAGTGTAATAACTTCAGGAATTGATGAATATATACCCTTTGGTTTAAAGGTAGGATATATTTCTCAGTTAGAAGAAAAGAATGTTTTAGCTTTTACAAGAATAAAAGTATATCCACAGGTTGATTTGTCAAATATGGAGGAGGTTGCGGTTTGTCTGAAATTTTAATCTTTTTAAGTTCTTTAATTTTAGCTTTTTTACAGACAAAAATTACCTTTTTAGGATTTCATCCGGATTTAGTTTTAATTTTTTTTGTTTTTCTTCTTTTTAAAAGTTTATATTTCCAAGGAATATCCATAATTTTATCCTTTTCTCTAAAGGTTTTTTCTACCATTCCTTTCTATTTATTTCTGATTTATTGGGTTATTATCGAAATTATAGTAAGAATGTGGAGAAATAGTTTCATCTCTATTCATAAAAGTAGTGCCTTCTTTTTAATAATTGGTCTTAGTACCTTTTCATTTTTGTTTTGGAACTTTGGCTATAATTTCTCTTTGAATTACGTAATAGATTTCCTGAGATATATATCATCCAATCTTATATTTTTTGTTCCTTTTTACTTTTTTATTCCTGAAATTTATTCTGCTGAAAAAGAATGAAGAATCATGAAATTTTCCTTAAAAGAGTAACAGAAATAGCTATTTTATTAATCATATTGAGACTTTTCTATCTCCAGATATATAAGGGAGATTTTTATCAAGATCTTGCCCAAAGAAACTATATGAAATCAGTAATTCTTCCCGCTCCTCGAGGTATCATATATGATAGAAATGGAGTTATTTTAGCCGAGAATAAGATAAAATATTCACTATATTTAATCCCTCCTTACAAATATGAGAAAGAAAAAGTAAGGAGATTAAGCAATATTATAAAGATAAAGGAGGAGGATATCGAAAAATTATATAAGAAAATTTCGCTCTTTTATCCCGCGGTGATTTTAAAAAATAATTTAGATATAAAGGAGATCTTACTTTTAGAAGAGAATAGAGATGATCTACCACCATTTTCTATAAATATTGAGTTTGAAAGATATTATCCTTTTGGAACATTAGCCTCTCATGTAATAGGATACATGGGGGAGGTAAGTAAAGAAGAACTGGAAGATGAGGAATGTGATTATTCTTTGGGAGAAAAATCAGGGAAATATGGAGTAGAATCATTCTATGAAAAATATTTAAGGGGTAAGAAAGGATTTAGAGGAATACTGTTGCATGCTTCAAATACTGAAAAGGTTACTGTTGGGCAAAAGGATCCTGAACCTGGTAAATCATTAATATTAAGTTTAGATCTGAACTTTCAGAAGATTGTTGAAGAGGCCTTAGGGGAGGAAAGAGGTTGTGTTATTGTGTCTCGAGCAGATACTGGAGAGATTTTATCTATGGCAAGTCATCCTGCTTTTGATCCTAATAAATTTATAACTGGTTTTACAAAAGATGAATGGAATAATCTTATTAATGATATTAATAAACCATTAAATAATAAGGCTATTTCGGCTTTATATCCACCAGGTTCAATTTTTAAATTGATAGTTGCTCTTTCTGCCTTAGAGAATAAAAGGATCTCACCAAATGATACTTTTTATTGTTCAGGAGAATTTCACTTAGGAGGATATTCTTATAAATGTTGGAAAAAAGGTGGACATGGAAGAATTAATTTTATAGATGGAATAGCCCAATCTTGTAATATAGTCTTTTACAATGTAGGATTAAAGGTAGGAGAAGATCAGATTTTCAAATATGCAAAAGATTTTATGTTAGATTCTAAGGTGGGTATAGATCTACCTGGAGAGGTAAAAGGTTTTATTCCATCTAAGGAATGGAAAGAAAAAACTTTTAAAGAACCTTGGTATCCTGGAGATACAGTAAATCTTTCCATTGGTCAAGGTTTTGTATTGGTAACTCCTTTAGAGATACATGCCATGATGAGTATGATTGCTACAGAGGGGATATTGGTTAAACCTCATGTTGTAAAAGGAATAGTAACTGAGAATGGTATAGAAGAAGTTAAGCCAGAGGTTATTAAAGAAGTAAAAATAAATAAAGCAAATTGGGAAATATTAAAAGAGGGAATGAAAAAAGTAGTGGAGGAAGGAACAGGAATAGCTGTAAAATTTCCAGGTGTGGAAATATTTGGAAAAACTGGAACAGCCGAAAACCCACATGGAGAAAGCCATGCTTGGTTTTCCTCTTACTTTAGGATTAACAATGTTCCTTATGTGGTGACTGTTTTTGTTGAGCATGGTAAAAGTGGAGGTGGTAGAGCAGCCCCAATAGCAAGAAAGATAATTGAATATATGATAAAGGGGGGTTCAAATATTGAGTAATATCTCAATAAAAGGGGATTTGAGAGAAGGTATAAAGATGGTAGTCAATCCATCTTTATCTTGGGATGAAATTAAAAACCTTATAATTGATGAGATCAAGAATAAAGAAAAGTTTTTTAAAGGTGTAAATATTTATATAGACTTCCAGGGAAGAGAAATCGATAATACAGAGTGGGAGGAACTGCAAAAACAAATTTATGAAAATTATGGTATAATGCTAAATAAGGACTTGCCTAAGATAAGGATTCCTTCCTCCAATATTGCAAAGATTATTATTGGTCCTATAAGAAGTGGTAAACTTGTTAGTTCAAAAGAAAATCTTTTAATTATAGGAGATGTAAATTCGGGAGCTGAAATAATTTGTAATAAGAGTGTTTTTGTTTTGGGAAAGATTAGGGGTTCTATATGGGCAGGATATGAAAATAATGATAAAGCTATTATATTTGCTTTGGGACTTGAGCCTGAGAAGATTCAAATTGGCTCTTATATTTTTGATTTGCCCAAAGCAAGGCATAGAAAGGCAGGTTATTTTTTGTATATAGAAGATGGGAAATTTAAAATTGATACATATTAAATTAGGGGGTAAAGAAAGATGGGTAAATCTATAGTAATAACTTCAGGGAAGGGTGGTGTTGGTAAGACTACTGCAGTGGCTAACATTGGTACTGGTCTTGCTATGAGGGGACTTAAGGTTGCTCTTGTAGATACAGATATAGGACTTAGAAATTTAGATCTTCTTTTAGGTTTGGAAAATAGAATAGTGTACAACATTGTGGATGTGGTGGAAGGAAAATGTAGTCTGAAACAGGCTTTAGTTAAGGATAAAAGATTAAATAATCTTTATCTGTTACCTGCTGCCCAAACAAAAGAGAAGGAAGCTGTTTCTATTGATCAGATGAAAGAGGTGATAAATGACCTTAAGATAGAGTTTGATTATGTAATAATAGATTCTCCAGCTGGTATAGAGCATGGATTTAAGAGTGCTATATCAGGGGCTGATGAGGCTATAGTTATTACAACTCCTGAAGTTTCATCAGTTAGAGATGCAGATAGAGTTATTGGTTTTTTAGAAGCTTATGGACTTAGAGATCCGAGACTTATCGTTAACAGGGTAAGGTTTGATATGGTAAGAAATGGTGAAATGCTTGGGGTTGATGATTTGTTGGATATTCTCTCTATAGAACTTTTAGGAATTATTCCAGAGGATGAAAATTTAATAATAAGTGTAAACAAAGGAGAACCTATCATTTATTCAGGAAATAAATATAAATCCGCTTTAGCCTTTAATTTAATAGTGAAGAGACTTTTAGGAGAAGATGTATCATGGGATGAGCTTGAAAAATCTGAAAGTTTCATAGAAAAGATTTTTAAGATATTTAAGGGGTAAAAAGGGGAGGTTAAGATGATTATAACTAATATATGGGGAAAAAAGATGTCTTCTAAAGAAATTGCAAAAGAAAGACTTCAAGTTATTCTTGTCTATGATAGGGCGAAAATTGAGCCTAAAATGATAGAAAGCTTAAAAGAAGATTTAATTAAAGCGGTATCTAAATATCTCACTTTTGAACCTGATAATATGAGAATTGAATTATCCCAGGAGGATAACAAATCTATTTTAAGAATTGATATACCATTAAAAGAATAGATTTTTAGGAGAGGTAAGGTTATGGATTTTCTTAAAGATTTAAGTGAGGAGCAATTATCCGCAGTTTTAGAGGTGGATAATCCTTTACTGATACTTGCAGGGGCTGGAAGTGGTAAAACAAGGGTAATAACATACAAAATAGCTTATCTCATATCTCAAAAATATGCAAAACCTGAAAACATTGTGGCTTTAACTTTTACAAATAAAGCAGCTGGTGAGATGAAAAATAGAATAAAAAAATTGATATTACCAGAAGATGCTGAAAAAGTTTGGGCTGGAACTTTTCATGGGTTTGGATTATATCTTTTAAAAACCTATGGAAAAAGATTTGGGTTTCCGAGCAATTTTGTGATATATGATGAAGATGCCCAAGAAGAAGTTATTAAAGAGATACTTAAGGATATTGCAAGGGATGACGACTATAACTCTAAGGATATTAAAGATAAAATCTCTCGCTTAAAGGATAAGCTAATAACTCCTGAAGATTTTCAGTCCATGATTTCTAATAATTTTGATGAGATAGTATTAGAAATCTATAGTAAATATGAGAATTATTTGAGGAAAAATAATGCTGTCGATTTTGCAGATCTTCTTATTTATTCTATTAAATTGTTGCAAGAAAATTCTGCTTTAAAGGGTTATATCCAAGATAAATTAGAATATGTTTTAGTTGATGAATATCAAGATACTAATAGAGCACAGTACGAACTTTTTAAAATTCTTGTAGAAGAGAAGAAAAAGTTTTCTGTGGTAGGAGATGACGATCAAAGTATATATAGTTGGAGAGGGGCTGATTATCAAAATATTTTTAGATTGGAGAAAGACTTTAAAAATTTAAAGATAATATTTTTAACCAAAAATTTTAGATCAACACAACAAATTCTTGATATAGCAAATGCTTTAATAGTAAATAATGATAAAAGATATCCTAAAAAATTATGGAGCGATATAAAGAATGGAAACCATCCTATACTTTTTAGGGCTATAAATGAAGAGGATGAAGCAAATTTTGTGGTAAGGCAAATAAAAATAGAGCTTTTAAAAGGCAAAAATCTTTCTGAAATTGCAGTTTTATATAGAACAAATAGACAATCAAGAGTGTTTGAAGAAGCCTTTATTAGGTCTAATCTTCCATATAAAGTAATAGGGGGAATAAGTTTTTTTGATAGGAAAGAAGTTAAAGATTTAGTTGCATATCTAAATATCTTATATGATCCCAATGATATTATAAGTTTAAAGAGGATAATTAATGTACCTAAAAGAGGCATTGGTGAGGTTACTTATAATTTGATAAAAGAATATTATAACAAGGGCTATTCTTTATTGGAAGCAGTTAAGGAAGTATCAAAGATAAAGAAAGAGGTAAAAAGCTTTTTAGATATTTGGAGTTATTTATTAGAGATAAAAGATAAGATCAATATTGAAGAACTTATAGAGACTATTATTGATAAAACTGGCTATATGAAAGAAATAGAGAAGTATGATAGAGATACTTTAGAGGCAAAAAAAGAAAATCTTTTAGAATTAATTGAGTTTAGTAGAAAGTTTTCTGAAAATAATGATTTAGGAGAATTTCTATCTCATCTTACTTTAAGTAGCAGTAAGATAGAAGATTCTCTTGAAAGTGATAAGATTTCTCTTATTACTCTGCACAGTGTAAAAGGATTGGAATTTGATGTTGTGTTTCTTGTTGGTCTAGAAGAAGGTATACTTCCTCATTATAATGCTACTACAAGAGAGGAAATAGAAGAAGAGAGAAGATTGTGTTATGTGGGTATAACGAGAGCTAAAGAGAAATTATATATGTCTTATGCTTCAAAAAGATATAATAGATATCAAGAACCATCTCGATTTGTGGAGGAAATTTCTCATCTTCTAAATGTGAAAAAATAAGTATTTTATGGTATAATAAATACCGCAAGTCGGGGCGTAGCGCAGGGGAAGCGCGTCCGTTTGGGGTGCGGAAGGTCGCTGGTTCGAGTCCAGTCGCCCCGACCATCTTATTATGCGGGGCGTAGCGCAGTTGGCTAGCGCGCCTGCTTCGGGAGTAGGAGGTCGCTGGTTCAAGTCCAGTCGCCCCGACCATTTTAGTTGTTTATGAAGAAGTACTTTCATGCTTATATTTCAGGAGTGGTTCAAGGAGTTGGTTATAGATATTTTGCCTATAAATGGGCAAAGCGTCTTGGTATTTTAGGTTATGTAAGAAATTTAAATGATGGAAGAGTGGAAGTAGAAGCTGTAGGAGAAGAAGAAGCATTAAAACTTTTTTTGGAAAAATTAAAAGAAGGTCCATTAGGAGCAATAGTGGAAAAGATTGATGTGGTTTGGAGTAATGAAAGTATAAATAATTTTACTGATTTTGAGATAAGATGAAAGGGACTGTGAAAAATTATAGATGGTATGTAGATACAGTTGCAGAAGATCAGTTACATTGCTATATGGTAGAGGAAGTTTTAGTAGATGTTGTTTCCTCTTACCAAAAGATTCAAATCATTAAAAATCCAACTTATGGTAAATGTATAATAATAGACGGAAAAATGCAATCTGCAGAAAAGGACGAATTTATATATCATGAAAGCCTTATTCATCCTTCTATGATATTGCACCCTAACCCTTATAAAATATTAGTTATTGGAGCAGGAGAAGGGGCTACCCTTAGAGAGCTTTTAAAATATAATAATGTGGAAATTGTTGCAGTTGAAATCGACCCCGAAGTAATTGAGTTTTCTGAAAAGTACTTATGGGAATGGCATCAAGGTTCTTTTAAAAATGAGAAAGTTAAATTAATATTACAAGATGGATGGGAATTTGTTAAGAGTACGACGGATAAATTTGATATTGTGATTTTAGATCTACCTGAGCCATATCCTGATACTCCTGCTTACCGATTATATTTACCGGAATTTTATTTTATGGTTTGGAATGTATTAAATGATAATGGTATAGTAGTAACACAAGGAGATACAACACAGTTAGGGCAAGAATATAGACATTTTTGGATAAGGGATAATTTAAAGAAAGTATTCTCTAATTCATATTCATACCAAACTTTTATTCCTTCTTTTGATAGTAGTTGGGGATTTTTAATTGGTTTTAAGGATGAAAATATCTCACCATTTTTACCAAAGGATGAGATTAATCAACGGATAAAGGTAAGAATTCATGGAGAATTAAAATTTTATGATGGGGATACCCATTTGTCTTTATTTTATATTCCTAAATATTTAAGAAGTTGAATTGACTTTGGATTTTAAAGACACTGACTTATTCAAACAAAAAAGAGAAAATTTAGTAGAGATATTAAAGAATGAAGGGATAAAATCTCCTGAAGTTCTTTATGCTATTAAAAAAATTCCAAGACATCTTTTTGTACCCCAAGAGTATATTGATTTTGCTTACGAGAATGAGGCATTACCGATAGGTTTTGGGCAAACCATATCCCAGCCTTATATAGTAGCACTAATGACAGAAGCCTTGGAACTTACCAAAAAAGAAAGAGTTTTAGAGATAGGTACAGGATCTGGTTATCAAACAGCAATATTGGCTGAACTTTCTAAAGAAGTATACACAATTGAGAGGATTAAAGAACTCTCAGAGAGAGCCCAAAAAATTTTAAAATTTTTAGGTTATACTAATATATATTTTAAAGTGGGAGATGGTACTTTGGGTTGGGAAGAAAAAGCGCCTTTTGATAGGATTATTGTGACAGCTGCATCTTATGATGTTCCTCTTCCTCTATGGGAGCAGTTAGAGGAGGGAGGGATTATGGTTATTCCTATAGGAGGAAGAGATTTTCAATATTTATATAAGATTATTAAAAAAGATAGCAAAATGCTAAAGGAAAATCTTGGAGGTGTGAGATTTGTGCATTTGAAAGGAGAGTTTGGATGGAAGGATTAGATAAAGTAAGAATTTTAAATGAATTATTACAAGAAGCAGAAAGATGTAGAAATTGTCCATTATGGAGTGAAAGAACTAATTTGGTTTTTGGTGAAGGAAATCCTAATGCTGTTATTATGTTTGTTGGTGAAGCACCTGGTTTCCATGAAGATCAACAGGGTAGGCCTTTTGTGGGAATCGCAGGAAAACTTTTAACTGAGCTTATTGAATCCTTGGGGTTGAAAAGAGAAGATGTATATATAGCAAATGTTTTAAAATGTAGACCTCCTAATAATAGGGATCCTCTCCCAGAGGAAATAAATGCTTGTTATCCTTTTTTAAAAAAACAGATAGAAATAATTAATCCACGAATATTATGTGCTTTGGGAAGACATGCTGCTTATGTATTATTAGGGCATACGGTGAATATGAACACGTCTCATGGTAAATACTATCAAGTTGATGGGAGATTTGTATTTGTAACGTATCATCCTGCTGCAGCTTTATACCATGGGAAGCTTCTTGATGGAATTAAAAAAGATTTTTCCGAACTTAAAAAATTATATGATGAAATTATACAACAAAAAGAAGAACAAAATAAAAGGGAAGAAAAAGAACAGCTTTCCTTTTGGTAAAAATAATTTTTTGAAAGGAGAGGATTTATAATGGACAAAGATTCTATCCTCAAGGGATTAGATGGATTTTCTAAGCTTGCAAAGCAGGATCTTCTCATGAGTGTAAATACCGAAAATCCAGATTATTGGAAAAAAAATGCTGAGGCAAGACATAGTAAGTATAAAGAGCTTTATAAAAGTATAGAAGAAAAGGGATTAGAAGAAACGATAAAATTGGCTATTGAGGAATATAAGAGTTTAATAACTGATGAAAATGATCCTGAATTAAGAGGAAAAAAAAGGGCATTAGAGAGTTTTTTTATACTCTTAGGTTTAGATCCATCTCAGTTATAATATAAAAATTAATATTTTATTTAAAACTTGGTGATATGTATGGGATTTGTACATCTCCATGTACATTCGGAGTATAGTTTGCTTGATGGGGCATGTAAGCTTGATGAATTAGTAGAACAAGCTGTTAATTTTAATATGCCTGCTGTTGCTTTAACAGATCATGGTGTAATGTATGGTGTTATTGATTTTTATAAAATAGCAAAAGAGAAGGGAATTAAACCTATAATTGGTTGTGAGGTATATGTAACTCCAGATTCACGTTTTGAGAAAAAAGGTCAAAGAGGAGATCTTTTTCATTTAATTCTTCTTGCTAAGGATTTCGAGGGTTATAAAAATTTAACTAAATTAGTAAGCTTATCTTTTATAGAGGGCTTTTATTATAAACCAAGAGTTGATAAGGAACTTCTTAGAGAATATTCAAAAGGATTAATAGCTCTTACAAGTTGCCTTGCTGGAGAGATTCCTACCTACATTCTAAACAATAGAATAGACAAGGCAAAAGAAGCTATAAGAGAGTATTTGGATATATTTGGGGAAGATTTCTATTTGGAACTTCAAGATAACGGTTTAGAAGAACAAAAATATGTTAATGAAAGGTTAATCGAATTGTCTAAGGAATTTAACATTCCTCTTGTAGCTACCAATGATGTGCACTATTTAAATAAAGAAGATGCTGAGATTCATGATATCCTCTTGTGTATTCAAACAGGATCTAAATTAAACGACAAAGATAGGTTAAGGTTTAAAACAGATGAGTTTTATTTTAAATCAGAAGAAGAGATGTCTAAGATTTTTGGAAATATACCTGAAGCTTTAGAAAACACGATAAAAATCGCAGAAAAATGTAATTTAGAACTACCTTTAAACAAGGTCATCTTACCAGTGTTTGAGGTACCTGAAGGAGAAACATTAGATTCTTACTTTGAAAGACTTTGCTGGGAAGGTGCAAGAAAAAGATTTGGAGATAATATTCCAAATCATATTAAAGAAAGATTAGAGTACGAAATCTCAGTAATAAAGCAGATGGGATTTTCTGGATATTTCTTAATTGTGCAGGATTTTGTAAGATATGCAAAGAATAAAGGAATTCCGGTAGGCCCTGGAAGAGGTTCTGCTGCAGGTTCTTTAGTTTCCTATGTTTTAGGGATTACAAATATTGAACCAACGAGATGGGGATTGATATTTGAAAGATTTTTAAATCCTGAGAGAATCACAATGCCTGATATTGATATTGATTTTTGTTTTGAAAGAAGAGAAGAAGTTATTGATTATGTAAGAAATAAATATGGAAAAGAACATGTGGCTCAGATTATCACTTTTGGTACTATGGCAGCTCGTGCATCTGTAAGGGATGTAGGTAGAGTTTTAAATGTCCCTTATAACGAAGTAGATAGGATTGCAAAATTGATTCCTCCAAACAGTAGTATCGAAGAAGCTTTGCAAAGTTCACAGGAATTACAAAATCTTGTAGAAAATAATGCTCAAGCCAAGAAGATCATTGATATTGCCAAAAGAATTGAAGGGCAAGCAAGGCATGCCTCAATACATGCTGCGGGTATAGTTATTTCTAAGGATCCACTAATGGAGTATGTGCCTCTTCAAGTAATGAATAGTAGTGAAGTTGTAACTCAATTTCCTATGACAAATTTAGAAGAACTTGGACTATTAAAGATGGATTTTCTTGGATTGAGAACTCTTACTGTAATTTATGATACTTTAAAAAAGATAAAAGAAAATTATGGGATTGACATAGATATAGATAATTTACCATTAGATGATCCTAAGGTTTATGAACTATTGCAGAAAGGTGAAACAATAGGAGTCTTTCAATTAGAAAGTAGAGGAATGAGAAATCTTTTAAGAGAAATAAAACCAGAAAAATTTGAAGACTTAATTGCAGTATTAGCTTTATATAGACCTGGTCCTTTAGGAAGATTAGAAAGTTATATAAAAAGAAAAAGAGGAGAGGAAAAAGTAGAATATATGCATCCTTCTTTAGAACCTATTCTTTCTGAAACTTATGGCGTAATTATATATCAAGAACAGGTTATAGAGATAGCTCACAGATTGGCAGGATTTTCATTGGGACAAGCCGATGTTTTAAGAAGGGCTATGGGTAAAAAGAAACCGGAGGTTATGGAAGAACAAAGGGAAATATTTGTTAAAGGTGCAAAGGAAAGAGGTATTCCAGAAGAGGTGGCAAAGGATATTTTTGAAGATATGGCAAAATTTGCAGAATATGGTTTTAATAAATCTCATAGTGCAGCTTATGCCTATGTATCTTATCAAACTGCATATCTTAAAGTCTATTATCCGAAGGAATTTATGTCATCCTTATTAACAAGTGTAAGAAATAATACTTCAAAATTAAGTAAATATATAGCAGAAGCCAAAAGAATGGGTATAAAAATTCTTCCCCCAGATATTAATGAAAGTATGGTGTATTTTACAGTAACAAATGAAGGAATAAGATTTGGACTTTCTGCTGTAAAAAATGTAGGTGAAGGAGTTGCTATAGCGATTGTAAATGAGAGAGAAAATGGTAAATTTAAGTCTATTTTAGATTTTGTTAAAAGATTAAATTCTCGAGTGATTAATAAAAGGGCTTTAGAAAGTTTGATAAAAAGTGGTGCTTTTGATAGCTTTGAATTAAGTAGAAAATCTTTACTTGAAAATATTGATAAGCTTTTAGATTCGGTACAATCGTCTAAAAAGTTGCCAGTAACTCAAGCGTCTTTAATAGATACTGTGGAATTAATTAAAGATCCAGTAATAATGAATACTGAAGAATTTACTGTTGAAGAATTAATGGAGATGGAAAAAGAGATGCTCGGTCTTTATGTATCCTATGATCCTCAAGAAGAATTGAGAGAAATATCACAAAAACTCTTTGAAAATACTATTGATGAATTGGTAGATGTGGAATCTGGAAGTTGGATTATTGTGCCTGGAATTCTTAAAAATGTGAGAGAAATTTTAGATAGAAAAAATCAAAAAATGCTTTTTGCAACATTAGAAGATTACACAGGTGAAGCTGATATAACTGTTTTTTCTTCAGTTTATAACAAATTTAAGGATATTTTACAGGAAGGTAAGAGAGTTGTTGTAGGGGGTAGGTTAGAAGTAGATAAAGATGAAAATGAAGAAAAGGTAAAAATTATGGTAGAACAAGTAGATGAATTGGATGGAAATGTTCTTTTAATTAATTTAAATGCAAATAGAACATACGAGTTGATTTATAAAATTAGAGAGATATTAAAAAATAGAAAAGGATTAACGCCTGTGATAATAAAGCTTGATAACGAAAAAATTTTAATATCACCTGAATTTTGGATTAAGTGGAGTGAGGATATTAAAAAAGATTTAAATCAGTTAATTAAGTTTGGTATTACTTTTGAACTAAGACATATAAAAGACTTATAATTAGCTAAAATAGCTTTATATGGTAAAATAATCAAAAAATAAAATTTTAGGGAGGGGAAATGTTTAGGGATTTTTTAAAAAGAAATGAAAATAAGGACAAGTTTAGAGATATTCCTGATGGTTTATGGATTAAATGTCCTCAATGTTCTCAAATCATTTATTCTAAAGATTGGAATGAAAACCTAAAAGTATGTATAAAGTGTGGATATCATGATCAGTTAACTGCATACGAACGTATAGATCTTTTAATTGATGACGGTACTTTTGAGGAATTTGATACCCATATTTCACCTATAGATATACTCGGTTTTATAGACACAAAGCCCTATACCCAAAGAATAAAAGAGGCTCAAGAAGCTACTGGTTTAAAAGATGCTATTGTTGTTGGTAAAGGTGAGATTAATGGAATTCCTGTTTATATAATAGTGATGGATTTTAGATTTATTGGGGGGAGTATGGGATCAGTTGTGGGAGAAAAGGTGGTTAGAACTGTAGAGAGAGCATTGAAAGATAGAATACCTGTGGTTAGTGTGATATCCTCAGGGGGAGCGAGAATGCAAGAAGGACTTTTTTCTTTATTTCAAATGGCAAAAACAAGTGCTGCTATTGCAAGACTAAGTGATGCTAAAATACCATATATCAATGTATTAACACATCCATCAACCGCAGGTGTCTTGGCAAGTTTTGGTTCCTTAGGAGATGTAATTATTGCTGAACCAGGTGCACTAATAGGTTTTACAGGACCTCGTGTTATTGAACAAACAATAAAACAGAAACTTCCAGAGGGATTTCAAAGGTCAGAGTTTTTGTTGGAGCATGGTATGGTAGATTTGGTAGTTGAAAGGAAGAAACTTAAAAATACTTTATTTTTGATATTGAATCATCTTTGGAGGAAATCATGGAAAGAAAGTTAACGCCTTGGGAAAGAATACTTCTTGCAAGACACCCGAATCGTCCAACTTTTTCTGATTTTTTAGACGCTTTGTTTGATAATTTTATTGAATTACATGGGGATAGATTATATGGTGATGATCCTGCGATTATTACGGGATTAGGTACATTTAATGATGAAAGTGTGGTAGTTATAGGACAAGAGAAGGGAAAATCTGTACAAGAAAAGATGAAAAGAAATTTTGGTATGCCTCATCCTGAAGGATACAGAAAAGCTTTAAGAATTATGAAGATGGCTGAGAAATTTTCTTTACCTGTAATATCTTTTATTGATACAGCAGGGGCATATCCTGGTATAGGGGCTGAAGAGAGAGGACAAGCTTGGGCAATAGCTCAAAATTTGAAAGAAATGTCTGTATTAAAAACTCCAATAATAGTAGTAGTTTTAAGTGAAGGTGGAAGTGGAGGTGCATTGGGAATAGGTGTTGGAGATTATATAATGATCCTTGAAAATGCCTACTATTCGGTAATATCCCCAGAAGGTTGTGCGTCAATTTTATTTAGAGATTCTTCTAAAGCTCCAGAGGCTACTGAAGCTCTTAAAATTACTGCAGAAGATCTTTATAAGTTAGGTCTTGTTGATGAAATAATTCCAGAGCCTAATGGAGGTGCCCATCAGGATTTTGAAGGAACAATTAGTAATTTGAAATCAGCCTTGAAAAGAGTATTGAAAAAGTTGAAAGAGAAGGATGTAAAAATCTTATTAGAAGAAAGATGGTTAAAGTTAAGAAATTATGGAAGATTTTATGAGGAGGCAAAAGAAAAATGAAGATAGGGGTACTTACAAGCGGTGGAGACGCACCTGGAATGAATTCTGCAATTAGGGCTATTGTTAGATATGGATTATCTAAAAATTTAGAAATCATAGGAATTGAAAGGGGATATCAGGGTTTAATAGAAGGGGATTTTAGAAAGCTTGGGAGAGATGATGTGAGTGAGATTGTTCAAAGAGGTGGTACAATTTTACATACTGCTCGATCGAAAGATTTTGAAAAGGAGGAAGGTATTTTAAAAGCTATAGATAACATAAAGAATCAAAACATGGATGGTTTAATAGTAATTGGAGGAGAAGGATCTCTTAGAGGAGCTTTCGAACTATATAAGAGAGGTATAAAAGTAGTGGGAATTCCAGGAAGTATAGATAATGATATATGGGGAACTGATTTTTCAATAGGTTTTGATACTGCATGTAATAATGTTATTGATGCTATAAATAAAATAAGGGATACTGCTGCTGCTCATGAGAGAACTTTTGTTATAGAAGTTATGGGTAGGGAGTGTGGATATATTGCTTTTGTTGCTGGATTAGTTAGTGGTGCTGATATTGTACTTATTCCTGAGGTACCCATAGATTTTCCTTATATTGCAGAAAAATTAAAAGACAGACAAAAAAGGAATAAAAAACATAATATTATAGTGGTAGCAGAGGGAGTTGGAAGTGCTTATTTTATTGGAAAACAAATTGAGGATAGGATAGGTCTACCTACTCGTATTGTTGTTCTTGGACATATACAAAGAGGAGGATCCCCATCAGTATTAGATAGAAATATTGCAACTTTTATGGGTGTGGAAGCTATAAAAGTCCTCATGAATGGTTTTTCGGGAGTAATGATAGGGTGGCAAAACAATACTACTGTTTCTGTTCCTTTAGAGGATGTAGTAAATAATAAGAAAAGAGTACCTCCTGAATTGTATTGGGAGATGGAAAAGATATGGTAATATTGAAATTTGGTGCCGAAGGCCGGAGTCGAACCGGCACGGGTGTCTCCCACCCACCAGATTTTGAGTCTGGCGCGTCTGCCAATTCCGCCACTTCGGCACTTTTTATAAATATTACCTTTTAAAGCTACATTTTGTCAAGTATAAGGGAAGGAGAGAGAAGATGAAAAGACTTTTTTGTCCATGGAGAATAAAATATGTCACATCTGAAAAATCAAAAGATTGTATATTTTGTACAAAGCCTATAGAAAATAAAGATGAAGAGAATTACATATTATTAAGGGGTGAATATAATTTCATAATCCTAAATTTGTATCCTTATAATAATGGACATTTAATGATAGTACCTTATAAACATACAAATGATATTTTATCCCTTGATAAAGAAACATTACAAGAAATGATGTTTCTTTTACAAGTATCTATTGAGGCATTAAATAATACCATGAAACCTCATGGTTTTAATATAGGTATGAATATAGGAGAGGTGGCTGGTGCAGGTATATCAGAACACTTACATCTACATGTTGTTCCAAGATGGAATGGTGATTCAAATTTTATGGTAGTTATAGGTGATACTAAAGTAATACCAGAGGATTTAGCATCTACATATAAGAAATTAAAGCCTGAAATTGAAAAAATTTATAATGAAAAAAAGAAGTATTAAGAGATTTCTGAGATATATTTATTTAAAGCTTGTAAGAATTCAAGATACACCTGAAAAAATAGCTTTAAGCTTCAGTGTAGGAGTATTTATTGGAATTTTCCCTACTTTTGGATTTGGTGGAATTATAATGATTCTTATTTGTTACTTATTTAAGCTTAATTATATTGCAGGCATTTTAGGAACATTCATAATGAACTACTTTACTTCTCCTTTTTTTTGGGCATTGAGTTATATGTTAGGAGATTTTATAACAACAGGAGAAATTAAATGGCGTGGATTAGAAAGAACAGACGCAAAAATTTTTATTTTAAGATATCTTTTGGGAAATCTTATTATTTCGATTTTATGTTCAATTTTATCTTATTTTGTTGTAAAAAATATTATAATCACATATAGAAAAAGGAAGAGGAAGGTAAAACCCTCCTCTTCCTAAAAATCTTCAATTTTATTTATTAAAAAATGTTTTTACACTTTCGTAAAATGATGGATCAACATTTTTGGTTTTACCTTCAATTAATGTAATATCCACTGGTACTAATTCACTTCCTTTTACTGCAATAAAGTATCCAGATTTACCTTCGTGCACTAAATCAACTGCTGTTTTACCAAGTAATAATCCTAAGATTCTATCTCTAATAGAAGGGCTACCTCCTCTTTGGAGATGGCTAAGAATCACTGCTCTTGTTTCTATTCCAATATTTTTCTGAATTTCTTCTGCCAAAACATTACCTACTCCACCTAATCTTATATGTCCAAAGGCATCTACCATTCCTTCTTGACCCTTTTGATATGTAAAACCAGGTAGCTGTACACCTTCTGCTATGGCTACCACTGCATAGGTGTGACCTCTATCATATAGTTTTCTTATATGGTTATATAGTTCTTCAAGATTTGGTTCTACTTCAGGAATTAAAATATAATCAGCTCCACCTGCTAATCCTCCATAAAGAGCAAGCCATCCAGCATGTCTTCCCATTATTTCAACTACTATTACTCTTGCGTGAGATTTTGCAGTATCTCTTAATCTTTTAATAGCATCTACTACTACCTCTACCGCTGTATCAAAACCAAGAGTATAGTCAGTTTCTTCCAAATCTTTGTCTATGGTCTTTGGAATTCCAATCATAGGAAGTCCAAGTTTGCTAAATTTAGATGCAACTCCAAGAGTATCTTCTCCACCAATAGCTATTAGGGCGTCTAAATTTAGTTTCTTAAAACTCTCGATGCATTTTTGTACATCTTCTTCCTTTTTGAATGGATTTGTTCTTGAACTACCTAATATGGTACCACCAATTTCTAATATGTCTTCCACATCTTCTAATTTTAGAGGTACAGCATCTGCTTTAATAAGACCAGCCCATCCATATTTAAGCCCTATAACTTCATCTCCATAATCTAAAGCTCTCATAACTACTCCACGTATAGCTGGGTTGAGTCCTGGGCAATCGCCACCACCCGTAAGAACACCTATACGTTTTTTACTCATTTTTCATCCTCCTTTTTGTTAAATTTTAATGCTTATTATGATTTTATTATTAAGTGGAAAAATTGACAAGCTTTTTAACCCTTGTTAGACTTTATTACCAAAATTAAATTAGTCTTTTTTAGGGAGAGTTAAAATGAAGAAAAAAGTTAATAAGATTGAAGAAAAATATACTGACCATTATCTTAGGCTCTTTATCTTTGCATCTTTGTTATTATTAATTTTCTTAGTGCCTATTACTCAACCACATTTTTTGCGTATACATGATGTTTCGGAGCTACCTAAGGTAACATTAATAAGAATATTAGGAAGTTTAGCCTTATTACTTTTCGGTCTATGGTTAATTTTAGGAAAAAGAGAAGTTATTCTACCTCCTAAGAGTGTTTCTATATGGATTTTTTTATTTTTAATTTCTTGGATTATATCTACAATTTTTTCAACTAATTTTTATCTAAGCTTCTTTGGTTCCTATATGAGACAGATGGGATTTCTCAGCTATTTCTTTTATTTTGTTATTTTTTTCCTTATCTATGATGTTGTTGATTCTCAAAAAGAACAAAATTATTTTTATTGGGCAATAATTTTTTCTACAGTTTTAGTAACTTTTGTTGGAATTTTACAGATATACAGATTGATGCCTTGGTTTGAAAAAGTTAGAACTGAATCACGAATTATTTCTACCTTAGGGCATGCTGACTTTTTAGGCCATTTTCTGGTAATGGTTATGCCTATTATCTTATCCAAGATTTATACCTCAGAAAAATATTATTCAAAAATACTCTATCTTTTAATCTTTCTTTCTTCCTTTTTAGTTTTATTAGGGAGTTATACACGTGGTGCTTGGATAGCCTTCATGCTATCACTGATCTTCTTTTATGGATATATGTTTTTAAAAAATAGAAATCTTATAAAGAAAAATACTTTAATCACAATATTGCTAATCATAGGAATGATATTTACAATAGGAATTTTCTATTTTACAGAACAAGAATTCTATATAAAAAGACAAAATTTAGGGGTTTTCTCTCTAAAAGAAAGATTTCAAAGTATTGGTGCAGGATTGGGAGTTACGCAGGCAAATCCTCGTGTATTAACGTGGAGAGATAGTATTCATCTTTTTAATGATAAAATTTTAAAATCACCAAGGTTACTAATAGGACTTGGTCCTGAAACTTTCTCTTTCAATTTTACTCCATACAAATCCTTAGATCTTGCAAGATATGATAGGGGTAAAGGATATCCAGATAGAGAACATAATGAATTTCTTGATATTCTTTTCCCTCTTGGGATTTTTGGTCTTATAACTTTTTGTATGATATTAATAAATACTTTCAGATATGGAATTTACATGCTTGATAAAATTCCTAATTCGGAGAAGATATTATTTTTAGGGGTTATTTCAGGGTGGATTGGTTTTATCATCCAAAGTTTTGTCCTTTTTGGATTATCAGCCACCTATCTTTACTTTTGGTCTCTTACTGCTTTTATATTTCTATCCTGTAAATTTTATGCTTCTGATAAAGTATGGAAGATAAATGTCGGGAATTTATCTTATATATTCAAAAGTATTCTATTTCTTATGTTTACTTTTATAAGTTTATTTAGCATTTTTATATCTGCAAGATTTTTCAGAGCAGAGGTATTTTATAGATTCGGTTTAGATTACTCTGTTTCAGGAGATCCAGGAAAGGCATCAGCTTTATTTGAAGAAGCAATTAGGCTTCGTCCTCAGGAATCAGCATTTAGAGAAGCAGCAGTAAAGGCCTATTTAAATATAATGGGAGCTACTACTAATGAAGATGATAAAAATTTTGCCTTTAATAGAGGTTTGCATCATATTGATGGTATGCTTAAGAATGCATATTACAGGTCATTAACATATAATCTTGTGGGAGCATTTTATGCGCAGTCCTATCATTATTTAGGAGAAAAAGATAAAAGTCTGCTATATAAGGCAGAAGAGAATTTATATAAAGCTCTATCCTATGATAAATATTCGGTACCGCCCATGGAGAATTTGATGAGATTATATTCTTTTGATTTGAAGGATCGGAATAAAGTGATAGAAATTGCAAAAAGGATATTGGAAATAGATCCTAATCATGAAGAAGCATTGAATTATATGGCACAATATTATTATGAAGATGGAAAATACGAGGAAGCAAAAAATATTTATGAAAAACTACTTGCTCAAAAACCAGACAGTAAAGATTTATATTTCAATTTAGGATTAATTTATTACAAATTAAAAAATTATAAAAAGGCTGAGGAATTATTATTGAAGGCACTTTCTTATGATCCTTATGACAATAAAGTTTTAGAACTTTTAAAGGTGGTTTATAAAGATTGGGGAATTAAAAAATCTCTACCCCAAATAAAATTAAATGACAAAGTTTTAGTACAAAGAGGCCTTGATTATTACAATAATAAAGATTATCAGAAAGCTATAGAGTTTTTCAAAAAAGCATTAGAGTCAAATCCTAATTCTTTTGAGGCTATGAATAATATTGGGGCTTGTTATTATATGTTGGGTGATTATGATAGTGCTGAGTATTGGTTCTCAAAAGCGATAAGCACTAAAATTGATTATATTCAAGCTTATTCTAATCTTGCTTATGTCTTAATACAAAAAGGAAAGATGGATATGGCTGAAAAGATTATAAAAGAAGGACTTAAATATAAGCCTAACGATGAATCTCTAAAGAGTCTGTTAGATGAAGTGGAAAAACTTAAAGAGAAAGGGAGTAAATAAAAATGAAGAAGGTAGAGTTAACTGAGCAAGCTTTAAATATATTACAAAAGAGATATCTCAAAAAAGATGAGTATGGAAATGTTGTTGAGACTCCAGAGGAGATGTTTGAGAGAGTTTCTGAAAGTATTGCTAAAATAGATCTTATTTATGACCCTAATGCTAATTGGGAAGAAACAAAAGAAAAATTTTATGATATGATGGTTTCTTTAGAGTTTCTTCCTAATTCACCTACACTTATGAATGCTGGTAGACCATTAGGACAACTGTCAGCATGTTTTGTTATACCAATTGAGGATTCATTAGTGAGTATATTTGATGGATTAAAATATGCAGCTTTAATACATCAGTCTGGAGGAGGTACTGGATTTTCATTTTCTCGCCTTCGCCCTAAGGGTGATATTGTTAGAACAACTGGAGGTGTAGCTTCTGGACCAGTAAGTTTTATGAAGGTCTATGATGCAGCAACAGATACAATAAAGCAGGGCGGTGTAAGAAGAGGTGCTAATATGGGAATTCTTCGCGTTGATCATCCTGATATTTTTGAATTTATCACTTGTAAAGATAAAGAAGGGGTATTGCCCAACTTTAATATATCTGTTGCTATTACAGATAAATTTATGGAAGCTGTTTTGAAGGATGATGACTTTGAATTGATAAATCCGAGAAATAAAGAAGTTGTTAAAAAGGTGAAGGCAAGAGAAATATTTGATCTTATTGTAGAACAGGCCTGGAAAAATGGAGAACCTGGTGTGGTCTTTATTGATGAAATTAATAGGAAGAATCCAACACCTAAAGTAGGAGAGATTGAAGCTACAAACCCTTGTGGTGAGCAACCTTTACTTCCTTTTGAATCTTGTAATTTAGGTTCTATAAATCTTGGTAAAATGGTTAAGAGTAATGGTGAGAAGAATGAAATTGATTGGGATAAATTAAGAGAAACAGTACATAAAGCAGTTCACTTTTTAGATAATGTTATTGACGCTAATTCCTATCCTTTAAAGCAAATAGAAGAGATTACAAAGGCTAATAGAAAAATTGGCCTTGGTGTTATGGGTTTTTATGACCTTTTGATTCTTCTTGAAATTCCCTATAATACTCAGGATGCAAGAGATATAGCAGAAGAAATTATGAAATTTATCCTTTATGAAGCAAGGAATGCTTCTTTAAATCTTGCAGAAAAAAGAGGAGTTTTTCCAAATTGGGAAAAAAGTATTTATAAGGATATGGGGTTAAAAATAAGAAATGCTACACTAACCACTATTGCCCCTACAGGAAGTATTAGTATAATAGCTAATGCCTCTTCTGGTATCGAGCCTATTTTTGCCTTAGCATATAAAAGAAAAGTAAGCTTAGGGGAATGGAATGAGGTTTATCCTTTATTTAAAGAAGCATTAATAAAGGAAGGGATATATTCAGAAGAGATAATAGAAAAGATATTAGAAAAAGGTACTATTCAAGATATGAAAGAAATACCAGAAAAAATAAGAAAATTGTTTGTTACAGCCTTAGATATAGACTATGAAGATCATGTTTTGATGCAAGCTGCATTTCAAAAATATGTAGATAATGCTGTGTCAAAAACTGTAAATTTAAGACAATCAGCTACTAAAGATGATATAAGAAAAATTTATTTAATGGCTTATGAATTGGGTTTGAAAGGAATAACTGTATATAGGGATAAGTCAAGAACAGAGCAAGTTTTAAGTGTGGAAACGAAAGAGACAAAAGAGGATGTAACAGGACATAAGTTGAGACCACGACCACGCCCAAATATAACCCGTGGTGCAACTATAAAGATAAAGACTGGTTGTGGTAATCTATATGTGACAGTTAATGAAGATGAATTTGGGATATGCGAAGTTTTCTCAACCTTAGGTAAAGCAGGTGGGTGTGCAGCATCCCAAACTGAAGCAATATCAAGACTAATCTCTTTAGCCTTAAGAAGTGGTGTGGATATAAATTCTATTATTAAACAGTTAAAGGGAATAAGATGTCCTAATCCTGCAAGAACAGAAGAGGGTGATTTTATCTTCTCTTGTTCTGATGCAATTGCAAAAGCATTAGAAAAATATTTAGGGCTAAAAGAAGGTGTTGGAAATACCTCCTCTCATAATAATTTTGTAATTATGCCTAAATCTTCAGATAAAGAAAGTTCCTATTCAGGAGTTCCATGTCCAGAGTGTGGTGCACCTCTTCAAATGCTAGAAGGATGCTTGACGTGTAGAGTTTGTGGTTATTCAAAGTGTTATTAAAAAAAGAAGCCCCCTATTTTTAGGGGGCTTCTTTTATGCTTTTTTATGCTTTAGGTTTAATTTCTTTAATGCCTAAGGTATAAGGTTGAAGGGCTTTTGGAATTAAAATACTTCCGTCTTCTTGTTGATAATTCTCAAAGATAGCAATTAATGCTCTTGAAATTGCAATAGCTGTACCATTTAGCATATGTACATATTCTACTTCTCCTGTTACCCTTCTAAATCTTATATTTAGTCTTCTTGCTTGGTAATCTGTGCAATTTGAACAGCTTGTTACCTCTCCAAAATCTCCTCTTCCTGGCATCCATGCTTCAATATCAAATTTTCTTGCAGCAGGTGCTCCTAAATCACCAGAGCAAATATCTAAAACTCTATATGGTATTTCTAATTTTTGAAAGATTTTTTCTTCTAAACCCAATATGTATTCATGCATATCTTCTGAATCTTCAGGTCTGCATATAATAAATATTTCTGCCTTACTAAATTGATGGACTCTATAAAGGCCTCTATTATATCTTCCATATGCTCCTGCCTCTGTCCTAAAACAGTGAGAAAAGCCTAAATATTTTAGTGGAAGATCTAACTCATCTAAAATTTCATCTTTGTGATAGCCACCCAAGGTTATCTCTGCGGTTGCAATAAGGCCTAAATCAAAATTTTCTATTCTATAAATCTGGGCTTCAGGTCCTCTTGGTTGGAAACCTATTCCATCGATGATTTCCATTTTTGCCAAGTCTGGAGTAATAAATATTTTAAAACCTTCTGGAACTAAAGTATCTATAACCATCTGCATAAGAGCAAATTCTAATATTACAGCTTCATTTTTTAAATAATAGAAGTTTGATCCAGTAACCTTACTTCCTCTTTCAAAATCTAATAAATCGTTCATTATACCTAAGTCTAAGTGGTCCTTAGGAGTAAAATTGAATTTTTTAATTTCACCCCATCTTTTGATTTCTATATTATCATTTTCGTCTTTTCCTCTTGGAGCTTTTGGTGAAAGAAAATTGGGAAGTTGCCAAAGACGTTGATAAAGCTCTTTCTCAATATTTTTGAACTCTTCTTCAATCTTCTCTATCTTTTCTTTTATTTCTTTAGCTTCTTTGATTAAATTCTCCTTTTCTTGTCCTACTTTTTTGCCTATTTCTTGAGATATTTTATTTCTTAGTGATCTTAGGTTATCTAATTCTTTTTGGAGTTCTCTTCTTTTAGAATCTAATTCTAGGATATAGTCTACATTGTATTTTTCTGGGTCTAAGTTTCTTAATATGATATTTTCTTTCATTACATCAGGATTTTCTCTTAATGCTTTGATGTCAATCATAGTTTACCTCCTAAACTTTAAATATATTTGCAAGAAAAAAGATTATATTGACTATTATCAAAATAATCATAAAAATCTTTTCTTCTAAACTATTTGTTCGAAATATTTTCAGACTTATTTTCCATTTTATAGGAAATAAGGGATTAATTCCGTGAAATGTCATCATATCACCTATTAAGTGGCCTAAATAGCCAATATTCATTCCTATATAAAATCCATTATACATGTTTATAAAGCTTAATGGAATAGTTTTAAGGTTATTAATATACATTATAGACAAGAAGAAATTTATAATTAACAGACCCCATATACTATGAAGAAACCCTCTATGTACGAAGAGGGACTTTAGTAAAACTTTAAAAAGCAAAGATAGAATTAAAAATAATGTCATCAAAATGATGAAAAATAGGATTATTTTGTCATACATATAATTTAGTCCAGTTTTAGAATATATAAATAAAGATAAAGCTAAACTGGAAAAAATAGACAAAATAGGAAGGAGTAAGTTGAGGAGTGTTTTTGCTGGAAGAAGTCTTTTTGAGACCTCTGAATGAGGTGCATCGATATCTGGTACAAAAGTACCAATGGTTGTTCCTATAATAGTGCCAATACCCCAAGGAGTTAGTATCTTTTCTGGCATCCCGTCTGATAGTTTGAGAATGCTTTGTAGAACTAAATAATTTAAGGCTAAATGTGTTTTAAATATCATAGTTTACTATTTCCTCCTTGTATGATATATTTTATAAGTATAGCAGATAAATCCAAATACTATTTAAAAATGTTTGTGAGGGGGAATAAGAAGAATGGTGATTAATATTAGTAGAATTTTAGATTTTGTTATTTTTGGAGTAATTATTGTTTTTCTTGTGTTCTTATATAGACTTTTAAGTTCATCTCAAGGTAAAATTACAGAAATATATGAGATAAATAAAAAAATAGAAGAATTGTCCAATAAAGAAGAAAGTTTGAGAAGAGAAATAAGAGAAATATCAGAGATGTTGAGAGTTTTAAGAACACAAGAAACATCATTATTAGAAGAAGTTAAAAAAGTAGCAGAAAAACAATCTACAACTTTAAACCTTCAAGATTTAGATCAAAAGATTGCTTTGTTAGATAGAAAAATTACAAGAATTTTGGAAATTATCATGTCTAGGTAAAAAAATACCCCCTCTTTTGTTATTTTAGAAGAGGGGGTATTTTTTTTACTATTTAATATTTTTGAGCTTTAATATTTCACCCAGTGTTATAGGTGGAGGAGTGAATTCTTTTAGTTGTTCTTTAATTTCTTTTTCTAATCTCTCTTTTAATAAAGCTTTTCTCGAAAGAATAATTTTTCTGTTTTGAGTATTGATTTTTATGATTTTAGCTTCTACATATTCAGTAATGTCCTCATTAAATTCTTTATCAAGGTATATTTGATTTTGAGGTAGGAAGCCTTCTATGCCTGGTTCAATTTCTATAATTATTCCATCTTTTGTTTTTTCTATAATCTTTCCTTTTATGTTATCTCCTTCTTTATATCTCTTTTCTATGTCTTCCCAAGGATCTTTTAATAAGTCTCTTCTACTTAAGGTAAGTTTTCTATTTTCCTTATCAATATTTATAACTTTAACCTCTATTACATCTCCTATTTTAAAGAAAGTAGAAAGGTCATCTATCCTTTCCCAAGAGATGTATCTTTTGGGAATTAAACCTTCTAAGCCTGGTTTTATTTCTAAGAAGATTCCAAAGTCTGTAATATTAGTAATTTTACCTTTTGTTATATCATCTACTTTTAGAATATCATCAATCACTTCCCAGGGATAAGGCTCTGTTTGCTTTATACTTAACGTGATTCTTTGCTTCTCATCATCGACTGATAATACCTTTACTTTTATTTTGTCTCCTACTTTAAATTTTTCTCTTTCTTCACTAACTCTTCCCCATGTGATCTCATTTTGAGGTACATATCCTAATAAATTGTCTATTTTAACAAGAATTCCATTTGTAATTTTAATTATTTCTCCTTCTGTAATACTTCCCACTGGATATTTTTCTTTAAATACACTCCATGGATTTGGTTGTGTTTGTTTAATGCTGAGTTCTGCTGTTTTTGACTCATCATTTAACTTTAAAATCTTAGCTTTAACAATATCCCCAACATCAAAAAATCTTTTAACATTTTTGATAGGAAACCAGGATAATTCATCGTAATTTACAGTTCCGATTATTCCAAAACCAAGTTCTACTGTTATTTTGTCATCTTCCACTTTTATGATCTTACCTCTCACGATATCAGAATTTTTGATTTTTTCCCATAGATCTAATCTTTTTTCTTCTTGTTCCTTTTCCAACAATTTTCTAACGGATATAATTAGTTGTCTCCTTTCCGGATTAATTTTTACTATTTTTCCTTCCACTTTTTTGTTTAAATAAAATTTTGGAGGCTTAAATGGTGGTATATCTATATCTCTCTGTGGTATTATTCCAGTAATTTCATTTTCAATTTCAATAATAAATTGTCTATCTTGATAATCAATTACCTTACCTCTTATAGGTTTTTCATTTTCATATGCCCACATTAACTCTTCCCATATTTTATTTTCGATAGCTTTTTTGTTAGATACTAAAATAACACCGTCTTTAAAATTGATATGCTGAATAATAACGAGTATTTTATCTACCTTTTGTTTCTTCTCAATCTTGGATTTTAATTCCTTAGATAATTCGGTATATGGTAAAAATGCATCATATTTTTTACCAATATCTAACCATAGACCATCTTTATCCTCACTTAGGACAGCGCCGTAAACAAGAGCATCTGTGGTTAATGATAGATCTGAGTCTTCTAATTTTATTTCTGATAATTCTTCCATATATAAAATCCCTCCTTTAAAATAGCTTAATAAATTACCAAAAAACCTTTTTAATTATATCATTAATTACTGTTATAAAAAATAAGCCTGCCCCTTGACTTAGATTAGATTTATGTATATACTTTTCAATGTCCAGTTAAAATAAGTTTACAAAAGATAAATATGAGCCGAGGTAGCTCAGCGGCAGAGCAGCTGATTTGTAATCAGCGGGTCGGGGGTTCGAATCCCTTCCTCGGCTCCATAAAATGTGTGAATATGGGGAGGTACCCAAGTGGCCAAAGGGGGCAGACTGTAAATCTGCTGGCGGACGCCTTCGGGGGTTCAAATCCCTCCCTCCCCACCATTTAATATCGCGGGGTAGAGCAGCCAGGTAGCTCACCGGGCTCATAACCCGGAGGTCGAGGGTTCAAATCCCTCCCCCGCAACCAATTTTTATATTAAATGGGCCCACGTAGCTCAGTCGGCAGAGCGTACCCTTGGTAAGGGTAAGGTCACCGGTTCGATCCCGGTCGTGGGCTCCATTTTAAATATAATCTTTAAAGTATTTATTTTTTTAAGTTTTTTTATAATCAAAACCAAATTTTAGGAGGAGATAAAGGATGGCGAAGGAGAAATTTGTAAGGACGAAGCCACATGTAAACATAGGTACGATAGGACATGTAGACCATGGGAAGACTACATTAACGTCAGCGATAACGATGGTATTAGCTGCGGAAGGATTAGCGAAGCCATTGAAGTATGAAGACATAGATAAAGCACCTGAGGAGAGAGCGAGAGGAGTAACAATAAACTTATACCATGCTGAATACGAGACACCAAACAGGCATTATGCGCACATAGATGCGCCTGGGCATGCTGACTACATAAAGAACATGATAACAGGGGCTGCACAGATGGATGGAGCGATTTTAGTGGTATCAGCTGCAGATGGACCGATGCCCCAGACGAGGGAGCACATACTATTAGCGAGGCAAGTAAACGTGCCATACATAGTAGTATTTTTAAACAAGATAGACATGGTAGATGATCCAGAGATCATAGACTTAGTGGAGATGGAAGTGAGGGACTTATTAACGAAGTATGGATATCCAGGGGATGAAGTACCAGTAATAAGGGGGTCAGCATTAAAGGCGTTAGAGGTAATGAGTCAGAATCCGAACACTAAGAGAGGGGAGAACAAGTGGGTAGATGCCATATGGGAATTAATGGATGCTGTAGACAGTTACATACCGTTACCAGAGAGAGATGTAGACAAGCCATTTTTAATGCCAATAGAGGACATATTTAGCATAACAGGTAGAGGTACAGTAGTAACGGGGAGAGTAGAGAGAGGAAGAGTGAAGGTAGGGGATGAAGTAGAGATAGTAGGATTAAGTGATGAGATAAAGAAGAGTGTAGTGACTGGGGTAGAGATGTTCAGGAAGCAATTAGATGAAGCCATAGCTGGGGACAATATAGGTATACTATTAAGAGGAATAGACAAAGATGAAGTAGAGAGGGGGCAAGTAGTAGCGGCGCCAGGTAGTATAAAACCGCACACTCATTTCAAGGCGCAAGTATACGTATTAAAGAAAGAAGAAGGAGGGAGGCACACGCCATTTTTCAGTGGATATAAGCCACAATTTTATTTCAGGACGACAGATGTAACAGGGGAGATAAAGTTACCTGAGGGAGTACAGATGGTGATGCCAGGGGACAATATAGAGATGGAGATAAAGTTAATAAAGCCAGTAGCATTAGAGGAAGGATTAAGGTTTGCGATCAGAGAAGGTGGAAAGACTGTTGGTGCAGGTGTCGTAACTAAAATTATTGAATAATAATAGAGAGGTGTTATAATAAAATGAGAGTTATCATAACATTGGCTTGTACAGAATGTAAAGAAAGAAATTATACTACAGAGAAAAATAAGAAAAATGATCCAGATAGGTTAGAGCTAAAAAAGTATTGTCCAAGATGTAGAAAGCATACTATTCATAGAGAAGTGAGGTAGGCCCGTAGCTCTAATAGGGAGAGCACCGGACTCCAAATCCGGGGGTTGCAGGTTCGAGCCCTGCCGGGCCTGCCAAAAATTTTTATATTTAGGAGTGTGTACTATATATGGTAAAGACAAGTATATTGGAGAAAATAAAAAATTTTTGGGCTGAGGAAAAGTTAGAGTTAAAGAAGGTTGTATGGCCTGATAAGAATAAGGTCTTTCAATTATCTTTAGCTTTAGGAATAACATTAGTATTGTTAATCATAATTATATCTTTTTATGATTTTGTCTTTACTCTTTTAAGTAGACTTATTTTAGGAAGTTTTACTGGATAAAATGGAGGTAATGTCAGTGACAGAGCCTAAATGGTATGTAGTACATACATTAGCCGGACATGAACATAAAGTAAAAGCAATATTAGAAAGACAAATAAAGCTTTTACATTTGGAAGATAAGGTGTTTGAAATTGTGGTTCCTGAGGAAAAAGTAATGACAGTAAAAGGTGGAAAAAAAAGAATTCAGGTAAAAAAAGTTTTTCCTGGATATCTTTTTATTAGAATGGTAGAAGATGAAGATGTAAAAAGGCTAATTAGAAATACTACTGGTGTTACTGGTTTTGTAGGAACACCAGGAAAGCCAAGTGCTCTAAATCCAGAAGAAGAACATTGGATTAAAAGATTTTTGGAGCAGAAAGAGATAAGACCAGAACTAAAGGTTAAAAAGGGAGATAGAGTATATATTAAGTCAGGACCATTTATGGGATATGAAGGATTTGTGGATGAGGTTTATCCTGATAAAGGAACAGTTAGAGTTCTTTTGTCTATTTTTGGGAGAGAAACTCCAACAGAAATTGATCATACTCAAGTAGAGAAAACTGATTAAAAGGAGGGAATAGTCTTGCCTAAAAAAATTGTTGGAAAAGTTAAGCTACAGTTACCTGCAGGAAAAGCAACGCCTGCTCCTCCAGTAGGTCCTGCTTTAGGTCAATATGGAGTAAATATAATGGAATTCTGTAAAGCATACAATGCAGCAACTGCTGGTCAAGAAGGAATTATTATACCTGTTGAAATTACCATTTATGAAGATAGAACTTTTACTTTTATTACCAAGACGCCTCCAGCCTCAGATCTTTTAAAAAAGGCTGCTGGTGTGGAAAAGGGGTCAGGAGAACCTAATAAAGTAAAAGTTGGAAAGGTTAAGAGAAGCAAAATAAGAGAAATAGCAGAGTTAAAGATGAAGGATTTAAATGCGCATGATATTGAGGCTGCGATGAGAATGATTGAAGGTACAGCCAGAAGTATGGGGATTGAAATAATAGAAGGATAGAGAGGGGATTAGGTGGGAGAGGATATTCCTCGTTAAAACCACAAAGAGATAAGGAGGACTTAAAATGGCAAAAAGAGGAAAGAGATATTTACAAGTAGCATCATTAATTGAAAAAGGTAAATTGTATTCACCAAGAGAAGCAGTAAGCTTAGTAAAAAAACTTGCTACTGCAAAATTTGATGAAACTATTAATTTGGCTGTAAGATTAGGTGTTGATCCTCGTCATGCAGATCAACAGGTTAGAGGTACAGTTGTATTACCATATGGTACTGGTAAAGAGAAAAAGGTATTAGTTTTTGCTGAGGGAGAAAAAGCTCAAGAGGCAAGAGAGGCTGGTGCTGATTATGTAGGAGGAGAAGAGTTAGTTAAACAGATTGAGAGTGGTTGGTTAGATTTTGATGTTGCTATTGCTACGCCTGATATTATGGGTACATTAAAGATTCCATCTCGATTGGGTAAGATATTAGGTCCAAGAGGACTTATGCCAAATCCCAAAACCGGTACAGTAACTAATGATATAGCAAAGGCAGTAAAGGAATATAAAGCAGGAAGAGTAGAGTTTAGAACAGATAGATATGGGATAATTCATGTTCCTATTGGAAAGGCTTCTTTTTCTGAGGAAGCCTTGTATAAAAATTTAATGACAGTATTAAGTACTATATTAAGATTAAAACCACCTTCTGCAAAAGGTCAATATTTTAAAAGTGTGCATATATCTCCTTCAATGGGACCAAGTGTTCCTATTGATACTAAAAATCTTGCAGATATTATAAGACAAGAGGAGGCTGCATAGCTTAATATAGATATAAAATAAAATTCTATAATTTGGGCCGAAGACCGTAGGTAAAAAATATTAAAATCCTACGTAGGCCTTACTGGTCTTTCGAATTATATGTATATTCCATAAGGGAAAGCCAGAAGGCTTTCCCTTATGTTTAATAAAAGGAAAAGGAGGTGAAAAATTTGCCAAAGCCAGAAAAAGTTCAAAAAGTCGAAGAGATGTATCAAAAGATGGAAAAAGCTAATGCATTAATATTTACAGATTTCAAAGGTTTAACAGTGGCTGATCTTTTTGAACTACGAAGCAAAATTAGAGGATTACAGGCAGAATATAGAGTAGTAAAAAATACATTAGCTCTATTAGCCATTAAGAAGGTATATCCTGACAAAGAATTTGACAAATTTTTTGTAGGGCCTACAGCAATAACTTATTGTTATGATGATCCTTTTGCTGTTATAAAAGCTTTAGTAGATTATTCGAAGGATCATGAAGCATTAAAGCTTAAAGGTGGAGTAGTAGATGGAGATATATGTTCAGCAGATGAGATAAAAGAAATGGCAAAACTACCACCAAGAGAAGTTATTTTGTCCCAAGTAGTAGGAAGTATAGCTGCACCATTAAGTTCCTTAGTGTGGAGTCTAAAATGGCCTATAAACAAGTTGGTATGGACATTAGATGCTATCTCTAAAGAAAAAGAAAAAATTTCTATAAATCAATAAAAGGGAGGTAAGGAACGATGAATAAGGAGGAAATCATTCAAGCTATTAAAGAAATGAAGGTTTTGGAGTTAGTGGAATTAGTAAAAGCATTGGAGGAAGAGTTTGGTGTTAGCGCAGCTATGCCTGTTGCTGCTGTAGGAGCACCAGTAGCAGGAGCTGGAGCTTCCGCTGCTCCTGTAGAAGAGAAAACAACTTTTGATGTAATTCTAAAAGATGCAGGAGCAAACAAGATAAAGGTTTTAAAGGTAGTAAGAGAAATCACTGGTCTTGGTTTGAAGGAAGCAAAAGACCTTGTAGATTCTACTCCTAAACCAGTAAAAGAAGGTGTTTCAAAACAAGAGGCTGAAGAAATTAAAGCTAAATTAGAGGCTGAAGGAGCTGTAGTAGAAATTAAGTAGTATTAAAAAGGGGAGAAGATATTATTCTTCTCCCCCTAAATTGAATCCATCATGTAATGCTCTAACAGCTTTTTCAACTAAATCTCTTCTTATAATACATGTAATTTTAATTTCAGAGGTTGTTATCATCTCTATATTTATTCCAGCTGACGCAAGGATACCAAACATTTTTGCCGCAATTCCCGGAGTACTTTGAATTCCCCATCCTACTATTGATACCTTTCCTACATTATTATCATAATTTATCTCTTTTGCCCCTATTTCTTTTACCACTTCTTGTATTGCTTCAATAGTCTTTTGTAACTCTTTTTCAGGTACAGTAAAAGATAAATCTGTAATACCATCCTTACTCACATTTTGTACTATGTCATCTACATTTATAGCCTTTTCTCCCAATGGGGCAAATATTTTATGAGCTATACCTGGTTTATCAGGTACACCTACTATGGTTACTTTAGCTATATTTTTATTATGGGCTATTCCTTTTACTTTTTGTTTAGTTTCCACTTCTTTTCCCTCCCCAATTAATGTACCAGAATTTTCGTTGAAACTTGATCTTACTATAACGGGAACCTTGTGGGTTACTGCTAAATCTACTGATCTAATCTGCATAACCTGTGCTCCTTGCCCTGCCATTTCTAACATTTCTTCATAAGAAATAAAATCTAATTTCTTTGCATTGGGAACTACTCTTGGATCTGCAGTAAAAATCCCATCAACATCAGTGTATATCTCACATAGATCTGCTTTTAAAACTGCTGCAAGAGCAACTGCGGTTGCGTCAGAACCTCCTCTTCCTAAGGTGGTAACATCTCCTTTTTGAAGTTCATATCCTTGGAAACCTGCTACAATAACAACTCTTCCCTTTTCTAATTCTTCAAGAATTCTTTTTGGTTCTATCTTAAGTATATTAGCCTTTGTGTGAGTATTATCAGTTATAATTCCTGCCTGTTTTCCAGAAAGAGCTATTGCAGGTACTCCTAAATTTTGTAATGCCATAGCTGTCAAAGCTGCAGATATTCTTTCCCCAGATGAGAGTAAAAAATCCATTTCTCTTGGTTCAGGATTGGGATTTATTTTTTCGGCCATTTCTATTAGATCGTCAGTAGTATCACCCATAGCAGAGACAACTACTACTAATTTGTGACCCTCTTTATAATATTTAGCTATTCTTTGAGCTACATTTTTGATTCTATCTATTGATCCTACCGAAGTACCACCATATTTTTGAACAATTAAACTCACTTTTCATTCCTCCTTAATTTAGAAAATCAATTTTTCTAATATTTGTACCGCATTAAGGGCTGCACCTTTCCTTATATTATCAGATACTACCCACATGTTAATAGCTCTTTGATCAAAGAGATCTTTCCTTATTCTTCCTACAAATACTTCATCTTTTCCATCACAAAATAGTGGCATAGGATAAAGCTTTTCTTGAGGTTTATCAATAATTTTAATTCCAGGTGCTTCTTCAAGAGTTTCATATACTTCCTCTAAAGTAAAATCATTCTCAAATTCTGCATAGATTACTTCAGAATGACCTCTTATAACAGGTACTCTTACACAAGTTGGAGAGACTTTTATTGATGAATCGTGAAGAATTTTATGCGTCTCTCTTACCATCTTCATCTCTTCTCTTGAATAATTTTCATGTTCAAAAGTATCAATGTGAGGAATTAAATTAAAACTAATAGGATAAGGGAAAGCAGAAGGAACAAATTCTTTTCCTTCCAAGAAAGCCCTTGTGCTTTCTATAAGTTCATTTATAGCTTCTTTTCCTTTTCCAGAAACTGATTGATATGTAGCTACAAATATTTTTCTTAGTTTCCATTTTTTATGTAAAGGATTTAAAGCAACCAACATTTGAATAGTGGAACAGTTTGGATTAGCTATTATATTTTTATGATTTTTTAAATCTTCAGGATTTATTTCTGATATAACTAAAGGTACATCAGGGTTCATTCTAAAGGCATTACTATTGTCTATAATTATAGTACCTTTTTTAGCAATTTCTGGGGCAAGTTCTAAGCTAATTTCTTCTCCTATTGAGAAAAGAGCAAATTCTGCTTTTGAAATATTTTCTACAGTTGCTTTTTCTACTTTTATCTTTTCGTTTCCAAAATCTACATAAGTGCCTTCAGATTTTGCTGATGCAAAAGCATAAATTTCACTTATTGGAATTTTTCTTTCCCATAAGATTTTTAGCATTTCTTGTCCTACTAAGCCTGTGGCTCCTACAACTGCAATTTTATATCCCATCGCTTAACCTCCTTTATTTCAATTAAATTTTTCTATGGTGATACCATTGTGTTCTATTTTTAATAATTTAAATTCACCTTTTATTGCTTCTTTTAAATTATTTTCTAATTTTTTTAAAATTTCAAGGGCCTCTTGTTCATTGAATAAAAGAATAAGAAGAGATGGACCTGCTCCACTTAAAACAATTTTTTTCCCATATTTTTCTACTTCTTTTGATAATAAAGGATATTCTTTAATTAATTTAAATCTATATGGTTGATGAATCTTATCATCTAAACCCATTTTTACCAAGTTTTCATCTTTTTGAAATAATCCAGATATTAGCATTCCAAATTTTTGAAGATTGAATACTACATCTTCTCTTTTATAATTTTGGGGTAAAATATTTCTTGCTTCTTGAGTTGATAAGTAATAGTCTGGTATATAAAGTAATCCCCAAAAATCGTAGTTTATTGGTAATTTAGATATATAAATTTCCTTTTCATTTTTTAAACATATATTTATACCACCATTTATAGCTGCAGATATATTGTCTAAATGGTTTTCAAATTTTAAAGCAATGTTTAATTTATCATATAGAGTAAGATAAGTATTGGTTATTATTTCTGCTGTATATATTCCACCTACTATAGCTGATGCGCTACTTCCTAAGCCCTTTCCTATGGGTATTTCTGACCAAAGTTCTATGGTATAATTTGATGGTTTTTTATTTATATAATTTATCGTTTCATTAAAAGCTTTTATAAAGAGGTCATTATTTATTTTGTTTTTATTTACAATGTTTATATCATCTTTTTGTGGTTCGGCTTTTACATGTATGTGAAGATATAAATTCCAGGCTATGCCGATAGAGTCAAAGCCTGGTCCAATATTAGCAGATGTGGCGGGAACTTTTATATGATAAATCACTTTTCTAAAATCCTTTCTAATTCTTTTATATCAGGTTCTATAACGTATTCTATTTTTGACTGTTTAATGGCAATATCTGGATCTTTTAAACCATGTCCTGTAAGTACACACACTACTTCGTTTCCTTTAAATTTTCCATTTTTTATAAGTTTCTTCACACCAGCCCATGAGGCTGCAGAAGCTGGTTCTACAAAAACCCCTTCTTTGCTTGCTAATTCTTTTTGGGCTTCCAATATCTCCTCATCACTAACAGTGTCTATTAATCCTGTAGATTCTTTTATTGCGTTTATTGCTTTGTCCCAACTTGCGGGATTCCCTATCTTTATTGCTGTTGCTATAGTTTGTGGATTTTCAATAGGATGTCCTTTTACTAAAGGAGCTGCGCCTTCGGCCTGAAAACCTAACATTTTGGGTAAAGAATTAGTTCTTCCTATTTTAAAATATTCTTTGAAACCCATCCAGTATGCAGATATATTTCCTGCATTTCCTACGGGAATAGCTAAATTTTCAGGAGCTCTCTTTAAGGTATCACATATTTCAAATGCAGCAGTTTTTTGCCCTTCTAATCTATATGGATTTATTGAGTTTACAATAGTTATAGGGAATTTTTGTCCAGCTATTTTCACTAAATTTAAGGCATCATCAAAATTTCCTTTTATACTTATAACCTTTGCTCCATACATTAGTGCTTGTGCCAATTTTCCCAAAGCAATAGCCTTTTCTGGTAGAATAACAAAGGATTTTAAGTTTGCTAACGCAGAATAAGCAGCAGCTGAAGCAGCAGTATTTCCTGTAGAGGCACATATTACTGCTTTGCTTCCTTCTTCAAGAGCTTTTGCTATAGCAACCACCATCCCTCTATCTTTAAAAGAACCTGTTGGATTCATTCCTTCATATTTAAGCCAAATATCAATATTATAAATTTTGGAGAGATTGTGGGCATAAATAAGAGGTGTATCACCTTCATGTAAAGATATAATAGGTGTCTTATCTGTTAAGGGTAAAAATTCTTTATATTTTAAAAGCACTCCTTTCATTTTTT
>JGI20130J15133_1000436_pt1 | contig 39238 bp, 41 predicted proteins | sample WasSprMetagenome_FD_15133 | JGI IMG/M metagenome (IMG submission 15133) | reverse complement strand
TCTGCATAACTATGCCTTATATCGCTAGGTCTTGATGGTTCGTAAGTAGGTCTTAACTCTAGCTTACTAATCCTTATGATTAGATTAGCTAATTCGTTAATACTTAACGGCTTACCAGAGCCTATGTTGTAGACTTCATTAACGTACTCAGTACTTATACTTAGTTGAGTAGCTCTACACACATCTAATACGTGTATGAAGTCTCTAGTCTGGGTACCGTCACCGTAAATCACTGGTGGTAAGCCCTTACAAACCATATCAATGAACTTAGTGATAACTCCTGAGTAAGGGTTTAAGGACTGTCTAGGGCCGTAAACATTGAATAACCTCAGTATCACGTACTCCAACCCATACATCCTATGGTATAGCTTAACTACCTCCTCACCAATTAATTTACTTAATCCGTAAGGTGATTTAGGATTTAACGGGTGTTCCTCACTCACAGGTAGTTTTATAGGGTCTCCGTAAACTGCTGCAGAACTTAAGTATATGAATCTACTGACGCCGTAGTTAGTAGATACTCTAACAGTGTTTAAAGTCCCTAAGACGTTACATCTGAGGTAGTCCTCAGGCTTCCTCACAGACTCCTCAACACTTACTAACGCAGCTGTATGGATAACTACTTCAGGTTTAAACCTACTCATGATTAACTCTAACGAGTTAATATCTAAGACGTCAGCAACTATTAAGTCGATATTAAAACTTCTTAAGGTCTTAACAACCTCAGGTGAAGACCTAGAGAGGTTATCTAGGCATAATACCTTATAACCTAAACTACTTAAGTGTAGGGCTAGGTGATGACCTATGAATCCAGCCCCACCAGTTATCAATACCTTCAACTAATACCCTCAACAGACTTCACTAACTCATCAACTACTTCCTTAAGTACCTTACTCACCGGGGTGTCTGGGTACTTAACCACGTAGGGTATACCTAAATCCACACACTCACTGACTCTAGGGTCTAAAGGAATAGAACCTAAATACTTAAGCCCTAACTCCTTAGCTATCTCACGACCAGCACTACCTGGGAAGACCTGGTAGACAGTACCTGTGGACGGACATACAAACTCCTTCATATTCTCCACAACACCTAATACAGGTACGTTAAGCTCTTGACAGAACCTAACAGCCTTCTTAACAACTAATTTAGATGGTTGTGAAGGTATTGTAACGACTACAGCCCCAGTCACATCCTTAATATACTGAACAACACTTAACACCTCATCACCAGTACCTGGGGGTAGGTCTATGAATAAGTAGTTAAGTGAACCCCAATTAACTTGAGATAAGAACTCACCGATTAACCTACCTTTAAGCGGGCCTCTCCAAATAATTGGTAAGTCCTCCTCAGGTAGGAAGAACTGTACTGATATGACTTTAACCCCTAGAGGCCCTACTACAGGCTCTACACCATTACTACCAACACTTAATGAAGGGTTACTAATACCTAAGAACTTAGGTATTGAAGGTCCGTGAATATCAGCATCTAAAATACCTACAGACCTACCAGTAGAAGCTGTTAGTAGAGCTAGTGAGGCTGTTATGAAGCTCTTACCAACACCACCCTTACCACTAATGACTAAAACCTTATACTTTATATTACTCATCCTCATACTAACTGACTTAACGAGCTCCTCATAAGATTTAGATGAGGGACTACCCACACTCACACCTAAGTAAGGGTTTTACTAGTAGGTAAAAGAGTTAGGTTTTAATTAAGGAACTACTCATAGCTAACTCAAGGTATTTCTTAGGCCTTAAAACCAACTCCCTAATCTCCTCCTCCAACGCACTCCTACTTAAAGACTTCCTAGCAACTCCTTCCTCCATAGCCTTCTCAGCAACTCTAACAGCTTCATACACGTAGAGTTCTACCTCATCCATAGTCGGTAATATCCTATCCTCTGAAATACCTCCCTTCTCAGCGAATTCAGCTATTGCGTATGCAGCGGCTAAGCACATACCATCAGTTATCTTCTTAGCCCTAACTGTCAACGCACCCCTAAACACTGCCGGGAATGCTAAGCTATTATTGACTTGGTTGGGGAAGTCAGACCTAGCAGTACCTACGACCCTAGCACCAGCTTCCTTAGCCTCCCAAGGCCATATCTCAGGTACTGGGTTAGCTTCAGAGAAGACTATCGGGTTATCATTCATTAACTTAATCCACTCCTTCTTAATAACCCCAGGACCAGGTGTTGAGAGACCTATCAACACGTCAACACCCTTCATAGCTTCAGGGATACCTCCAGTCCTACCCTCAGCATTAGTTATCTCAGCCATCTCCTTCTTCCACTTAACACTGAACTCACCAGACTTTAAGTCAGGTCTATCCCTATGTAGTATACCTTTAGTATCTACTAAGTAGATATTACCTGCCTTAACACCAGCAGCTATTAAGTACTTAGCAGTAGCTATACCTGCAGCACCAGCACCTATGATAGCTACCTTAACATCACTTAACTTCTTACCAACTATTTTCAAAGCGTTGACAACTGCAGCTAGGTTAACTACTGCAGTTCCCTGCTGGTCGTCATGCCATACAGGTATTTCAAGGATCTCACGTAGTTTCTCAAGTATGTAGAAACACTTAGGCTGTTCAATATCTTCTAAGTTAATACCTCCGAAACTAGGTTCTAACAGCTTAACAACTTCTATGAACTTATCAGCATCTGTAGTCCCTAGAGCTAATGGTATAGCGTCAACACCTCCTAAGTACTTAAACAGTAATGACTTACCCTCCATAACAGGTAATCCTGCTTCAGGACCTATCTTACCTAGGCCTAAAACCCTAGTACCGTCAGTAACTACAGCTACTAAATTCCACCTGAATGTATACTCTAGTGAGAGTTCCTTACCACCAGCCTTAATCCTCCTACATGGTTCAGCAACACCTGGTGTGTACCAGATTGAGAAGTCTTCAAAACTCTTTATAGGTACTTTAGGAACTACTTCTAACTTACCCCTATACCTCCTATGTAGTTCCTCAGAAATTGAGTACCAGTCCTTCCCACTACTCAAGTAAAACACCGAGTAAATGTATTAGTCAGGGTATTTAAGGTATTAGGATTAAGATATAAATAGTACTTACTCTAATTATGTATTGGGTTTTAAAATGGTCTTAAGTGATGATGTGATTAAGGAAATTATTAGGAAGTTATTAGATGCTGAGGTGAGTGTAAGACCTGTAGAATCCCTAACTACTACTTACCCAGGAATCACGTTAGCTGATGCTCGTAAAGTCAATCTAGGCATACTTAATGAGAGGTTGAGGAGGGGTGAGAGGGTAGTAGGTTTTAAAGTAGCCTTCACATCTAAAGCTATGCAGCAGGCTTGGGGTGTTGATAAGCCTGAGTGGGGTTACTTAACCAGCGGTATGTTAGTACCTGACGGTGGTGAAGTAGATAGTAAGAAGTTGATACAGCCTAGGGTAGAGCCTGAGATAGCCTTCCTACTTAAGGAGGATGTTAGAGGTCCTGGAGTATCAGTTAGTGATATACTTAGAGCTACTGAGGGTGTCCTACCAGCTATAGAGATAGTTGATAGTAGGGTCAGCGGTAAACGTAGGGTTGAGGACTTCGTAGCAGATAGTTCAGGTGCTGCTAGGGTAGTCTTCGGCGGTGTTATAAGGGATGTGAAGGAGTTAGACTTAAGGTTAGTTGGTTGTGTTGTTGAGATTAATGGTGAGGTAGTAGCTACAGCTGCAGGTGCTGCCGTAATGAACAACCCTGTAAACTCATTAGTATTCCTAGCTAATGCCTTAGCCGAAGTTGGTGAGTACTTAAGAGCTGGTCAGGTAGTGATCTCAGGTTCTTTAGTCCCAGCAATACCTGTTAAAGCTGGGGACTACGTTAAAGTAACTTTCGATAGGATTGGTTCAGTATCAGTTAAATTCATATAGTTTTTACCACTCACTTCTTAATACTTAAGTACTTATCAGTAGATGATAAGAACATAGCTGTTAGTATTAGGGAAGCCCCTAAAGCCTTTATAGAGGTTATGACCTCACTAAGTAATACGTATGAGAGTGTAGCAGCGACTACAGGTTCTAGTAGGAATACTATAGCTGTTACTGCAGGACTCACATACCTCTGACCGAAGACTTGAAGTGCGAATGCTGCATTACTACATACGAACGCTAGGTAGGTGATCATGAGTAAGACGTTAATACTTACTGATATGGTGCCGTAGAATACTACATCAGGTATTAAGAACGTTAGTGCTGGGGTCATCTCAAATAACGTGAATATTAGTGGGTCCCCACTACTATACCTATCTACTAAGATTATCTGAAGGGCCCACATGAATGAACCTGCTAGGACTAATAAGTCACCTAAGTTAAAACCAGTAGTAGGTGTTGTTAGTAGGTATAGTCCTGAAATAGATAGTATGAGGGCTAAGAATAACTTAATACTATACCTCCTCATGACCGTAGCTGAGTATATGTGTACGTAGATGACGCTTAAACCGGTAATGAATGCTGAGTTAGACGCTGTAGTGTATTTAGTACCCCACCCCTGTAGCCATAAGCCTAAGGCGTAAGCTATACCTGCTAGTAAACCACCCTTAGCAGTACTGACTGAGAACCTACCTCTGTAGTAGGTGTATAGTAGGTAGGGTGTTAAGCCTAGAATAGCTATTAAACTCCTAACCCATGTGTAGGTATACTCGTTAACGTAGTACATGACAGTCTTAATGACTGGGAATGAAGTACCCCAAAGAACTGATGTAAGTATCAGAGCTACTAAACCCTTAAGCATCGAGCTACTCAATACACCACACCATTAACTACCACTACTTACTTAAGACTTAATATAGTTATATTAAACGTTTTTAACTTAATACTACATCAGTTTAAGGTGTTTGAAATAATACGTAAGGGTTACGTAGTAGATGTAGCTATAGTAGGTAGTGGTTTAGCCGGTCTATCAACTACATACTTCCTAGACACACTCATGAGTAGGAGGGTTAGAGTAGCTATAATCTCTAAATCATCTCTAGGCTATGGTACATCAACCTACTACTCAGCAGGGGCTTTCAGATGTCCTGTTAATGGGTACTCCGTAGATGATTATGTAAGGGATGTGGTTGAGGGTGGTAGGTATATTAATAAGAGGTCTTTAGTTGAGTTAATAGCTTTGAGGTCTGTCAACACTATAAGGTCTTTAGAACGATTAGGTATTAGGTTTAAAGCTTCTAGAGGTACTTTAAGAGTTGTTAGTGATGACCCGTTATTCCAGGGTAGGGAGTTAGTACTAGCTCTTAAGGATTACGTTGTTAAGAGGCCTAACACGGTAGTTTTAGAGAATACGTATATGTTAGACATAGTTAAATGTGGTGACGGTACATTCAACACTGTATGTATCACTACTAACGGTGATTACGTAGTAATCACTAGTAAGGTAGTTGTCTTAGCTACTGGAGGTGCTGCTAACGTATACGTAAGGAGTGATAACCCTCAACAACTATCATGTGATGGTCATGGAGTATGTCTTAGGTTAGGACTACCTCTAATTGATATGGAGTTCATACAGTTCTTCCCGTTAGGTATTGCAGAACCTGGGAAACCTACATTCATGATCCCATTCACTAAGGGTAGGTTAGTTAATAAGTTAGGTGAGGACATCATAGTTAAGTATGGGTTAGGGAGTCTAGGTAAGGCGATAATAGTTAACAGGGATAGGCTGTCTAGGTATATGATGTTGGAGGTCATGAAGGGGGACGGTGTTGACGGTACATTACTAATATATCCTGAGGAAAGTGATGAGGAGTTATCATCATTTGCTAATGAGTTGAGGAGGAGGTTAGGGTTAAGACCACCTATAAAGGTGTTACCAACAGCTCACTTCTCCATGGGTGGTGTTGAGGTAAGTGATGATTTAGAAACATCGATTAACGGACTCTACGTAGTTGGTGAGTTGGTAGGCGGTATCCACGGAGCTAATAGGTTAGGAGGTAATGCGTTAACCTCATGCGTAGTTACTGCTGAGGTAGTAGCTAGGAATATAACGGACTACATAGAGAATAGGTTTAGAGGGAGTATTAGATTAAGTGATGAANGTGTTAACCAAGTAGTTAATGAATATAGACTTAGNGAAGGTAAGTACATACCCTCTGAAGTCAGGTCTAGAATCAGGAACTTAATGTGGTCTAAAGCAGGTGTTATAAGGAGTAATGACTCACTGAAGGAATGTATTGATGAGTTACTGAGTATTCATGAAGAATTAGGTAAGGTCAGGATAGGGAGTCATGAAGAAGTTATTAAGTATTCAGAAATGCTGAACACACTACTCACATCAATAACTACTACATACTCAGCACTACTAAGACGTGAGAGTAGGGGTGCACACTTCAGACTAGACTATCCAGAAGAAGACAGTAGTTGGGTTAAGAGTATAAGGATAACATATTCAAACGGTAAATTCAATTATGAAATCTGTGAAAATAGTATTTTAAACATTTAATTGACGCCCTCAACAACTTTATCAGCAAGTACTAAACCACTACCTAAAGCATTATCATCCCAACTATACGTTACGTAACCTCCAACGACTGGGTCGTAAACTGTAGCGTTATACCAAGTTATCTTATAAGCCGTCCTCTTAAGTAATCCCTCTATAACTGATTGGTTAAGGTCTAACTTACCATCACTTAAGTCTTTCTGAAGTGCTAGAGCTACTACACCGCTAACATGCGGTGTAGCGAATGAGGTACCGCTTAAGTAGTAGTACTGACTTGGTACTGCCTTAATAGCTTGTAGTGGTGGATGTGCTGTTCCGTAAGGTGTGTACGGTAGTACTATATATGCTCCTGGAGCTAACACGTCTAATTCCTGACCTTCAAGAGCTCTACTACTGAAGTTAGGTATGTATAATTGATATGTAAGGTCTTCAGGAACATCAGCTAAACGCCACCAAGTTCTATTACTGAACTGACCTACCCAACCAACAGCACCTACAGATATCACTTCAGGATATGCTGCTGGGTAAACCATACCTTCAGTACCTTCATTACCTGCAGCAGCTACTATGAAGACACCAACCTCTATAGCATAATCTATAACCTCCTTAACTAAGTCTGAAGGTGGTCCACCAACACTTAAACTAATTATTACGGGGTTTACAATACCTGGTGGGTTAAGTACATTACCACCACTTAACTTCTCTAACTCGAATAACTTAGCTATGTAGTAAATACCTGCGGCTAGGTCTGAAGTCCAACCCCAACCCTGATTACCTATTACCTTAACCGGTATTACCTTAACTCCTGGAGAGACTCCATCAACTACGTATAGATTGTAGACCTTAAACCCAAGTATTACTGCAGTGACTGCCATTCCATGACCATCACTATCAGATTCCCAAGCATTCTTATTCACAGATGCTTTAGGTCCTAAAAACGCTGTAGCGAATTCCTTAGCTATACTGTCCTCGTTGAAGTAGTTCCTCCAATGCGGTTCTAACCCAGTATCTAGTACGGCTATGTAGACTCCAGAACCGTTTAACCCATATACCTCATGAACTGTAGGTATGTTAATCATATCTAAATTCCATGTAAGTACCCTCCCATCAAAACTACAGTTAGATGGTAATGACTCACTTAAAGGTCTTACTATACCTGCCTTACTTACAGATTTAACATTACCTAACGTCCTAACTAAATCGTTTATTAACCCCTCACTAATTAATACTACTAACCCTCTAACCTCATCAAATCTATATACTACCTCACCACCTAACCTAGAAATTAGTTTTAGGTCATCATCACCTATATTACGGTTTAGTAAGACCTCTACTAATACTTTATCATTACTGCTTAGTAGTGGTGTAGGTGTTAAGGCTGTTATCACTAATAACGTAATTACTAGAATACCTAATGTCTTGAATGGATTCATAATGGATCACGTTAACATTACGTAGTAGGGTTAATATCCTTTAAGTATATTAAGTCATTACTAAATCTATTAGACGGTAGTTTATATGGACGTATGTAGTGATAATACAGTATACATAGGTAGGAAGTTCTTCATGAGGTACGTATTAGCCGTTCTAATGAAGTTCAACGTCTTTAAGTGTAGTACTACAGTTATTAAGGCTAGAGGTAATAACATATCTAGGGCTGTCTTAGTAGCTGAGGTGTCTAAGGACTTGATAGGCAGTATCAACTACTCCTCAGTAGATATAGGTAGTGTGAGTATAGAGTCTAGCGGTATTAGGAGGAGGGTATCAACTATTAAGATAGTTTTGTCTAGAGTTGGTAAGACTACCTAACCTATCTCTTAAAATGTTGATTAACTCAGACTCACTCCTTAGGTTTAGAGCTACTAACCAAGCATCTAATTGCTTCTCAACAGGTATCACAACTATGTCGTTCTCCTCTAAGACTTTAATCTCATCACGAGATCTTAAGTAGTTCCACTTAGGCATTAAGAACTTCCTAACCCTAACCCTCTTAGTCCTTATAGCAGCTAATATCTTACCAGAACCACGCCAGTCTAAACCACCTACAGGCCCTACACCACCCTTAATATCACACTTACCAGTCATAACTACCTCAGGACTTACAGGGATTTTAGATAGTTCTGATATTGCGGCTACGCTTAAGGCTAGACCTAAGCTAGGGCCGCTTACACCAGCCCCAGGAACACCTTCTAAAGGACTTATCACTTGNTANCTGAAGTCGAAGTTCCTTATATCTAAGCCTATATTCATCATCACGTAATTCCTTATGTAGTCAACAACGTTTGAAGCNCTCTCAACAACGCTTAAATCCTCAACAGATGTTCCAGGACCTAAAACTACGTTCTTAGCAACCCCTGTAATACTTACCTTACCGTTACCGAAGGGGTTAACACTACACTCAACTATTAACGGTATCCCCTTCCTACCCTGAGTATCAGTACCTAAACCTACAACTACACCTGGTTCTAACCTATCCACGATTAAACTCTCCTGAATATCTATTAACTCCTTATCAATCTCCTGCTCAAGTGACTCAGCAGCCTTCTCGAAGTGGTAGAGTCTTAACTTATATTCCTCAACCCTCACATTAACTACATCTCTAATATCTGATAGGTTTAATACCTCCTTAACCCTCATTAACTCATCCTCGTAGAACTTAAGGAGTTCCTCAAACCTAACACTGTTTAAGGAGTTCTTCAAGTCGTTAATAGCTGTTATCTCCTGAACCCTCAACCTATTAGCCTCCCTAATAACCTCAGCTATCACTCTAGGTGATACAATCCTAAACCTCTTCAAAACGCTTAACACCTTCTCAGGAGTTACCTCAGGGTGTAGGTGCGGTAGGTACTGTCTTAAATGTACTTTAATAACGTCTAACCTCTCCATATCATTCCTAGGTAGTGGGATCTCAATAACGTATGGTTCAAACCTATTAATTACTGCTTCATCGATAGCGTCAATCCTATTAGTAGCAGCTATAACTATAACACCTTCTAGGGGTTGGAGACCGTCTAACTCAGTAAGTATTTGAGCTGTTAATCTATCACCTACTGGGTCACCCCTCCTCTTAGCAGCTATAACATCGAATTCATCGAAGAACACAATACTTGGTGCGTGTCTCCTAGCAAGTGTGAATAAGTCTTTAATGTTTTTCTCAGGCTCACCAACCCACTTAGCATTAATTAGTAGTTGAGATGCTGGTACGTAGAAGAACGTTGCGTTAGCTTCCTTAGCTATAGCCTTAGTTAAGTAGGTCTTACCACAGCCAGGCTCACCGTAGAGTAGTATACCTTTAGGTGGGACCCAACCAAGCTTACCTGCTAACTCAGGTCTTAAGCTAAGCATTACCAACTTAAACAGTTTATCCTTAATACCGAATAAACCGCCGATGTCTGAGTAGTTAACTGCAGGTTTGATCTGTAGTATAGTGCTTAAAACCTCAACACTCTTCTCCTGCTCTACATAACCTCTTAACTCCCTAGAAATTAGTTTAAAGTCTTCTAAAGTGACGTTACTCCTGATTATCTCCTCAACCTTAGATGTTTTGAAGAACCTACTCAGTAACTTACCTCTTAGAGGTTCTATCTTCTTCAGATATACCTTAGTACAAGCATCTATTATATCGAATGGTGTGAGTTGGGTCTGCCTATAAGCACTTACTGACTTCTCTAAGACGTTCATGACTTCCTCAGCCTTCAGATGAGTCCAGCCATACCTCTTAAGTTGTGAGTCAAGTACTGCTAATAACATCTCCCTAGTTATGTTTTGGTCTAAGTCTATGATGTAAGCCCTCCTCCTAATATCCTCCCTAATACTCTCAAACTTATTAGTAGCTGCTATTATGACTATCCTCTTATTAGTATCTACGATCTTATTTATATGTTCTATGAAGAGGTCCTGGACTTTAACATCCTCCCTCTCAGCACCGTACATAGGCCTCTCAACCTTCATACCTATAGAGTGGAACTCATCTAAGAACATAACAGTAGGTGTTTCCTCAGCCCTCCTAAATATAGCTGTTAAGTTCTTAAGTGATTGACCGTATAGTGGGTGGAAAATCTCATCACATTGTATGACCATGGGCTGGACGTTAACCCCATGTTTAAGACCGTAGATAACTGCCTCCCTCAAACACACCTCAGCAAGTAATGTCTTNCCAGTCCCTGTAGNACCCTTAAGTATGAAGAACTTAGGTGGTTCCATACCCTTAAGTAAGTTTATTATTGCTTCATCCTTAATGACGTGGTAGGCTATTGCAGACATAATCATCTCGAACTCCTTATCCCTACCGACTAAGTCCTCCTTCTTCTTAGGGAATAACTTATCGAGCTCACGTAACTTCTTCTTAATCTTAGCCGGTGTTAACCTAGCATTCCTCCACTTCCTAAACTCCTTATTAGCTAGTAGTAACGGTATGTAGAGTAAGTTCCTAAGTAACGGCCTCCTCAACCACCAGTAAGTACCTTCCTCACTCTTCATCGACGACATCATACCACCCCTTCCACTTACATATCTGGTAGGCTAAGGCACTAACTAACAACGCTATAAACGGTGTTAACAACCATGAGAACTCAAACGATGTTGTCTTATAGGTAATACTCATGTATATGGATGTACCTATAGTTAGTATAGTTGATAATATAAACGATATTAATGAGCTGTAGAGTAGGTACCTAACAATAACAGCTATAGATTCTTGAACCCCCCACCTATCCTTCTTAATCCTTGAGTAATCCCTAACATCAAGTACTGCTGAAGTTATGAATAAACTAGTAGTCAGTGCTAGAACTGCTAAACTCCATATAGGGGTACTTAAGTATATAGGTACTTGAGGTAAGGTCCTCACACTACCCGTGAAGTTATTTAATAAGTTGAACATTAGCTGTATAGTGACGTTAGGTGGGCAGTTAAGAGTTTCTGTAGAGTACCTACCCCCACTAACTATAGTTATGTTAGCTGTGAAGGGGCTTACAGAGTATAGAGCTACTAAGTACTTATACGTACTATCTATTAATTGCTTAGTCACTCTAACGTAAACAACACCGCTGTAGACACCCTCCTTAGAGGTATTACCTACCCTAACGTCGAAGCTCTCAGGTGGTAGTTGAGATGTTAGTACGTAGACCTCATCACTCCCGAAGTAATTTAATACAATACCATCACCTATAGATGATAGGTAGACATCTTTTTGAATCACCATAACATTAGCTACGTTTGCAACGGCTAACACATATATTATTAGGGTTAATACCTTCAACGTTGTTGGGGATATCATTCCCTTTACTACACACCAAGTATTACTAGGTAATCCACAATTTAAACTATATTAAGTGATGACCTAAATCACTAATCTGTTTGAGGTGTAGCTACTGCTAAGCCTAGGATTACATGCGGTATTAACCACGTAATCACTAATAACACTATAATTATGATTAGGCTTAAACTCATAGTTAGGGGTAGTTCAAACCCACTAACTTCAGGTTTTGGAGTTCCGAAGACTACATACTTAATCACTCTAACACCGTAAGCTAAGGAGAAGACCGTAGTTATCGACGCCACAATCGATAGTATGTAGAACTCTGTCCCCAAGTACGTAGCACTTCTTAGAATTGATGATATTATTAAGAGTTTAGATATGAATCCTGCGAATGGTGGTAGACCAGCTAAGCTTAAGAACCCGATTATGAAGGCTATACCGCATAACTTACAAGTACGTAGGACACCACTAACTAATTTAATATTCCTGATATTCAACACGTAAATAAGTACTCCTGAAGCTAGGAAGAGTAGTGCTTTAGAGTAAGCATGTGCTAGGTAATGGTATGAGAATGCAGCATTACTTAACACGTAGTCATGTATTGATAACGCTAACGTTAAGTAACCCATATGACTAATGCTTGAGTACGCTAAGATCCTCTTAATATCATCTTCAACTAACGCTCCAATACCTCCGTAAACTATAGATGCTATACCCCATATCAAGATAATCATTAAGAACTCATTAGTAGGTATTAAAGGTTTTAAAATCCTTAAAACTCCATAACCACCTAAACCTATAATTAATGGACTTAAGACAGCACTAAAAGGTGTTGGGGCTTCAGCATGTGTTAGTGGTAGCCATAGATGTACTCCAGCAAGACCCATCTTAATAGCGAATCCTATAAGTAACGTGTAGGGTATCCATGACGGTATATCCTGAGTTAAGCTTAGGTTGAATGAGAGNGTGTCTAGGTGTACGTAAACACCTACTAAACCAANTATTATTAGTAGAGAACCTACTAAAGACCATACTAAGTAAGTAAGTGATATGTTGATACGGTTACCGTAACCGTAGAAGTAGACTAAAGCCCATGAAGTCAGTACTAGTAATTCGTAGAACACTATAAACGTTATCATGTTATACGATAGTAACACACCTAATATACTAGCAGTGTTGAGTAGTAGTAACCCGTAGTAGAGGTTTAACGGTGTACCTACCTCCTCAACCCTATGCCTCATATACGTTGATGAGTATAGGTATATAGAGGGTAGTAGAGTTAACGTAGTTATCAGTAAGACTACGTTCACGTAATCAATATATAGTGAGAAGGAATACTCTACATGTTCGTGGACGCTTACCTCCACATAATTCTCAACTATTGGTAAATCCCTAAACAGTAGAATTGTGAGTAAGTATGTAAGTGTTAGTATTATTGATGAAGTACTTAAGTAATGGATTAACCTATCATTACGTACGTTGAAAACTATGAATGCAGTGATTGCGGGTATGAGTATTAACTCTATGACCATGGACTAACCCGTAATCAGTAGGTGTAGGTTATACATTATCATGACGTAAGTTAATATCATGGCTAACGTTATTATGTATAGTGTTAAGAAGGAATCCATATCTGCGTAGTTAATCATCTTAAATAAAATACTTAAATATCTGGAGATGACCATCCCTACATACCTCACAGTAGTATTTAACGTATGTTCTAACCCGTTAAATACTTCCTCAACCCCCCTTACAATACTACCCCCTACAGTATATATCAGTAACGTAACCCTCCTCACGAATGAAACACCTAACATTGAAGTACTGTGGATCAAGTAGTTAATCGTATGTGAGATTAGATTAGCTATATTAGTCGGACTTACTAAGTATAACACCCTAAACTCATATCTTATTAAAGCTAGTACAACACCTAAAACAGTTGCCGGTATTGTTGACCAAGTAATTAATGGGTTAGTAAAGATGTATTCAACCTCTTCCTCAGTAATTGTTAAGATATCTATTAACGTATGTTTAAACCAGTATCCGATAACACCTAAGTATACCATCGTGATTATTAGGGGTATTATCGGGTATATCAATAACTTACTCATCATATGGACATCACAGAGCTTATGTTGTTTTTCATGGCTTAGGAATATAAATGTTATCATTCGTGTAGCGTAGAAAGCTGTTAGGAATGTTGTTATGACGATTATGGATAACGGTATGTATAACTCCTTAAAATGTATTATCTCTATTATGAACTCCTTACTCCAAAAACCTATTAATGGTGGTATTCCTAACAGGTTTAAACAAGAGATTAAAGTTATTAGGAAGAGTATGAGGTTATTACGGTTCTTAAGAGGGAACCTCATCTCAGTTATGTATATAGTCCCGCTCAGATGTATTAGAATACCTGCTATTAAGAATAGTGCTGATTTAAATACTGCATGACTTATCATATGGTATACACTTGCTACGATACCGTTAGTAATTGTTTCTGTAAGGCCTGCAATACCTAATATTAAGAACATATAACCTATCTGACTTATCGTCGAGTATGCTAAAACCTTCTTCAACTCTAAAGCCCTACCAGCATTTACAGCACCGTCAACCATAGATAACACTCCAGCTACAGCCAATACTGTGAATATTATTGAGGCATTATCAACGACCTCACTAATACCTACTAACTCAGGTAGTAATCTAATGATTAGGTAAACACCTGCTTTAACCATAGTTGCTGAGTGAAGTAGTGCTGATACTGGTGTAGGTCCTGCCATAGCGTACGGTAACCATATATGTAGGGGGAATTGAGCTGATTTGGCTAGAGGACCTGTAAGGAATAGTATTAAAGGTGTTAGGACTGACCATACAGGTAATCCGTTACTTACTAATGATTTAATAATACCTAAGTCTTCATAGTATGGTGAACCTGTGAGGACAACTAATGTAAGGATACCTACCAACATTACCGAATCTGCAGAACCTACAGTTATGAATGTCCTGGAGGAGCAGTATGATGGTGGGTGTAGAGGTGCTTTACCTGACGGCCCTCCAATCCAGTACTCCCTCTCATCACCGTAGTAATACCCTATCAGTAAGTAACTACATAGACTTACACCCTCCCAACCGATGAAGAGTAGGATGAAGTTATCAGCATTAACCACTACTAACATACTTGCGATGAAGACTAGCATTAAGAACCAATAACGTCTACTATCGTAGTGTTCATCACTTAAGTACCCTATAGAGTAGATTAGAATTATAGTTGATAGACTACATAAGAGAATACTTACTAAAGTACTTAGGGGATCTATAAGGAATGAAATACTTACTGGTTTAACACCTGGTATGACTAACCAATCACTAATTAATTCAATTCTTTGAGGTCCTGAGTAAACCACATCAACGTAGAGTATCGATGCTGTTATCAGAGATATTATCGTCGCTAGTACTGAGAGTACACCAGCATATAACCTACTCTTAACTATAGTCACTAATAACGCTACCACTATAGGCGTCACTAACTCCGTAATCACTAGGTAATACATCAAACTCCAAGGATTTCTAGAAGGGGAGGTTATTAACTAATATGTTTAAGTCGGTCATAACTTCATTAAGTAATCAGCTATAGCTCTAGCAACTTTAAGACCATCCTTCATTGCAGGACCTATCTTAGATGGTCCTGTAACTACATCACCAGCTGCGAAGACACCCTCCCTACTAGTACGTCCCTCCTCATTAACTAATATCCTCCCATCCCTACCTAACCTAATACCGAACTCACCATCAGCTATAGGAGGTGTTGGTAACTCACCAATACTGTTAATAACTACATCAACTTCTAACTCAAACTCACCACCCTCTATAGGTACTGGTTTAGGCCTACCACTCTCATCAGGCTCACCTAACCTACACCTCAACAACTCTACAGCCCTTACAGAACCTCCAGAACCTAATATCTTAGTAGGTATTACTAACTCAACCCACTCAACACCTAACTCAATCAACTTCCTAATCTCACCCTCCCCAGCAGGAGCCTCCTTAATACTCCTCCTATAGAGTATGTAGACCTTCGAAGCATTCATCCTTAAAGCTTCTGAAGCAGCATCTACAGCTGATAACCCAGCACCTATGACGGCAACCCTCTTACCGCTTATGTTAGGTACTTCCTCATGACTTAGGTAACCTAGTCTCCAGGACTTAACCCTAAATAGGAAGTCTAAAGCCTTAAACACATTACTTAAGTCCTCTCCAGGTATCCCTAAACTCCTAGACCTCCAAGTACCTGTAGCTATGAGTACTGCATGATACTTATCAATTATATCACCTAAGTATACCTTAGACTTTACGAATTCATCACCTTCCTCACGAACCTCCCTCCCACCGACGACTTTAGCCCTACCTAAGAAGTTAACGTTATATGATTGTAAAACCTCCTTAACACCACCTCTAATCCTCTCAGGACTTAACCTATCACTAGGTATTGCGAATATGAGTAGTCCTCCAGGCTCAGGTAATTTATCATATACGTCTACCTCAGCACCACTACAGCCTAAGAAGCCTGCAGCAACTAACCCAGCAGGTCCTGAACCTATCACAGCAACTTTCCTACCTCTTAACCTCTCACCAGGTATACAGCCTAAGACAAACCTCATAAAACCCTCTTAAACTTATTTTGAGGAGTTTAAATATAGTTAACCTAGTTGGGCTGTATGTGGTCAGGAATATATGTAGTAGTAGCATCGATGCTGTGGTCTACTATAGGTGTAGCTACCTTATTAAGTAGTGATGTTATTTTAATGTTACTGGTACGTTCTACTATAGTAGCCCTTATAGGATTACTGATGTGTAGGTCTAGGTCTAAAGCATCATTAGTAGTAGGTCTAATACTAGGTATTCTATTCACCTCATACGTAGTATCTATAACGTTAGCTGGTGTAGGGCCTGCAGCATACCTCCTATACACAGCACCTATATGGAGTTCGGTAATGGCTTTAAGATATGGTGAGAGAGTCGGCAAGTATGATTTCTTAGGTATGGTGTTGGTAGTGGTTGCTGTTGTTTTAATGACTTATGATAGCGTTGTTAACCATACCGTAAGTCTTTACGGTATAGTCTCCGGACTTACATCAGGGTTTATCTACGGCCTCTACATATCAGTTGTTAGGTATTACTCATCTAGAGGTCTTGATAAGGAGGTATCTATAGGTGCTATGCCTTACATACCATTAACTGTCTACCCACTAACACTTTACTACGTATTCAGGGGTTTCACACCAGGTAATATATACTCGTCAGTAATTGCTGGTACGTACTTAGCTATATTCTGTACGTTAATACCTTACAGGTTGTTTACTATGGGGACTAGAAGACTGAGTGCGTCAACAGCTTCAGTAATAGCGACTATAGAACCTGTATTCGCATCTATATGGGATTACCTAATATTTAGTAAGATCCCTACAACAACTCTACTTACTGCATACGTCTTAATGGTGGTTGCCTTAATCACTGTCTCTGTGAAGAGTCGTTAACACTACCATCCCTACTAAGTAATTCCCTCCTCTTATTAGACGCTAACTTGTAGTAATATCCGAACTCCCTCCTCCCACCGAAGGCTTCAATACCTTTAGTTCTTAAGGTCTCTCTAAGACTATCAGCTAACTCCTTACTTAACTCACCCCTCCTCTCCAAATAATCAATTACTTCTAAACCCTCCTCAACACTTCTAACCCTACCTAAGAAGTCGTAGATACTCGGTACGTAGTTATGTAGGGGGTCTTTAACGAGGCTGTTAACCTTAGCTGTATTCCTACTTAAGATTTCCTTAGATAGTTTAGGGAATAACCTACGGAACTCCTCAACATCATACTCAATCAAGTAATCACCGAGGTTTAATATGTATTAAAGTTTAAATTTAGAAGTGCTGACCTAGTTAGACCTCAACAACCTTACTACATTTAAGCTTACTTAACACTTCATTTAACTTATCTAGAGGGACTTTATAAGTGAATAAGTACTTCTTAGTCCTTAACTTAATCTTAGCGATCTTCTCCTTCTCTAACTTCTTAACCCTACACTCTATAGCTACCTCACTTAACTTAATCGCGTGTTCCTCATCTTTAATCTCTATAGGCATTAACCTACACCGTATAAACGGTATCACACAGTTTTAAAAGTTATTGATCAGTAATTCCTGAGGTTGTAGAGTTCAGAGTTCAACCTAGGTATTAACGCCATGACTACAGCATTAAATGTGAGGTCCTCCCTAAGTACCTTACCGTTGGATAAGATCTTTATGAATCCTCCATACTCACCTATATCCTTAGTCTTGAAGTACTTATCAACGACTACTTCTAACTCCCCAGCACTACCTCTAAGTATTTCATCAACGAATACGTACGGGACCTCAAATGCTGGGCTTAAACCGTAGGTTATATGACCGTACCTATCAGCAATCACAGCTACGTGTACGTCAAACCACCTATCACCTACCCTGAATAAACCTGCCTCAACACCTACTCCATGGTCTGCAGAACCTACAACCTCTAAAGACTTTAAAGCCCTGTTTAAAGACCCCTTAAATATGGTCTCCATACCTAACGGTTGTGGCGGTACTTGAGAAGGTACTTCAACACCTACTACCTCAACATCTAACGAGAAGAACTTATACGCCCTCTCAACACCAACGACTTTAGACTTATTCCTACTACCAACTACTACTAACATCTCTACCCTCAAAACAATCTAAAACCCTTTAAATAAGATTTATTATGTGATGAACAGAGTATTTCAGAGGTGTTGAGATGTCTGTAGGGAGTGTTTTAGAGGGTGTTAAGGATCTCTACGGTATAGTACTCTTCTTCAGGGATAACTGCGTAGATGATGACCTCTACGAAGCTTTAGATAAGGTTTTACGTATGATTGAGGAATTCCTAATGAGTAGTGATGTTAGTGAGGAAAAAGCTAAGGACTTTATGAATGAGTTATACAGCTTCGTTAGGTCTAACCCACTCACTAAGTTCTTAAGCATATATGTTAGGGATTACATCACTTCTTAAGTACTTGAGGGTTGACAGGGTTTAACGGGGGTAACCCCTTAAACCTACGTATGACTTCCTCAGCAGCCATTAACGCAACCCTCCTCATACTCTCATATGTTGAACCACCTACATGAGGTGTTATCACTACGTTCGGTAGCTTATACAGTGGGTGTTCTGGAGGTAGTGGTTCAGGGTCTGTAACATCTAATGCAGCACCAGCTATCCAACCCTCCTTTAAAGCCTTGTAAAGTGCTTCAGTATCTATTAAACCACCACGTGCTGTATTAACTATAACAGCTGTAGGCTTCATCACCCTCAACCTACCCTCATTAATTATATGGTGTGTCTCCTTAGTCAGTGGTGCGTGGATTGAGATTATATCAGCCTGCTTCAGTAATGTCTCTAAATCAACTAACTTAACACCTAATTCCCTAGCCTTCTCCTCAGTTACGTATGGGTCGTAAGCAATTACCTCAGCACCCATAGCCTTAACAATCTTAGCAACTCTAGAACCTATATTACCAATACCTATCAAACCTACAACCTTACCGTAAACCTCATTACCTGTACCGTAAACCCTAGCATCATCCCACCTACCCTCAAGCATCTTATCAATAATTAGATGTAACTTCCTTAAGATAGTTATCATAAGCCCTACAGTGAGTTCAGCAACGGCTGGGGCGTTAGCACCTGGTGTGTAGGTTACTAGTATACCCCTCCTAGTAGCTTCCTCAACATCAACTCTATCATAACCTGCACCGTGGACTGATATTATCTTTAAGTTAGGACATACATCCATTACAGACTTATCAACCCTACCAATCCTAACTAATATAGCGTCAGAACCTTCAACACCCCTCAATACATCCTCATCAACTACCCAACCCTTAGTAGTTACGAACCTCACGTTAAAGTACTCTAACAACATCTTAACAGCGTCTTCATGGAGTGGTGCATCCTTAGTGGAGAGTACAGATACTACAGGCTTACCTGACATTCAAACTCACCGGTAGTAACTTAACATACGTAATAAATTCTTTAATGGTAGCCGGGCGGGGATTCGAACCCCGGTCACGGGGGCCAAACTCGGGGGTAAGTTAATGGCTTACCTGCCCCGCATCCTTGACCGCTAGACGACCCGGCTTCATAATAACTAATTATAATGAAGACTTAAATACTTTATGTTGGTTGGTTAATCCTTAAGGTAATACCTATAAAAAACTATCTATCTAGAGTCTTAAACAGTATCTCTTATAACTTACTGAGGATAATGTAGTCTTAGGTGTCTGAATGAGTAGGGCTTGCTGTGTAGTTAAGATGTTGAGGGAGTTAGGGATACGTTCAGACTTCAACTCATTTAAGGATAGGTTACTAGCTCAGAAGATAGTCTACATAGCCCAAACGGTATTCGGTATTGACTTCGGGTATAAGTTCATATGGCATATAAGGGGTCCTTACTCTAAAATCCTCAGTAGGGATCTTAGGGTTTCTGTAGACCCTACATGTAGGTGTCCTGAATTAAGTAGTGAGTCTTTAGGTAAGCTTAAATCATTAATTAATGATTTAAGGAGTTTAGGTAATGACTTAAGCATGTCTGCCGAGATATTAGCTAGTTACTTAATGCTTTCTAGGGATGTCTACCCAAGACCTGAAGACCCTATCAAGGAATTAATAAGTAGGAAACCATACATCAGTTATGACGACGTTCAAAACATATTAAAAATTTATAGTAAGTATGTTGTTTAACCACTCATCACTAACTTCTCAATAGTTTTTACAGCTGCTTCAGCATCAGCTACCACTACACGATCTACTTCATAGCTTAACATCACGTCAGGGTCCTTCAACGCATGTCCGGTAGCAATAGCTACTACCACCTCATCACCTCTGATAATACCTAAATCTACAGCCTTCCTAACACCAGCTATAGATGCTGCACTAGCTGGTTCAACACCTAAACCTTCTAACCTAGCTAGGTCTTTCTGAGCGTTTAAGATCTCTAAATCACTAACGCTTAAGGCGTACCCACTACTCTCATTAAGTACTCTTAAAGCCCTCTCCCAATGGACTGGATTACCGATCCTGATGGCTGAGGCTATAGTCTCTACCTTAGTCTCAGGTACGTACTTACCGTTATGGAAAGCCTTAACTATAGGTGATGCTCCCTCCGCCTGTACAGCTAATACCTTAGGTAACCTCTTAATCAGTCCTAAAGTCCTTAACTCCTTAAGCCCCTTCCACAACGACGTTATATTACCTGCATTACCTACAGGTAATACTACCCAGTCAGGAACTCCTAACTCATCAACTATTTCATAACCTACTGTCTTCTGACCCTCAATCCTCCAAGGATTGACTGAGTTGAGTGGGTATACTTTAAGGTCGTTAGCTAACTCCATAATCACCTTCATAGCTATGTCGAAACCACCTTCAACCTCAATTACCGTAGCACCGTAGAGTAAGCCCTGCCCCATCTTACCCTTAGCAATACCGTTCTTAGGGACTACTAAGATTGGTTTAAGCCCTGCCCTCCTAGCGTATGCAGCCATACTAGATGATGTATTACCTGTTGATGCGCAGACAACAGCTCTAACTCCTAAGTACTTAGCTATAGTGATCGCTACAGTCATACCCCTATCCTTGAAACTACCTGTTGGGTTAGCACCTTCAAACTTAACGTAGAGGTTAGTAAGTCTTAAAGACCTACCTAAATTACTAGCACGTATTAATGGTGTCCCACCCTCATAAAGTGTTACTACCTCCGCATCCTTAGGTACAGGTATTAACTCCCTATACCTCCACACATGGAATTTCCTACTCCTGAATAACTCCCAACTAACTTCAGCATTTACAGACCTTAACTCAACCCTGAGAAGACCTCCACAATCGCAGAAGATCCTACGACTTAATAACTCGTACTCCCTACCACATCTCTCACAAATTAATAGGTTTGGGGCATCTAAAACCACCGTAACTCCTATACCTAAGGACTTAAAATACTTATCGTTTACTTGGTAAAGACTATAAATTATCTGTAGTTAATGTGTTATTAGGTGGGCCTCACGGTTAAGGTTAAGACATCTTTAGATAGTGGTAAAGGTGTTAAGAGTATTTATGATGAGGTCTACGGCTACATACCGGTATCTGAGGTTGAGCTTAAGGTAATTGAGACACCGACTGTTCAGAGGTTAAGGAGGATTAAGCAGTTAGCACTTGCTTGGTATGTATACCCTGGAGCACTACATACTAGATTCTCACATTCTTTAGGGGTTATGCATGTAATAGGTATCCTGGCTAGGAAGTTCATCGATGAAGGCTACGTAAGACGTGATGATTATGAGTTACTAAGGATTGCTGGGATATTACATGACGTAGGTCACACACCCTTCAGCCATGCTATCGAGTCATACATGACTCAAGCCTTCAGGATTAGGCATGAGGAGTTAACCACCTACATAATAGAGACTGACCCATACTTAAACGAGGTCTTCTCAGAATACGGTATAAATCCTAAGGAGGTAGCATCAGTTATTAGGGGGAATCATAAGGAACCACTGTATAACATGTTATTATCTAGTGATTTAGATGCTGACCGTATAGACTACCTACTTAGGGACTCACTACATACTGGGGTAGCTTACGGTATGATAGATATTGACAGGATATTATATACGATAACTGTGGATAAAGATGGTGAGTTAGCAGTTCCTTCAAAGTCTATACAGGCAGTTGAGAACTTCTACATAGCTAGGATGCATATGTACAGAGCTGTTTACCACCATAAAACCATAGCTGCATTTCAAGTTATGATGAGGACTATATATGAGATGATACTGAATGAGTTAGGTGATTACCTAGAACCATTCACTACTTTACCGAAGATCTTATCAAGTATTAGGAAAGGTGAGTTCTACTTATGGGATGATAACCTCATAGCAGGCACTATAAACTTAGTGTTAGTTAGGGGTTTAGGGAGTGAAGTACTTAGGGAGTTAATCAGGTTATTACTGAATAGAGTTGGTTATAAGGCAGTATACGACGTCGTTAAACTCTCTCAAGAGCCGTTATCTACGGATAGGGATGAAGTAGTTAAGAGGTTAAACGATGTTGTTAAGGACTTAAGTAGTTATGTAGGGTTTAGAGATTATATGACGATACCCTATATAGAGGAGCTGAACTTAGTTGATGAGGACTTATGTGTTAAGGTGTTAGATAGAAACACATCTGTGAGGATTACCGAGTATAACTCCTCAATAATTAACTCGATACCGAGGTTCATAGGTATAATTAGGCTGTACGTACATCCGAACATATACGATAAGGCTAAGGAAGTATTACTAAGTAAGGGTATTATATGAGGTTCGGTAAGGTTTTTCAGGTCTTAAGCCGTTAGTTGAGATGTTCTTAATCATCAGGTATGCATCCTCACCATCTGGGTAGTAGTTCTTCAACACCTTAACTACCTCATAACCTAATGATTTATACATGTTAATAGCTACGTAGTTACTAACAGCTACCTCCAACTTAAACATAGTGATACCGTCATCACGTAGTCTCGACTCTACAGCATTCATCAGTAACTTACCGATGCCTAAACCCCTATAGTTAGGGTCTACAGCTATCGAGACTATATGTCCTGAGGAGTCCCTATCAACAACAGCTACTACATAACCGACAACATCACCACAATACTCACAAACTAGGAAGTACTCAGGGTATAGGTTTAACAACGTAGTGAGTACGAGTATTGAGTATGGATACTTAAAAGACCTACCTTCTATCTCAACTATACGTCTAAGGTCTTCATTCCCAGCCCTCCTAACAACAACACCACACGTACTACTCAAACATAAACACCTCTAAGTAATGGATGTGGTTACTTCCACCACAGTAAGGTACTTCAAACTTATAAAGCAATACATACATTGACTTCAGTATTGAAGACTTATTATATGTGTTTAATGGGTAATTAATTGGGTTAGATATTATGGATTTTAAGAGTAAGGAGACAGCTATTTATCAAGAACCCCGTAGCGGTACTAGGAGATGGATCTATATCGTTGGTGAGAAGGTCATGTTAATTATGGTTGAGTTAGACCCTAACGCAGTAGTTCCCTGGCATACACACCCTCAAGAACAGATAAGCTTCGTATTGAGTGGTAAAGCTGAGGTCAGGACTTCAGAAGGTACTTACGTATTTAGTGAAGGTACAGCATACCACTTCAGACCTAACGAACCTCACGAAACCCGTAATCCAGGACCTGNGAAACTAGTTGTGTTGGAGGTCTTCGCACCACCACGTGAGGACTTACTGAAGGGTAAGTAAAATCTTTAAAAATAACATATATTTTATATTTAAGTTATGCTTGTTCAGGCTCTAATGGTGAGAAATCTATCTCAGCATCATACTTCCTAACTATCTTAACTCCCTTCAACTCCATGATGATTACGTCTGATGTTACTAGTATTGGGTTCCCACCCTTAACTAGGTGTCCTCCATGTACGTGGCCCCACTGATCACATACTGCCCCATGTATATGTGTTAATCTATTACCTTTCTCATCCCTACCAATAACACCTGAACCACCTAGGAATGATAGTGGTCCTACAATCTCTTTAGGTGGGCTGTAGCTAGCACCGATCTTAACGTTAGGGTTAGGTATGAAGTACATTAAAGTTGCTTTAGCTAAAGTCCCAGTACCTACATCAACATATGCGTAATCAATACCTAAATCATCACAAACCTTCTCAACACCCTCAATAATATCAGTACCTGGTTGAAGCCTAACAACAACAACCCTACCAACAGAACCAACAGCAAACCTAAACCTAACAACCAACTACAACACCACTAAATCATTAAGCTAGAGTTTAAAACTTTACTACGTGTTATGCTGTGAGGTCATTTAGTCATACCTAAGTTTATAGCCTTACTAACTACTCTATCTATGGGTGGATATGCTAGCAAGTATGAAGAGAAGGCTTCAGTCATTATTCATAAGGTCATACATAGAGTGTTCAGCATCTACTATCTCTAAAGCAGTCCCAAGGCTTCAGACATCTGTTACTGCGATGGGTGTTAACTCAGCGTTCTGTATGTTTAAGGTCTTGAAGAGTTTTAGAAGGGGTGGTAAACATAGTGTTGTGGGTGAAGGTAGGAGTAGTGAGGAGGTTTAGATTATTAGATTAATTAAAAAGTTATGTTTTAGAATGTTAAGACTGCTCTCCCTCTAACCTCCCCCCTCTTAAGCTTCTCAATAGCTGTGTTAACCTCCTCAAATTTGAATAACTCTACACGTGGTTTTACCTTACCATCAGATACTAGTTTCAAACTCTGAAGTATGTCATTCCTTGTGAATCCTATATTACCTACTACCTTAATATCCTTTAATATCCAGTCTATCACTGGTAGTGATAACTCACCTACTGGTAACCCTATAAGTACTAAAGTCCCTCCAGGCCTTAAGGATTCGTAGGCCTGCCTCATAGCTTTAAGGGATTCTACCGTAGGTAATGCTACGTCGGCACCTCCTAAGTCCTTAATATATTTGACAGGGTCTTCCTTAGAAGCATTTACTACGTAGTCAGCACCTAACTCCTTAGCGAATTCTAACTTACTCTCAAGTACATCTACAGCAACTACCTTAGCACCTAACACCTTCGCTATCTGAACAGCGTTATGTCCTAAACCACCTATACCGAAGACAGCGACTAAATCCCCGGGATATACCCTAGAAGCGAATGTAAGTGCTCTATAAGGTGTTGCTACAGCATCCGTAGCTGAAGTAGCTTCTGGGAACGGTACGTTATCAGGGATTTTAAGTACGTGGGATGCTGGAGCTCTAACAAACTCAGCATAACCACCATCAACACTATAACCAGTATTTAACTGATTCTCACATATATTCTCACGACCTACTAAGCAATACCTACACCTACCGCAAGTCCACCAAAGCCATGATAACGCAACCCTATCACCAGGCTTTAAATGAGTAACACCATCACCAACAACCTCAACAACACCTGCAACTTCATGACCAAGTATATGAGGTAGTGGTTTAGGTAATGGAATCTTACCCTCAATAATCTCAAGATCTGAATGACATATACCTACAGCCTTAACCCTAATGACGACCTCACCGAATCCAGGCTTAGGATCTGGGACCTCCTCAATAACTAAAGGTTTACCGATTTCACGAAGTAATGCAGCTCTCATATAATCACAAGTAATTCTACACTAGAAAAATTATAAATTTTACAAATACTTAAGCATTTATTAATAATAATTAAATTATAAATAACTTACATACTTACTTAAGTTTTAAGTTGAGAAACTATTTAAGGAGTTTTTAAATTACTTTAAGGGGTGTTGGTGTGGTTGATGTTAGGTATCTCTATAAGTACTTACTTATCCTACTACTCCTCCTAACTACTGTTGTAAGTGCTCAGACGGTTAATGTGGAGGTTGATGAGTCTGGTGTTTGTTTAGTGAGTATTAAGGTAGAGGTTGGTGATGGTTTACAATCGGTTAGACTACCTATAGAGCCTATAGCAGCATCTATAGTGGCTTTAGCTGATGGTAAAGCCTTACCTGTAATATACGAGAATAATACGTTGTATTTAATACTTGATAAGCCCTCAACTGTTGATATTTCATATATAGCTAACGTATCATTAGTAGGTAATGTATTCCATCTAAGCATTAATACTGACGATAACTTAACCTTAAAGATACCGACATCAAGTGTTATCCTACTAACACTACCTAAGAATATAATTAGTTTTAAGGAGGAGGGTGGGGTACTCACCCTAGTGGTTAGAGGTCCTCAGGAAATTACGTACTCATTACGTGTACCGAGTATAACTCAAACAGTAATACCTACACCCACCAACACTGCTACGACACAACCTACCGTAACGCAACCTACGGTAGTAACTCCGAAACCTGACTACACATCACTACTAATTACCGGTATAGTAGTGGTTGCCGTAGCTTCAGGTGTTACCTACGTAGTACTACGTAGGAGGAGGGTCGGGGATATAGGTAAGTTACTTGATGATGTCGATAAGAGTATTATAAGGGAGTTGAAGGCTAGGGGAGGTTCTGCATTACAGTCAGAGCTTCAGGACTCTATAAACGTTCCTAAGACTACGTTATGGAGGCATGTTAAGAGGCTTGAGAGGTTAGGGGTTGTTAGGGTTGAGAAGGTAGGGCTTCAGAATAGAGTAACGTTGGTGAGGGATGTTAAGGTATGAGGGTGGAACAGGTGGGAAGAGTGTTTCACGACTACCCTAAAATATATTGTAGTAGGATGTTTTTAGTGGGGGTAGGTATGGACGTACGTAAGGTAATGGCTTTAACGTTGATGATGTTGATGTTAATACCTATGACTGCAGTAATAACATCATCACAGCAGACTGTAGGGGTTAGGGATAGAGCTTTACTCCTACAGAACATACTGAGGAACGCATTAACACTTAATATCTCATCAGAACTCAAGTCTGAGATTGAGGGATTAGTAAGTACTAATACCTCAGCGTTAAGTGATAAAGAACTTGAAGGATTTATAGAGAGATGTGAGGGGGTCTTAAATAGGGTTAGGGAGGAGGTTAGGGTTAGAGCTGGTGAAGGTGTTAGTGATAGGTATAATGAAGGGTTGAAGAAGTCGTTGGAGGTTAGGGTAAGGACTATGGAGAGGTTATACAGTGTACCAATTGAGGAGGTCGGTAATATATCTAAGGCTAAGAACATTAGTGAGTTAATGACTACCTTAAAAGTAGTTAATAGTAAGTTAGATGGTGTTAGGGCTAAGAACTTCTCTGAAGCTATGGAGAGGAGGGTTGAGGACACCTTAAGAAAACCTGACGTAGTAGGTGTTGAGAGGTCTGTACAGGAACTTGATAAAGTTGTTGGGGTTTTAAATAGAGTGGTTAGTAGGTTGGAAGGGTTAGGAGTCCCTACAGTACCTATTGAGGCTTTAAAGAACGCTACAGTCAGGATATCAATCACTAAGGAACTCCTCGGAAACTTAAGTAAGGAGTTGAGAGGTGTTCCCCAACCTAAGCCTGAAGTAGTTAGAGAGTTTATTAATAAATCAGTAGGTAAGTATAGTGTCGATGTTGAGGAGCTTGAGGAGGAGGTTGAGGAGTTAAGGAATGTAGCGTTAGAGCATAACTTAACTCAAGTACTTGATAAGATAGAGGGTATATTAGAAAGACTTGATAACTTAACAAATGCTTTACAGAGTGTTAATTACTCAAGTATTAGGGATATCGCGGATGTCTTAGCTAGTGTAAGGTCTGAGATCCCTAAGATACGTGATGAGATTAGTAAGTCGTTAGGTGAGGTCCCTGTTAGGAATATAGATAAGGCCTTCAACACAACCTTAGAGAGGGATAGGGAGTTATTAAGGGAGGTTAACGAGACATTAGAGTATATTAAGGATAAGTTAGTCAGTATCTGTCCGCAAACTACGAACGTAACCATATGTAAGTTCGTGAACTTAACAACTATCCAACATTATGAGGAGGTTATAGAATCACTAAATAAGAGTTTAGAAGAGGCTGTTAATACCTACGGGACTGGAGACCGTATTAAAGCATTACATATGGTTTTAAGTGTAGGTGCTAACTTATCGAGGATTAAGGCATGGTTAGAACCAATATACAATATACTCAAACATTTAGAGGTTAAGGGTGTAGGTGTTAGTAACGCTATTAAGTCGTTAATGGATAACCTAACTACTAGGTTAGAAAAGATTGTAAAGCATGTAGGAGATATTACGAAGAAGGTAGATGAGATGAGGGAAGGTCCTAAGAAGAGTATGGCTAAGAAATTATTAGATGATGTGGTTAGAGATGTTAATGAGTCTAAGAACCTATTAACACTTACGCAGAAATCACTATCTGAGGGTAGGGAGGCTGAAGCTACTTCATACCTGAGTAGGTTACAAGGGTTGGTGACGTCTTTAGAGGCTAGGATAGCAGTACTTGAAAAACTAATATCTTCGTAGTCCTTAAATCAAATCTTTTTTACTTGAAAGTGAATTCCTCACCAGGTCTTAATACCACTACTTCAGTACCTATACCTAACCTCTCAACACCTCTCTTAAACTCCTCCGGATCAGTCATTATCACATCGAATGTATTGTAGTGTATCGGTATTACGTACTTAGGTCTTAACAACTCAGTAGCTTTAACAGCTTCTTTAACACCCATAGTGAAGTGACCTCCGATCGGTAGTAGAGCTACAGTTATATTATATAACTCCTTAAGTAGTGTTAACTCCATGAACAACCCAGTATCACCTGCGTGGTAGACACTACCTTCAGAACCTATCAACACAACACCTGTAGGGTGACCTATACTTGATGAGTGGTGAGCAGGTGTTAGTACTGCAGTTACCCTACCCAGCCTTATAGGTCCGCCAATATTAGCACCTACAACCCTATCACTACCTACCCTACTACCTAACTCATTAGCTAATTCGTAAATACCTACTAATTTAGAGTTCTTAAACATCTGAAGTAGCTCTACAGTATTACCTACATGGTCTCCATGATCATGAGTTACTACTACATAATCAACACTAACTACATCCTTAACGAAGTCCTCAACAGACTTATAAGGTGATGCTGGGTTAGTAACCCAAGGATCTACTAATACCTTAACACCATCTAACTCTACTAAAGTACATGCGTGACCATACCAAGTAATCCTACCCATATAGAAACCCAATTAATACCTCATAACTAGAGTTTAAAGTTTTAAGGTGTTTCCCCTACTTTAGAGTAGGTAGTTGAAGTGGTTGTAGATATAGTTGTAGTACCACTCGCATCTAAGATCCACGGTCCCCAATACTATGAAGAACTCCTTAAGTCTGTTAAGGACGTCTTCATCAGTAATAATGTTAAGGTCTTAAACATCATAGACTCTGATGAAGTGTTGAGTAAGGATGTTTTAGATATGGTCGGTAACTCACTACCCATACTTCTAATACTTACTGGAGGTACTAGTAGATTAGCTACTAAGTTATTAACTACGTGTGGTGTTAGGAGGGCTTTAATAGTAGCTCATGAAGGACATAACAGCTTACCGTCAGCGATATCTATTAGAGGTAGGGTCGAGAGGGAAGGGATTCCTGCATACATATTCTTATGTAGTGATTTGAGAAGTAGTGACTGTTTAAGAACTATAGATACTGTCTTAAGGGTTGGTAAGGCAGTAGCACAGATAGTTAATCTGAAGGTAGGGGTTGTAGGTAGCGTAGATGATGAGGAACGTGAGTTATTTGAGGAGGTCTTAAACTCTAAGGTGGTCTCAATAAGTTATGAGGAGTTAGAACGTAGGGTTAGTGAGGTTAGGGATGAGGAGGTCTTAGAAGTCCTGAGGAGGTTTGAAGGAAGTGTAGATGTGTCAGACCTCAATACTGATTACTTGAGGAAGGCCCTTAAAATCTACGTAGCTTTGAGAGGGTTTGTAGAAGGTGGAGGTCTTAACGCATTAGCAATTAACTGCTTCCCATACCTGATTAAATATGGTGTTACACCATGTATTGCTGTATCCCTACTTAATGATGATGGTGTAGTTACTGCGTGTGAGGCTGATTTAAGGTCATTAACACTTATGCTTATGTCTAAGGCTTTAGGGAGGTATTCATGGATAGCTAATCTCGTAGGGGTTAGTAGTAAGCAGTTGAAACTAGCTCACTGTACCATAGCTACTAAACTAACCACTAGATGTAGTGTAGTAACTCACTTCGAGTCAGGATACCCGTACTCACTAACATGTAAGTTACCTGAGGGTACGTACACTTTAGTAGGTATTGATAGGGACTTCTCAACCATAGCTACCCTTAAGGTGAGGTTATTAAGTAGTGGGTTGATGTCTGATGAGATGTGTAGGACTCAAGCAGTTGTTGAAGCTGATGTAGACTTAAGTAACTTCCCGAACATAGCATTAAGTAACCACCACATCCTAATACCTGGTGATGTAGTTAATGACTTAATGATTATAAGTTATTTATTAGGTGTTGAGTCTATTAAGTATGAGTTGGTGGTGAGTTATGGTTAGAGTTGCTGTTGGGTCTGACGATAATTACCGTATATGTGGTTTCGTAGTTGATTACTTAAGGTCTAAGGGATTTGAAGTAGTGTTAGTAGGTAGTGTTAAGAGTGGTAAGCCTGAGCCATGGCCTGAAGTAGGTTTCGAGGTAGGTAGGTTAGTAGCTTCTAAAGTAGTTGATTACGGAGTAGTCATATGTTATACAGGTACTGGGGTATCCATAGCTGCTAATAAGGTTAGAGGTGTTAGGGCTGCGTTATGTGTTGATGCTAAGACTGCTCAAGGAGCTAGACTATGGAACGATGCTAACGTCTTAGCCTTAAGTGCTAGACTCCTCTCTGAGGAGTTAGCTAAGGAGATAATAGATGCTTGGTTCTCAGTTAAAGAACCAGACCCAACAGAAGTTAATAATATAAGGAGGATTACAGAATTCGAAGGTATTAACCCTGAGTGAGTTCCTTCCTAATCATGTATAGTAGTGGTATACCAGTAGCTGAGGCTATGGTTAAGATAGTTAAGCTTAAGTCGTAATTACCTGTTAGGTCATGGGATAAACCACCTATTATAGGGCCTGCAAGCATTGACATAGTAGCTGATGTCAGTAGTAAGCCGTAATTACTTCCTAAGTACTTAGTACCCCACATCCTAGCAGCTATTAAAGGTATTAAAGCTACGTTAGTACCGTGGATCACACCTATAAGTGATGACCCTAAATACGTTAGAGGTAGGAACCTATAAGTTGGGAGTAACGCTATATTTAACGTTGATATTATGTANACAATCATTAATATCCTATAGATACCTATACGTTCAGCTACTTCACCAANAACTACCCTAGTNAGNAAGTTCACTAACGAATACACACTAACAGCTGTTGAAGCTATTAAAACACCTACACCTACATACTCCATAACAAACGGTGTTAGGTGTGAGGCTGCGAAACCATCTATCAAGCTTGTGAGGAATATCATAGACCAAGCCATGTAGAAGGTCTTAGTTTTAAGGATATCTAATGGGGTGTACGTCTTAGAACTAACTACCTCATCCTGTGGTTCGGTAAGGACTACAGTTGCTACAGACATAACGATGACTGATGCAGTAGCTATTACTAAGGTTGTTAACCTCCACCCGAAACAACTTACTAAGTAGGAGGTTATCGGAGCTAGTACTAGAGTACCTAAGCTATAACCTCCTGAGGTTAGACCTGCAGCTAATCCCCTACGAGTCCTGTAGAACCACTTAACACCTAAGGTAACTGCTAATACATAACCTAAGGCTTGACCGATACCGTAGATGAACGCGTAGGAGATAGTAAGCATCACTATATCCTGAGATATTGATGTCAGTATTAAGCCTAGACCTGTCGAGACCGTTGTTAAAGTCAGTGTTAGTTTTAGACCTAATNTAGACTTGACGTAGTCTATCGTCGAGAATCCTACGACGTTNACTATAGACATTAAACTAAACGGTAGTACGACGAGAGCTCTAGATATCTTAAGGTCTACCTCAACATAAGGTACTAATACCGACCAGACATGCTTAAAACCTAACATAAAGTTTATTAAGAAGCATAACGTAAGGATTAACCATGGATTAACCTTAAAGATAGTTGATGTCCTCGGCATTTAACCTACCGTGAATCCTAGATTAACTAATACGTTCTTGAGTTCCTCAACTTCTTGAGGTGTTAGTGATGGTAATGGCTTACGTACAGGGCCTGCTGGGAGTCCAAGTAATTTAAGTGCTACTTTACATGGTGCTACATACCCTGGCTCATACTCGAAGAACCTGAAGAGTTCTTGGAGTTTAAGATGGAGTTCGAAGGCTTCTCTATAATTCCCTTTAGTAAATTCGTTATATAGCCTCACCATTTGCTTAGGTACTACACATGCAGCTGTTGAGAATATCCCACGACCACCAACACATAATGTTGGGTAGAACTGACTATCAATACCTGTAAGGACTGAGATTTTATGACCTACAAGTCTTATAATCTCTATAGTCTGACCTAAATCACTATTACTCTGCTTCATACCTACGACATTACCTAACTCAGCAATCTTACTCATCAACTTAGGATCTATGTTATGGCCTGTATATACTGGGTTATTATATACGACTACAGGTATTTCAGATTTCTCAGCTAATTCCTTAAAGAACTCATAAATGGATTCCCTAGGTAGTTTATAGTAGTATGGAGGTGTTGCTATAACACCATCAGCACCTACATCCACTGCATGTTTAACATACGTTAAAACCTCCTTCAAACCACATGCAGATACACAAGCAATTAATAATGTATTTGATGGGACAACCTCCCTAACAACCTCAAGAACTTTAAACCTCTCATGAGGTAGTAGGTGTGGGAACTCACCATTACCACCAGTAGTCATAATACCGTGAACACCACACCCAACTAAATACTGAGTTAATACCTTCAAACCCTCAACATCTAACTCATAATCATCTCTAAAAGGAGTAACTATAGCAACTATAACACCTCTTAAAGATTCCTTAGTCAGCTTCATAACATAGACCCTAGATTAAATTTTAAGTAAAGCTAAAATACTTTAGCTTTACTAATGGGATGCTTTTTATAGCATTTCCGGATTGCTAACGGCTCCCACCATGAATGGCGGGGGTTCTACACCCTCTAGGGCTTTCCCTCACATATCAAGAGTCCTTTACGGGTGTGGCATCACCGTCAGCTCCGGGGAGGTGTAAGCTCATAGCCTGTTAAGCTCGCCCACACCAAACACCAGGAAGAGGTACTGGAGCAAAACCTTATAATCTTTTCGATAGAACACCTCCCCGCCCTAAAGGACTGAGCCTCCAACAAAAGTGAATATTCACACATGTTATATAATTATAACATTATTTAACCATCAATACTGTCCCACCACCATTATTCAGTAGGTGGTAGTTCATAGTCCTTTACTTTCTCAGACTCATCTCATCTACTTTTCAACGACCGTATTACCCTACTACTCTACAGGAGTTGTTCACCTCTAGTTACCTGAAGGTACACCCATCCCCCATCAGGTAATCAGAGTTCATAAAAAGCTTCGTAAACCTCAAGACCTCAACATCACGTTTAGGAAATATTTAAAATTTTTATGAATGTTGGAAGAGCTTATACAGTTTACAGAAAGTCTACCTCTACGAGGACGTATACTTTGACAATTGTTATAATGTCTTTAGCTATTGGGAATCCCTACCTCCAATACCTCGGAGGCTCACTTTTCCTAATGCTTTCTTTCGGTTCCCATGTAAATCTCCAATACCCCCTACCAACATCTTCAAGTGCTATGTTAAGCTCACTTATCATCTTATCACTTAGTAAGACTTCATCAGCTAGGGGTGAGATGACGACATCTGCCTCAACATACTGGGTATCTATGTTGGGTACTATGACTTTTACTTTAACAGCTTTTGACGCTACCCAAGCTCTTAAGGGACCTCCAGCTGTCTCAAAAACACTCTCATCAATACCCCTTACTGGAGGCCAGAGTGTAAGGAATTCTGCAACTTTAACTGGTATTAAAACTTGCGGAGTTTCAGACTCATAACCACTATTTGCAAGTGCTGATGTCTCAACCCTCGCCCCCTCCTTAACTAACTCTATCCTCACTCTTACAACCAATTAAATCACCTTTAACAGCTCTAATCCTACCAATCCTTGTTCTATGATCTCTAATCAGACCTATAAAAACAGTCTCTCTCCTATACATACACGTCATAATATACTTAAAGATATTTAAACCTTCATTAAAACGTTTGGAAGTACACTTTCAGCATTTAAAGAAATTATTTCTCAATAAGTGGTACTTCATTCCTTTCATATTCGTTAATTTTAATCCTACTATCTACTTCTCAATAACTCCCTTACCCACTACAGTCCTGACTATGAAAGCTCACTTACCGTCTAGGGGTTATGACTTCTTTCACCTCTTTAGCTAATTTCATAATAAGCTTCTCTCAGGATTTAAGGGGCTTAAAAATATTTTAGCTTTACTAATGAGTTATCTTAGGTGGTGTTTTCGCGTATTACTGAGGTACTCACACATGTTGGGATTATAGTGTTACTCGTATTACTAGCTGTCACACTTGTTTATTATCCTGAATTCAGGTTATTAGTGTTTATAACGTTTATAGTGGTTATAACGTTGGTAGTGTTTATAAGTCGTAGAGCTGCTAGGAAACCACCGAAGTTATTTGATGTTATAGCTGATGAGGTTAGACGTGGTAGTATGTTATTTGAAGTTGATGATGATGAAGTATCTAGGTTGCTTGAGAAGGACTTCACATTATATGATGAGTTCAGAAAACAGAGTTTTAAGGCGTTGATGGAGTCTATGGTCATAATACCTATATTCTTATGGTACTTCATATACTTCTATTTAATCCTACCTAGATTCGTAATCACTGACTTAAACTTAAAATTAATAGCATATATCGTAGGCTTTGTAGTACCCTACATACTTTACGTAGCTTCAGAGTTTGTATTTAGGGTTAAGACTTTAACCTACGTATTAAGAGGTTATGAGGTTTATGATAGAGGTATAGTATCGATTAGTCAGTACATAGTTATTAAGTTCCCGTTAAATAGGGACTACATAGTGAGGGAGTATAGTAGGAGGAAATGTGTTGAGTTATCTAGGAAGCATGGCAGGTATACAGTAAGGTTCTTACTATACACTAAGAACACACCTAAACTTATAGAGATATTAAGTAGTTACGGTAAGGCTGAGGTAGCATCCGAATGAGTGAGGAAGTAAGTTATGTTAACTACCGTAGGGTTAGAGTTGGTAGGATAAGAGCTATTAAAGTTAGAGTTGGTGTTATTAGAGGTTTTATCCATGGCAGTAAGAGTGAGGTTAAGGATTTCAAAAGATGATAAGGTTGAGGAAGTTATAGCACTTATTAATAGTGGTTATGAGGCTGATACACCTCAACTCATGATACCAATACCACTAGCTAAAAGACTAAGTGTCTGGCCCCCACCACCAAATTCTAAAGAGGAGATTTTCGAAACAGCAGGTGGGCCATTAAGAGTTTGGGTAATTAGGGATGGAGCTAAAGCTAAAATCATAGCTAGTGATGTAGAATCTAAGGAAGTAGTTATAGACCTAGTAATCTCCCCCTTAGCAGATGAACCATTAATAAGTGATGTATTAGCTGATGAATTTGAAATAGTCATAGAGAGATTCGCAGAAGGTTTATGGAGGTTTAGATGGGAACAAGCTGGGAAGTTAAGAAAGAGTGAAAGGAGAAGACCACTCATATAAAACTTATTTCACTAATTACTACTTAAGACTACTTAATAATCATTATCGAATCTAAAGCCCCCCTAGACTAATCACAGACCTCAGAACTAGTATGAATTAAAGATTATAAAGTCTAAAATATCCCTGATAAGGGTCAGAAAATGAGGTAAAATGGTAAATCTATAGCCTGAGAACTCTAAACATTTAAATCATTACAGCAGTAAAGATTATCTTAACTATTAACAGATACTGTATCCTAAAGCTATGTTCCACATTAAGAAAACATTAAAGCTCTCCTCCTTAATCTTAACTGGTGTTATTTATTGGGTATACATATCGTAAGTGATAGTACTATTAACTGTGGTAATCTACTACTAACTCTTTCAAAATTTTATAGGAGTGACCCTATAAAACATTGTTACCTAATTTATGATATCCTCTACGAATACGAAAATACTGAAGTAATTATTGAGGTATCACCTATAGATACTATTGAAGCTTATATACTCTTATGGTATGGACCGTGGAGTAATGGGATAATCACATGGGGTTCAAGCATTCTTCAATTATTTAAGTACATTAGGTTAGAACCTAATAGACCAGCAACTATTACACTCCCGAATGAGGATTTAGGAATTATTGAGGGTATTATATCATATCTTAAGGTATTAGGTTTTAAGAGGGTTGAAGTAAGGAGGTTTTATGATATGGTATGTGATGAAAGGTCTTTCAATAAATTCCACGTAGATAAACAATTAATTACTAAACTCACAGAAGATCATGTAGAATTATTTAGAGTATATATGAGGTCTAGAGGTCATGAATTAACACTTCAAGAAATTCGAAATATCATCTTAAAGAGGGAATACTATGGTGTAATTATAGATGATGAGTTAGTCTCTACAGCTGCTATATGTATTAAACTTCCAGAGGTATGTGTTATCTGTGATGTTTATACTAAACCAGTATTTAGAGGTCATGGATATGCTACATCTTTAACTTCAATTGTGACGGAGAGGGTTCTGATGTCTGGTGCTATTGCTTTATTAAGTGTTGAAGTAGGTAATAAATTAGCATTGAATATTTATAGGAAATTAGGTTATAGAGTTATAAGGACTAGACCTTGGGTTATGGCTTATCCCTAATGAGAGGATATGGTGAATTTCCTAGATAAATATTTTAACTTCAGTGTTAGTATTGTATTGAGGGTTCTGTATGAAGGTGATTAGGTTTTCAGATGCTGCTGAATTCCACCATCCTGAAACCCTCTTACGTAGGGTTAGGATCTACGGTAACCCTCAGTTAATAGGTATTAAGAACATGAGTATCGGGTTAGCTGTTATGGGACCTGGTGTTAGGGTACCACTACATAAACACGACCATTGCGAGGAGATAATGTTTATAATTCATGGTGAGGGTAAGTTCTTCACTAAAGATGAGGAGTACCCTGTAGGTCCTTACACATTAGTTTACGCACCAGCTGGTGAGGAACACGGATTTGAGAATACATCAACTTGTCAGACCCTTGAATTCCTATTCGTATACTCACCACCTGGTGGTGAAGAACCTATATTTAAGAACTTCGTAAAAGTTAAGGAGTTTACGTATAAGGAGTGATTAGTTAGGAATTTAAACTTAAGTAATTTTTTAAACTAATTTAACTACTGTAGCAGTAGACCTTACAACTTTTATCAGTGTTTATTAATTTTAGGGTATAGGAGTGTAGGATGTGACTATATGTTGATGAAGCTTAAATTAGTTGTTAAGGGTTATCAGTCATTGATTTCTTCATTACTTAGGATTCTAACAGCTTCAGGTGTTGTATTACTCCTACCTGTACTTGTAGGCTTACTCTATGGTGAGGTTATGAACGCCCTAGTCTTCACACTCTTAGGTATATCCTTGATAGTCCCTACATACATACTATCACGTTATATACCTACCACACACTTAAGCCTTAGCTGTGCGTTATTAGTAGCTGGTATTAGCTGGTTATTAATACCGTTAGTAGGTGCTATCCCGTATATAGTGATATGTGGTATACCATTCATTGATGCCTACTTCGAGAGTATGTCAGGCTTCACAACTACTGGTATGACATTACTTACTAATCTTGAATCACTGCCTAAGACCATACTATTCTGGAGAGCACTTACTCAATGGGTTGGTGGTATGGGTATAGTACTCCTAACTATAGTGATAGTAGGTATTCCAAGCACTGCTGAACTCTTTAAACTGTATTTAGCTGAGGCTAGGGAGGTTAAGATTAGAGCTTCAACATGGGTGACTGTTAGAGATTTATGGATAATCTACACATTCTACACGTTGTTATGTACTGTAATACTGATTATATTCGGTATGAATCCCTTCGAAGCCATCACCCACTCATTCGCAGCGATAGCTACTGGAGGGTTCTCAACTAGAGATGCTAGTATAGCTGCTTTTAATAACCCATATATTGAGGGAGTCCTCACAGTATTTGAGTTCTTAGGAGCTACTAGTTTCGTAGCACATTACATACTCTTTAATCATGGGGGTTAAAGCATTCTTTAAATACTATGAGGTGAGGTATTACATATTCTTAATCTCAATAGCGTCGATAGCTGTAACATTAGATTTGATGTTAAACTTAGGTTTAGACGTAGTACAAGCAATTCGATACGGAGTCTTTCAGGTAGTATCAATAATAACAACAACAGGTTACTTAACAGCAGATATTAGTTCCTGGCCTCCATTCACTAAATCACTACTTTTAATTCTGATGTTTATAGGGGGTAATATCTGCTCAACTGCTGGTGCTATCAAGATTGGTAGGTTAGTAATAGCTTTTAAAGCTATAGTTAATGAGTTACAACGTCTATACCTACCCCCAGCTATTGTAAAACTATTAAGGTAGATACTCATGTGGTGGAGGAGGAGTTAGTGTTGAGGGTACTCTTACTCATACTATTATATATTATCTATTATATCTATTATATATTATAACTGTAGTCATAGGTACGTTAATACTGACGTTCTTAGGTTATGACCCATTCTCAACACTCTCAGTGATAGCATCAGCTCAAGGTAATGTAGGGCCTGCATACATATCATTCCAAAGCCTAAATACCTTAAGTAAGGTGGTGTTGATAATGTATATGTG
>JGI20130J15133_1000411_pt1 | contig 40516 bp, 38 predicted proteins | sample WasSprMetagenome_FD_15133 | JGI IMG/M metagenome (IMG submission 15133) | reverse complement strand
TGGGGTCAACCATGATTTCGTCCCAAGTGACCATTCGCCCAGTGTAAGCGGAAATTCGCCCCATAATAGCGGTCGCTGTGGACTCGGCAAGCGCCTGCAACTGGTTGACAGGTTTTCCTTTGAGGACATGGTAAAGCAAGTCAACTTGTTCTTGGATATTGCTGCTCGGTGCCCTCGGCAAGTCCGGCGGGATCGGGGAGTTTTTGGGCTTCGGGTAATCGGCGCCATTGGTGTGTCCCTTCTCGTAAACGAAGTCGTGACCAACCCAATTCCAACAACCATCAATTTGTCGACACATTGAGTGAATGTGAATTCCGTCGCCGTAGTCAAAGTCAACGCTGAAGAAGTCGTATTGGTCGCCGGCAGGTCGGCGAGCCCTAAAGCCGAACCCGACAGCGCTCACGGGAGGTCTGCCGACAAACCAGTTGGCGACATCAATGTTGTGGATGTGTTGCTCAACGATGTGGTCACCTGAGAGACAAACCCAGTTTTGCCATGTTCGGATGAGGTCATCGGGGGTTTTGGGGTTAATGGGCTTTGTGGCGAACATGTGACCGATGCAGAAAGCAATCCGACCGCCGTAAAGGCGTCCCAGCGCCCCTTCAACGGCAACCGCTTGATGGGTCAGCCGGAAGTTGAAATCGTGCCTCATCTCGGTTCCAGCAATCGCCACCAAACCTTTCTGCTCCGCTTCTTTGCCTGCAGCAATGACGCGGCGGCAACCTACTGGGTCAACTGCTACGGGCTTTTCAACGAAAAGGTGCTTGCCCGCTTTNATTGCAGCCTCAACGAAAACTGGGTGAAAGGCAGGTGCAGTTGCAATCAGGACAATTTCCGCTTCCGTTTCCAAAACCTCTCGGTAAGCGGTTGGACCTCCAAAGCACCTGTTCGGCTCGACGCCGAACTCCTTCCCTGCTCTCAGCGCNCGTTCCCGGAACCAATCACCGCAAGCGACCACTTTCACTTCAACGCCCAAGAGTTTTGCAGCCTCAAAAGCGTCCCTCACAGCACCCATCCCACGCCCTCCACAACCGATGAGGGCGATTCTGAAAGTCTTCGGTTGGCGGGCGACTAAGATGGTGGGAAATCCTGTCGCAAAGAGAGTCGCAGCCTTGACGAAATCCCTGCGACCCAGTTTTTCGCCCTTCATCCCTATCACCTCTTTTGGGAGCAAAGCAGAACCGAAGATTTGTCACTTCGCCGGCAACCCCGGAATTGGCACGACCCCTTCCTGTGGCATTTCAACCGTGCCCTGCTCAAAGTCTTCGGGCGTTGGTCTCATCCGCCAGTTGTAAAGCGCNGGGTTTTTGTTGGGATCAACCATGATTTCGTCCCAAGTGACCATTTGCCCAGTGTAAGCGGAAATTCGCCCCATGACGGCTGCGGCTGTTGACAACACAAGGTTGCGCAACTGGTTGAGCGGCTTGCCTTTGAGCAGGGAATAAAGCAAGTGAACTTGTTCCTGCACATATGGGCTTTTCGCTCTGGGGACATCGGGTGGGATAGGTGAGTTTTTCGGGTTTGGATAGTCACTGCCGTTAGTGCGACCCTTCTCGTAAACGAAGTCGTGTCCAACCCAGTTCCAGCATCCGTTGATGTGACGGCACATTGCGTGAATGTGAATTCCGTCGCCAAAGTCGTAGTCAATGCTGAAGAAGTCGTATTGGTCGCCAGCAGGTCGGCGAGCGCGGAATCCAAAAGCGACGGCGCTGATGGGTGGTCGCCCTACAAACCAGCAAGCGAAGTCAATCTGGTGGATGAGGTCACCCAAAAGTGCCCTCTCGCCACAAAGGCAATTCCAGTCTTTCCATGTTCGGATAAGGTCGTCGGCTGTCTGAGGGTTAACAGGTTTGACCGAACCTTCATGCCCCCCGCAGTGCCCAACTCGACCGGCATAAAGTTTGCCCAAAGCACCTTCAACGGCAACGGCTTGATGTGTGAGGATGCAATCCCAATGATGCCGAAGTTGCGTGCCGACAACAACTGTCAACCCCTTCCGCTCGGATTCCTCCGCTGCGGCGAGGGCTCGGCGGCAACCCGGAGGGTCAATGGCGATGGGCTTTTCAATGAAAATGTGCTTGCCCGCTTTAACAGCAGCCTCAACGAAAATGGGATGGAAAGCGTGGGCAACTGCTATCATGACAATATCGGCATCAGTGTCAAGGACTTCCTTGTAAGCCGTTGGACCCCCGAAGCAGCGTTCGGGTGGCACACCATACTCCTTTGCGGCGGCTAATGCTCTCTCCCGAAACCAATCCCCAAATGCTACCATCCGAATTTCAACGCCCAGTAATTTGGCTGCTTCGTGAATGTCCCTCACAGCCCCTCGCCCTCGCCCGCCACAGCCAATAAGGGCGACCCTAAAGGTCTTGGGCTGTGAGTTGACGAGAATTGTGGGAACGCTCAAAGCAGCCGCTGTCGCTGCCTTGACAAAGTTTCGGCGAGTCAATTTCCCGTCTCCCATCGTCTTTCACCTCCTGCTGTGTTTAATGACTATAGCCTCCAACCGGCTCTATACTCGCGGTGAAGGAACCGGTTGGCTTCGGCACAGTTGACAATTCGCCCTGTCAAGGGGTCGTATTCAATTGGATGACCGACCAACAGGGCGACATTGCCGAGCAAAATCATCTCGGTAAGCGGTCCGCCGATGTCAAAACTTGAGAAGGGCTTCGGTCCCTTGCCCTTGCAAGCGAGAATCCATTCAGCATGGTGTCCCGGCGAGCGAGGCAAAGTCGGGCTTGGTCCTTGGAAGCCCTCAAATTGCTTTCGCGGCAGCAAAGTGAACCGTGTGTTCCACGGGCAATCGGAAAAGATTGCTCCTTTAGTCCCAAGCAACAAGCAACCCGCATCGGTCATGGGTTGACCGAGGTCACGCAAAATTTCCTCTGGAGGTCTCGGTCCGCCGTTATACCAAGTCAACTTCACAGGTGGAAGGTTTCCGCGAGCGGGGAACTCATACCGGACGATGACCCAACGCGAGTAAGTTTCAGGGTGAATTTCCGACGCTTCCGCACTCACCCGAATTACTGCCCCTTTAGGTCGCTTGACTTTCGGGTCCCAAAGCATGTCAAGCCTTAAGGCTCGGAACGCCAGATTGGCTGTGTGGCAACCGAAGTCGCCGAGGACACCCGTGCCAAACGGACGCCAATTGCGCCAACCACCGCGAATATAAGCGGGATGGAATGGTCGGTAGGGTGCAGGTCCAAGCCATAAGTCCCAGTTAAAACCTGCTGGCGGTTGAGGCTCTTCACTGGGTCTGTCAACGGGATGGTTGCCTCCGCCAAACCAGACATGGGCTTCACGGATTTCCCCAATAACGCCTGCCCAAGCCAACTCAACGGCTCGCCTCAATCCCTCCGTCGCACTCCCCTGATTTCCCATCTGGGTCACAACTTTCTGCTTCGCCGCAGTCTCCCTCATCACCCGAGCCTCGTAAACGGTTCGGGTCAACGGCTTTTCGCAATAGACATGTTTGCCAAGTTTCATCGCTGCTACTGAGATGACGGCGTGAGTGTGGTCAGGAGTAGTTACCACAACGGCATCAATTTGGTTGTGCATCTTGCCAAGCATCTCCCGAAAGTCGGCAAACTTGGGGACATCAGGGTAGCGATTGAAGGCTTGAGATGCGTGTTGCTCGTCCACATCGCATAGGGCGACGATGTTCTCGCTGCTGACAGCCATCAAGTTTGACCATCCATGCCCGCCAACACCAACGCAAGCGATGTTGAGTTTCTCGTTGGCTTGGTAACTGTAAGCGGATTTAGCGTTCCGCAGGATAAGCAATCCAGCCGCCCCCCCAAAGCCGCATTTTTAACGAATTCCCTTCGCCCTACCTTCTCCATCTTGCCTTCCCCCTTCGCCATAAATTGTCAAGCCGGGGCAGTTTGTTCCTGCCCCGGCAGTTTTTCGGTCAAAGTTCAAAGCCTCCAACCTTCTCGGTATGGGCGCATGACCAACGGCTCAGCGTTGGGGTTGCCGATGACGCGACCTTGCTTTGAATCCCAAACGACTTTCTGACCGAGCCTGATTGCCAAATTGCCCAAGAGCACGATTTCGGTCAAGTAAGCGGCGTAATCAACGAAGTTGGACATCGGCTTAATGTTCTCGCCCTTGCAAGCGAGGACGAACTCACGATGGTGACCCGGCGAATGAGGCAGCATCGTCAACTCAGGCGGTTGGAAATCCTTGAATTGCTCCGAAGGCAACAACCTCCACTCACTCGCATAATCGCCGGGCGAATACAAAATGCCTTTATCGCCGATGAGCAATGCTCCACTCCCAGGTAACTCCTCGGGTGATAACTCTGGAGGCAGAACATCAGCGGGTGGCTTCTTGCCCCCGTCATACCAAGTGAGGGTCAGGGAAGGCAAGTTGCCTCGTTCGGGGAAGTAATACTTGACAACAGACCACTTCGGGTAACTCTCCTGATTGCAACCTGAATGCTCAGCCTCAACGACAATTGTTTTGCCTTCAATGATGGCTTCATGGAGTTTGGTAGCCAAGACGGGCATGTTCATGGTGTGGCATCCCATATCTCCGAGTGCTCCTGTCCCAAAATCGCACCAACCGCGCCAAACAAATGGGAGGTAAGCGGGATGGTAAGGTCGCCAAGGCGCTGGACCAAGCCACAAGTCCCAGTCAAGGTGCGGTGGCACAGGCGGGGTATCTTTCGGTCGGTCCATCCCTTGTGGCCAAATGGGTCTGTTGCTCCAAATGTGGATTTCGCGCACTTGTCCGATGACCCCAGACCAAACAACTTGAACCGCTTGCCTTAACCTGTTATCGCCCATCCCTTGGTTGCCCATCTGAGTGACAACTTTCTTCTCCATAGCGACCTTGCGCATGACTCTCGCTTCGCCAATGCTCCATGTCAGTGGCTTTTCACAGTAAACATGTTTTCCGAGTTTCATCGCTGCGACAGAAGCAACAGCATGGGTGTGGTCTGGGGTTGCAACGACAACGGCATCAATTTCGTTTGCCATCTCGTCAAGCATTTTGCGGAAGTCTTTGAACTTTTTGGCGTTGGGGAATCGCTTGTAAGTTTCCGCTGCCCGTTGGTCATCAACATCGCAAAGTGCCACAATGTTCTCGCCCATCCCCGAGAACACAGCCAACCAAACCGCCACCTTGCCCACCAGCACCGACGAAAGCCATGTTGAGTTTGTTGTTGGCTTGGTAACTCCAAGCCGATTTCGGGTTGCGCAAAATCAAAAGACCAATGCCACTGAAAGTTGCTGCCTTGATGAACTCACGCCTCTTCATCGCCCATCGCCTCCTACCGTTCTATAGGATTTCACCGATCGGTCGGGGGGAGAACTCCCCGACCAACTCGCATCCAATCTCACGCACAGGGGTAGAAACTGCGGGAAGAAAAGACACTGCAGCAGGGAAGGAAACAATCCCCGCGCCGCCATAACCTCGGTGGTTCGGTTTTGCAAAGTAACGGCTCACCGTTTTCCGGAAGCGACCACCAAAATGGTTTGGCACAAAGCGCCGCGATAGACCTTCTCTCATACACCAAGCCTCCTCACCAAACGGCGCTACCCGCCGCATAGATTTTGTCACATCGCACCGACAAAATCAATACTTGACTGTAGGTGAGCGAAGATGGAGCGGTATCGCGAAATCATTCCCGATTTTGACGCCTTCTTGGAAACGCTGGAGCGACCGCAGCCGGTCACTATCAGGGTCAACAGATTGAAGGCAACGCCCGAACAGGTCGCGGATGCTTTGAGGAAGCGTGGGTTCGATGTCAAGCCGCTTCCTTGGAACGATTGGATTTTGCAGGTTGAAGGAGAAGACAGCGTCGCAAAAACGCTGGAACATTGGTTGGGCTGGTTCTATGTCCAAGAAGCCAGCGCAGCGACGGCAGTGATGGCTTTAGATCCGCAGCCCGGTGAACGCATTTTGGACCTTTGCGCTGCGCCTGGCGGGAAGACAACGCAAATGGCGGAGTTGATGGGCAACACGGGATTGATTGTCGCCAACGATGTGACGCCCAAACGGTTGCGTGCGCTCTTGGCAAACCTGTCGCGGATAGGAGTTGTCAATACCATCGTGACTCAATGGGACGGGCGCAACTACCCCGACTTGGGTATTGAGTTTGACAAGGTGCTGATAGATGCACCTTGTTCGGCAGAGGGACGGGTGCGCGAGAACCCAGATTTGAAGCAAGGCGCTGACATCAACTTCATCCGTTCAATAAGCGGCACTCAGAAAGGACTGCTGAGGAGGGCGTTGGAGTTAGTCAAACCCGGAGGCATCGTCGTTTACGCCACTTGCACTTTTGCGCCCGAAGAAAACGAAGCTGTTGTCGCCTACGCAATGCAGAAAGTTCCCAGCGAACTTTTGCCCATCAATTTGCTTGTGCCCCACGCACCCGGCTTGACCGAATGGCAGGGGCGGGAGTTTGGCGAGGCGATGCGCCTTTGCATCCGCATCTACCCTCACCACCTTGACTCAGGCGGTCTCTTCCTCGCCAAACTCCGCCGGTTGGGTTGATGAGTGACAGAATTCCGAACCCAAGCGAAACGGCGAGTTGTGCTTTAGAAGTTTATCGGACCTTCAATTCCATCATCACCGCCTTCTACAGGTCGGAAAGTGACCACTAAGCCAATATCTTTAGTCTGACGCTGCTCACATTGACCTCCCTCGCCTCTCTTACAAGGCGGAACGAAGACGGCAGACCAGCCAAACTTTGGCTCCCATCGGTAGTTAGATGGTATAGGAAATGGACCGTCAAGGAAGGCAAATAACTCATAAGTCTGCCCATCTGGCTTCTCTGGTTGAGGATATTCTAACAAAAACTCTGCTTCCACCCAATTATCCCCCATGCGAATGTTTTTGTCTGCTACTGTTTCGGCAATTTTCTTGTATCGAGTTACAGTGCCGTCAGGGTTAGTTATGGTGAAATCTGCAGGTTCATTCTGTTTCGCTTCTCTGGCTAAGAGAATAGTGGCAACTTTAGGTACACTTGCAGGCATCCATGGTGTCTCTACGCGAACCTTTCCTTTGATACCTTTGTGCACGAAGAAGTCAAATGTTATCCTCGTCGGGGCATTTTCGTGGATGATGATATTGTCCCTACGAACCTTGGGGCAGATGCCTCCTCGCCCTATTGGCTCACCTATTGCCCAGTAATTGCTACCAACAGGGACAATGACAGTTGCAGGCTCAGGGAAGCCATCCTTACCATATCTCCCATCTCCACTTCCTTTCAGAACAACGTTACCGTGTTTATCCCTGCCGTAAACAGAGACGCGGACTGGTATTGACTCCACATATTTGCCATAGTCATAAACTTCTCCAAAGGCCACCAAACTACCGGTTTTAGGTGGATGTTTGAGTCTTATGCGAACAACATACTCATTACCATTCTTATCTCTATAGACAATAATTAGCCATTCTCCATCATACTCAACCTTCACGATGGAACCTTGTGTTGGAGGCTGTTCAACTCTCGTTATAAATTTGAAACCACTTTCTCCTGTATGGTCAAATTGGTAGGTTACATAAAGCGTCACAATAGTGTCATCTGTCCATGAACTTGACATATCTTCTATTCCCTGAATAGTAAGATAAAGCCAGTATTCTTCTTCATCCACTAAACGATAATCATCTACAGGTTCACAAGGAACAGGTAATGCCAAATAAACAAATTGTTGGGTTTGGTTGTCGTAAAAAGTTCCTACCATAACGCCACTGATGTCAATTTGAGCAGTAAGTGACGAGCAGTCAGTGAAATTAGCACCCAGCAGCACCAAAGGTAACAGAAGATGCGCCTTTTTACCCAACATTTTTGCTGCACCTCCTCCAATTTTTTGTGATTTTTCAACAGGGTGCACATGCACCCCACTTGCATCCCAGTAAACTTGAATTTTCCCTACTACTTCCAAACCATCACTATGTAACTTTGTTATCCCTTCCTTCTCATAGTAAACCTGCAATGGTTTATTTTGATCCCATAAGATACCAAATTTCCCTTTCTCCACTATAATACTAAATGGTTCTTCTACTTGAAGAGAGAAGTTTGATAATTCAAGTCTCAAGTTAGGTATAAGTTCCTTTACAGTTTTTTTAATCCTTTCTATCACAGAAATAACTTCTTCAGGCAAATACACCCATATTACCACAATTCTTTCTGGAGGTTTTCTCTTCATCAATCTCGCTTGTCTCTCTTTTAGAATTTCCTCCAATTCTTCCTTCAACTTTTGTTTTAAAGAATCAACCAAATCCTCTGGAACTTTCACATCTCTTAGGATTTCATCCAATAACTCTTCTAAACTTCTACCATGTAATATTTGTTCCTTCCATCTTACTTGCCATTTTGAGAGTAACTTTACTTGCGCCAAGCCCAAAGCATGTGGTTTTTCCAAACCCAGCCATGTATCTTTGCCCATAACTGAAGCGAGTAATCTTTCCTCACCAGGAGCCCTATAACCGTTAAATTCGTAATCGCCTTCCAACGCCGCCAAAGGCTGGTAATCAGATGCTTCAGCCAATTCCAGTGCCTGCCAACTTACAAAAGTTGCTATCCCCTCCACAGTTTCCAGCCACCGCTCAAAGATGATCTGATCTTTGTTCGCTCCCTCTAAGTTGCGTCGCTCCTGACGTTCTTTTAAGAAGGCTTTTGCCCATTGTCGCTGTTTATTTGTGTCCCCTTCTGACAAAGCATATGCTAAACACATCCTTTCAACTCGTTCCGCTAAAATTTTTGTCATTACTTCCTCTGGGTTTATTGAACGCCTTCTTGTGTCCAGTTCTTTCATCCTTTGAAACCACCAAACGTGAAAGGCTTCATGCAAAATGACCTCCAGCCGAGCTAATGGGTCAGGTTCTCTTGGTCTCTCGTAACCAAAGAGAGCACATTCAGAAAGCACCCACCAAGTTGGGTAGTAACGCAAGATTGCTGTCCATACTCCGTTGACTCTCTCAATCCAACCATCAGGTTCATTTCTTCCTTCATTACTCTCAAATTTTTCTCCTACATAAACTGTCATCGGAAACGGAACTTTGGGCAACAGTCCTTCGTAACGCTTAAACCCTTTTGGTGGTTTGGGATGATTGATCAAAACCCATTGCCCTTCCGCACCTTCCAACAAAAACGGGATGCCATCAAGTGAAAAACCTTCCCAAATCTCTTTGTCCTTCTCCTTCAACAAATGCGCTACTTCGGCTATCCGAATGAAATCCAACCAATCTACTTTTAACGGCAAAACCCTCTCAAAGCGAACGGGGAAGTGTGGACGAATGACCGTCTCCCTTCCACCCCCAAACCGAACCAACAACCGCACTGAAAGTCCATCTTCGCCTCGCAATCCAATCCATCCACCGGCTTGATATGGCATATCTTCTTCCAAAACGCCCTCAGGGTAATGCCTTCGCCAAAGCAACCTACCATTGCCCGAAAGAAGCCAAACGCTTTGGATTGGCTCAGAGGCAGAAAACTTGCCNTGTAGGTAGTAGCCAGCAGGTAAGGGAAAAAGGCGTTCAGGCAGGTCAGGGGCGGTAGGTCTTTCAGGGAAAGCGAAGGGGATTTCTCGCACCTTCAAAGTCCCATCGGGCGAAAGAAAATAACCCTTCAAAACCCCAGTTACTTTCACGGAAGGGGAAGCGGAAGAAGGGGAAGGCAGCCAAAGCGAAATTAACCCGAAAAGGGACGCCACCATTGCCAACCCTTTCCCGCTCAACATCATGCATCACCAACCCATCCCAGCTACTGCAAAGTTGTCAAGTGAACTTTTCGTTCCAGTCATCTTCAGTGCCCACTGCTTGTGACGCTGCCATCATTGTGCATCGGGTATAGTGCCAACGCAAGGCTACTATGGTAGCCATTTTTGTGGCTGCTTTAGGGTCAACCGGTTATAGGAGTGAAAGTCAAATCAAACCCNAACGGACAGCGAGGGCGGTTGCTTGCGGTGCGGTTTTGACCTTCAACTTCCTGCAGATGCTGCGAAGGTAGCGCTTGACAGTAGCAGGGTGATAGTGCAAGTGCTCTGCGACGGCTTTGAGGGTGCCCAGTTCCACGAGGGCATGCAATATCTTCTGCTCCGTCGGTGTCAGCAATCCTTCTTCCACAATAACCAAATCCGCATCAGGTGCTGGTGGCTCTTTGACGCTAAAAAACTCTGGAGGGAGAACCTGCTTGATAAGCGATGTAGCCAAAGGATTGCGACAAAAATGACGACGGTAAGTTGTTGCTCCGCTATTCGCCTCGTCTTGAGCCTTTTGTGTTTCATCGCCTTCACTCCCCTCGCCACAGAAGGCGTCTGCACTCCAAGGGATGAGGCGTTCGGCTACATTTTAGCGGGACTTTTTTCGTCAAGTTCCCGCAAGTGCGTTATGAAACCATTTATGCCGCTGGCTTTAGACAATGAGGGACAAGGGACACGGGGCAAGGGACAGGGATTTAATGACGGAATTTGATGGGCGCTGAATTCATTTGGCGAAAACTTGGAGAGCACGGTTCTTGCCATGCCGAATTTTGCAGTCGGGCAAAAATCCGACCCTCCGAAAATTCGCTGACTAAAGTCAGTGCTCAGTGAATTCGTCATCAACTACGGACTAAAGTCCGCAGCATGGTTTGTTTTTGGTTGCGTCACCAACTGCGATCCCGCGTGCAAGCGTGTAGGCGTGCAGGCGTGTAAGCATGCATGGGTGCAAGAGTGCATAAAGGTGCGGAGTGCTGAGTGAAAGGTGTAACCTTTCAAGATTTTTCTGTCCATGGCACTGGCTTTAGCCAGTGGTTGGTGACGAATTTTATGAGCGCCGAATTCATTCGGCGAAAATTCTGAAGGGCGCATCTCTTGATGCGCCGAATTTTTCGGCAGTGCGGGAGCACTGCCCTCCAGAAAAGTCATTCACCAGTCGCCAATCGCCAGTCGCTATTCGCTGCCGTTTTCGGCTCGGCAGGAGCCTCGCCCTCCCATTTTTCTCGTCCCTCGCCCCTCGTCCCGTTTTAAGGGGCGTTTACAAATCGGCGAGTTGGTGCTATATAAATTGCATGGAAACGCCGCGGTGGCGGAACTGGCAGACGCGCTGGCTTGAGGGGCCAGTGGGTTTCACAGACCCGTGCGGGTTCAAATCCCGCCCGCGGCACCATTTTCTTTTTGGTCGTTTTTGCTCGCAATTTTTCCACTCTCACCCTTGACAATTTCCCCGCTAACCTTTCTCCCAAAAGCCAACGCGCATTTGGGTGAAGGTTGGTGATTGTCAACCTTTCAATGACCGCGCTTTGAAGCAGTTTTGAGAGTGAAGGTTCGCTCCACCGACAATGTCCCGAAAGGTCCGATATTCCATCGAACGCGAGCAACGAAATTCCCCGACAAATTTGCGCTCGGTGTCCACGACACCGAACAAGTGAACCCTCAGCCGTAGTGGAACTTTTCAGTCTTGACAACTTTCCCTTTTGCATCTGTGATGACAAGCACTGGCTCTGGAGGGCGCTTCAGTTCNGGGGTGTAAATGGCATTTACCGGATTGCCTGACNTGTCCTCNAGGGAAAGGGAGAAATCGAACCTCCTGCCACTCCGTTCAACATCCATCGTCAATTTGAAGGGCGGACCAAAGGGCAACTCGGCAGTTTTATCACTCGCTACCCGAAACTTAGGAGCCTGACGGGCAAAATAAAGCAAAGCCCACCAAGGTTTCCCCTTCTCGTCCCTTTCAGCAACCATCAGCCAATGGGCTTGGTAACTGCCTACGGGCAAAAGCGACTCGCCATGCTGTCCCCGCACTAACATAACACCTTCCTGCCCAGTCAGTCCGAGGAAGAATTCCTTGCACGAAGCCTTGACCTTTCCCTTAGGTGACAAATCGCTCTCAAGCCAGAGGCGGCTACAATCCTCTGCCACCTTGACACGATAGAAGTTCCCATCGGGCAATTGAACCAAATTGGTCAGGTAGTAAATCTCGCCGGAATATGTGGCGATCTCTAAAGCCTCTTCTGTCGACGGTAGGAAAGCCCCATCACCGTTAAAGTCAACGAGGAAAACATCGCTTTCGGACTCAAAATACCCTTGCCCAGCCACTATTCGCTCTCCCAACACGCCGTTGATGTTCCCGTCCACCAAACCCACCTTCACTGCTCGCCCGTTCAATCTCGCTTCACCTTCGTAGTAGCCCTTAGGGACGAGGTGAATGTGGTCATCGTTGTGAATGATCAGGTAGCCCGCAATTTTTACACCGCCAGCAGAACGCTCAAAAGGACCGAAGACCACGAATTTCTCGTCCCTCTTGGTGCTTACCGTGCCCATCAACTTCTCGTCGCCAGTGAACTTTTTGTCTTTGTTCCAGTCAACCCAAATTCGGTCATAAGTTTTCGCTTTCAGTGACGAAAGTGCGGCAAGCCCGATAAGTGTCCCTGCCTCATGGGAAAGTTCAAAGAACAGAGGCTTGACCGTTCCGGGCAGAGGGCTGTAACCTTTCGGCGCTCGTCCCGAAAGGAGACCCACAATGCCGCCAAGGGACAAAGCAATCATTTCGCTAACTGACCGAAACTCCTTGAAGGTCAGAGGGACTTCAAAGCGCTGAGGGACTTGCCCAAATCCAGACATCAAGAGTGCAAAAGTGGCAAACAACAACCACGCCCTCATGTTTCCTCGCCTCCCATGTGTGACTCCTTCATCCCCAGCCTCAAAGGCGGGGGCATTAGAAATCTTGACTCGTTAATGGCTAAATGTCAAGGAGTGAATTGCGAACGGGATGAAGGGGGATGGGAACGCTTTGATGTGCGGAAGTTTTCGATCAACTTCCACACGCAGAAGCGTTGCTGAAGGATCACCGTCGACCGTTTTGGCGGAAAATTTGGCGGCAAAGATGTCTTTACAAATGGCGCTTTGTTAGTTATCATTAGCAAGCCCCCTTCAGCGGACGAGAACGGACGATTGCGAATGTGAATCGGCGGTTAGCCGCTGAGAAGTGGGGTAGCGAACAAAGATTCGGGGACAGGAGGGATGAGCGATGGATGTGTTTGAGAAGGTTCGGGAGATTATCGTTGAGAGGCTAAAGGTTGACCCTGCCGAGGTTACGCCCGACGCAGCCTTTGTGGAAGACCTAAAAGCGGACTCTCTGGACATCGTTGAGATGGTCATGAAGTTGGAAGAGACCTTTGACATCTCCATCCCAGACGAGGATGTGGAGAAACTCAGGACCGTCGGCGATGCAGTCGCCTATATTGAGCGGCGTTTGAAAGAGAAAGCAGGCGTTTGACGAAAATGACAAAAATCAGCGCCTGCATGCACACACTCTTGCGCTTTTGCATTCAAGGGTGAGGTGTTTAGCATGAACCTCTGGCGAGAGACAGAACCCGTGGTCATCACGGGCATAGGCTTGATAACCGCTTTGGGGACGGGAGCAGAAAAGAGTTGGGAGGCGATAAAGGAGGGCAAGTCGGGAATCCGGAGGATAACCCGCTTTGACCCATCACCTTTCTCCTCTCAGATTGCCGGCGAGGTTGACGATTTTGACCCTGAGGCTTTTATTGACCCGCGGGAAGTCCGAAAGATGGACAGGTATGTCCAGTTTGCGGCTGCTGCAACTTTCATGGCGCTTCAGGACGCCGGTCTCCAGATCAACGCCCATAACGCTGAGCGGATTGGAGTTTGCATTGGCTCGGGCATAGGAGGGGCGTGGACTTGGGAGGAGAACCACACCAACCTGCTACAAAAAGGTCCGAGAGGTGTTAGCCCTCGTTTCATCCCAATGATGATTGCAGACATCGCTGCAGGACATGTGGCGATCTTGACAGGTGCGAAAGGTCCCAACTTCGCCACCATTACCGCCTGCGCCACTTCAGGGCACGCTATCGGGATAGCGGCGATGACGATCAAGATGGGTCTGGCTGATGTGATGATAGCGGGTGGTTCGGAAGCGGCAATTTCACCCTTATCGTTGGCGGGCTTTTGCAGCATGAAAGCGCTGTCAACCAGAAACCATGAACCCGAAAAAGCCTCACGCCCCTTTGATGCCAACCGAGACGGGTTCGTCATGGCGGAAGGTGCTGGCATCGTGATTTTGGAAAGGTTGTCCCATGCGGTCAAGCGAGGAGCGAAAATTTACGCTGAAGTCGCTGGATTCGGGATGACCGGGGACGCATATCACTTGACTGCAATGTGCGAGGACGGGGACGGTCCTGCACGGAGCATGTTGATGGCTCTTGAGACTGCTGGGTTGACGCCATCGGAAGTTGACTACATCAACGCTCACGCAACCTCAACCCCGCAGGGTGACCCGGCGGAAGTGAGGGCGATAAAGCGCGCTTTCGGCGAATACGCATACAAAGTCCCTGTCAGTTCAACGAAGTCAATGCACGGTCACACCCTCGGTGCAGCGGGTGCAATTGAGTTGATTGTTTGCTTGCTTGCCATGAGAGACCAAATTTTGCCCCCAACCATCAACTTGGAGCAGCCTGACCCTGAGTGCGATTTGGATTTCGTCCCGAACAAGGCTCGCCCTGCCAGAATTGAGGTAGCAATGTCCAACTCCTTTGGCTTCGGCGGTCACAACGCAACTTTGGTGGTCAGGAAGTGGGAAAAGCCTGAGGTTTGACGGTGGACGAGAAGTTGCGATATAATCGCAAGTGAAAGCACACCAACGCACTTACGGGAGTAGCAAAATGGGGGAAAAGCGGGCGAAGAGAAAACAAAAGCGACAGGAAAAGAAACAACCCGTTCAATTAGTCCAGCGGCGGGGACGGACAATTATCCGCCTTTCGCCGGAGCGGCGGGAAGCGTTGTTGCGATTGTGCGAGCAACTGAAAGTCAAATTCCGGCGGCTTGACCTCCTGAACACAGCCCTCACCCATCCTTCCTATTGCGCTGAGTTCAATCAGGGCAATTTGCCCTCAAACCAACGGCTGGAATTTCTCGGAGACGCCGTCTTGACACTAATCATCAGCGACTACTTGTATCGCACTTATCCAGAGATGGACGAGGGGCAACTGACCAGAATCAAAGCGATTTCGGTTAGCGAACCAGTTCTGCACGCCATCTCAAAGAAGTTAGGGTTGGGTCAATACTTGTTGCTGGGCAAAGGCGAGGAACGGACCGGCGGGAGAGACCGACCATCCATTCTGGCTGATGCCTTTGAAGCGTTGGTCGGAGCGATATTCCTTGACAGAGGCTGGAAGACGACCTACGAGTTTGTCCTCAGGCACTTCAAAAGCCGCATCAAGATGATTGAGCGGGACAGGTTGATTTTGGACTTCAAGAGCAGGCTGCAAGAACTGATTCAAAGCCGCTACCATTTCACCCCAAGTTATCACCTCGTCCAAACCGTTGGTCCAGACCACGCAAAAATCTTCGTGAGCGAAGTCCGAATCAAGGGCATCCCTATTGGGCGAGGCAAAGGGCGCAGCAAGAAGGAAGCGGAACAGGAAGCGGCGAGAGCTGCTTTGAGGAAACTGCTGAAGGGAACTGTCCAACTCCCAGAACGATGAACCAGTGGCTTCAGCGGTTTAACAACTTCGAAAGTTCGTCGGCGACCTCGTTTGGCAACCTGTCGCGATTTGAAGGGGTAACTTCCCAAAGCCTCACATCTCCCCGTGACCTAACTTTGTCAAGGAAGGGCAGACGGCTTCGCTGGATGACACCGAGAACGGGCTTTGGGCTTTCAAGGCATTCCCATACCACCTCAGCGAAGGCTGGATGGCTCAACTCCATTTTTGCGATTTCGTCAATGACGACCAAGTCCGCTTCCCTGAGAGCCTTTTTCAAAGCGGGAACGATTACGCCCTCAATCGCTTTTGCGTCCACGCCATACTTGCCAACTTTGTGTGGCGACTGAAATCCTTTTCGAGCCAGCCACGCTCTTTGCCCGTCTGTCGTGACAATTTGGAAGCCCATTCGTTCGCCACCCTCCCTCACTTCTTCGGTGAAGAAACCACCCGCTTTGAAGTTTGGTGGCAGCAGGTTCAGGACTTTCCGAACCACTGTGGTTTTCCCGACACCGGGTAAACCCGTCAGAAGCAAGTTCTTTCGCTGCACAGTCTTTCACCCTTTCAGGGATCGGAAATCCGATGTGTTGAAGCGCTGAGTTCCGTAGCAGCGTGAAAGCACTGGCGAAGACAATCCCGAGCCGCGTCCCAGTTTCCTTCCCTCAAGTATCGCCACACATCGCTCTCCCAGACTAACTCAATGAACTGTCGTCGCTGCTCTATCGTCTTTAAACGGCTTCGCATCTCATCTTTCAGTTCGCCTAAAAGTCCCACCAGCAGCCCAAAATCGTCACCGATTAGGCTTTCAAGGAAGAGCCTAACCTTTCTGGCGAATGCCGGGCTGTTCCCCGAAGTTGAGACGGCAATCACCAAATCGCCCCTCCGAAGTATGGAAGGCATGTAAAAGTGGCAAAGTTCGGGCACATCAACGACATTGCACAAAGTCCCGCGAGCATCGCAATCGGCAAAAACTTGGCGGTTGACTTTTTGGTCATCGGTGCAAGCGAAGGTCAAAAAAGCGCCATCTAAGACGGAAGGTTCGTAGCGCTTCGGCGTCCATTGGATACGACCCTCTTCTGCCAGTTTTTCCAACTCAGGGCACAAGTCGGGACTGACGACGATAACCGAAGCACCGCACTCCGTCAATTGCTTGACCTTTTGCGCCGCAACTTCCCCGCCACCGACCACGACGCACTTTTTGCCCTTGACCTTGAGCGCGATTGGCAATATGTTTTCAGCCATCTTTGCTTTCACCTCACCAAATTTACCCACCGACTGAAGTGGGTGTCTACGAGACAAAGCCTACTGAAGCAGGCTGAAAAACTGGAGGGCACATCTCCTGATGTGCCGAAAATTTTCGGCAGTGCAGGAACACTGCCCTCCAGAAAAACCATTCGCTATTCGCCATTCGCTACTCGCTGCCGTTTTCGGCTCGGCAGAAGCCTCGCTCTCCCATTCTCCCCTCGTCCCCCGTCCCGCGTCCCTCGTCCCGTCACAAAGGCACTTTCAACGGCAACGGAAGCCACTGACCAAATCGGTAGTAACTCAACCTCAAGAGCCACAAGGCAAGGAGAGCGATGAACAGAGACCAAGCGATGACTATGCCCCAACGCTGAAGCCACCTGTCCCAATCAAAAGGCTTGTTCGTCAGCAGTTCGTAAACGACGACAACTACTCCCAACCAAGCAGCCACGAAAAGCATCAGTCCGATGGGATGCCACTCGAAAGCCTCTCTGAACCGACCGCGAGCGGCAGCCTCAAAAGCCCTCGTCATCCCACAACCTGCACACGGGAAGCCCGTCATCAACTTGAAAAGGCACAACGGCAGCTGGTAAGGGAGCGACGGGAGAAAGTAAGCGACAATCGTGCCGATAAGGACGAGCGCCAAGTAAAGAATGCGACCGACCTTCCACGATGCTTTGCCCATCCGCTTTTTCGCGCTCAAATTTGAACTATCGGTCAGGTCAAATTGAGCGTTCATGGGCTTTCACTCCATCGCAAATTCCTGTCCCAATTGCGGGACAGTTGCGTTCCAGCCCATCCCTCGCAGTGCCTCCGCCAAAGAGTTTGACGCTTCCTGCTCGCCGTGAACAAGGAAGGTTTGGGTCGGTGGCTCAGTGAAACTTGAAGCCCATTGGAGCAAGTGTTTTCGGTCCGCGTGGGCGCTGAAGCCATCGAGCAAAAAGACGCGAGCCTTGACTTCATGCATTTCGCCGAAAATCCTGACTGGCGAAACTCCTTCAACCAGTTGCCTTCCCAAAGTGCCTTTCGCCTGAAAGCCAACGAATACGACTGCGTTGTTGGGATTACCGATGCCGTGATAAAGGTGGTGCTTAATTCGCCCTCCAGTGCACATCCCGCTTCCGGCGATGATTATGCATGGCTCGCGGAACTCGTTCAGGGTTTTGCTCTCCTCAACAGTTGCCACGATTGTCAAGCCGGGGAAGGTAAAAGGTTCGTCGCCGCTTCTGAGTTTCCCGCTCGCTTCTTCGTCGTAAAGTTCTCGGTGTCGCTGGTAAACCCTCAAGATTTCGCGAGCCATAGGGCTGTCAACGAAAACCGGGATTATGGGCAATTGCCGACTTTCAACCAAATCGTTCAGCGCGTAAAGCACCTCTTGAGTTCGCCCGACAGCGAAACTGGGGATGAGAACTCGCCCACCTTTTGAAACTGTCTCGGTGACGATTTGGCGGAGTTGCTCAACGCACTCGTCGAAAGTCGTCTCGTGTTCACGGTTCCCGTAAGTGCTTTCCATCAGCAACAAATCTGCCCGCTCAACTTTTTCGGGGTCGCGCAGGATTGGCATTCCCGGTTGACCCAAATCGCCCGTGAAAAGCAAATTTCGTCCCTTCCCGTTGCTTTGCCATCTCAACTCCACCATCCCCGAGCCTAACAGGTGACCGGCGTCTCGGAAACGGAATTGAACCGTCGGTGACAAGTCAACCCACTCACCGTAGGGCACTGGCTCAAAGTGCTCAAAGACTTTCTCCGCATCGGAAGTCGTGAAAAGCGGTGAAACCCAAGACCAATCTTCGCCTTTCTTTTTGAGCCGCTTGATTTTCCAAGCGGCGTCTTCCTCTTGCAACTTCGCTGCATCCAGCAAGACGATTTTCGCCAAATCGCAAGTCGCCTCCGTTGCGAAAATTTTGCCCTTGAAGCCTGCTTTGATAAGCAAGGGCAAACGACCGCAGTGGTCTAAATGGGCGTGGCTGAGCAGCACCGCCTTGACGGTTTGCGGGTCGAAAGGGAAAGGTTCTCGGTTGCGGATGTGCCTTTCTTCGCCGCCTTGAAAAATCCCGCAATCCAACAACACTGCGACATCGCTGAACCTGACAAGATGGCACGAGCCAGTCACTTCTCCCGCAGCGCCACAAAACTTCAGCAACATCCGGGCTTCGTCCCTCCTCACAGCAAAAATTTCGGCTTGGCAACAAAATCTCGGTTTCGGCGGAAGCCTCAACTTCCCACCTTCCAGTTAGGTTGAGCCAGCCGCTTTTTGGCGATGCGGCAGGGCAAGATGGGCGTGTTTGGCGGAACTTCGCCGATAACGATTTCGTCACCAATGCGAACACCGCGAACGAGCACAGTGTCCGGTCGCTCTCGGAAGGTGACGATTTGACCTTGCACCAGCGGAAATCTTTGCCCACCCCGAATCAAACTGGCTTTGACATTGAGCAAGTTGAAGTGGGGGACAGTCACCATGACTGCGATTTCGTCCCTGCTTGCTTCCGGAGACAGTGCGACGACTTGAAAACTGAGACCGAAGGAATTGCCTTTTTCCGCCCATCTGTAATTGGCGATGTCGTATTTGATGCCGACTTTGTTGAACGCCATTGCTGCCCCTTCACCGCAGACGACCCGCATTTTTGCTTCGCCCACAGGGTAAGCCAACTGCTCAAACCCACCCCACAAGCCGCCGAAAGTGCTGCGTTTGCCACGCCCAACAACAACGCCGTCGAACAAACCGAACATTTCGGCGAAAGCGTTAACATAGTCAGTTATGTTCGGATGCCATTCGTCCCGCATCAGCAAATGCCACTTTTCACTCATACCGCGCAAGTAGTGTCCCAATATGGGGTCGCCAGTGATGACATAGGCTTCAAGGAGAGCGTGAGCGTAAGCCCAAATCTCGTTGGCGCATGCAGAGCCAAGCCAAGGGAAGCCAGCGTTCGGCTCCATGAAGAAACTGGCATCAATGTCGTCAAAGGGATCATTGTCGCAAGGAAACAAAGCCATGTAGCGGTAAACAACGGCGTGAGCCAAATCTTTTGCTTGACGAGCCAATTGCCTCCTTTGCGGGTCTGGGTCATTTCGGAAAGCGTAGTGGTAGGCAAACAGGAAGTGAGCGATGGGAGCGGCACTCCAAGCGAATTGAGCATCGGGGACATCATCGTAGCAGTTGCGGGTGTAAAGAAAATGCTTCGCCCAACGCATTGCTCCATCAACGACTTCAAGGTAACGAGTTTCTCGCCAACCGTTACGAATGGCGTCCAGAAAGGCTTGGGCGACTTGAAAGCCTTGAACATTCCTCAAGGTCGGAACACCTTTGCCGTAATGCTCGCGCCAATCGCCCTTGATAGGTTTCTGCCAAAAAACGCATTGGTCACCGTTGACCTTGAAGCGAACTGCGTAACCGACAAGTTGGTCAAGTTGGGCACGCAAGCGCTTTAGAGCGGACTCGTTACGGGCGATGAATTGGTAGTCAACGACAGGGATAGCGAAATCAACCCCGACGGCTGCGATATTGCCTGGCTTTTGGAAGGGGTTGCTTTCGTCAGTGACAACGAAAAGGTCTCCCAAACCCGGTTTCGGGAAAACCGAAAGCCTCAAATTTTTGGGCAACCAACCGAACTCGTTCATCACAGGTGCGCTGGGCAACTTGTCAGCATGCTTCTGCCAAAGCCAACGGTGAACGAAGCGGTTTGGGTCGTCAGTGCTCGGCAAGTTTGCGTGCCAAAGGATGTGGAAGTGGCTTTCAATCGTTTCATTGCCCTGCGGATACCTCAGTTCGCGGAAGCCGTTGACAGCGTAGGGAAAAACAAGCGCAAAGAATTCACGCCCCTTGCTTTCTGCTCCTCTACCCGTCTCGTCCTTGTCCAGTGTCCCTTGCCCCATGTCCCAACAATAAGCGCTTGCGATGAACCGTTCACTGTGGTCGGTCAAGCGTGCTGTCAGGAACTCATAAGCGATGTAGGTTTTCGCCGACGGCTTCCATAGCCCGACAACGGGCAAAGGGTAAGCACCGAAGGGCGGTGCGTAACTCCACCCTTTCGCCCAACTTGCTTGAATGAAGTTGGTCGGACCTGCGTCCAGCAGGATGTAACGGTCAATGACGGGAGTGCCAATCATCCAGCCTCGTTGGTGGAAAATTTCGGCTCCAGGCTGGGAGCATGCGAAGAAGTGGAAGGGGACTCGTCCAAACCGTTGTTCCCACGCCTTTGGGTCAAAACTCAACAGTTGAAGCCTGAACCGAACTTGGGGATAAGGGTCTTTGGGGAGCAACCGAATTTCAACGAAGGAATCGGGAGCAAAATCGGGCGTAGGCACCCCTTTCAAGCCTGAAAACCTCAAAACTGAGGCATCACCCTGCTTTTGGACTTGCGCTGAACTTGCGACGATGTTGTCAAGGCTTCCGAAACGGACGGTCGCTATGGGTTTGCTGTGCGTTGAAGGTTGGATGGCAAAACCGACATACCGCCCTTTCTCGCCGACGGGGAAAACCAGCACAGCCTCGTTGCGGACAAATTGAGCGTGCGCCGGAAAAGCCAAAGCGAATTGAATTGCAAAAACCCACATCCACTTCCTCATCGCCTTCACTCCCCTTGCCGAACTTATCCACGCTTTTAATGGGCGGCTCACTTTGTCGGGACGATTGCCAGCCTTCCAAAAGTATGGGGCTTCAAAACGAAAGATGGCTCAAGCCCGATTTGCTTGCAAAACTTTGCCGCCCGAGCACCAGCGACTACGATTTGAGCGCTTTCAAGGATTTCCTCCGCCCGTTCATGTCCAACGGCTTCAAAGAAGGCTCGCACCAATGCGGGGGAAGCGAAGACGACGATGTGGATGGGTTCTTTGAGGACGGCTTTGAGGAAACTCTCAGGCAAACGGCGCGGTGCTGAGTTGGAAACGCCGATTCCCTCAACCATCAACTTCAACCCCGCCGCAAGTCCACTTCCCTCACCGTTCCATTTCGGTGGCGGGGATTTTTGTTCGCCATCACCATTTCCACCAAACATGGTAGCGCCCAGCCCGAACCCATGGCAGTTCATGTGCCCAAAGGAAGCGGCGGCAGTTTGAACATTTTCCAGAAAAATCCCTGCCAAAGTTTTGTCAATGGCTTTTTGCAACCTCACCCTGTTCTTTTGGCGGACGGTTTTTGCGACGGGCAACCTGACAACTTCCGCGCCCAGTTCTTCCAAGTCACTTGCCAACTCGCTCTCGGCGTCAAAGCAAGGGAGAAGGACCCGCTTGCCGAACAAAGGTTTTCGCTCATACCAAGCCAACTTGTCCCGAAACTTCACAACTTCGCCGACGACAAGGACCGCTGGCGGTCGGATATTTTCGGAACGAGCGACCGAAGACAAATCTTTCAGTTGAGCGATTGCCACCCTTTGCTTCGGCGTCGCTCCCCACTCAATCAACGCTGCTGGAGTTTCTGGGCTTTTGCCACCTTCCACCAGTTGGGCGACAACCCTCTCCAATTCGCCGACCGCCATTAAAGCGACAACAGTGTCAGCATCGGCTAACTTGCGGAAATCAACGGAATTGTTTTCGCCTTCGGCGCTTCTGCCAACTCCAACGGCGAAACTTGAAGCGAACCTTCGGTCAGTCAAAGGGATGCCAGCATAGGCGGGAACAGCGAAGGCTGATGAAACGCCGGGCACGATTTCAAAAGGGACGCCAGCATCAGCCAAAGCCTCAGCCTCCTCCGCCCCTCGCCCGAAAACGAACGGGTCACCGTTCTTCAGCCTCACAACCTTTTTCCCTTCCCTCGCCTTAGCAATCATCGTCTCGTTGATCCAAGCCTGCGAAGTTTTTTCGCCGTTAGGTTCTTTGCCCGCATAAATCAGTTCGGCATCAGGGCGGGCGAAGGAAAGGATTGACGGCGCGACCAATCGGTCATAGATGACCACATCCGCCCGCTTCAGGCACTCTTTTGCCCTCAGAGTCAGCAACGAAGCGTCGCCGGGACCTGCTCCCACTAACCAAACGAAACCTTTGCACTTTCGCTTAATTTTCGCCATTGGTTACCTCTCCCTTTGCAACTACAGCCGCAACGAAGTGCTTGAACGCCGCTCGCTTTTCCGCTCGCTTAGGGAGCGGTAAAACTCCAGCAGTGTTTCGGCGACTTCAGGGCGAGTGACTTCCGGTGGCGGCAGTTCGCCCCTTTGAAGTTGGCTTCTCACCTTTGTTCCACTGAAGTAAAGCCGAAACTCAGGTTCGTGCGGGCAAACTTTGCTTGTCGCCATGCTCTCGCACTTCGTGCAATAGAAGGCATCATCAAAGAAGATTGGCGTTATGCCCAATTCGTCCGGCGAGAAGTGATCAAAGATTTCGTGGGCTGCAAAGGGATGATAGAAGTTGCCCACGCCAGCGTGGTCGCGACCGATGATGAAATGGGTGCATCCATAGTTTTTGCGAACGATGGCATGGAAAACGGCTTCGCGCGGTCCAGCGTAAAACATCGGAGCCGGGTTGACAGCAAGGACTACACGCTCCTTCGGGAAATACCGCTCAATCAAAACCTCATAGCACCTCATCCTGACATCAGCGGGGATGTCATCGGATTTGGTCGGACCGACAAGCGGGTGGAGCAAAAGACCGTCAACGGTCTCAAGGGCACACTTGACAAGATATTCGTGTGCGCGATGAAGCGGGTTTCGAGTCTGAAAGCCCACAACCCTTTTGTATCCACGAGCGACAAAAAGGGAGCGGGTTTCCTGCGGGGTCATGTAGTGGGCTTGAATGACAGGCGGGTGCTTTGGCAGTTGAAAAACGAAAACTTCTCCGCCAACGAGCCAATCTGGATCACCGAAAATGCGTTCAACGCCAGGATGGCTTAGGTCAGTCGTTCCGAACACCCTTTTTGCCTCTTCCTCCTTGTCCCGCTTGAAGACATCGCTGACTTGGACTATCGCGTAAACTTGCGGCTCTTCATCGCCTTCACTTTTGCCCAAAATTGCAATCGCTTCGGAACGCTTCACTTCCTGAACTTGCTCTTCGGGAACGGGCAGGACGATGGGGATTGACCAGACCAAACCGTCAGGTAGTCGCATCGTGCGAAGGACGGAGAAATAGGCTTCCCTTTCCATGAAGCCTTTGAGCGGGCTGTATCCGCCTATAGCGAGCATTTCAATGTTCGCCAAGGTCACAGGCGTGGCGAAAACTTTAGGCAACTTTTCAACCCTGTCAAGCCACTCTTGCCTTTCTCGTTCGCTGACCAACCGGTTCACCAATTCGCCGCCGTGAGGACGAGGCAAGTTTTGAACTTCAGGCATTTGATTTCACCTCCGATTGACCTTCAGCGAACTAAATCAACGCCCTCACACCACTTGCGAGCACAATGGTCAAAAGAGTCAACTTTAAAGCCCGCTTGGGGACGAGAAGGCTTATTCGGCTGCCGAAGATTGCGCCTGGCAACGAACCGACCAAAAACATCGCTGCCACCAGAAGATTGAGTTCGCCCACCCAAGCGTGCCCAAAGAGTGAAACTGCCGTCAAAAGGACGCCGTGAAAGACCGCCGTTCCAACGACCGAAGACGGAGCAAGGTTTGTGCAAGCGGCAAGGAAAGCAACGACGATGCCACCAGCACCGATGCCAGTGAAAGTCACAGATGCGCCAGTGAACAAGCCCACAAAAGTCGCCAACGCTTTACCTATCCAGCCATCACCCAGTTTCAAAGAAGGCTTATTGAGTTTCTGCCGATGCGCGGTGAACTCGGAAACGAACCCAATGAGAGACATAACGACCAACATCGCACCCACAACTTTAGCGACCGTCGTGTCAAGGGACTCAACGCTCATTTGGGCTTTAAGCAAGCCGAGCAAAATTGTTGTCAAGATAGCCGATGGAAGGCTCCCGAGGGCAATTGCACCCACCCAACCGTAGTGGACTGTCCTTTGTCGGCTGTGCTGCCAAGCAGCGACCAACCTTGTCGCCAAGTTGATAGCGAGAGCCGTCCCAACTGCTTCCGTCGGGCGAATTCCCAGAAGCATCAGGAACGGGACAGCGAGCAACCCAGCCCCAATCGCTGTAGCACCCACGGCAGTCCCAACCAAAAAGCCTGCAACAACCAGAAGAACTTCCACTTCAAGTTCACCTCCAACGCTTTCGGTTTATCGTCAATCGCTGCGCCCAATCAGGTGCGCGACCATCGTAATCTCTCGCAAGCGCAAACTTCAACACGCCGATATTATGACATCTCCGACCAAGTTAGTCAACTTTTGAGCGCTTGCAAAACTTCATGAGCCTTTTAGCCCACAGGGTTTCCAGCGCTGTCGCTTCACTCAAAACCGGCACCTTCGGTGAGCCGTTAGCGCCCTAAATCCGACCAAGTTGAATTATAAACTCAACTTTTCCGAAACGCAACATCTCCCACCGAGCGGTTATTGGGTTGCGGGCAGTCGCTAAATCCAATCGGAAGTCTTGCGTTGCCGTCAAATCCTTTGCATCATCAACAATGCCAAAAACTTGCGGTGAAAGGTGGAAGGAGATGCGAAGGTATCTGGTGCTTTTGGCTTTGTGGGCTCTCGCTGTCGTCGCCTTTGCGGTTCGGACGCCTGAATTTTTGAAGCCGCAAAACATGCTTGACATGACACGGCACTTCACCGAAATCGGCATCATGGCTTTGTCAATGACGGCTCTTCTGATTGCTGGCGGTATTGACCTCTCCGTCGCTTCAATCTTAGCCATGTCTGGTGTGGTTTTGGGCTGGCTTTACCGGGCAGATTTGCCTCTGATTTTCTGCGTTGCAGCGGCTCTGTTAAGCGGTGCACTGATGGGCTCAGTGAACGGAGTTTGCATCGCTTACTTGCGGCTTCCGCCAGTCATCGTCACCCTCGCAACGATGGCTCTTTTTCGTGGGCTCGCAATTGGATGGACGAGAGGCGAAAAAGTCAGCGGTTTCCCACAAGCCTTCATTGAGTTGGGACAGGGGCAATTTTTCAGCATCATCCCAAAGCAGTTGCCCTTGTTGCTCTTGCTGGCGGCGGTTGCTTGGTTTGTGCTTCACCGAACCGTTTGGGGCAGGAACATTTTCGCTGTCGGCGCTAACGAGACGGCTGCGAAATTTTCTGGCGTCCCTGTGGAAGCGACTAAGTTCTGGCTTTATGTTGTCAGCGGTTTGATGGCATCTTTGGCGGGTGTCCTTTATGTCGCAAGGTTCAACACCGCAAAGGCTGATGCGGCGATGGGAGCGGAACTTGATGTCATAACTGCTGCCCTTTTGGGTGGCACTCCCATCACCGGTGGCGAAGGCAGTTTGGTCGGGACAATGCTGGCTCTGTTGCTGCTGAGCACCCTCAGGCGTGGGCTTGACATGGCACAAGTGGGAGTTGAGCAACAAGCAATCCTCATTGGCGCAATCTTAATTGCTGCCGTCGCTTTCGGTCAACGCAGCCTATCTTTGCCGATGAGCAAGCGGAAGGTGGCGAAAACCTCAAGTGATTGACCGAGCGATGGAGAGCACTTTCATGTAACGCTCAAGGGGCAAAGAAGGCGGGACAGGTCTGTCCAAGCAGAACAGGTAGCCGCTGAAATCTTCGCCGAGCCCAATCCTCACTTTTTCGCTCACTTCCCTCTCCGCAACCTCATCGCTCTCCATGAGCCTATCGGCTGATATGTTGCCTCCCAAAGCGGTTCGCCGTCCATAGGTTCGCTTGAAAGTGTCAAGGTCATTTTGGCTGAAACTCTCAAGGGGAAGGACTGCATCAAACCCGCTTTTGTGGACGCTCTTCAGGAAGGTCAGGGCGTTGCCTTGAGTGTAAAGCATCACTGCCAACCCTCGCTTTTTCAATTCCGCAGTCANTTGGCGGTGATAGGGCAGGACGACGCTGCGGTATTCTCGGTCGGTCATGAAAGCGCCGTGAGTGTATGCGAGTTCGGCGTGAAGCCAAACACCATCGCAAGGTTGTTGACCGAAACCGGCAGCAGTCAGCCGCTTCAAAGCGATGTCAATCATTTCAACGATGAGCCTAACTCCCGTTTCCAAGATTTCGTCAAGGGTTGGCGACTGCGCTTGCAGCGATTCAACCCACTGGCGGCTCCCCAGCAACCTTCTCGCCAGCGTGCACGGTTCAACGAAGGACAAAGCGATAAACCTTTGCCGCTCACGGGCGTGGGCAACTTGGACTTCAAAGTTTTCTGGCAGTCTTTCTTCGTGAGCGACGAGCAGCGGACGAATCTCGCGCCAATCCTTNGGTTGCTTGACGGGGAAGTCAAGTTCTTGGGGCATTGCGGTGTAAACTTTCCAGTGCTTCCGAGTTACNCCGTCGGGGTCAACGGTGATGCTGTAATCCTCGGTTTCGTCAATCACTTGCCTTTTCCAACCCATCGTGCAATCTACGGGCAAGCAGACCAAATCAAGGTCAAAAAATTCGCTGACAACTGCGCCCTTCGGGAAACCTTCCCGTTCCCACCTATGCAGCGTTTCTGGCAGGAAATAGGCATCAACGCAGGGGACTCTGTCAACAGGTTGATGTCTCAGCGAGCGCCAAACCCGCTCTTGCGGCGACAGCGATTTGGGTCTCTCTTCCTTCTCAGCCTTGCGTCGCCAGAGCGACACAACTTTTCACCTTCTTTTGGCGACTCGTCATTTCCTGATTTGCCCCTCTCCCCAGACGACCCACTTGTAGGTCGTCAACTCCCTCAATCCCATTGGACCGCGAGCGTGCAACTTTTGTGTGCTGATGCCAATTTCCGCGCCCAAACCGAATTCATAGCCGTCGGTCCACCGCGTTGATGCATTGACATAAACCGCTGCAGCGTCAACTTGTTCGCAGAACTTCTTTGCAGCCTCCAAACTCTTGGTCACGATGGCTTCGCTGTGTTTGGTGCCGTATTTGTTGATGTGCTCAATGGCTTCCTCAAGGGAGTCCACAACTTTGACGGCGAGGATCAGGTCAAGGAACTCGGTTGCCCAATCCTCTTCTGTCGCAGGCTTGGCATCGGGGACCAATTGCCTTGTCCGGTCGCAGCCTCTTAATTCCACGCCCTTATCTCGGAGCGCTTTTGCTGCCACAGGCAAGAACTTTTCGGCAATGTTTTTGTGAACCAACAGCGTCTCTGCTGCATTGCAGACAGATGGGCGTTGGGTCTTGGCGTTGACGATTATGTTGACCGCCATGTCAATGTCCGCATCCTCGTGGACATAGACATGGCAGTTGCCCGCCCCCGTTTCAATGGTTGGGACGGTTGCGTTTTCCACCACATACTTGATCAGTCCCATCCCGCCTCGGGGTATGAGCAAGTCAATCAAACCGTTGAGCCTCATCATCACCTGAGCCGCTTCTCTCTCTGGGATGTCAATCAACTGGATGGCGTCGGCTGGGACACCTGCTTCCGACGCTGCCTGAGCAATCACCGATGCCAGTGCGATGTTGGAGTTAAGCGCTTCCCTGCCGCCTCTCAGGACAACGCAGTTGCCCGACTTCAGACAAAGTGCGGCGCTGTCAACGGTGACATTGGGTCTGCTCTCGTAAATGACGCCGATGACGCCGATGGGGACTCGGACTTTTTGGAGCACCAGCCCGTTAGGTCGTTTCCAACCCTCAATGATTTCGCCAACGGGGTCAGGTAGGGCAGCGACTTCATGCAGACTCTTGCAGATGCTTTCCAAACGCCCTTCATTCAGCAGCAACCTATCAATGAGTGCTGGCGAAAGACCCTCGTGACGGGCATTCTCAACATCCTCCATGTTCCGCTCCAAGATGAAGTCCCTTCGCTCCCAAATAGCGTCAGCCATGTTCAAAAGCGCTCGGTTTTTCACCTCGGTGGAAAGGGAAGCCATAATGGGTGCCACAGCCTTTGCCCTTCGAGCCTTCTCCTCAACGATTTGACGGATTTCCTCAATTGTGCGAGTCGACGCTGTCGCCATATTTGTTCCCCCCGTTTCCCAAACATGGGTTTTTTGCGACCGCAAATTTTCGTTGCGACAGCAATTTTAGCCGCCTCAGGCAATCAATGCTAACCCTCTGCGACAGGGATGAGGACTATCCCGTGAGGCTCCAGTTCCGCCAGCAAATCGTCAATGGCATTATGAATGGCTTGTTCAACAGCCTTTTTGTCGCTCCCAGAAGCCGCAAACAAAATTCTGATGCGAACCTCTTGCCCAAAGGTGCGCGCTTTTGATTTCAGGTAAACCGACGGGTGCTTTTCTGCGACTTTTTTGAGCAAGGGCGCTAAAACCGATTCGTCTCGGCAAGTCGCCTCAAATGTCCGTTCGTCGTAAAAGCCTTTGCCGAGGACTTGCTCCAACAGCGGTGGCAAGGAGTTTTCAAAAATGCCTTTGAGTTCGGCAGGGACTCCGGGCAAACAAACGATAACCGCTTTGCCGCTTTCAACACCTCGCACCTCACATCCTGCGCTAACTTCAAGCCAGACGCCGGGCGCAGTTCCGACGGGGTTGAAAAGTGGGACAGCGCCTTTGGGCAGAATCGCCATTTTCCTGCGTGAAGGTGTTATTTCTGGGCTGTCAACGAAGCCCTGTTCGTAGAGTTCCCTGTAGCGCCTCTCTACCATTTTGAGCGCCTCTTCGTTCAACTCCAAAGGTAGTCCCACCGCTTTGGCGACGGCTGCAACGGTTCGGTCGTCGTCTGTTGGACCGAGCCCGCCGGAAGTGAAAAGCAAATCGGTGCCGCGAGAAATCGCACCCCTGACCTCAGCAGCAATAGCCTCTTCATCGTCGCGAACCAGAACTGCCCTCCGAACGAAAGCACCCATCATCGTTAACCGCCTGCAAAGCCAGTTAGTGTTCGTGTCAAGGACATCGCCGATGAGCAGTTCGTTTCCGACGGCAATTATCTCTACCCGTTTCACCAGCCATCACCGCCTTTCGCACTGTGCACACTGAACTCCGCTCCCATTTCAACGCTACCAATGAAGTTGCGAATGTCAAGCCACTTTTCATCTCCCGTTTGGGCGACGAAACTCTGCAGCAAGGATTTCAACTCGTTGACAATTCTGACGGGTGCAAGTGGGTCGGAGAAAAGAACTGTCCCGATTTGAACGGCTGTTGCGCCCACCGCAAGATACTCCAGCACATCTTTCCCAGACCAAATACCTCCGATGCCGATGATGGGAAATTCTGTGCCTTTTCGCTTCAACATCTGAGCCACCAAAAAGACTTTGCGGACAACGATGGGCTTTATCGCTGGTCCAGAAAGACCGCCGAAAGGAGTGCCCAACATCGGTCTTGGCGGCACTTGGGAGAGGTCAACAGCCATTGCGGGAAATGTGTTGCACAGACACAAAGCGTCAGCGCCCGCATCAATGCAGGCTTCCGCTATCTCGGTTATGTTGTGCGGTTCGGGCGAAAGTTTGACCCACAAAGGCTTTCTCCAAACTGAGCGAACAGACCTGACCACCTCCGCTGCGGTCTCAGGGTTTAGACCAAACTCCAATCCGCCCTTCTGGACATTTGGGCAGGAGATGTTCAACTCAACCGCTTTCACTGCCTCCGCTTCAGCCAAAATCTCACAAACGCGGACAAACTCATCTACCGTTTCGCCGTTGACATTGGCTATTAGGTGAACGGGCAATTTCCAAAGCCTCTCGTTGATTTTCCTGAATAGTTCCGTAACGCCCACATTCTGCAGCCCGATGCTGTTCAACATGCCCGCAGCTGTCTCAGCGATTCTGGGTGGCGGGTTGCCGATGCGTGGGTTCAATGTGACGCCCTTAAGGACGACTGCTCCGACGCAATCCCACTGCCATCCTTCAATTCGCTCCATTTCCTCACCGTAGCCGCAACATCCTGACGCCAAAATCAAGGGAGTCCTAAGGTTTAAACCTGCGACAGTGACGGAAAGGTTGACTTCGGGCATTTGCAACCCCTCACTTTTAATTCGTGTGCGATCATCCTTTAATGCTGACACGCAATTTGAGTTCGTGTAGCCTTCGTTGTGGCACTTTANGGGCGAACTTTGCGTTAACTTTTATTGGCACAGTTTCGCGGTAGTGGGCTTGAATTGGGACAATACACCGGCGAATAGCGGCTGGAAATTTGCGACGAGAGAGATAACACCGATTGGCGTGCGACAGCATCGAGGTTTGTCCCTAACGGCTGTTAAATGCCTCTCGTCACGATAGCGTGTCGACTTTGGTATCAACTCACTTTCGCTGTGCCAAAATATGGGCAGGTTTTTCGCGAAGGGAGGAAACAAAGCCATGCGGGTAGTCGTTGTCGGTGGCACGGGATTTATAGGCAAGGCAGTTCTGAAAGGGCTTCTCTTTACCTTCGGGAGCGACTTGAAGGTTACAGTGGTGACGAGACGAAAGGAGGGCGCAGAACTGTTCCCGGCTTGGCAAAGACCTTTTGTTTGGGATGTGGGTGAATCGCCACCTCCGCCTTCTTTAGTTGATGGTGTCGATGTCGTGATTAACTTGGCAGGCGAGACGGTCGCTCAAAGGTGGACTCAAGCGGCGAAAAGGCGCATCAGGGACTCGCGAGTCCTGACGACCAGAAACTTGGTTGAATCCTTCCGCCAAACTGCCCAACCGCCGAAAGTCCTGATAAACGCATCAGCGACAGGCTACTACGGCGACAGGGGCGACGAAGAGTTGACGGAAGAGTCACCGCCGGGAAGCGGATTTTTGGCGGAAGTCTGCCAATTGTGGGAAGAAGAAGCAATGAGAGCAGCCGAGTTGGGTGTCAGGGTAGTTTGCACCCGCTTCGGAATCGTTTTAGGAGCAGGAGGTGGCGTCGCGGAGCGATTGATGCCACTCTTTGAGTGGGGCTTGGGAGCAAAAATCGGGAACGGCAAGCAGTGGATGCCTTGGGTTCACATCACCGATGCTGTAGGCTTGATTTTGCACGCCATCACGAACGAACAAATTCGCGGAGCGATGAATGTGGTCGCTCCTAATCCGGTAACGAACCGCGAATTCACGCGAGCCCTTGCGAGGGCTGTCGGTAAGCCTGCATTCTTAGCGACTGCGCTTTCCATCCCTCTCTTCCTGCTACGACTCCAATTGGGCGAGGGCGCAACCGTGTTAACTTCGAGCCAAAAAGTTTTGCCCAAAGTGGCACAAGAGACAGGTTACCAATTCGCCTTCTCCGAGGTGGAGTTGGCGCTGAGGGAGGTCTATCATTGCCGCCGGCAGATGTCTCCCGCTTACTCTCCCGCTGGTTGAAAAAACGGTGGTGACATATGGCACAAACAAAATGCGTTGCGCGCCCTAAAATGGAAAGCACAAAGCGAAAGGGGGTGAGTTGATTTGACGGGCAAACGCGTGCTCATAGTGGAAGACGATGCCGCAATCATTGAACTTCTTCGCTTCCTCTTAGAGCAGGAGGGGCTTGAGGTTGAGGTTGCTCACGATGGGTTGGAGGCATTGGACAAGATGGAAACTTTTTCGCCGGACTTGGTCCTGCTTGATTTGCGGTTGCCCAAATTGGAAGGCATGGATGTCCTTTGGGAGATGCGCCAAAATCCCAGATGGAACAATGTCCCTGTGGTCATCATTTCCGTTGACTCTTCGCCACAAACTATGCTGCAGGGCTGGCGTCTGGGCGTTGACAGTTACTTCATCAAGCCCTTTGACCCAGACGAACTAATCCGTGTCGTCCGTCGCATACTTTCTGTATCGCGCCCAGAACCATCCTTGAACCCGTGACCTGAAAATCTTGACCGAGGACGAGGGGGCGAAAAGCGGTGCAGTGGTCGCTGACGGCTGTGGAAGTTGAGGGGCAAAGACTCGGAGTGATTGTCGCTCGGTTGATGACTGGCGATTTCGTTGAAGCGAGAAACCGAGCGGAGAGTTTCCATAAGGGAGACCTGTTCAGCCGATGGATGGCTGCCTTGGGGCAGTTGTTCACGCTGACGACCTTGAGGGAAAGTGGGCTATCGGTCACTCCCAGCGGGCTGACCGATNTAATCGTCGCTCGCTCCCTCAGGGTCAGGACGAGACTNTCGTCCTTTGCCCGACCAGCAACCCAAAAAGTCCCGTTAGCGACTTTGCTGCAGCGCTTTCGCCTCCTCGGTCCAAGGTGCACGGAGGACGGCGAGATTTTGGAGGAACCTGCAGATTTCTATGCTCAAGTGGTCGTCGCCATGTCAACAGACGAATTGAAGCAGTTGCTCCTCCGAGAGGTCGGAGCGGTAAGTGTTGTCCTCGCCGGTGCCGTTCCGCTGCCCAAAATTCTGGAAAAGGGAACGCCACAGTTAGTCGGCAAGAGATGGTTTTTGACCTTGCCAATGACTGAAGCCATACCGGCGGCGGACTTACCCATCTATTTGCGGGAAGTTGCTGCCCAATGGAGGTTTAGGGCTCAAAGGGATGAGTGGCAGTAACCTAACGAGCGACGACAATCCCCATCCAGCCGTTCAAAAACTGCCACGAAGTTAACTTCAAACCAAAAGAGCGCAAAGCACGATGCAAACTCCTCCACTCGCTTGCCATCCACCCTGAAGCGACCAAAAACCCTTTGGGCATTATTCGGCTCAAGTCAGGCAGCAGTCGCATCAACGCTTCCGCACTGATGTTGCAAACGACGACATCAAAGGTTTTGCTCAGACACGATGCCAAGTCACAAACGACAACTGCCCAACCTGCCTTTTTGACGGAGTTGAGGTTTCGGAAGGCTTGTTGAGCAACCCGAAACGAAATCTCCGTCGCTACCACTTTCGCACCTTGAGTTAACCCGACGGCTGCTAAAATCCCAGAGCCTGTTCCAATGTCCAGCAACCATTTCCCTTGCAGTTGAAGGGACTGAAGGGCTACAAGGCACATTTGGGTAGTCGGGTGTCTCCCTGTCCCGAAAATCCCAACATCGACTTGCAGGCTAAAAGGCAAGGGAGTGAACGGGAGGGCTTGAGTCTGAATTCCCCATGAGGCATAAACAGCCACATCCGTTGATTGCCCCCTCAGCCTCTCCCAAAGCCAGTGGACTTGTAATGGTGCTTCAAGACGATAAGGCAAAAGGGCATGCCAATACTTTTCGTCAAAAACCCGAACACTGCGGGCTTGAAGCCAAGCCAAGTATTGGTAGAAAGGCGGATGAAGTTCCGAAGGTAAAGATGCCCACAATTGCACAGAGGGCATCCCCCGTCACCTTTGGCAAGCAGCGGGCATCAATCTTTTGTGGTTTCGGGCAAAACGGTCGTGTTAGAAAGTTGCTCGAGAGCCAGCATCAACGCATGTGTCCCTTTTTTGCCGTGACCGTTGGCTTTCAAGGCAACATAAAGTTGGTGAACCAAAGCCAGCCCGGGAAGGCACAAATTCATCGCCGCCGCTTCCTTCAGCGCGATTTCCATGTCCTTAACAAAGTGCTCGACGAAAAAGCCAGGGTCGAAGTTCCGCTGGAGTATCCGAGGAGCAAGGTTGTCAAGGGTCCAGCAAGCAGCAGCGCCCTTGCTGATGGACTGGAGCATGGTCTCCAAGTTCAAGCCTGCTTTGTATCCGTAAAGTAAAGCCTCACATACGCCTATCATCGTCCCAGCGATGACAATTTGGTTGCACATTTTCGTGTGCTGTCCCGAACCTGGTCCACCTTGGTAGACGATGTTCTTGCCCATCGCTTCAAAAAGCGGCAGCACTGCTTCAAATGCTTCCTTGTCGCCACCGACCATGATTGACAGTCTGGCTTCTCTCGCGCCGACATCTCCGCCTGAGACGGGGGCATCAAGGGCGGTTGCTCCCTTCGCTTTCGCTGTTTCGTAAATCTCTTTCGCAAGGGATGGTTCAGTGGTCGTCATGTCAACCAAAATCATGCCTGGTCTCGTTCCAGCCAAAATTCCGTTTTCACCAAAATAGACCTCACGGACATCGGATGGGAAGCCGACCATGGTGAAGACGACATCGGAGCGTTCGGCAACTTCTTTCGGCGAGTTTGCCCATTGAGCGCCTTTCTCCAACAAAGGTTGAGCCTTCGCTTTCGTTCGGTTGTAAACGGTCACTTGAAAGCCTTTGTTCATCACATGCTCGCACATCCACCGCCCCATGACGCCAGTTCCAATCCAACCTACCCGAGTTTTTCCTGGCTCAACAACCATTTTTGCCACCTCCGTCACAAGGTCAACCTTTCGCCACTACAGAAGCAGGTGTCGCCAAGACCGGAGCACCCAACTTGCGAAGCAAGCCATATTCAAGGCTGTCGAGAAGCGCTATTAGGCTGGCTTCAATGATGTTGGAGGAAACGCCTATCGTTGTCCAAACCCCCGTCTCATCGCGAGATTCAATGAGCACACGGACTTTCGCCCCCGTCGCTGCCTCACTGTTCACCACTCGGACTTTGTAGTCGGTTAGGCGAACGCTTTTGAGTTCAGGGTAGAAACTCTCAAGGGCTTTTCGCAAAGCGATGTCCAAAGCGTGAACTGGACCATCACCCTCGGCAGCGGTGATAAGTTCCTCGTCGCCGACGCGAACCTTAACTTTCGCTTCAGCGGTTATCGTTCCATTTCGGTGGGTTACGACGACAGTGAAGTTAACGAGTTCAAAGAACTTGCGGCTCAGACCCAAGTGCCTGCGGATGAGCAATTCTAAGGAAGCGTCCGCGCTCTCATACTCGTATCCCTCTCGTTCGCGCCGCTTGATTTCGTTGATTATGTGGGCGACTTCTGGGGAACGCTTGTCAAGGTAAATCCCGAACTCAGCCGCTTTTGCGACCACTGCTGCCCTTCCTGCCAGTTCGGAGACAAGGATTCGCCTCTTGTTGCCAACCAATTCTGGCGGGATGTGTTCGTAAGTTTCCGGTCGCTTCATGACAGCATCGCTGTGCATTCCGCCCTTGTGCGCAAAAACACTTTTCCCTACGAATGGCTGCTTATCGTTGGGCACCAAGTTTGCAACTTCGCTGACGAAGTAACTGAGTTCAGTTAGTTTGCGAAGCCGTTCTTTGCCAACGCAGTGAATGCCCAACTTCAACTCCAAGTTGGCGATGACGGAAATCAGGTTACAGTTTCCAGTTCGTTCCCCAATTCCGTTAATTGTCCCTTGAACTTGAGTCGCACCTTGAAGGACAGCGGCAATGGCGCCAGCGACAGCGGTGTCGCAATCGTTGTGCGTGTGAATGCCGAAGGGAACTTTCAAGTGAGGCTTGACTTCGGCGAGGATTCGCTCAATCTCGTGAGGAAGGGTTCCACCGTTGGTGTCGCATGGGACAATCCAATCGGCACCCGCTTCTTGGGCTGCAAGTATCGTTTCTAAGGCATACGACGGGTTGCTCTTGTAGCCATCAAAGAAGTGCTCTGCATCGTAGACGACTTCCTTCCCCTCCCGTTTTGCGAGGCGGACGGTGTCCTCGATCATCCTCAAGTTCTCCTCTAAGGTTGTTCCCAACGCCTCAGTGACATGGAAGTCCCATGTCTTGCCAACGATAGCCACAACCGGAGTCCCGCAACTCAGAAGGGTGATGATGTTGTCGTCGTTTTCAGCCTTAATGCCTTTCCGCCTTGTCATGGAGAAGGCGACTAACTTTGCGTTTTTCCACTCCATGTCGCGGGCGATTTTGAAGAACTCGTTATCTTTCGGGTTGCTTCCCGGCCAGCCCGCTTCTATGTAATGGATGCCAAATTCGTCCAACTTTTGAGCGATGCGAATTTTGTCCTCCAACGAGAAATTGACACCTTCCGCCTGTGCTCCGTCCCGCAGAGTTGTGTCGTAAAGGAAGACCTTTTCTGGGCGAGACAAAGGACATCGCCTCCTTGCTTGGGCAGTTTTTCATCAGGCAAATTATAGCCCAGCGACAAGGCTGATGTGAAAGTTGCGTGGGGAAGGTTCGAGCGCAAATTGGGCAAGCGGAAGTTTATCGCAGGTTAAGCCCAAATGTAGGCACTACAATTTGGCGGCGCGGTTTCGTTGAGCAATCACTCTCTTGATGGCAAACCTCAACTCTTGACCTGTTGTTGGCTTGTCCAACAAGCAGTCAATCATGGAAAGAGTTTCGGCATCCGCACTGCCACGCGAGTCCCAACCCGAAAGCAAGATGACAGGGGTTGAGGGTGCGAGGGATTTTATTGCCCTCGCCACTTGCCCGCCGTTCATTTGGGGCATCCCGAAATCGGTAATCACGAGGTCAAAGGGTTTTTGCTGCGATAGGGCGGCTTCAAAAATGCTGATGCCTTCATGCCCGCTGCCGGCAGTCACAACTGAATGTCCATCCTTCTCCAGCAATCTCCGCAGTAACTCTCTCGCTGCAGGCTCGTCGTCAATGACTAGAATGTTCAAGCCGTTCATTCGAGCCTCGCCTCTTTTGTTTGAAAGCCCTTCTTCCACCTGTTTTATCGGCAGATGGGTGGGCAAGTTTTTACCTCAGCGAGTTTGACAGGAAACAGGATGCGAGTCCCGCCACCCTGTTCCGGTGAGGATGTGCTAAAATTTTTCAACGGACAAAGGCGCGCCCGTAGCTCAGCCTGGACAGAGCCGGGGAGTTCTAATCCCTGGGTCGGGGGTTCAAATCCCTCCGGGCGCGCCATTTTCGCTTTCAGCAATGTAACGCCCATTTTCAACTCACCGCCTCTTTCCCCTGTGAGCAAAGGGATGCCTTCAATTGCCCTCTAACTTGAAACCGTCTTCTATCCCTTGCAGCGCCCTTGTGGTAATGTCGGCTAAGGCTGCGATGAGCAATGGGTCGGTGTTGGGCATTTCGGTTCGCCGCAGTTCCATACCGAGTTCCTCTGCCCTTCGCTTCGCTTCAATGTCAATGTCGTAGAGCACTTCAAGATGGTCACACAAAAATCCGACAGGGATGACGAGCACATGACGGTGACCATTTTGAGCCAACTCGTCCAAGACCTCAAGTATGTCTGGACCGAGCCAATTTTCACCGCTGGCGCTTTGGTAAGCGAGCGTCCAATCATCAATGCCGACTTCGTAAGCAACGGCTTCGCAGGTGCGGCGAAGTTCGTCCGGGTAAGGGTCACCTTCGTCCCAAATTCGCATCGGCAGACTGTGGGCAGTAAAGACGAATTTGACCTTGTCTTGAACCTCAGGGGCAAACTGAGCCCATCCTTGTCGGACTTTGTTGGCAAAGCATTGAATCAGCAAAGGATGAGTTGCCCAACTCACCACGAAACGAAAGCGTATAGGGTTGCCTACCTCTTCGTTGGCTTTTTTCGCATAACCGATGTATTCGGCGACGCTGTAGCGTGAATAGTGCGGTGCCATTATGATGCCGATGGCTTCAGTCACACCGTCGCCCGCCATTCGCTTGACAGTTTCGGCAATGTAAGGGTGCCAATGCTTCATGCCGACATAGACCGTGAAGCGTGGTTCGTGGTGCGTGAGTGAGGCGTTCAGCAATTCTTGGAGCAATTTGGCTTGGGCGAAAGTAATTTCGTTCAAAGGCGATTTGCCACCGATGCTTCGGTAGCGCTCAACCAAATCTTGCAACGCTTCCGACGAAGGCTTCCGCCCACGCAGGATGTGAGTGTAGTAGGGCTCAACTTCGTCCAAGGAGTTCGGACCACCGTATGCCATCAGCAAAACGCCGACTTTCTCTCCCATCCGTTTCGTCCCTCCTTGCAGGCTTTCACTTCAGCGAAATTGAGCGTCAGCCAAGATTTTGCGGCATCGGTTGAGGAATGAATCACTGAGGGCGACAATCGTTCGGGGCATTGTTGAGGGGCAAACCGTTACGATTCCGTTCGCCACCTCTCTTTCGCCCACAAGTAAAACACCAAACATGCAGCCCAACTCAACAGTAAGCCCAGAAGCCAGTAATCTGTCAGAGTCAGGGACATCAACCTACCCAGAAAAATGGCAATCATGGCAACAAAAGCGAGCCAGGAGAAATCTTGAAACTTAGTCCACCGTGAAGCCCTGAGTGCCTGTGCCGCAAAGTCTATCCCGAAACCCAAGGCAATCACGGCGAGGAAGAAGGCAAAGAAATTTGCGCTGCCTATTCCTTCGGGCGACAGAAGCGCAATCGCAAAGAGAATCGCAAGACCCCACAGCGAAGCCCGTAGGGCATTTGGTAGTGCCAACATCAGCACTGCTTCCCTTGCCAATATGGGTTGACTTTTGAGCCATTCAGGAGGGTGAGTGACCTGATAGAAAAGCAAAACCATAGCAATTGCCAGTGACAGAAGCGATGGAGGCGATTTTCTAATGGCAAAGACTGCAACGGACAGGCAGATAACGAGAAGCGCGGGTAATTCTCCTGCCCACGAATTCCTTCGCTTCCAATCCAGCCAATACAGCCAGAGCAAACTCGTCGCCTTCAAGCCGAAGCCGCTTTCGGACTTTGCGAGTTTGGCAGTGATTGCCTGAGCCTCAGCATCCCATGCGCCCATTTTCGTGAGCCGTTGTCGTTGCTCCGAGTAAAGGAAGGTGGCTTCGCAAAAAGGTGCTGCAAATTTCAGAGCCTCCCAAACCGTAATGGCGGTGAAAACGGCGAAGAACATTGTCAGAAAGACGGACACCGCACCAACTCCATCAAAAGCAGCCTTGATTGAATAGTAAGCAGGCATCAAAGGGTGCAAAACTGCCGCCCCGACAGGTGTTTCCACCCAACCGATGACTTTCTCCCAATCAATGTGCGCTGCACGAAGGGCGCCGGAGAAATAGTGGAGCGCAAGCAAAATAATCGCAAGCACAAAAAGAGCACTTACCCACACCACCCACAACTTGCACAAGAAAGCCCAATTCGTTCGCCATCCCGTCATCTTTAACGACACCAGTGCTGCTCCCAAGCAAGCGTTCAGGACGATGACGGTAACCGAAAGTGCGATAGCCGCTATATTCGCCACTCCCTTCATCAAAATTGATGCGCTCACAATTGCCGCCAACAGCACGAAGGTTAGAAGGAAGTAGAGCATATTCGCAGATGCCCAAAGGAACACCGCCATCGTGCGTGCAAGTATTGGCTGAGCCAACTTCCATTCGGGTAAGAATAGGCTGCCGAAAGTTTGCGGAACGAACACCCAAGGTTGGCTTATAAAAAGGGCAAGCGCAAGCGAGAAGGCTTGTTGATTTGGCAAAGGTTTCAACAAATCTTGAGCAAACCGAACCCATATCGGTGCCGACAATACCACGAAAACGAAAGCCACAAGGGGCAGGAGAGTTTGCCACTGTCGCCAAAGCCTCATCAATTGCTTTCCTTGTGCCCAAATCAGCGCCGTCATGATTGGTCACCCCTTGGCGACGCTTTCTCCCCTCGCTTGCTACTGCTCCAGCAACTTGGCAAACACCTGTTCCAACGGGGCGCTTGCGCCGACATAAACTTTCTCCCGCAAATCGGCTGGCGTCCCTTCTGCGATTTTTATCCCTCGGTCAAGCATGATGATGCGGTCGGCTAATTCTTCAGCGAAAGCGAGGATGTGGGTGCTGATAAGGATGCCATGACCTCGTTCCCGCCATTCACGAAGCATCCCCTTCACCACTTGCTGCCCAATTGGGTCAATAGCGACGATGGGTTCGTCCAACAAAAGCAATGGCGGTTCAGGCAGCACGGCGCACGCCAAAATCGTCTTCTCCCGAACACCTTTGGGCAGAGTTGCTCCAAGACTGTCACGCCATTCAGTCAAGTTCAGCCGTTGAACCAGTTCATTGGCTCGCTGCCGCCAATTGTCAGGCATAGCACGGATGCGGGCGACAAGTTCCAAATGCTCCCAAACTGTCAAGTAAGGCATCGGTTGCGGGAATTCGGGCAAGTAGCCTAACTGCTTTTTGGCAGTTACGGGGTCGTGCAAGATGGATGTGCCGTTAATGCGGATTGAACCTTCGTCAGGGAGAAGGACGCCAGCGATGCATCGGAGGGTCGTAGTTTTGCCCGCACCGTTCGGTCCAAGCAGAACGACAATCTCGCCCCTCTCAACTTCAAAACTCAAATCTCGCACCGCCCAAATTTGCCCAAACTGTTTGCTTAGCCCAGAAACTTCCAAAAGCGCCATTATCCCTCGCCTCCCTGTTGCTCGGCGCTTGCA
>JGI20130J15133_1000410_pt1 | contig 40591 bp, 35 predicted proteins | sample WasSprMetagenome_FD_15133 | JGI IMG/M metagenome (IMG submission 15133) | reverse complement strand
TTTTCGTTTATCGCAACGTATTTCGTAGTAAAAATCACGTAACTCGTTTGATGATAGCGTAGTCCTGAGAGAAGAACCATGCGGCTCACCATAAATAGCTAAGGCTTCTGTGTCTAGTTGAAGAGGTACTTCTTGAAGAGCTAGGAAGTAACCCATATTAGGCTTCATTATAGGTTGCCCGTGCTCGAAAACTAACATTCCCAGCAAGTGGGAAATTACAGGTCTTTTTCTCCCCGAGTACTCGATATAGTAACTATCCACATCAATACTTCCTCTTGAGGGTACGAAGACTCTTATATGTCCAGATTCTAAAGTTTCCTGTTGTGCATTGAAGGCGAGCACAGTACCTCTGTGTGCAAGAAGACCCTCAAGCTCCTTTCCAAGTACTGGAAATCTTTCCTGACGCTTAAAGTCCGTTAAGATCAGAGTCAACGTGCAAGGTGAAAGAAATGCTTTCTTAGAGATTCCCTGTTTGAGTATTTCATGAGCTATAAGCGATAGTGGTGAGGGAAACAACACACCATCCTTTAGGAAGGGTCTTATTAATGCTAATAAAACAGGTGAGAGTAGCTGAAGAATGGAAATATCAACGTTTTCCAGCATACCTTGAGTGATAAAGGAACCAACAAGCTCTTCTCCTATTTTGGAGTCCCTCCCTTTTTGCTTAGAAAGCTTATAGATTAGGAAGGAAGAGTTTGGATTAAGCTTACTTTTGCCGGAGAACCTAACAGCTCTGACGGCTAGGAAGTCAGGGAACATCAGTATAAAGTGGTCAAACTCGCTAAGAAATTCCTCAGCCTTGAAGATACCGATCTTTAAGGCATAGTGCTGAAGTAGAAAAACCATACCAGGTACTACCTGTAGACCATATACAGGTCTCTCGCGAGTTACATTTTGCTCAATTTTTCTATCTAAGTCTTGAGCGCGAACTAAGAGATCCCTAATTATTTCCTCTTCAATACGGTACAACATTGCCACCTTTGAGGTCTTGGCTCTCGATTTTCTCTGCTTTCTCAGGTTCTATACACTCGAGAGAGAATTCGTTTATTGAAGCAAAGTTACTTAGGTTCTGGCTTGTTCTAATCAGTACCTGTCGGTCAATTATGTAATACTTATCGTGTCTCGGTGTTTTTAAGGCATATAGTGCTATACCGCTTTCCTTTAACCGACCTTGGTATTTTAAAGCGCAGCTCTCGTTAGTGATGAGTACTACCTCTACACCTTTTTGGGCAAGTTCAGTAAGTAGCTCTACACCCTCCTCATCTATATAGGGCGAGAACGCGAAGAAACGTTTTCTAGCTTGGTTAAAGAGGGCCTTACCGAGTATTCTGCCCCTACCTTTTATTGACTCCCTCCCAGAGAGGACCCTGAGTACCCACAACGCGAGATTCCGTGATAATAGGATATTCTGAAGCAGTGGTGTTGTGCAACCTCTTTCAAGTATTAGACAGGCAGTACATCCATCTATACAGGTGTTAATGCCGGATGCCGGGATGGCATCAATAAGCCACTCACGTACTTCTCTAACGTTTTGTGCAATTTCTTTAGCGAGCACTTGGTCTTCTCCACTTAAGACAAGGTGATTCAGAAACATTGTAGAGTCTAAAATAATCCCGCTATCTACTAGTTGCCCATACATTTCCCTTACTTTACTGACGATGTTGCTTAATTTCTCACTGACTTGAGCACCACGTTTTTCTAAGAAACTTTCTATTTCGTTTTCGTGTGCCTCTAGAAACCTTATAGAATCGTTAACGAACCTCTGAACTATGTTGTGAAGAGAACCGAATTTAGTCTTAGCATGCTTAACCATATCTAAAGAACCCCAGACACTATTTTCAATTACTGCTATCAATAGGCTATCACTTTTTTCATCAACCTTGAAGACGTATAGTAGGTTATCTGGTTCGATCTCTAAATTGTTGGAGATGTACGCAAAAAGTAAGTGGGCTAGTGTGTGACCTAGCGAGTTAATTAAGTAGTCTAATAGATCCTTACGTAACTCCTCCTTACTTACCCTATGGTAAAATTTCTCAAAGCTCTTTATCATACTCGAGGTATTCCTTTCAAGAAAGCTAATGCTGTCTAAACCTCCCTTCGTTGCCTTGTAGATATAATATTTAGATAACAAAAGCTTATCTAGGCTTATCTTCTTGGCTGGATATACTATAGTGACCTCTGGTTTATGTGGAATGTCTTTATCGAGAAGAGAGTTCATTATTGCCTTAAGTATAGAGAGGGGTATTTCGAAACCTATAGCGTTGGTTCGTAACAGATTCTTTCTTATAGGTCTTTTGAAGACAACCTCAACAAGTGGTCCCTCGAGAACTATTGAAGGCATATACCACTGAGCACTTCGATAAAGTTCGTATACGCGAACACCTTTGATCGCGAAGGGTCTTATGAAGCCGAAAGCGTTCTCTACATCCATATCTGCTGGAGAGAAAGAAAAGCTTCTTTCGGAAGCTACAAAGACCTTCGGAAACAGTTTTCTACTCCAGCTCCACTTGTCGCAATCACGCCTTCGACTTCTTTGGCTCCTACCTACTGCACACTTGTTCATAAATGGACAACGCCAGTCATAAGGATCTGTAGAAAGCCCCCTACCTAAGATACAATACCAAGCATAACCTAAGTTGCTCACGCTATATGCCTTCCTATTGCGTTGTTTAAAGAACTTTTCGTATTCTTCTTGGATTTCATTAAGACTTTTACTACGCATTCTATCATAAAGATTCTTTGAACCATACTTTATGAACACTATACCGCGTTTACCTTTAGTTTTAACTTCAATAGTAATTTCCTGATCTTTACTCGACTTAGATAGCAAGTCCATCGGTTTAACTGACATCAGTCTACCAGAAGCTTCATCTATCTTCACCATATCGCTTACCGATATCGGTATAGCAGCATTATGAGATTCTACGAACCAAACAAATCTACCTCTGACACCGTTAACACTTATCTGTATAGGTTCAAATGGCGGGTACCTAAGTAGTAGTTGATCTATAGTCATAGTCGGAGATTTGTCTTCTTTCCAATTAAGCTGGAGGAGATCTCCCTCTAATTTTACCTCCTCTAAGTAGAGATCACCAGCTACGCTCTGTAACCCTGTGATTTTCGTTATAATATCTTGAATCCAGACCCTCTTCCCCAACTCTATTGACCGCAGGAGATCGAGAACCTCAGGAGGTCCCTTCCATGGTCGTTTACTTTGTAGAAGTCCATGTAACGTATAACTCTCACTTTTTAATTCCTGAAGAGCTTCTTCAATCTTGACAACCTTGCCTATGATGCCACGTAAAAATTCTTCTTCTCTTCCTAGAAAACCGCTGAGCTTTATCTCGAGTTCTTCTTCGATTTTTGAGCAGATACTTATGGTATCCTTAATCAATTTAATAAGCTCTTCAAGATTTTTGATAAACTCAACTTTAACCTCCTTAACTAATAGGTCCTCTATTAGCTCCTCGCTTTTCATATCTTTAATTATATTTTTCATTTTTCGACAATTTTCAAGTATTTCTCTAAGAAGAGCTCGAATTTCTGAATATTCTTCTAGAGGTTTTTCTTCTAGAGACTTTGAGATTCTGTTCACGTAGTTTAACACGTTGCCTAATGTTACGTCTATTCTCTCTATGTGGTACTCTATATCCTCCCTAGAGGTTAAATTCCCTATAACTTCCTTAGAGAGCAAACTTTTCAGCAACTCTCTTAGCTCTTCTTTTAGCTCATCTGATGATGGTTTACTCCTCATATGATCTCACCTAATACGTTCTCTATGAGAGATCTTAGTGCTTCTAAGCTCTGTATACCTCTTCCGCTAGCATAGGTTTCCAAGTTTTTCTTAGCTAGCTTAGCAACGGCTTCTATAAGAATTCTTCGCTTAACTATTTGGGGGTTATCTCTCGTGATTAAAAGTTTGTAACCCTCAAAACTCGTTGTTGCCAGAGCTCTCATAAAGTTTTCATCGTAAGTCTTAAGCATCTCAGTAGGTAAGGCCCGGACTAGAAAGAGCCCTAGGACCGTCCTAAGAGTCCTATCGCTTCTACCTCCCCGTCCCACTCTTTGAATTAGCGATATGGGGTTGTCTAATCCTACATTTAGTATGAAGCCGACTCCGTCATAATCAACTCCTAGTTCCAAAGATGATGTTGAGAGAGCTACCAAACCGTCTCCTCCGCGTAACCTACTCACAGTGCTTTCCTTCTCTTCCTTAGGAGCCTCGCTGTGCACTTCAGCAACTCTGTAGTTTAATTCATTGAAGAGCTTTTCCCCTTCTAATTGAGAGATATTTCTTCTAACTGCAACCGGTAAATAATGCCAGTAGCAGTAGGGGTCTAAGGATTCGAGATCCTCTTTTAGATGATCTTTAGGCTCTCCTAATCTTAGGCTCTCTTCATAGCCGCTACGAATGCGTCTAAGCTCTTTAAGGTTGTTCACGAAGAGTACAGACTGCAGTTGCCACATCTCTCGCAACTTATACGCATAGCTTAAGAATGCCATAAGTACAGCCCACAGTTGGCAATAGGTAACCCACGAATACTGGGGATTCATCGCAAAATATCCCAGGATGATCAGCCTCTCGCCGACTATGTTAACAATTTTTCTCTTTATCACTAAGTCTTGAAAATCATATACTCGGCAAGTGTTATCCCCAGATAGTTTTAGAAAAAAGTCTTGAGGGTCTGGTACTGTAGCTGAGGAAAATACGATCTCCAGATGTCCGTAATTGTTTATACTTCTCATAACATCTATGAGGGATGCCATAATCCCTCCGCTTAGACCGGTATATTCGTGGACTTCGTCAAATACTAGCAGCCCTACATTACTTATAGCGTTAGCATTAACATCATACGTGGAGTTATCGAGAAGCCTTACTTCGAGAGCCCAAGGATTTGTAGCTATAATATCGGCTTCTGCTACTTCGTCCCGCACGACCTTAATAAAGCTATACTCCCCTCCGCACTGCTTACACCTAACGACAGGTCTCTCCTTACCGCTTTTTTTACTATAAATAAGCTGATTGTTACAAATAGGACAATTTACTCCTCTGAACAACGTACCATCTTCAACCTGCTCTCGTTTCCGAGGAGTCTCTCCATCTCTAATTGCAAATGTAAGGTTTACATTTATTCTATTTAGTTGACGGTTCGCTTTACTCAACAGCTTCACAATTCTGTATGCTTGATCTACGGTTAAAGCCTTCCTCGGATATACCAATATCGCCTTTTTCCTAGCGTCCTTCTCCAATATACGCCACTTCATTAACTTAGCTAGTAAGTAAAAGAGGTAAATTTCTGTTTTCCCGCTTCCCGTAGGCGCTATTATGGCATGTGTATTAGTTTCTGAGGTTAACATGCTGTAAAGTACGTGAGTCTGAAAAGAATCTAATCCTGAATGCCCCAGATAGTCCTTCATTATGTTAACATACGTCTCTGCTAGTTGCTGATCCCCTTTAAAGAATGAGAGGACAGCGCTCCACAAGCTATCTGCTGGGAAACCTGCTCCTAGAGTGGGGATGATCGTTCTATCCTCCCTAGCTGGTACCTTTAACTTAGATAGCGTGAACTTTGAGGAAAGGAGGTATGGTGGTCTCCCGTGCTCCGTGGTTATTTGAGAGCTCCTAACAAGGATATCCATATGGAGGCTCCTAAGCCTATGAGATTCCCTATCTTCTGGGCTCTCCGGTAACTGAGCTAGAAAGCCTCTATTAATCAGAGAATTTATAACCTCATCTGGGTTACTGTATCCCTTTTTCTTTAAAAGCTCCTTTAGCTGATCTCTCTCGATATAGTACTTTGGATTTGTTAATGAGTACCACCTACCTTCCTCTATTCTCTGTTCGTTTGAGAGTAGGCGAGCTTCCTCTTCAACTATTAGGTGATAGACCCTAACGTAATCTAAATTCACACACTCTATCCCAAAAATTTGTGTTATCTGATTTATAAACCTCGAAGATAAACTGAATGAAGTTTTCTAGAAAGAGAATACGATTAATTATTGTTGGAGTTTTTATTACGAACATTTACTACTAACTCTAAGGTGTAGAGCTGAGGGTATGCTGTTAGATAATCTTCCCGAAAAGTTAGTCGCAGAAGTGGTGTTAAAAACTAATAAAGAGAAAGCTAGGAGAATACCCGTTCATGCTGTTCATAGATGGTGGTCACGTAGATTTTCAATCATTTACCGGCTGATTCTAAGTGCATATCTGTTCGACGAAGAAGAGAAAGTGCTTAAGGCTATAGAGAATCCGAAGCTTATGAGAGAAAAAGCTCTCGGGAAGACGTTCTTTGAGCCCTTTGCTGGAGGAGGTACAGGCTTAGTAGAGGCAGCTTTAGCTGGCTTCAATGTTTATGGTCTAGACGTGAACCCCGTTGCAGTCGTCGCGGCTAAGGCAGGCCTTCTCATTGTGACCCAGGGTATACCGGAGAATTTTAGAAGGATTTGTGAGAAAGTATTAAACGAAGCTTGGAAAATGGTAAGCAAACTTTGGGAGTTTGATAGTAAGCTGGTTACGTATATTTTCGTCTCAAGGGAGTATATTCCTAGTTGGCTGTCTACTAAGAAAGAGGCCGGGAAGAGAATTAGAGTTGTTCTTTGTCCATACTGCTTTAGGATTTTTAAAACGACACTAGCGTCGGTACCTAAAGCAGTATGTCCGTTTTGCGGTAATGAGTTCGAGATTACGAGTAAACCTATAGCAAGACTGCCTTCAGGTGCTCCGGAAGTTGCAACCGGTTGGAAGGCGTTCGCAGTGGAGCTAAGGTTTAAAACCGATAGAGGGTGGAGCAGAGAATACCTTAGTGCTGTAGAATCGAAAAAACTGGCAACTTGGTTAGAGAAAGTCTCCAGCAACGCACTTATGCTTGTAAAAAACTCTCTAAGCACCTTTGAGGAATTCGACGATGTTTTCGAGATCTCTAAGCTAAGAAGAGCTAACATGAGGAGGGTGTTCGATATATTTGCACCGCACCAGCTTGCCTCTTTTTTAGCCTATTCCGAAGCTGTTAGAAATTTCGCTAAAAACGAAGAAGAGAAGCTTCTTTTCATTACCGCAGCCAGCGAAGCTACTAAATGTTGTAGCTTACTTGCCAAGTGGTATCCACCGTTAGGTGAATGCGTTCCTGCCGGTGCGGTGAAAGCTCTTTGGGTACCAAAGTATACGGCAATTACTAACCCGCTAGCCTCGGATAGTATTAGACCCCTTGCCAGGGGAACTCTAGCGTCCGCATTAAGAGCTCAATTGAGGGCTTCATCCTATGTTAAGAGAATAGGTGAAATTAGCAGGGTCTCTAGCGAGGTCCTCTTAGGGGACGCTTTAGAAGCCACTTATCCTCAAAGTGCGGACTTAATCGTATTAGATCCTCCATATGGTAAAGTGAAAAGTTATGCGTCACTCAGTCTCCCGCACTTCTACTACCTAAAAACTTTTGGCGAGCTTCTCGACTTCAAGTTTGCTCCAACTTTACACTATATAGAGAGTAGGGAAATATCTCCAGGCAAAGCTGATTTTCAGGAAAAGTGGGAGAGAATTGTTAGTAGAATCTCTCAAATTATGCACGACAAATCACGATCGGTCTTAATGTTCAATGCTATGACAGTTAAAACCTGGATAAATATTTTGAAGCCATTTAAAACTAACAACATTTACCCTATAGCAATATACTGGGTATTGGGAGAGGCACCAAGCGGAATTACAGCTTCAAGACTTAAAGGAATGTATCTCATAGTTTTCAGAAAAGGTGAAGAGCCTGGTAGAGTTCATATAGTGTGGAAATCGCCAATAGCAATTGCGGCAAACATAGTTCGGCTGGATGTGAACCTAGAAGAGAAAGCCCATCAAAGCCTTCTAGAGGCGTTGAGAGAATCTTCGGATGGATGTAAAGCGTTTAAACGATAAAGAATCTCTTTATGAAAATTAAAGTTACGCAAATCGTATGCTCGTCACTAAATTTCTAAAGACATTGCCTAAAAGTTTTACAACACTATTTACAATGGCAGTAGAATTACCGAAGATAGCTAGAAGAAAAGATCGAGGAGAAGCTAAAGCTAAAAATAAATACACCTAGACATAATTTCCGACTCTATTTAAGGTCTTCCATATAAGGCTCATCTGCCCTAGGAGTGTTAGTAACTCGTCGTTATGGTTATTTAAAGGAGTTGATGAGATTGAAGTAGACTTAAACCTTTAAATCTCAGACTTTATGAGTTTGACGATTACGAGATGCAGGGAGTTAGTAGCTGGGGTTGATCTATATGGACTTCGTTAAATACCCTAAATACCTCTATGAATTGTGTCGAAACCTAAGTCAAAGTGATGATTTTAGTGAAGAGGAAGTGACTCAAGCACTTGAAGGAGTTCTGGAGAACCAGGGTTTTAGAGTGGTTCGTAGGAGTAGAGATGACGAGCCCGAGACACGCGGAGGTCCTGACGTCGTGGCTTACAAGGATGATGGAACCCTCCTCATAATTGAAGTTAAGGGTGTACCATCGAAGGTGAGGGTTAGAGGTTCTAGGAAAGGCACGCTGAAGAGGGGGAGTGTTCGGAGATCGCAGTTCAGGAAGTGGCTTTGCGAGCTATTCATGCAGTTAGTGAGGCGCGAATTCGAATGGGTTTCAGGAGTTTATGTGGAGATCACTAAACCACCATGGGTTGAGCAAGTCCTGCGGAGGCTAGCTATGGGGCAAGAAGTAGGGCAACCCCTAGGGGAAGCTCTAAGGAAGGTCAGGCATATTAGATTCGTTGGAGTCCTAGGTTATCACGAGGGGTACAATAGAGTGCTAGCGAGGATCCCGGTTACCTATGTAATGAAAAAGCTGGGTTACGAGCTCTGGTTTATGGATAGAGACGGCAAGTTATGTACTGCTACCCCACCTTCAGACATCACAGCTTTTTGAAGGGCTTCCTAGGCGTGAGGCCCTCCCTCTACACAGATCCTTGTAGACTTATGGAAACGGAAGTAGATGAAGTTGGTAACCCCCCTGAGCGTTCTGACCTATACTCAAGAGATGCGTGTAGAACAGCCACGCCGGTACTGTAGTGGTACGTGCACGCCATCGGTTTGATAGTTTTACAACGGTATTTGTGATGGATGAGATATTCAAGTAATATCAACGACAATCGAGGTCGGGTGGATGATGCCGTAACGCATAAACGCATAGGTTCTACGGTCACAGATAATCACCTTTAAGCTAGCTCGATTTTAAAGCAACCACGATCTATGAGATTGAAGTTGAGAGGTTAAGAGAGTGGTTTAGTGGTGGATAAGTGAACGAGGGGGATGAAGGAGGGGTCTAAGCCTACACCCACTAGTCGGGTAAGGCGGGTCCCATATCTGGGATCCCGGGGTTTTGGTCTCCTACCCATACCCAACCCGAAAGCTCTTCGAGTACTAACGCTAGGTGTAGTCGGTGTAACCGCTGCCTTGATGCGGTGGTCACCGAGGCCCCGTATCTACGCTCCGTACATCAGCGGTTAAGCTACCCAGCTCTACACCTTAGTTGGTCTGGGTAGCTGGGCGGTTACCTGGTGTCGTACACCGCTAGGTGTAGTGAGCTGCGGGAGAGGTTAGAGAGGGCTAGGCTACTCCTATACCTCGTAGAGTTGGGTATAGGGGATGCTGAGCAAGCGCTGAGCGAGGACCCCAGGGACTTCATTAGGGAGTACTACGAGTGGTTTAGGAGGGTGAGGTCCAAGGTCGAGGGTAAGGTGAGGAAGCTTGAGCAAACGCTAGGTAAATGTGGGGAGCTCTTCAGGGATCTCCTAGCGGAGATCCTCAGGGACCCCCGGTGGGAGATCACCGTCTTCGAATTTCACCTGGGCACCGTACCTACTCCCACGTACGGTACTACCCCCAGCCCTAGTGAGGACCTCCTAGGTTCTCTGAAGGTTACCTCTTTGAAGGATGACCGCGGAGTTTCTCTAAAGGTCTCCTCGACCTACTACTAGCTTAATGTCTTCGATTTCGACACTACCGCTAGCTAGTAGGAGAACGGCGTCGCACTCAGTTAAGTCCCTCAATCTATAGCCTACCCTGTAGAACCTGTTGAAACGCTTCCTCCATCGCCCGAGAAGCGTGGTGTTGTTGGGGGGAGCTTGGGGAGGAGGTAAAGCATGAAGTTAGGCAGGGAGTTATTGGGGGGTGGAGGTGGAGGGTTAAACGTGAGCTGTTGATGTTTGGGGTAATAACGTTCGTAATTGCCTTCATCGTTTCGTATCTGTACTGCTCGTCGTATTTAAAGCCGTGAGTTTCGCTTCCCTTGCTTGGGTTTGGATTGCTTTGTAGGGCTTGTAGGGTGCTAGGTCTTGGGGTGCTTCCCTGCCCAGCTTGCTGAGTGTGTAGTAGATCGTGCTTGTCGCTATTAGTGAGGGTATTGTGGAGCCCAGCCACGGCGTGTAGGTTGAGGTGAGTATGTATGTTGTGAAGCCCAGTGCCCACGCTGTGATACCGCTCGCTCTGATTGGGGCTGCCCTACCTCCTAGGAGTTCCTCCACGTCGTACCTCCCCCTAGTGACTAGGTAGTAGTCTGTGATCATTATTGCTGCTAGGGGTACGAAGGCACCTCCTATGAGTAGTAGGAACCACTCGTACTCCTCCACTGGGAAGACTAGGGCTAGGGCTGTGCCGGCTGCCCCAACTACCAGGATCTGCCTGTCTATGGGTTCGGATGGTTTGAGGTTCTTGAAGCTTACGGCTGCTGAGTATATGTCTAGGAAGGCTGTTGTGGTGGTTGAGAGCACCACTATCGCCATAGCCGGTATGCCCAGGCCGTAGGTAGCGATGATCGATATGGGGTCCGCTAGCCCTAGGTAGGCGTTCGTGTAGCCCCCAATGAAGTAGAAGAGGCTGCTGGACGCTAGGTAGCCCACGAACGTCGCCCAGAAAGCACCTCCCCTACACAGCCTCGAGTAGTCAGCTACTAGGGGTAGCCAGGAGACGGGCATAGCCACTACGAGGTCTAGAGCGAGCAGTGGCGGCAGGTTCCCGGAGCCCACACCCCAGTCGATACCCCCGGCAGTACTGACAGTGGCGGCCGTTAGCCACGCTACGAGGGTGATTAGGAGGACCGCTGATACCTTCTCAAGCCACCCCCACCTCCTAGGCCCTGCGAGTGCCCAGAGGGTGTTCAGGGCGCCGACAGCGACAATCCACAGCTGGACGTTGGAGGGGTAGCCCAGGGCTGAGAGCACCTCGTCAATAGCTCTAGCACCAACAACGTTCATAACGGCTGTCCAGCCGATGAGCTGCAGGTAGTTCAGTGCGGAGGGTATGTAGGAGCCCCTAACTCCGAGAGGCCTCCTAGTGAGGACCATTGTCGGGACCCCAACCACGAACCCCTCAACAGCTACGAGACCCATCAGCGCGTTACCTATGATGTGGCCAACAACATTAACAACTAGGGCAGTCAGCAGCGACACACCGGGCACCAGGAGGGCGCCAGCCCAGAACTCAGCAATAGAAACACCAGCACCAAACCAAGTAGCCAGCAGGTCCCAAGCACCCATAGGTCTAGAGCCCCTCGGGATAGGCTCTATCCCGCCAGTACTAGACCCACCCGCAGACCGCCCCCGAGAGCAGTAAGAGCAAAGCATTTTATGCTACTAGGAAGACATCAAGCACTAGAAGACCGCTGAGGAGCCAGCCCAACACACAGCACTAATCTATTTAAGTCCCCCCACCATATCGAAGCTGGTGGGAGTCTGCCTGAAGATGGGTGGAGGCCTAAGCGCGTAGTCCACGCAATATCCGGAGGGGTCTTCCTCATAGGTCTAGCAGTACTATTCTACTTCGACGCGTTCTGGCCGTGGATACTTGCGTTAGTAGGTATAATAACAATCATAGAGTCCATTGCCTCAGCCACCACCTAACCGCCTGTCCCTAGATGCTCATCATCGGTTCATGCTTGCAGGGATGTTGAGTGGGGGTTCTGAAGCTGATGCCCTAGCGAGCACATTGAAGTTCTCAGAGGCTACCTAGGGATCTCCGCCGCGACTTTCTAGACTGGGATGTTTCGGCTGGGTTCGTAAGGCTGTACTTATTAGCTCTCGAAGCTAGACGTTGGCGAGGTGACGCATTCTGGAAAGGAAGGGGGTGGCTGAGAAGAAGTTCATGGTAGTCACAGCACTGATATGGTTAATGCTCTCAGCAGCCCTACCTGTGGTGAATAGACCCGATGTTCACGTCCTCGGGATACCGCTGCTCTGGTTCTGGGTGTTGGTGTGGGTCTTCATCGTCCCGGTGTTCCTTAGTGTAGCATACTACGTGCTGGAGGTGGCTCCATGATGGAGGAGGCGATTATAGCTTCATCGATAATCCTCGCAGTACTATTCGTGACATTCCTGATAGGGATCTTAGCCTACAGACTAAGGATTAAGACTCTGAGGGTCGACACCTACATGGTTGCTGGTAGGACTCTCGGCTTCTTAGTGACCTTCCTGAACATGGCGGCAGTNATCTACAGCGGCTTCGCGTTCCTAGGGGCTTCCGGCTGGGCCTACGCGTACGGGGCTCCAGTACTCTATATATGGATCTACGGGGCGCTAGCCTATACCTTAGCGTTCTTCTTCGCCCCAAGGATCTGGGAGATGGCTAAGGGGAGGGGGCTGCTGACCCAAGCAGACTTCTTCATGTGGAGATACGGTAGCAAGCTCCTGATGGTGTTAGTGGCCCTTGTCGGGATAGTCTTCAATATCCCATACGGCCAGCTGCAGATCCTCACAACTAAGTATGTGCTGGATTTATCGACGTACGGTACCCTACCGACTCTACATGTGGCAGTGCTATCCTTCGTCCTCACTATGGCGTACGTATTCCTCGGGGGTATGGTGAGCGTAGCTATAACCAATGTGTTCCTGGGTCTCATAATGCTGGCCGCGATGCTTGGGGGAGGGATCGCCCTAATAACCTACTACTTCGGAGGTCTTCCAGGGCTCTTCAGTGCCGTGGAGGCTGTTAAGCCCCAGCACGCATACCTCTGGGCAGCTGTTGGTAGGAACTCCGTCCAGTGGGTTATAACGGCTGCCGTAGGTTGCGGCATAGGTTTCTGGGCGTGGCCTCAGCTAGCGCAAACAGTGTTCCCAGCTAAGGACGCTAAAGTGCTTAGGCGGAGCATAGTCATGACCTCCTGGTACCACGTCCTCGGTATAATCTGGGCCTCCCTAACGGGGCTCGTAGCGCTGGGGATAGGTATGAAGCTAGCTGTAGCTGACCACGCGTTCCTGGCCTTAGTGAGGGACACGTTCGGGCCAGTAGCGTTGGGGTTCATAGGTGCTGCCGGTATGGCAGCGTCCCTCTCCTCTGCTGCCGGCATACTACTAGTCCAGGCCAGCCTACTATCGAGGAACATCTACCAGAGCTGGTTAAAGCCTACTGCCAGCGAGAGGGAGGTTCTCTTGGTCAGTAGGCTAGGTATCGTGATATTCACTTTAATAAGCGTCGTGCTAGCATACACAGCACCGGCCTACATAGTCTACCTACTGCTAGTTGGCTATACAGGTGTGACCCAGCTGTTCCCAGGCTGGGTGCTGGGGAGCGTCTGGAAGTGGATAACTAAGGAGGGAGTGTTGGCTGGGCTGGTCATAGGCCTAATTGTCGGTATGCTGACGTGCTTTGTCTGGCCTGACTACCTAGGCATACACTCGATCATATGGGGCTTAATATTCAACCTACCGATAACCTTACTAGTGTCTAAGCTCACTTACAGAGGTGGTCAGGGTGCCTAGGCTGGACGTAGCTAAGAGGAATGTTGAGTGGGGGATTAAGGTACTTAAGGATATGGTTTCAATACCTACGGTTAACCCACCCGGCGAGAGGTACCAGGACTTCGCTAGGTACTCAAAGGAGGTTCTGGAGTCGGTGGGGTTCTCTGTTAGGGTCTACGAGGTCCCCGCTGACTATGTTAGGAGGTACTACCCCGACTACGCGAACTACCCGAGGTATGTAGTGTACGGTAGCTACGGTGAGGGCTCCCCAGTAGTCCACTTCAACGGTCACTACGATGTTGTCCCTGCTGGTAGTGGGTGGAGTAGGAGCCCGTTCGAGCCTGTNGTTGATGGTGGGAGGCTGTACGGTAGGGGCTCGTCAGATATGAAGGGAGGTATAGCTGCCTTCCTGGCTGCTGCTAAGTCCTTCATAGAGTCTGGGAAGTTCAGGGGCTCCATCGAGGTCGCTCTAGTACCGGATGAAGAGATAGGTGGCGAGTCCGGGACGGGGTACCTAGTTAGGGAGCTTAGGGCTAGGCCGGACTACGTAGTCATAGGGGAGCCAAGCGGCTCGGGGGTCGTGTGGATAGGGCATAAGGGGGCTGTCTGGGTCACCGTCGGGGTCCACGGCAGGCAGGCCCACGGCTCCACCCCGTGGCTCGGGGTCAACGCCTTCGAGAGCATGGTTAAAGTAGCTGAGGGACTTATGAGGGAGTACCTACCGTACCTAGAGAGTAGGAGGAGTGCTTACGAGTACGACGACCCGAGGGGTGCTAGACCGACTGCCATGCTGGGCGGGGAGGTTAGAGGGGGTGCTAAGGTCAACGTAGTGCCGGGCTACTACTCGTTCTCCATAGACCGTAGGGTGACCCCAGACGAGAAGCTGGAGGATGTTGAGAGGGAGGTCGCGGAATTTGTGAGGAGGGCTGCGTCAGAGCTGCCGAGGGACGTTAAGGTGGAGGTGAAGGTTGTGAATAGGTTACCCCCAGCTCTCACGGACCCGAACTCGAGGCTTGTAAGGGTAGCTAAGGAGGCTGCCAAGGAGGTCCTAGGCCGTGAGCCAAGGGCAACAGTGTGCTTGGGAGGTCTGGATATGAGGTACTATACGGAGGTCGGTGTGAGCACCGTAACTTACGGGCCTGGAGCGCTTGGGGTAGCTCACATAGCTGATGAGTATCTACCGCTGGATGACTTCGAGAGGATGGTCTACATATACTACCTAATGCTTGAGAAGNTGCTCACATAAGCCCAAGTTTTTCCTTTCAGGCAGGTGCTAACCCTTCTAACTAGNGCGTCCGCTCTAACGTAGAGAACATAGAAAACCTGCTTGGCTGTTGGGGCCTTAACCACCTAAAGTGCTACACCAGCTCAGCAGACCTAGAGTCATACCAGGCCAAGGGCTTCTCGCCGGAGCCTCTGTAGGCCTTAACCACCTCCCCTACGACTATGACGTGGTCCCCAGCTGGGTACTCAGCTACCAGCCTACACTCAAGTATTAGAGGTGCTGAAGGTATTACGGGAGCCACAACCCTCTCAGCCCTAACCGGTCTTATCCCAGCCACCCCAAACTTATCTACCTCCCTACCACTCAGGGAGCCGAAAACATCCATAGCCACCTTCTCAAGGCCCTTAGATACTGTGTGGACTGCGAACGCCTTGAACTCCCTGATTAGCTGGTAGGTGTACCTAGATGGCGCTAAGGCCACTGCCACTAGGGGAGGCTCCCAAGACACCCTAGAAACCCAGGCGGCAGCCATACCACCCCTCCTACCTGGTCTATCTGGGTCCCCAGCAGTAACTATAGCTAGTGGATGTGGTAGTAGGTCTAGAGCTGTGAGTACGTCTAACTCTTCCAACTAACCTCACCGTAGGAGTAGTTACTGTACGCATATTAACCTCAGTGAGCTCCGGCCTTAAAATACGTAGGCAAAGCCGTTGAGCTCTAGGGAAAGCCCCCGCCAGACCTAGCTAAGGTCTCCACGGCTCCCCACCTCAGGTACCGGTAGTAGAGAAGGCTACTGCCGCTAAAGCTGTCCCCACCTTCCTAGGCTTCGCTACTCTGTGAGGAGCTTTAGAGCTCAGCATAGGGTACCTTCAACAGCACATTGTTTTCGCGTCCTAGGCTGGCTGCGGCCCACCGGTCGCCTCCCCGTCCTCTCGGCTTCCCCCAGTCCTCACGTTCCTAATCCTCTGGAGGTTGTGAGGTGTTTTCGGGTGCTTGGATCTGTGCTTCCGGCTAGCTCTAGATATCTTCTCATATCTTATTTTAGATCTCCAGTGGCTGCTCTGGATTACGTAGCCTGAGGTCCCGACTAGGACTGTGAGTGGGATTGCTAGGCCCGGGCCCACTACCTGGCTAGCAGGCCAGAGAAAGAGTACGGCCCCTAGGGTTAGGTACGGTACGAACTCACGCATCCTCGACGTGTAGTAGAGGACGGCTGCTAGTGCCGGAACTGTTGCTAGGGCTGCCTCGCGGGGTAAGCTGATGTTGAGGGCTCCTGGGACTGCGTACGTAGCTAGTATAGATGTTGAGAGCGCTATTGACAGCCTACTCAGTAGGAGACCCACTACTAGACCGGCTACGAGGGCGGCTCCAGCTATGAAGGGCCACACCCCCTGCTCAGTTGGTGTGAGTGAGGATGCTGCTAGCACTAGGGCGGTGCTGAGGGATGCTGCTGAGATAAGTCTCTTAGCTCTGTGCCCGAAGAGGGCTATGAAGGCCCCTAGCGCTAGCACCGCTAGCGCGGTGTACGTCGAGGTGTTGCCACCTCAGGCCCTAATCTCCCGCCCCACTAGTGCCTCTAGGAACGCTATCCTCTTCCATATCGGTGGGTGTGTTGATAGGAGCTCCTCCAGGCCTATGAAGGGCTCTGTAAACGCGTATATGAATAGTGTCTTGAGCTTACTGTTCTCTATGTATGACCTACCGTAGCGCCTGTAGAACGAGTCCAGAGACTTCAGGGACTCTATCATGGCGAATGGGGACGTCACCTTAGCCCCGTGAGCGTCTGCGTAGAACTCCCTCAACCTAGAGAGAGCCAGCACAGCCAGCTGCACCAGGACACTTAGGACGAGGAGTAACCCGCCGACAGCAGCTATGACCAGGCCGGAGGCGCCTCCCCCACGCCTCCTATCACCGTCAGCATACCTCCCGGAGAACAAGCCCGCGTAGAGCATTAGCCTACCCATGTAGTATATGACTGTCGGCACAATACCGAACAACATCATCACCCCGTTATCCCTGTGCTTTAAGTGGCCGAGCTCGTGCCCTAGCACAGCCCTCAACTCATCCTCACTCTTAACAACCCTCAGCAGGCCGTCCGTAACGGCGACGTAGCTACCGGCAGCGGGGGACGAGTATGCGAAGGCGTTTGGGACAGGCATGGCGGCCCTCATGGCCTTAGGGGGCTTGATTCCGGCTCTCCTAGCTAGATCGTCCACAACCTTCTGGAGGCTTGGGTCAGGACGGCAGCGGTAGAAGGCATTCACTAGGAATGGGGAGACGAGCCACGATATTAAGGACGGGACGAGGGCGAACAGTATTGCTGTGAGCCCTATGCTAGCGGCTAGCTCACCCCCCAGTAGCTGGTACACTATGCCAACCACCAGCACGAAACCGCCGATGACGGCTGCACCAGTCGACAGCATCGAGGCCCTCAAGGCGTCTAGGTCTGCCGGCACCCTCCTCTCTATGAACCTACCTATGAGTACACCGGAGAGCAGCAGTGTAACTATTGAGATCACATAGCCTAGGGAGTCTATGAGCCACCAGAGCCAGATACCTCCGAATACCCCCAGGGGGCCTGCGTAGCCCGGTGCTATGTAGTAGAGTAGCAACTGTAGTGCGAAGAGAGATACGAGGGCTACAGCTATGAGCGACAGTGCGAGCAGTACCTTAGTCCTCACCTTACCACCCCGCTAAGCACTTACCTCTATTCTCGCTTAAATACTTAGCCTGGGACCTGATGACGCTGTTCAGTGCCTCCATAGGTGATGGGGCTGAGACAACACATGATCCAACTACCTCAGCATCAGCTCCGTGGCAGAGCCCCTCACCTGGCTGGGCACCTGCGGCGAATATCCCCGGGGACAGTATGACGTACCTGCGGCCGAAGGTCTCCCTTAGGTCCCTCAACATCGTCGTCTTACTTGCCGGCACTACCAGGCCGTCGGGCTCTGTCTGAGCTATAACCATCTTTATCTCAGGGTACCTACTGTCAACTATGTGTGATGCCGGGTGGTCGAAGGATACCTGAAGGAAGAGCTCGAGGCCTAAACTATCGCACTTCCGGGCAAGCCTGTCGAGGGTCCCCTCAAAACCAATGAACGCGTTGGCAACTACCCCGCTGAAGCCAGCCTCCCACACGACCTCAGCGACGTACTCCATCACCTGGGCTGTGTCACTGAGTTTGAGGTCGGCTAGGAAGTAGGTTCCCTTAGCTGACTCAACTATGTTTCTAGTGGTCCTCAAGCTCTTGCTGAGCATGAATGGTGTCCCCACCTTAAACCCTACAACCACGTCCTTCATCGAGGACACTAGGTCGGTTACGAAGCCTAGGTCGAGCTTAGGGTTATCTATCGCAACCATAAGCCTTGCCTGAGCCCTATCTATTGCCTCCCTAATCACTCAATACACCACTAGAACAAAGCGGGTCAGTTAAAAATAGTTGGGCTTGGCTCCTCTACGTAGAGGTTGTGTTAGCGACTATTTAGCCCTAGCTGAAGGTATGTGGGGGACCTCAGTGTACGATCTCGTAGTAATTGGGGGAGGCCCAGCAGGCTACCTCTCCGCTGTTAGGGCTAGGTCCTACGGGCTGCGTGTAGCCCTCGTTGAGGGGAGGCACCTAGGTGGTGAGTGCACTAACTGGGGCTGCATACCCACTAAGGCCCTCATCGAGGTGGCTGGGGAGTACTACAAGCTCAAGCTAGCTCGGCAAGCAGGTCTAGGTGTGGAGCTCAGGGGGGTCGAGTGGGGTCAGCTAATGGAGTACGTCTCGAGGGCTGTGACACGCTCACGCGAGGGAGTTAAGGCGTTGCTGAGTGAGGTGGAGGTCTTAGAGGGGTGGGCTAGGCTGGCCGGTGCCGGCAACGTCAAGGTCGAGGGATCCGGGTCGGCAGCTATGTTGGAGTCTAGGTACATAATAGTAGCTACGGGCTCTGAGCCTAGGAGCCTGCCGGGCTTACCCGTCGACGGTGAGGTAGTTATAACAAACCGCGAGTTCTTCCAGCTTGGGAAGCCGCCGGAGTCGATCGCAATAGTTGGTGCTGGCGCTATCGGGGTGGAGATAGCTACGGCAATGGCTATGCTCGGTAAGGAAGTACACCTCATCGAGATCCTTGAGAGGCCGCTGTACTTCGCCGACCCAGACGTCTCAGCAGTTGTTGAGAGGAACTTGAGGAGGCTCGGAGTTAAGATGATGTTCAAGTCCTCGGCGAAGAGTGTGGTGAGGAAGAACGGCATGGCCCAGCTGGAGGTATCCTCAGGTGACGGGACCTCCAAGACAGTCGAGGTTGAGAAGGTGCTCGTAGCTGTAGGTAGGAAGCCGAACGTTGAGGGGATAGGGCTGGAGGTCGCGGGGGTAGCCTACGACGCTAAGTCCGGGATAAAGGTAGGCGAGAACATGGTTACCTCAGTACCAACGATCTTAGCCGCCGGAGACGTCACAGGGCCGCCCCAGCTAGCCCACAAGGCCTTCAGGGAGGCCATCATAGCCTCGGACTACGTAGCCGGGGCTAGGAGCCCGCTGCCGAGGGAGCCCATACCTCAGGTAGTCTTCTCACATCCTCAGGTAGCTCAGGTAGGGCTCACAGAGCAGGATGCGACGGCTAGGGGAGTCACGTACAAGGCCTTTAAGTTCCCGTACGTAGCCCTCGGCAGGAACGCTACGGCCTTAGCGAAGAGTAGTGAGGGGTTCGCTAAGCTACTGGTAGGTGAGGGCGGTAGGGTCCTCGGCGCCCAGATAGTTGGGAACGAGGCCTCGGAACTGATCCACATATTCAGCTTAGCTGTAGCGAAGGGAATGAGCGTTAAGGACCTAGCTGAGGCGATATACACCCACCCAACGTACTCCGAGATTGTGGGGGAGCTAGCCAACCTAGCCCTAGGGAGGCCCCTCCACATCAAGTAGGAGGCCTCGAACCGAAGTCTGCTAGACTCCTAGACCTCCGCTCAGCAGGCTCAGCTAGGGACGGGACACACCTAACACCAGCCTTCTCACATACAGCAAGCAGCTCCCCCCTCACCCTAGACCACCAATCCTGCCTGCCGGCAAGTGATAGCACTGAGTTGAAGCCGTCGATGATTGCCCTCATGGACCTCTCCACCTCCTTAGTGACCCTCAGCTTATCTATGAACACTAGGTCGACCCGGCCCCCAACCTCCTCGAGTACCTCAGCAAGGGATTCAGCACTGTCGTTGATTCCCGGGATCACCGGGCCGTAGAAGAGCCATGTCCTGATACCCTCGCCAGCTATCCTAGCCAGTGCCCTAGCCCTCTCCTTGGGCGGGGGTGCTCTTGGCTCGAGTAAGGCAGCCTGCTCCGGGTCCATCGTTATTATAGTGAACCCGACGTCGACCCTATCCCTATGGCTTGACAGCACGTCAAGGTCCCTGAGTACAAGCGGGGACTTGGTTTGGACGCTGACTCTGAAGCCCCTCCTCAGCAGGAGCTCAATAGACCTCCTAGTAAGGAGCTCGACAGCCTCAACAGGCTGGTAGGGATCCGTCACGGTCGAGACCCCTACAACCCCCGGCTTCCGCTTCTTGGTCTCATCATCAAGCACCTCAAGTATGTTCTCCTTTATGTAGATGACCCTACCCCAGTTCTCAGCAACGTCCTTAGCGTAGGTGTAGCTCCTCGCATAGCAGTAGGCGCAGCCGTGGAGGCAGCCTACGTACGGGTTGAGCGAGTAGTCGAGGTCCGGCAACCCAGACCTCGAGAGGGCTGTCCTAACTCTTACCCTTAGGTAGGACATCGCCCAGCCTCCTGTTCCTAGTGAGGAGGCTCAGGATCCTGGACCGCGATATGATCGTCTCCACAGGTACCTTAGTCAGGCCCCTGAGCCCCTCGAGGAGCTCCCTCAGGCTGCTGTACGTTGTGTACGGCTGCTTAAATAGGGACCTCACCATCTCCCTAACGAACCACACACCTATCGGTACGTTAAAGCCTGGGTATATCTCCCTGTAGAGCACTACCCCAGCTTGCCGGCCCACACTACTCAAGTACTCAGCAGTTGCCAGCCTAGACGCGTAGTAGCAGCCCCCTATAGAAGGGTACTCACTCCTTCTATTCGTAAGCTCCCAGTCCCCTCCACCGCCACGCTCGACCCGAACATATTCCAGGTAGAGCCGGGGAACCAGGCCTCCATCCACTCAAACATCCAGCGCGTTGGGAGTAAGATAGCGATGAAGAGGTTCCCACTCCTCGATAGGGTGTACAGCCTCAGCTCGTTTATGGAGGGCTTATCTACTAGTCCCCTCACTAGGGCGTCTGAGATTATGGAGTCCACAGCCGTTATAGCCCACCTAGTTGGGACGAGCTTCCTCTGCCCCCTCTCCCCTAAGGAACCTACGGAGAACACCCTAGTTATAGTCGATACCGGCGTCGACGACCTGTAAAGGTAGAGGACAGCTTCAACGGCCTTCAAGTCGGGGTCCTGATACACCTTCTCTACGTGCCTACTCACGTACGGGTTTGAGCCTAGGTAGAGCCTCTTAACTGGTGCTAGGGGGCCCATCGGGGGCATGTTCTCGTCTAGTAGTACCCTAGGCCTAACGCTCCCCTCGAACATGGCCTCAACGTCCACAGGCTTAGAGGACATAGCTATCTCACGGACCGTGTCAACGAAGCTGTTGCCTACGTCAGCCACCCTCAGCCGCCTACCTCCCCTCACTAGGGTCAGCCTGAACCTCAGTACATCGTCTAGCTGTAGGTCGAGCCACCTCTCAGGTAGGTCGTATATGGATGTATCACCTACCTCAGGTGGTAAGCCGGCTGCAACCGTCACCTGCGGGTAGCCTACCCAGCTGACGAAGACGGATGGTGGTGAGCTACTTGAGAGGCTGTCTGAGACCTTAGTTAAGGTGTAAGTCGAGAGAGTCCTAACGAGGACAGGGCAGTACTCCAGCCCGCACAGCCTGCGGGGTCCTCCACGGCACAGCACGCAGAGCCTAGTATCCACCAACGCACTCTCTAGCTATGCAGTCTCTGGAAGCTAATATTAGCGGAGGGATAGGCTAGACCGTCCTACCGGGGTGGGGGGTAGCGGAGCTTTATGACGCCTAGAGCCTCAGCTATCTCAAGGGTCCACCCAGCTAGCTGGGCGGAGACGAGTTGCGCTGCTTGATCTCCGGACATGTCCATACCGAGTACAGACCTCACAGCATCGGCTGAGCGGGCGGGGCTCACCCTATCTAGGAACCTCCGGGACAGTTCCTCCAGGAAGTCGTGGAGGGTCCCATCCTTCCTGCTCGCTAAGTACTTAACGAACTCGATGTCTGCCGAGCTCGGCAGGGACCTAACCCTCTCATCCTCAGAGCAGAGCTCTAGGTACTTCTCCAGCAGGGTGTAGTCCTTGAACACCTTACCGCTCGACAGCATCAGCCTAGAGCTCAAGCAGATCCCTTCCTAGAGGCAAGTACTCTGGGGCCGACCCCGTAGAAGGTCCTCCCACTACCGTGGAGGAGCACGTTGACATCCCTCGAGAACACGAACCCGAACCTGTCGGCCACCCCCTCGCGGACCCTCGCCTTAGTTACCTGAAGAACGTAGAGAACTACATCACCAATAGGGTACCTACCGACAACCTTGGACTCCAAGATCGCGAGTGACTGGGAGAGGCCTGGAGGTCTTACAGTTAGGCTCTCCACCAGCCCCAGCTTAAACGCGGAGACCTTATCGACATCCCTCCCGGAGACCGAGCCCAGGTCGTACGCAAGCTGGGCATCACTCAGGCCGAGTATGCTCAGGCTAGCCTCACCGCAGTAGTCGAGGCACTCCCGTGTATAGGCATCGGAGCCTATGGCCAGTGCTACAGTCGGAGGTTCCTCACCGACAGGCATGTTCCAGCTGACAGGCATGAAGTTCGCCCTGCCGTTGGGGCATACCGTACCCACGACCACCGTCGGCCTCGGGTGCAGCAGGTAGTAGAATCTCCCAGAGTACTCGGTGAACGTATCGGACCCCACTACTATATTTTGGTAAGATAAATTAATCTACAGCATGAGGCAACAGAACGGGATGAAGCAGGTAGGGGCCGTTGTCCTGCGAGGAGACATGAGGTATGTAGAGGTTCCCCCACCTCCCATCAGGAGCAGTGAAGTGCTCGCTAAGGTCCTCGGGGCGGTGCTGACACCTACCGATGTAGCTGCTGTAAGGGGGTACTTACCATACACCTACGGGAAGGTAGTTGGCTCGGCCGGGGTTGTTAGGGTGCTGGAGCTGGGAGCTGACGTTGAGGGCCTCTCAGTCGGGGAGAACGCGGTGGTGGCTCCAAGATGCTTCGTCGAGCTGGCCACGTCTAGGGACGGCATCATGGCTGAGCTAGCGAGCGTCAGGGCACAGTGCCTAGAGCCAGTCCCTCAAAGCATCTCCGGGGCCGACGGCGCCTACCTATCACTCCTAGCCCACATACCCTCAGTGCTGTCCTCGCTATCAGGCTCCTCAATCCTCATAGCTGGCTGCGGCTACGAAGCTCAGGTACTAGCGGGAGTAGTCAGGGACGAAGTGCGGGCGGACATAGTGTGCGCTAGCGATGCGGGACTCCGCAGGGTAGCTAGGCTGGGGATCAGAGCATACCTCGTTGAGGCTGGGGAGAGGAACTACGACGCAGTCTACATCGCGTCGCTGGATCCGCTAGTAGTGCGTGAAGCAACTAGGAGATGTGCCGGAACACTCTACATATCGCCACTAGTCCCCGAACACCTCGTACCCCTGAACACAGGGATTCGGAGAGTCGTAGCGGCCTCAAGGCTCAGGCTGAACCTACCTAAAGCACTGGAACTTGCTAGGGGGTCCGGCAAGCAAATAGAGAGCGCGATGAAGGTTGTCAACGACCTCAAAGCCGTAGTAGACGCCGCAACGTATCGAGGTGGTGTAGTCTACCTATCTAAGGAGTAGTGGTCGAGGGGTATAGCCACTGCCTTTCGCAGCCGTTTCAGGTTTCATATGGTTTGATGCTGCTCCTCTGCTACTATCACTGCGTGGTTAGAAAAACTTATAAGCCTTGAAAACGCGTCCACAAAGTGGTGGGCTGCCCTGTGATGCTCTGAGGCGGCTCCAAGGGTCACCCAAGATGTGGGGTCTCCGGGGTGGCCCTGAACGCCCCCAAGGCAGATGCAGCCCCAAGGAGCGATGCGGGGGAATGAAGATGAGGCAATGACCATAAAACCATGCGAACATACATAAGAGCTGAACCCCGAAGGCCTAGACTGCTAGGAGCTACCTAAAGCGAGGCAAAACCTGGATAGATATGGGCTTACCCTCCTCTGATCTTCCTCTTCACTATCCTCCCAATTATTTCCACACCAGTCCTTATCTCCTCAACCTTCGGGTAGCTGAAGTTCAGCCTCATAGTGTTCTTACCGCTTCCGTCAACGAAGAACGATTCTCCTGGGACGTAGACCACCCCCTCGTTAGCGGCCTCCTGTAGCATGGCCTTAGTGTCTACCTGCTCCGGTAGCCAGACCATGATGAATAGCCCCCCAACTGGTTTCACCCACCAGGAGTTCTCGACCATGTTCTCCGACAGTGACTCGACCATGGTGTCCCTCTTCACCCTGTAGACCCTCTTAGCCCTCTCTATGGTCTCGGCGACCACACCCCTCTCTATAGCTTCCTTAGCTATGAACTGGGACAACGTCGTGGTGTTGAGATCCATGCTCTGCTTAGCCCTCTCAAAAACATCGATCAGCTGCCTGGGCCCGAGGGCCCAGCCGAGCCTGAGGCCGGGGGACAGAATCTTGCTCAGCGTACCCATATATACGACCCTCCCCTCACTGTCCAACGTCTTAAGCTTCGTCACATCTGCCTCGTCGAAGACGAAGAAGGAGTAGGGGTCGTCCTCAAACACTATGAAGTCGAACTGAGACGCCAGCTCAATGAGGTGCTTTTTCCTCTCAAGGCTCATAGTGATCCCAGTCGGGTTGTGGGCTACTGGGACGGTGTAAACGAACTTAACCCTCTTCCCCTGGCTCCTCAGCTCCCTCAACTTATCCTCAAGCACCTCCGTCCTCATACCGCGCTCGTCGACGGGGATCCCCACGATGTTCGGCCTAGCTGTCCTGAAGGCCGTGAGTGCGGCTAGGTAAGTCGGGTTCTCGGTAACTATGTAGTCGCCGGGGTCTATGATGGTCCTAGATATGAGGTCGAGCCCCTGCTGGGACCCTGTCGTGACGATGATGTCATCCTCCCCAGCTACCTTCACCCCAACATCCCTCAGGAACTTTAGGAGGGTCTCTCTGAACACTGTAACGCCTTTTGTTGGGGCGTACTGAAGCGCCTTATCTCCCTGGTTGAGGATGACCTCGTAGGCTATCTTAGCTAGGGCCTCCCTCGGTAGCGTCTGGGGGTCTGGGTACCCGCCAGCGAAGCTTATTACTTTGCGGGCCTCGACGACCTTAAGTAGCTCCCTAATCTCAGAAGCTTTGAAGAGCTCTGCGTTCTTACCTATAAACCTGCTGTAATTCACGTGGACACCAAGGTATAAGCTGTGGGTGTAGGTTAAAAACGTGCTTTAGGTTGTTTGCCGGTACTTATGCTGTTTTAAGAGGTTTAAACTTTATCCCGTAGTATATGACTCCGTACGGGTCGTCTGACGCGTACCTCCTCAGGACAGCCTCTACCCTAGTCCCCTCCTTCACCTCCTCGTCGGTCCCGACCCCAACGATCTCGCCCACTACCTTGACCCCCTCATCGAGCTCGACAACAGCCACAAGTGAGGGAGGCCTCTCATCGCTGGAAGCCCACCTGTATAGCACCTTAGTTACCTCTAAGACCCTCCCGAGGCCCTCAGACTCCATGTGCTTTACGTTACCCGACCCGCAGAACGGGCATACTGACCTCTTGAACGCGGACTTCTTCCCGCAGCTCTCGCACACAGTTATCACTAGTCTGTACTGGCTTTCCCGGATCCTCCAGATCTGGGCTGGGGAGAGCTTCACACAGATCACCTCCTCAGAATTAACACCCTAGATACGTTGTCGGGGCCGCTCATCGAGTGGACTAACCCGTAATCGGAGGGCGACGTCTTACCCCCCAGCTTGTCGGTGAGGAGCTTGAACACCTCGTAGACCTGGTAAATACCGGTCGCCCCGATTGGGTGGCCCCTAGCCTTGAGTCCCCCACTGACGTTTAGGTACTCTAGCTCGCTCAGATTGCACTCACTGTCTAGGTAGCCGAGGCTTCTGAGGATCGCGATGGGGTATGGGGTGTAGCTGTCGTGTAGTTCGACGGCAACTCTCCTCAGGTCCAGCCCGTACCTCTCCAGCGACAGCTTCAGCAACTTAGACGAGGCATTCAAGTCTGAGATACGCTCCCTTGAGTAGGCTGGTAGTTCTACCTCGGCAGCACTGAAGAGTATCTCTACTGAGGATGCCTTAGGATCCGGCGAGTTAGACACTACGACCGCGGCAGCCCCATCGCCGAGGGCGAAGCTGTCGTGTAGGGTTAGGGGCTCGGCCAGTACCTGAGAGTCCTTGAAGGAGTCGTACGATATCTTAAACCTGAGCATCGCGTGCGGGATCGATGCGGCGTTCTCATGCATCCTCACCGCCCAGCTACTGAAGCACTCCCTCCTCACACCATCCTTCATCAGCTCCTTCATGGCTAGCGCGGCGTAGGCTGGCGGGCTCACACCCCTCAGAACCTCGAACTCGTAGTCGAGCATGAGGGAATAGAAGTAGTTAGCTGTATACGTCGGGTAATCCGTCACCTTCTCAACCCCTAGGACCAACACCTTCCTCCCCCTACCTGAAGCTACCAAGGAGGCTGCGAGGTCGACAGCTGCTAGACCCGATGTCTCACCTGACTCCACCCTAATGACAGGCACCCTCCTACCAAGCCACTGAGCTATGTGCGTGCCTAGGTCGACTTGGTGGGCTGTGAGCTCGGGGAGTGCGGATGAGACAACTATGTAGTCCACATCTAGGCAGCCCGAACACTCCTTCGTGACCTCGTATGCTAGGTCCCTGTAGCCGCGGTCGAAGTGCCTGTCTACCTTAGCTACAGCCCCACCAACTATATACGCCCCCATCTCAACCACCTATGTTCCTCAGGTAGAGCCCCCTGAACTTCGCGTAGGTGCTGTACGTTATTGGAACCCTCGAGTTGATCATGTCGGACACCTTAGGCCCTCTACTCACAGCCTCATATATCGAGTCCTTCACAACTACGCTGAACGCATCGCTCCCAGCACCACTCCCGAACGTAGCGACTAGGATCCGGTTCCCCGGTTTAGCCTCCTCCAGTATTTTGGCCAGCCCTAGGAGAGCTGAGGCGTTGTAGGTATTACCTATGTAAGGGGTTACAAGGCCTGGCAGGACCTTCTCTTGGGGGATCCCCAATGTTCTAGCTACCTGGAGCGGGAACTTACCGTTAGGCTGGTGGAAAACTGCGTAGTCGAAGTCAGAGGGCTTGAGGCCTGCCTCATCTAGAAGTAGCTTCACGGCGCTGAGTATGTGGTGGAAGTACGCTGGCTCCCCCGTGAATATCTCGCCGTGCTCCGGGTACGGAGACCTATCCCTCCTCCAGAAGTCCGGGGTGTCCGTAACGTAGGTCACGCTAGCCTCTATAACTGCGGGCGACTTAGACGGGCTCCCAATGACGAAAGCAGCAGCCCCCGAGGATGCCGTGAAGTCTAGGAGATCGCCGGGGTTCGCCTGCGCGGTGTCGGAGCCAATGACCAGCGCGTTCTGGGCTAGCCCACCCTTCACGAGCCCTATGGAGATCCTTATCCCCTCGCCAGCAGCCCTACAGGCGAACTCAAGATCTGTTGACAGCTTCCTCCTCTTTACCCCTAGGGCGTCGGCGACTATCGTAGCCGAGGGCTTCACAGCATATGGCTTCGACTCAGTGCCGAAGAACACGGCGTCGACGTCCTCGCCGGAGATACCGGCCCTCCTGATAGCCACCCGAGCAGCGTACCAACCCATCGTCACAGCGTCCTCATCCTCCTCAGCAACAGCTTTCTCCACTACCCCAAGGGCTTTAGGTAGCTTCGCGTCGTAACCCCATAGTGTAGCTATCTCGGTGGCGCTGATCCGGAACCTAGGGATGTATGCGCCCCAACCTCTAATACCTGCTTCCAAGGATGTTACCGGCTAGTACCTACTCTAGGGCTTATAAACTTTAACTAGTTGACGAAAAACGTTTACATAAACTGTACGAAGCTACCTCTTAGCGTAGAGCCAGCACGAGACTGTGTGGCCCTTCTCGATCTCGACCTCCGGCGGAGGCTCTGTCTTACATACGTCCATGGCGTATGGGCATCTCGGGTGGAACCTACAGCCAGGTGGGATGTTGGCAGCGCTGGGTACCTCACCCTTGATCGGAACCTCCCGGACCTTGAACCTGTTCCGAGGGTCGGGCTCCGGCACAGCTGCTATCAATGCCTTAGCATACGGATGCTGCGGGTTGTTCACTATCAGGTCCATAGGACCTTTCTCAACTATCGTGCCGAGGTACATTATCCCGATTCTGTTGCATATGTACGCCGCAACAGCTAGGTCGTGGGTTATGAACACGTACGTTAGGTTCCTAGTGGCTTTGAGGTCCAGCATCAGCTGGAGGATCTCCGCCCTAACCGACACGTCCAACATGCTCACCGGCTCATCCGCTACCACCAGGCTCGGCCCTAGGATGAGGGCCCTAGCGATCCCTATCCTCTGCCTCTGACCTCCGGAGAGCATGTGGGGGTATCTCTCCGCGAACTCCTCAGGCGGGGTCAGCTTCACCTCCTCCAGTGCTCTGAACACGAGCTCCCTCTTCTCGTCCTCGCTCGTGCCGACGCCGTGTATGTCTAGAGGCTCCTTTAGGATGTCATATATCCTCATCCTCGGATTGAGGGAGCCGTAGGGGTCTTGGAACACTATCTGAATATCCCTCCTCAGCAACTTATCTACCTGCCTAGGGAGCTTAGCTGTGAGGTCTACATACTGCTTCTCTACAACATACTGCGGAGGTATCTCAGATAGGATCTCCTTCTTCGGTCTGTAGAGGGCTCTACCGCCAGTGAACTCCAGTAGCCTAACTATGAGCCTCCCGGTGGTGGTCTTCCCACATCCGGACTCTCCGGCTAAGCAGAATATCTCCCCCTCATCGACATTGAAGCTCACCCCGTCTACCGCCCTCACATACCGCGGTGGGCGGAACGTCAATATCTCAACTAGCGATCTCCTCAGCGGGAAGTACTTGAAGGCCTTCTCCACAACCAGCTTAGAGCTCATAACACATCACCTCTTAGCATAAAGCCAGCACGAGACTGTGTGGCCCTTCTCGATCTCGACCTCCGGCGGAGGCTCTGTCTTACATACGTCCATGGCGTATGGGCATCTCGGGTGGAACCTACAGCCAGGTGGTGGTGCTCTCAGGTCCGGCGGTACCCCAGGGATCCACTTAATCTTCTCCTTACCTCTAAGCCTCGGAATGCTCCTGAGGAGCCCTTGGGTGTATGGGTGGGCTGGGTTGTTGAAGACGTTATCTGAGGGCCCTATCTCAACCATTTTACCGGCGTACATGACGGCCGTCTTATCAGCTACCTCTGCTATCAGGCTGAGGTCGTGCGTTATGAATATCATGGCGTTACGTTCCCTCTGTTTTATCTCCTTGAAGAGATTCATGATCTGTGCCTGTACCACGACGTCTAGAGCCGTAGTCGGCTCGTCAGCTATGACGAGCCTAGGCTTCAGGAGCAGGGCCATAGCTATCATGACCCTCTGCTTCATCCCACCGCTCAGCTCGTGTGGGTACCTACTCAGTATTTCAGGGCTTAGGCCGACCTTCTTCAGCATCTCACCAGCTACCTCAAGCGCCTCTTTGACGCTCATCCCCTTGTGTATGACTAGGGGCTCCGCTAGCTGGTGACCCACTGTGTAGACAGGGTTTAGGGCGTTCATAGCGCCTTGGAACACCATGCTGACCTTAGCCCACCTGACCTTCCTCAGCTCAGAAGGCTTCAGCTTGGTGATGTCTGTACCGTCGATGACCACAGAACCTCCGGCTATCCTACCAGGAGGGGGTATAAGACCTAGGAGACCATAGCCGAGAGTGGACTTACCGCACCCCGACTCGCCGGCTATGCCGAGAACCTCACCGTCATAGAGCTGGAAGCTTACCCCGTCAACACCTCTCACAACTCCAGTCAGGGTGTAGTAGTATATTCTTATGTCACTCACATTAAGTAGGGCTGACGACACAGCCTACACCTTCCTGCTCTCACATTTTTTCCTGAGCTAAAAAAATATAAATCCGCAGGAAAAGTATCGTGCGGATGATGAGGTGGGCAGCCATAGACGAGGTGAAGACACTAGTTCACACTGACAGACATCTCTATTTTTCTAGTTACCACCTCAGCAACTGACCTCCTCCCCGCCATGAATGGCGAGGCTTTCAGTTGTAATAGTAGTGGTAGAAGCTCGNAGCCGATGAGGTCTTGAGGCTGATGAACNCCACGTGAACCCCGATTACTTGATGGGAGTGGATGTACCCCNCAGGCGACTAGGGGTGAACAACTCCCGTAGAGTGGTCGAGGGGATAAAGCCGTTGAGAGATAGATGGTGGGGAGCCCCGAAATCAATGAAAACGAAAGGCTATGAACCACCATCTACCGAGAAACGGTTTCCCAGCACTTCCTCGAACTGAGGGTCGGAGTACCGCGTAACTCCGTAAGCTGATGCGGGGCTGGTGGAGGGAGAGGATTTCGTCAGGCCCCGAACCTTCTTTCCCTCTTTTGATAGTCCCTCACAGCCCTCAGTAGGTCTATGGTCCTAAACTCAGGCCAGTAGATCTCGCAGAAGTATAGCTCGCTGTACGCTATCTGCCACAGGAGGAAGTTGCTTATCCTTACCTCCCCAGAAGTCCTTATAACTAGGTCTGGCTCATCGTTCTCGCCTAAGTGGGATGTGTAGAGGTATGACCTAAAGATTTTCTCATCTATTTCATCCGCGGGAATCCTTCCTGAAGCTACATCAGAGGCTATCCTCCTGACTGCCTCAACGATCTCGTCCCGCCCGCCGTAGCATAAAGCTATGTTTAGTGTGTGCTCGCAGTACTTCTCACTCCTAGCCTCCACCTCCTTTATCCTACGTAGCAACTGGTTGGGCACCATGTCCAACCTACCGAAAACCTTGACCCTCACCCTCCTCTTATCGATCTCACCACTAGTCTCCATCTCCTCTATAGCTCTCTGTATCAGACCGAAAAGGTGTTCCCTCTCCTCGGCACTCCTCTTAACGCAGTTCTCCGAGGACATAGCGTAGACTGTGACCACCTTAACTCCCAGCTCCCACAAGATATCAAGCACCTCCTTGATCTTCCTGTACCCGAACTCATGGCCCTGGAGAGGGTCCATCCCCTGCTCACGAGCCCACCTCCTGTTACCGTCTGGTATTATCGCGACGTGCCTAGGTATAGGGCCGTGCCTAACCTGCTCCCAGAGCATGTTCTCGTACAGCCTGTAGATAGGCCTTACGAAAACACTCAGAGGGCTCTGGAGGAGCCTGTTAGCAACCTTAGCTAGCATGTCCCCTGCCAAAAGATTGAATGTGCGGTAGCTAATAAAGACATGCTGACGTGGAGGATTAGACTTTGCAGAGCTTTGTGTCGGCTCATATGAGAACTCCTCGCCCTATGACCTTCCCCGTCCGCCCCTAGATGCTCATCCTCATTAGCTTATATTCATTCATAGCATCTAGGGACCTCCACCTAGCCCACACCTCCGAGCGATCAATGCGGGGTCATGGGTTGTCGAGCCCGACGGCACGGCTCCCACCTACCTTCAACCAGCCTAGGCTTAGAACGTAGCTCCCATCAGCTAGGCAGGCCCTGAACAGCAAACCGAAACCAGGGCTCATAGATCTATCTCCTAAACATCGACCACGAAACAGCCCAGCACAGAGAATTTCAAAGCATTACCTCGATGAGTACTCCGTCTATTATGTCTTTGTATCTGTTCCGCACGGTAACTTCGGAGACCTCCGTCTCTTTGGATATCATAGACTGGGTTTTCCTTATGTTCAGTAGTATGGACGCTACGTAGAGCGATGCTACAGCCACTCCCTGCGGACCCTTACTCAAGAGCGTGCCAGATGTCTTACCGGCCTCAACTATCTTCATGGCTAGCGTAGTGACTTGATTGGGTAGCCCAGCCTTGTGGGCATAGGACAGCACGAGGGTTCTCGGATCGTACGACCTAGACTTAACGATCCCTAGGTCCCTTCTGATCCTCATTAGGGCGTCCCATACGTCGCTGAGCGTCGTTCCGCACCAGTCTACTATATCCCTAGTGTTTACCGGGATGTTGAGGTTCTCAGCAGCACATATAACTGCTGCGGCGACGTAGGCACCCATCTTCTTACGCCCGATGGTCCCGCTCTTAACGAGCTTTCTGAGTATCAGGCCAACCTCCTCCTTGAGTCTAGCAGCGCTGGGGGTTGGGAGCTTATTGATCACCTCATTTGACAACTTGAGAGCTCTAGACAGCTTCTTCTCATCGCTTGAGATCACCCTACTCATACTGTTCAGTTCGGAGAGCCTCCTCCCTATCCACGATGTCCCATCTATCTCCGTATGAAAGCCCATGTCATGGACCTTGAGGGTGTTAGGCGTCTCGGCACGCTCCCTGTTAGATGCTGTAGAAAACGAGCGCCACTCCTTACCGGTATCAACTAACCTCTCCTCAAGGACCTCACCGGTCTCAGCACATATAAACTCCCCTCTAAACTCGTCGAACACTACCTCGCGGCAACCCACACAGCTCACCTCACGAAGAGCTCTTCGTACTTACTCAGGGAGAGCTCAGGCAGGGATGGCTTCACAACGCCGTAGGGGGATCTAACAGGGCCGATTACGTCGATGAGGACCCCTATAACCTCCCCCCTAGAGTTCAGGATCTTCGTGCCTAACCTAGGCGGCTTCGGTGAACTTAGTTTAACTACTAGCCTACCCGAAGGGGTCATATGAAGGAAGTACCCTAGGCGCCTCAAGGATTCACCGCATTTATAGCTTTAGCAACAGCAATTAAACTCAACTCAACCCTTAACATCCCACCCTTCAGAGGAGGTAATACCAGCCCCGAGGGTAATACCTTGGTATGACCCTAACAAGGTATTACGTCCCCCTAAGTTTATACTCTAAAATGACGGTCGACTGGCTAAGGTAGTCTCGGGGTTCAGCTCTTATGTGAGTTCGTGTTGTTTTATGGTCATCGCCTCATCTCCTTCCCCCGCATCGCTCCTTAGGGCTACACCCGCCTTGGGGGCGTTCGGGGCCACCCCAGAGCATCACAGGGCAGCCCACCACTTCGGGGACATGTTCCCAAATATTATAAGCTTCTCTAACCACGCAGTGATAACAGCGAAGGAGTAGCATCAAACCATATGAAACCTGAAACAGCTGCGAAAGGCATTTTGGTTTCATAAAGATCTGCGTGAACTAGCATCAAGGTGCGGAATTCCCCGGGGCGGCCCCAAACTCCTTTAAGTCCGATGAAGCCTCGGGCGGAATGCGTGGAAAGGGAGGTGAGGTAATGAAAACCCATGTAAGAGCTGAGCCCTCGGAAGATTACTACCCTAGAGCTAGGAAGTTAGCTAGCTGGTTTAGTGCTAACAAGCTTTCTTATCCTACTAAAGAAGACGAGGGCTAGGACCGCTGCTGTCGCTGTAGCTGCTACAGCTATTAGCGCTGTTAGAGGTAGCTGTGACTCGGCAGACCCGGCTGGTTGCTGTGGTCTGATGCTGGTGAGGTTGAGGAAGTTGAGCCTGGAGAGCTCCACCGATATTGTTGTGGTTGCGCTCATTTCTGGGGTGCTTCCCTCTATCTCGGCTTTCAGGCTGACGAGGAGTCCTGTAGGGCAGTCGTAGACTAGCTCAGCTTTCGGTGTTACCATCCTGTATCTCACAGCCTTAGCTACCGTGGTGTTACCTATCTTTATCTCCTGACATACCTCCCCTGTGGTGTTCTCAACTATCTTATACCACCTACTCACAGAGTTTAGGAAAGAGGTGACAGCCTCCTTCCTCAGCACTACGTCCAGAGTAACCCCTTCCACTGGGGGGATGTAGAGCATGTCTATGAAGTACCTGCTGAGGTTCGCTAGGTAGAGGGGGGCGAAGGCGTGGAGGAAGACTAGGTCGTTGGATGTGAACGCGTAGGTGACGTTGCCTGCCAGTAGGCTGACCGAGTAGTGCGTCCTGTTGAGTTTCTCGATGAGTATGTGTAGACTGTAGGTGCTCACAGCCGTACCGCTACCCTGCGCGCCCCTGAGCTCCACCCTGTATGTGATATCGTAGACAGCATAGAGTGTATCACCTCGGAACCTGTCGAGTACGTCCCAGGCAGTCGCAGTACTGGGTAACACGGCCACTAGGATGGCTAGCGCCAGTAGGGTGAGGGTTACGTGCCTCAACTTATTTACCTAGTTAGCAGACTTAGAAGGGCAAATAAGTAGGTGATGAAGCACGAGCGGGATGAGGCGTGATTGCTAGTAAACCGGCTGAGTTCTACGACCACGATCATATCGAGGACCTAGCTGGGAGGATCTACGTAGTCATAGGAAACACGCACCCACCCGGCAGAGTGATCGCGTACCTCAAGTACGTACCCACCAACTCTAAGACGTTCTGGTGTCGTGGCGATACATGCTTCGAGAGGGTCATTAAAAGGTATGGGGTGGACAATGTCCTGAGCTCAGTTAGGGGTCGCCAGCAGGAGGCGTACGACCCTACTCTAGGGGTCTCCGTGCCGGTGATCAGCACGGAGGAGATCTCAGAGGTTCACAGACCTCGTGAGAGGTTTAGTGAGATACTTAGGAGGCCGAGGGATGATGCTGAGCTCGACGTGATATTAGCTTACGAGAGGTTGAGGAGGCACTCAAACGTGTCTCCGAGTAGCATCGGGGTCGACGGGTCCATAGCTGTGAGGATACATAACCCCGCAATATCCGATGTAGACCTCGTCGTGTATGGCTGCAGAGAGGCTGTAGAGGTAGCTGAGACAGCTTCCTCAGCATTCGAAAGAGTGCCTGAGAGCATAGAGCTAGGTAGGTTCGCTAATATGGCCGATACGTACGGCCTCCCAGCTGAGGTTGTTCAGAGGATCTCAGCACCTTACAAAAGGCTCTACATGAAGTCTAGAAAGCGTGAGGTAAACATAATGTTCTCCTCTGACAGGTCGGGCAGGTACGGGGAGGTAGTGTTCGTCCCGGTAGGTGTGGCGGAGGCAGAGGTGGTAATACGCCCAGGTGGTTGTGAGAGCCTCTACTACCCGGGGATCGCAACGGTGGATAGGGTGGTAGACCTCAGGGTACTCGGGGCTATTAGGAAGCTTCCGGTGGATCCAGGCTTCATGAAGGTCTCGAAGGTCGTTACCTACGAGTCCCTCTACTCGTACCCTCTTTATAGAGGTGGGGAAATGAGGGTGAGGGGTGTTCTAAGCTTGGAGAAGCCGGCTGAGGAGCTGGCTATAGTTGTGGGGACGAGGGAGACCCTCAGCTACGCAGTACCAAAAACTGCTTAGGGTTAGGGTCTTCTAGAGGTTCTATATAGAGCTATTAGCGCCACTACTAGCGAAATGCCCGATATCACCAGTAGTACCGTAGTCACAGTCCTGTATTGGGATATGCTAGTGGAGAGCTCTCCGCATGACCTCCTGAGCTCCTCCAAGGATACCCCTACCCCGGCTACCTCAACCTTTATAGTGTCTAGTTCCCGCACCCTCTGCTCTAGAAGTGCTATCCTACTGGTAGTATTCGAGATTAGGGCTTCGAGCTTCGTATACGAGCTCCTCAGAGACTCGATGTCTTTAGAGTAGGTGCTGGTCAGGTTACTTAACGACCTCAAGACCTCGCTGAGGCGTGCTACCTCCCCCTGCTCCACCTTGAGGGACTCCCGAACCTCGTCTAGCCTAGCCGCCAGGGACTTCAGGGCATCTGATAGAGGCTTCGTCGGCTCCTCTAGCACTACATTGANTGAGCTCAANGTAGTTGAGCACGTGCTGGGGCTNCAGGCCGAGATCTCCAAGAACACCACGCCGTAGTTCGGGTANCTAGTGACGTTGATTGCCACGACTGCGAGGTTCTTCACTAGCGTAGTGTTCAAAACCGCTACAACAGCAGACTCGGGGTAGACCTGCCTTACGGTCAGGTTGACTAGTTCCTGAGGGCTTAAGACCTGCAACGTGTCTGGCTTGCCGACGGTGTAGTAGTTCCTCGCGTTAACGTGGATGGCTAGCTCTGTAGGGACCACAACCTCGGGTCTAGCTGCTGGGGGACCTACAACCACTGCGGCCGATAGCGACACCTTCGGAGTCGTGAAGTCCCTTACAAGGATCTGCAAGGTTCTGGAGGTGTTCGTGTATGGAGCCATGAACTTAGNGNGGAGAGATCCTCTCAGGTTGGCGCTATCTAGGGTCAGGATGTTACCCGCTAGGTANACGGCGATGGTGTCCCCTATCCCGAGTCCTGTGAGTAGCAGGTCGTATAGGTTCCCTGNNGTCATGTTGTTGCCGACTACTAGGCTGGGGCTGGCAGACANCAGAGTCTCTCCGTAGAAGGTACCCTCACNGGCTACAGCCACAACGATGTTTCCACCGATGTGTGTGAGCGGTACAGTGACTACTACCCCTCCGCTTTGGTAGGCCCCNGAGTACACTCTAACGCCGGAGATGTATATGTTCACATAGGTACCGGGGATTACGTCTAGGACCACCTTGACGGCCTTACCGGGTTCNACCCTCCCCGGAAACACGCTGACTGAGGCCGGCCCGACNGACTTATTCAGCGCCCTAGACACAGCGAGGTAGGCCCTCAACCTCCCGTAGCCGGCACCGGGGTGGTCTATCTGGGTGGCTGTCGACGTCAGTGTGTCGTAGACAGCCTCCACGAGCTTCGCTCCCGATAGACCCTGCTTCCTCAGCTCGCCGGCCACTAGCGCTGCTACCCCAGCTGCTAAGGGGGTTGCGGCGCTAGTACCGCTACCGATTGCCAGTAGAGCGCCTGGGTATGCCCCGACGACGTCGGTGCCGGGTGCTACGACGTCGGGCTTGCGGTAGGTTCTCGGGTAGTACCCTTTGAAGGGCCAGCTCTCCGGTGGTGAGGGCCATTCAACGAGCTCGTAGCTACTGAAGTACGTGACCTCATCCTCGAAGTCCGTTGCTCCAACTCCTATGACTCCCCATATGTTGCCGGGGTTGGAGCTCGTGTACGGGCCTCCGTTTCCGATAGCTGCTACAGGAGTTATCCCAGCCTCTATGAGCTTCCTGATGGCTGGTAGGAGGACGTTACTGTAGTTCCCTAGAGCTCCGAGGCTCATTGAGACGACTACAGGTCTCGGCGCGTCGACGGGCCTCCCGCGGCAGTCGTAGGGCTCTAGAACCCACTCTAGTCCAGCCAGCACCTGGGCGAAGGTCCCGGAACCCCCTGGGAGCACGTTCGCTACTCTAAGCTGGGCACCAGGTACTACACCGAAGACGTAGGTCGAGCCATCACCGCCCACCAGTATGCTGCTTACCCAAGTTCCATGCCCATAAGTGTCCCGAGGTCTCGTGCATACAGGCCTCCCCTGCCTATCGAACTCTATCCACCCACCCGGATAGGTGGGGTCTCCCGGATTGGTTGTCACAAGTTTCCCAGCTAGTAGGGGATGGTCGGGGTCTATCCCAGTATCGAGGACAGCAACAACTAGACCGCTACCAGTCAGCTTAGTGTAGGTCCAGACGATGTCAGCCCCAACCCTACTTACAGCCCAAGACCACGCAGTCGTATAGCTTCCTTCGTAGCTGCCGTAGCTGTCTAAGTTGCCGTAGACCCTCAGCCCTGTAGTAGCAGGCGTCACCTCAAGGTTCGGCATTATGTAGCTAAGGCTGTAGCCCTCAATCGACTTAGGGCACGCAGCGAGAGCTAGACCGAAGTACTTGAAGACCCTGAGGACACTGCACCCAAACTCAGAAAGTTCGTTGATAGTTTGAGTACCTGCCTTAAGGTCCACGATGTACTCCCTAATCTCGGGGCTAGCCACTGTCACTAGAGGCCAGGTAACGGCTAGAGCTATCAAGACGAGCAAGAGTAGGGAAGNTCTGAGATCCACATTACCACCTGATTTCTCTTCAGCTAGGGCCTAATATTTCCGTGTCGTATGGCAAGCACAACACGAAGCGCTGCTTTCGCCCTATGAATCATATGGGTGGTAGCAACTGTATGAAGTAGTTAGTGTGGGTGATTGCTTAGGCTCGCTATATCAAGACCTTAATATAGCGAGACGAAAGCTTTATAAGCTCCAGCCAGCTAAGGTGTGGGTAATCATCATGGGAAATGAGGAATATTACGAGCTTTATGGAGAGTACGTGTCCCTTAAGGAGCTCGGCGTTGCCACACTGATATCGTCGGTAGCAGCAATGGTGTTCTTCTTCTTAGCTCCTCAGGTGGCCAGCTTAATAGGTGTTCAAACATCCGGACTCTCCATAACTCTAGGTGCTATAGGGGCTACGATAGGGTTCGTCATCTCAACCTTCATAATTAAGGTCAAGAGAGTAGTGTCCGAGGTGTAGGAGTTGGATCCTGTGAGCCTACTGTTGGTAGTGGCTCTCTCGGTACTCTCGACACTACTCTACATATTCATAGGTATACTCCCAGGGACTGATGAGACAGCCACCATGGCCCCGATAGCTCTAACGCTACTCCTAGCTGGGATGGACCCCATGCTAGTGTTGGTATGGTTCATAGCGAGCATAGCCGCCTTCAAGATGGCTGACAGCATACCAGTAGCACTTGCTGGGATCCCCGGAGGTGTCATGGCCGTACCGCAGGTCCCGGACGCCCTACTTGCTAAGGAGCAAGGGCTTGCCGACACAATCCTGAGGAAGGGGATGGCCTCAAGCGTGGTCGGTCAGTTCGTAGCTATAGTTGTTTCACTGGCGTTTTCCTACTACCTCATGCCAGCAGGGGACTGGCTTAGGGCTACCGACGTTGTTCTCGGTGTTAAGGTAGCTAGGTGGTTCTGGCTAGTGCTTGTAGGTACGGTTGTTCTCGCGGTCACGTCTCGAAGCAAGTTCGTTGCCTTGATCTCGATCCCGGCTGTAGCCCTCGTCTTCCAGGGTCTGAGAGCTGTATACGGAAAGTCTGTATCCATAAGCTTCTTCCTCGGTATCACTATAGGTCCCATGATATTTGAGCTCCTGTCAATACTCCACAAAGAGCTGAGGAAGTCCTACGCTAGGAAGGGACCGAAGGAGGTGAGGCTCCTTAAGGTCGGGAAGATAAGCCTCAACCCACTCAAGATACTCACGAGGGAGGAGCTCGCCCACAGCACTATCTGGTCAGCTGTTACCTCGGTCCTAGCTACGGTGATGTCCCCGGTGGGATTAACCACTCTGATCGGTGACCTCCTCAGGGAGAGCAAGAGGGATAAGGTCAGGGGGGCTGTGCTAGCATATACCGTCAGAGACGCAATTAAGAACGCAACATACATAGGGGGCACACTGATACCGCTTCTCGTGATAGGAGTTCCAACGGGGCCTATGGCTGCTGGCCCGGCAGCACCGTTCTTCAATAAGTACGAGCACCTAGGTATGACAGCTAGGGACTTCATCGTAACGCACTACGATTACCTAACCATAACCGCTATGGTGCTGCTTTCCTCGGCAATAGCCTTCTTAGTGGCCTACCCGCTGCTCGTGAAGTACTCTAGGGCAATAACCCTAGCAGTCTTTAGGAGGATGCCGGCAGAGGCCCTCTACGGGCTCTTCATAGCGATCGTTCTGATGCTCTCCTACTACGACGCTAAGATCGCCGGGATTTTCGGGACCCTTGTAATCAGCTTAGTATCGGGGGCTTTATGGAGGCTCGGCGTGTCCCTAGGGGTCATGTTCATGACCTTAGTGGCTGCCCCAATGCTAGTATCTCTCCTAATGGCTCTACCGGTTTAGGTAGATTTTTGGTCGTTCATAACTGAAAGTTCCACACCTCTGGCTACTCTAGGATAACCTGTATAAATACTATGACTGATTCCGCCCTTAAATTACGGGGGCTCTTAGCTGTTGAGTGATGGTCTTAGTTGGTTGTTCTATGTTTCGAGGCCCTCGACTATCTCTTTAACGAGCTTATCCTTTAGTTCCGGGTTCTTGATCTCTGGTAGTAGCAGTAGTCTAGCTATAGCCCCAAGGATCTTCTCGATGTTCTGTAGCCTAAGCTCCAAGCTCTTTACGCCAGAACCTATTTCAGCTAGGTGACTATCTAGGTGGGACAGCATGTGGACGGCACTGGCCATAAGTGAAACGGTGTCAGCCTCTACTTCATGCTCCTCATGCTCGTGTTCGTGGATCTCCTCTTGACCACCTTGAATCTCTTCCGCAAGCTTCTCGACATCCTCCTCACTCTTTGGGATATCCATCCTAAGCCTCCTCCCTTCGGACAAGAGCTTCACCTACATAGATACATCTAGTAAGGTAAAATATACCTAGTCCGTTTGTCCCTAGATGCTCATTCTCATCAGTTCATGTTTATTTGTTGCATCTAGGGACTTCCTCCTCGCCCACCCCTTCACTGGTAGCACTGCTACCTCTAGGGCAGGTTCATCGGGCATCGGGGTGGACGGCACGCACCCCTCTGGAGCTGCCACACCGGTTTATCGGGGCACAGCCCCTCATCCACACCAACAATAACAGATAGAATCAAAGCTTATAA